>Ga0307515_10020095_pt1 | contig 11954 bp, 13 predicted proteins | sample 17_EM_MG_FD_194513 | JGI IMG/M metagenome (GOLD analysis project Ga0307515, IMG submission 194513) | Populus trichocarpa ectomycorrhiza microbial communities from riparian zone in the Pacific Northwest, United States - 17_EM | ecosystem: Host-associated > Plants > Roots > Unclassified | place...
ATCGCGACGCGGGGCGTCGTAGTCGGTGGCCATCGGTTTTCACTCTCCTGTATCGATGTGTCACTTGGCGTTAGTAACGCCGACGGTGCCATTCTGGTTCCCGGTTCCTACGGACTTTTCTTCCTCGTCCGAACAGCTACTCCGGACGTCCGGGAGCGACCCCCGCCGGAGCGCTCCCACCCCCTTGTGAAACTGCCCCGGCGAGCGCGGTACCTTACCGCCCCCGTGGGTGGCTTGTACGCGCGCGGGCGGCCAATTGTTCCCGATGTGACTGAGGCGACATCAAAGTAGGGGTACAAGCCGGTGGATCATCGTCGGCGCGCCGGAACTATTCCCTGTTTCCGCAAGCCTGGCGGACAGACGCTAACCTCACCGCAGAGCCGTCCCGCCACCGGACGGCGATCGAATCACGCACCTGGGAGCCGGCACCATGAGCTTTGCGCGCGTCCGAGCGCTCGTCGTGGTCGGCGTGCTTGCCGTCGCCGCGGTGGTCTTCGTCATCGTGGCGCTGGTGCGAGACAGCCAGGGCGACGCGGTGGCCGGCAGCACCTGCCCGGCCGGCGCCCCGCTGGCCAACATAACGCTGCCCGACAATCCCAATCAGGTAACGGTTAAGGTCCTCAACGGTACGACCATCCCGGGCCTCGCCGAGAAGGTGACAAACGACTTCAAGAACCGGCGATTCAAGACCCAGTCGCCGGGCGAGGACAAGAAGCGGGTCAAGGGGGTCGCGGTGGTGCGCTACGGCCCGGCGGCCGTCGGCTCGGCGCAGCTGCTCGAGGCGTTCTTCCTCGGCCAGGCGACGCCCGAGTACAACCCCAAGCGCAAGGACGCCGTGGTCGACATCGTGATCGGCAGCCAGTTCCAGCAGCTGGCCACGACCACCGAGGTCAACCAGTCCCTGGTCGAGCTCGGTGAGCCCGAGGTGCCGCCGGGTGCCTGCCTGGCTCCGGTCAAGAAAAAGTAGCCCGCTACGCGCCGCCGGCCGCGTCCAGCTCCGCCAGCGCGTCGTGCAGCGCCGAGAAGAGCGCCGGCGGGGCCGCGATCAGCATTTCCTTGCCCGCGGGGTCACCGTCGATTCCGGACACCCGCAGGCCCGCCTCGGTGGCGACCAGACCGCCGGCCGCGTGGTCCCACGGGTTCAGCCCCTTCTCGTAGTATGCGTCGACGCTGCCCTCGGCGGCCATGCACAGGTCGAGCGCGGCCGCGCCGAAGCGGCGGATGTCGCGGACCTGGGCGATCAGGCCGGCCAGCACTTTGCCCTGGTGCGCGCGCCGGGCCGGGTCGTAGCCGAAACCGGTGGCCAGCAGGGACTGATCCAGCGTGCGGCGGGCGGAACCGGTCAACCGCCGGTCGCCGCGCCACGCGCCGCCGCCCAGGGTGGCCGTCCACTCGTCTCCCGTCGCGGCGTTGCGCACCACCCCGGCCACCACCACGCAGTTCACCTCGGCGGCCAGGGAGACCGCGTACTGGGGCAGGCCGTACAGGTAGTTCACCGCGAGCAACTCTCCGGGCGCCGATGCCGCCGGTTTTTCCGTCACGTCACTACCCTTTCCGCCGGGTATCATTCTCGCGTCAACTACTCCGCAGCAGCTCGGCGGGCCCCCTGCGCCGTGCCGCTGGCGTGCTGCGGCGCATGGATCTCGTGCGACGGCGCTACAATTCACCCCTGCCCACGCTTTCACGGATCGCCGAGCACTGACCGGTCCGCAAAACGAGGGCTCCCCACACGACACCGGCCCGTTCCCCTTCGCCATGCTGCGCGGCCCTCCAGCTGAAGGAGTGCCATGCATTCCGCGGCGGCGGGGTGCAGACCGCGCTCAACCTCATCGCCTCCGGAAGGTCATTCGTGACAGAAGCCCACCAGACCGGTGCCGACGTACGCTCCCTCACCGAGGCCCTGATCGCCCACGCGCAGGGTGCGGGGGGGCAGATCACATCGGCCCAGGTCGTGCAGACCGTCGAGTCCGCCGAGGTGACGCCGGCCCAGGCCAAGAAGATCCTGCGCGCCCTGGTGGACGCCGGCGTCACCGTTGTGGTGGACGGTTCGGCGAGCACCCGGCGCAGGGTCGCCGCCGCCCGAGCCGCCACCCCCGCATCGAAGGCCACCACCGCCAAGGCGACCCCGGCAAAGCGGCCGGCCGCGAGCCCGGCCGCCCCGAGGCCGGCCGACGACGACCCGGCCGGCCCGGCCAAGAAGGCCGCGCCCGCCGCCAAGCGCACCGCCGCCACCAAGGCGGCACCCGCGAAGAAGGCGGCGCCCGGCGCCGCCAAGGCAACCCCGGCCAAGGCCGCCGCGCCCGGCGAGGGCGAGCCGGGCGAGGGCGAGGAGATCGATCCCGAGGAGCTCGTCGCCGAGATCGAGGACGTCGTCGTCGAGGAGCCGGCCGCGCTGGTCCAGGCCGCCGCGACCGATGCCGCCGCGAGCGCGACCGACGGCGACTTCGAGTGGGACGACGAGGAGTCGGAGGCGCTCAAGCAGGCCCGCCGCGACGCGGAGCTGACGGCCTCGGCCGACTCGGTCCGGGCCTACTTGAAGCAGATCGGCAAGGTCCCCTTGCTGAACGCGGAGCAGGAGGTCGAGCTCGCCAAGCGGATCGAGGCCGGGCTCTACGCGGCCGAGCGGCTGCGCGCCTGCGACGACGGCGAGGAGAAGCTCGAGCGCACCTTCGAGCGGGACCTGCGCTGGATCGGCCGCGACGGCGAGCGGGCGAAGAACCACCTGCTCGAGGCGAACCTGCGACTCGTGGTCTCGCTGGCCAAGCGCTACACCGGCCGCGGCATGGCATTCCTGGACCTGATCCAGGAAGGCAACCTCGGCCTGATCCGCGCCGTCGAGAAGTTCGACTACACCAAGGGCTACAAGTTCTCCACCTACGCAACCTGGTGGATCCGCCAAGCCATCACCCGCGCCATGGCCGACCAGGCCCGCACCATCCGCATCCCGGTGCACATGGTCGAGGTCATCAACAAGCTCGGCCGCATACAGCGTGAGCTGCTCCAGGACCTGGGCCGCGAGCCCACGCCGGAGGAGCTGGCCAAGGAAATGGACATCACGCCGGAGAAGGTGCTGGAGATCCAGCAGTACGCGCGTGAGCCCATCTCGCTGGACCAGACCATCGGCGACGAGGGCGACAGCCAGCTCGGCGACTTCATCGAGGACTCCGAGGCGGTCGTCGCGGTCGACGCGGTCTCGTTCTCGCTGCTGCAGGACCAGCTCCAGCAGGTGCTGCAGACGCTTTCCGAGCGGGAGGCGGGGGTGGTCCGGCTGCGCTTCGGCCTGACCGACGGCCAGCCGCGGACGCTGGACGAGATCGGCCAGGTGTACGGGGTGACCCGCGAACGCATCCGGCAGATCGAGTCGAAGACGATGTCGAAGCTCCGGCATCCGTCGCGCTCGCAGGTACTTCGGGACTACCTGGACTAGGTCTTTTAGTCAACAGTGCGTGCCTGAATGGTCACCACCCGTACATCGTCGGGTGGTGATCACACCGTTGTGCAGAAGTGATCGTTGACGTGGCACCCTTGATGCACGGCACACTTAGTCCCAACCACGTGTGACTTGGGTCCCCCCGGGGCACTGTGGGAAGGCTGCAACGGTCAAGGGTGTTGCACGATGTGTCAGCAGCAGTAGCCGAGGAACATGTTCATCGGTGACGACCAGAGGAGGAAGGCGATGACCCCGACTCTCACGCCGCCGGCGGGAACGGTGGCAGGACCAGCAGCCGATGAACGGTGCGACCGCTGCAGCGCAGCAGGGAAGCTCCGTTTGACTCTGGCTGGTGGCAGCGAGCTGGTGTTCTGTGGACACCACGCCAACCGGTACGCCGAGGACCTGGTGAAGATCACGGTCCAGTACAAGGCCGACCCGGAGTTCACTTGGCGCGGCGCCGACATGATGTCTAACTCCAACTAACCCTCGACTTCTCAAGCGAAACAGGGCGCCCACGGTGTGGGGCGCCCTTTCGCGTATCGAGGTTGACCTTCACCCGTCCGGGTGACTTCACCGGGCGGCGGCGGCCCTACATCGTCTGGATCGTGGCGATGCGCTCCTCGAGCTGCTCGATCGTGGCCTGGGCGCTGGGCGGGCCGCCGCACAGCCGGCGCAGCTCAGCGTGGATCTTGCCGTGCGGCAGGTTGGTCCGATGGTGGTGCGCGGCCACCAGAGTGTTCAGCTGGCGGCGCAACGCCACCCGGCGCTCCCCCGCACTGAGGGCGGCGACCGGCTCGCGCGGCCCGGGAACCGGCTCAGAAGCCCGCTGCCGCTTCTGCGCGGCCAGTTGCTGGGACTGCCGCTTGTTGAGCAGAACGGCGACCTGGTCGGGGCTCAGGAGGCCCGGAAGGCCCAGGTATTCCTCCTCCTCGGGCGTCCCGGTGCGGGCGCCGGTGCCGAACGACGCGCCGTCGTAGATCACCTGGTCCAGCTCGGCGGTGGCGGACAGCGCCTCGAACTGCTTTTCCAGATCGCCCTCGGCGTCCTCGGCCCGCTGGGCGCGCTCGAGCAGCGCGTCGTCCAGGCCGTCCGGATCCTTCGGCGCGCCGAGGATGTGGTCGCGCTGGGCCTCCATCTCGCTGGCCAGCCCGAGCAGGTGCGGCACGCTGGGCAGGAACACCGTGGCCGTCTCGCCCTCGCGGCGGGCCCGGACGAACCGGCCGATCGCCTGCGCGAAATAAAGCGGGGTGGAGGCGCTGGTCGCATAGACCCCGACGGCCAGCCGCGGGATGTCGACGCCCTCGGAGACCATCCGGACCGCGACCATCCAGCGCTGCTGCGACACGGCGAAGGAGGCGATCCGGGCCGAGGCGCCCTGGTCGTCGGAGAGCACCACGACCGGCTTCTCGCCGGAGACGGTTTCGATCAGTTTCGCGTACGCCCGGGCGGTCTGCTGGTCGGTCGCGATGACCAGGCCGCCCGCGTCGGTGATGCCGTGCGAGCGCAGCCGGGACAGCCGCGCGTCGGCGGCCCGCAGCACCTGGGGCATCCAGTCGCCGCGGTGGTCCAGCGCGGTCCGCCAGGCCTGGGCGATCAGGTCCTTGGTCATCGGCTCCCCGAGCCGGGCCGCCAACTCGTCGCCCGCCCTCGTGCGCCACCGGGTCTCGCCCGAATAGGCCATGAAGAGCACCGGCCGCACGACGCCGTCCCGCAGCGCGTCGGAGTAGCCGTAGGTCGAGTCGGAACGGGAGCGCTGCAGGCCGTCCTGGCCGCGCTCGTAGGTCACGAAGGGGATCGGATTGTCGTCCGAGCGGAACGGCGTGCCGGTCAGCATCAGCCGCCGCACGGCCGGCTCGAACGCGTTCTTGACCCCGTCGCCCCAGGTGCGGGAGTCGCCGGCGTGGTGGATCTCGTCGAGGATGACGAAGGTGTTGCGGGTCATCGTGCGCCGCCGGTGCACGGCGGGCGCCATCCCGACCTGCGCGTAGGTCAACACGGCGCCGTGGAAGTCGCGTGCGGAGTGCACGTCGGCGTTGCGGAAGGACGCGTCCAACTGGATGCCGACCCGGTGCGCCGCCTCGGCCCACTGCGTTTTCAGGTGCTCGGTCGGGCAGACCACGGTGACCGCCTCGACCGTGCCGTCGGCGAGCAGCTCAGCCGCGATCCGTAGCGCGAAGGTGGTCTTGCCCGCGCCCGGGGTCGCCACGGCCATGAAGTCGTCGGACCGGCGGCGCAGGTATTCCACCAGGGCCTTACGCTGCCAAGCCCGCAGAGGCGGAAAGGTTTCCAGATCGGGCAGCGGCGGACTCAAGCTTTTCCCTTCCCCCCGGGGCATAAAAACGCCCCCGCGGCATGGGCTCGGAGGCGGGACCCAGCATAGCGGCGGCCACCGACAGAACCGGGCCGACCGCAGCGAGGTCAGGCGCGCACCGGCCTGCCGCAGGGCACGCGCACGCCCGCGCCCAGCACCGTTTGCGTGCCGGTCGCGGGCGTCAGCGGGCTCAAATCACCGCGTGCGCTTGGTCAGTGCTTCATCGCCTCGTAGATCTCCTTGCACTGCGGGCACACCGGCGAGCCTGGCTTCGGCGACTTCGTCACGGGGAATTTGTCACCGCACAGGGCGACCACGTAGGTGCCCATGACCGCGCTCTCGGCGATCTTCTCTTTGCGCACGTAGTGGAACATTTCCGGCCCGGTGTCGGCGTCCTTGGTCTCCGGGCGCTCCAAGATCTGCGTGCTCACGGCATCCGCCTTTCATCAGTCCTACTGAGTGCGATATCACGACCGCGTGCCCCCCGGTCAACGCGGAAGAAGCTCCAACCGACAAGTCTGACACCTCACCGCTGGTCGGTCCAACGACAACCGACCAGCAAAGCGCCGTACCGTTGTGATCGTGACCGACTTCGCCATTCAGTACGGCGACCACGTGACCCGGGCCCGCCGCGACGGCCGCCCGGTGGTGGCGCTGGAGAGCACGATCGTCTCGCACGGCCTGCCCCGGCCCGACAACCTGCGGGTGGCGCGCGAGATCGAGCAGACAGTCCGGGACAACGGCGCCGTCCCCGCCACCATCGGCATGATCGGCGGCCGGCTCATCGTCGGCCTGACCGACCCGGAGATCGAGCAGCTGGCGGGCGCCGACGGGGTGGCCAAACTCTCGGTCCGTGACCTGGCCGTCGCCGCCGCCACGGGTGCCGACGGCGCGACCACGGTGGCCGCCACCAGCGCTGTCGCGGCGGCCGCCGGGATCGGCGTCTTCGCCACGGGCGGGCTCGGCGGGGTGCACCGCGAGGCGAATCTCACCTTCGACGAGTCAAACGACCTCACCACCCTCGCGCGTACGCCGATCGTCGTGGTCTGCGCGGGGGTGAAGTCGATCCTCGATGTCGGCGCGACCCTGGAACGCTTGGAGACCCTCGGCGTCTCGGTGGCCGGCTTCGGCACCCGCCGATTCCCCGGCTTCTTCATCACCGACGGCGGCTTCGACGTCGACTGGCAGCTCGACTCCGCGGCGCAGGTGGCGGCCTTCATCCGGGCGCGAGATGAGCAGGGCGTGACGCAAGGGGCGCTGGTGCTCGGCAATCCGCTGCCCGTCGACGAGCAGCTGGATCCGGCGCTGCACGACCGCACGCTGGCCGAGGGCCTGGAGCTGCTGGGCCGCGCGGGCATCACCGGGAAGGGCGTGACGCCGTTCCTGCTCGCGCACTTCCACGAGAGCACCGAGGGCCAGAGCCTGGCGGTCAACGTCCGGATCATCCTGCGCAACGCCGCGCTGGCCGCCCGGATCGCCGTCGCGGCCAAGCCGGCCCCGGCGCAGCTCGGCTTCAGCGTTCCCGCTTGACCCCGGCCGTCAGAGCGTCCGGCGGGCGGGTTCTTGTCGTCGGAGACCTGGTCACGGACGTGGTGGCCGTGGTCGACGGTGAGCTCGCCGTCGGGTCGGACACCGCGGCGGCGATCACCATCGGTGGTGGCGGCCAGGGTGCCAACACGGCGGCCTGGCTGGCCCACGCGGGCTGCCCGGTCACGCTGATCGCGGCCGTCGGGGACGACGCCGCCGGGCGGGAGCGCATCGCCGAGCTGACCGCCCTGGGCGTGGAGTGCGCGGTTCGTCCGCATCCGGGCGCGCGGACCGGCAGCGTGGTCGTCCTGACCTCAGCGGACGAGCGCACCATGATCACCGATCGGGGCGCGGCGCTGCTGTTGGACCCGGCCGAGGTGGCGGCCGCGATCAAGGCCGCGCCGGACGCCGTACATCTGCACCTCTCCGGATATCCGCTGCTCGAGGCGGTTTCCCGGCCGGCCGGGCTGGCCGCGCTCGCCGGCGCCCGGGAACGCGGCCTCAGCACGAGCGTCGACGCGGCCTCGGCCGCCCCGTTGCGCCACCTGGGTACACAGACATTCCTCGACTTGGTTCGCGAAACCGACCTGCTGCTGGTCAACGCCGACGAGGCAGCGGTGCTCGCCGGGCCGGGAAGTCCTGCGGAGCAGGGCGTTGTCTTGGCGCACACAGCCCGGAACGTCGTGGTCAAGCTCGGCCCCGACGGCGCCGTGTGGTGCCGGCGGGAGTCGGTGTTGCGGTCGGCGACCGCGGCTCGCGTACCGATGAAAGATCCCACCGGCGCCGGTGACGCCTTCGCGGCTGGTCTGCTCGCGGCGTGGTCTGCTGGCGCGGAGCCGGCGGCGGGGCTGGCGGCCGGCGCGGCCCTGGGTGCCAAGGCGGTGGCCAAGATCGGCGCCCGCCCGTAAACCGGCCGGATCGGCAGGCTGGGGGGCAGGGTCGCGGCCGGATCGGCAGGCCTCGGGGCCCGGCGCGGCTAGATCAACGGCCCCGGGGCCGGTCGCGGCCAGATCAACGGCCCCGGGGCCCGGTTGCCGGTTAGTCGTCGGGGTCGATGGTGCGCTGTTCGGGCTGCTCGCGGGGCTGGTCGTTGAGCTGGCGCTGGGTGGTGTCGAGCCGGGGCGCGGGGCGGGGGGCCTTGCCCTTCGGCGGGCGGTCGTTGGCGATCAGGACTGCGGCCCAGGGGAGAAAGACCATGCCGGCGGCGCACAGGATCAGCCAGAGCGGGAGCAGCGGCGGCTTCGCGCTGATCAGGATCGCGCCCAGGATCAGGCACGACACGCGCAGGCCCATCATGGTCACGTAACGGATCTCACGACTGCGGAGCTGATCGCCTTGGCTGCGGGCGGCATCGGTGATCAACACCGGCCGCTCCGGCTGCTTCTTCACGCTGGGGTCTCCGATCGACGTGCTCATCCTCCCACCGCCGCCGATGCTTGCCCACAATCGGTGCGGCCGCGTACCACGCGCGTGGTACGCTCGGCCCGTGGGCGCCCGCTACAGCTTTACCGACGACGCCCTGGCCAATCTCCGTCTGTTCGGGGTCACCCCGGGCGAGGTGTGGGAGGCGCTGCACAGCACGGGCCGCGTGATCCGGCATCTCGGCGACGATGTGCTGGTCGTCTACGCAGCCAATCGGCGCGGTCGACACCTCGCGGTGCTGCTGGCCGAGGCGGACCACACCGACAACGACTGGGACGTGCTCTCGGCCCGCGACCTCAGCGAGACCGAGATCAAGAGGTACACCGAAGCGGTACAGCGCTGAGGAGGCGGTTGCGGTGGACAGGAATCACGCTCTCAAGCAGTTCCACGACGGCGGAGACGCGCTCGCCGACTTGATCGATGATCGGCCCGACGCCCAGGTGCCCCCGCCGGACAGCGACGTGCCGATGGTCAGTCGCTCGGTGCGGCTGCCGCTGGACACATACGAGCGAGTGCGATCGGCCGCCGAGGAACGAGGCCTGGGCGTGACCACACTGATGCGCCAATGGATCGAGGCCGGCCTGGCCGACCTGGACGACTCGACAACGGTGTCACTGGCGGACGTCCGCCGAGCCCTGGCCGCCCTGGCCCACCCGACAGCAGCCTGACCAACCTCTGATCGGTCAGGCCTTGGCGGCGGCTTTCATTTCTCTTTTGTACTCGCGCACCTTGGCCAGCGAGTCGGCGTCGACGATGTCCGCGACCGAGCGGTGCGAGCCGACCTCGCCGTAGGAGCCGGCCGCCGCCCGCCAGCCGTCGGGCTGGACGCCGTACTGCTTGCCCAGCAGGGCGGTGAAGATCTGCGACTTCTGCTTGCCGAAGCCGGGCAGCGCGGCGATCCGCTTCTGCAGCTCCGCCCCGGTGTCGACGCCCTGCCAGAGCTTTGCGGCGTCGCCGTCGTAGTCCTCGACCAGCAGCCGGCAGACGGCCTGCACCCGACCGGCCATCGCCTTGGGAAAGCGGTGCAGGGCGGGCGGCGTTGCGAAGATCGCGATCAGCGCGTCGGGGTCGAACTCGGCAAGCTCCGGCGCGGTCGGCACGTGCCCCAGCCGCTGCGCCAGGACATAGGGCGCGCTGAACGCCTTTTCCAGCTTGTCCTGCTGGTCGAGCACCATGCCCACCAGCAGCGCCAGCGGATCGTCCGTGAGCAGCTTGTTGGCCTCGGCGTCGATCGGCAACGAGATGGTCATGCCCCCATCCTGCCCTGCTCATCGGCGTTTGAGCGACGGGGTCGGACGAGATAACCGCTATCGTCGCGGCGTGCGTGCGCTTGTTCAGACCGTCAGCCGGGCCGGGGTCACTGTCGATGGCGAGGTGGTTGGCGCGATCACCGATGGCCTGCTCGTGTTGGTCGGTGTCACCCACGACGACACCGCCGGCAAGGCCGAGCAGCTGGCCCGCAAGGTGCACGAGCTGCGGATCATGGACGACGACAGCTCGGCCGCCGACCTCGCCGCCCCGTTGCTGGTGGTCAGCCAGTTCACCCTCTACGGCGATACGCGCAAGGGCCGCCGCCCGACCTGGTCGGCGGCCGCGCCCGCCGAGGTGGCCGAGCCGCTGGTCACCGCGTTCGTGGCGGCGCTGCGCGGCCGAGGCGCTTCGGTCGCCACCGGCCGGTTCCGCGCGCACATGCTGGTGGAGAGCGTGAACGTCGGCCCGCGGACGATCCTGCTCGAGGTGTAGCGGGTCAGGGCAGGTTTTCGAAGCGGAGCCGGAGGGCCCGGTCGGCGGCCAGCGCGGCGCGGACGTCGGGCATTGCGAGGAACTCGTCGACGGAGTGGACCAGTTCCCGGGCCGATTTCGGCTGGCCCAGCTCGCACAGCGCGACGAAGATACGCAGGTACAGGGCTCCGGACCAGCGCCTCGGCCGGATCAACGTGCGCAGCCGCTCGACAATGAAGGCAACCACGTCTGGCACACCAGCCAGCGTCGGGGCGTTCATCGCCGCCAGGCATTCGAGCGTACGCACGCTGATCGCCGCGTCCCAGACGCCGGCGGCGGTGATCGCGACGAGCCAATCCAGGACGTCGGTGGCCGGCAGCCGGGGGACGTCGCGCAGCAGCGTCTCGAGGAAGAGGGTGACCGCGGTCTGCGACTCGTACAGGGACAGGGCGCGGGCCGCGCGGGCGTACGCCGCATGCAGGCCGTCCTCGTCCAGCGCGGAGGTCAGCCACAGGCCGAGCAGGCTGTGCCCGACCGACTCCGCGTCCCCCGGGCCCTGCACCACGAAGGTCCGCACCGTGTCCGGCATCCGGGTGAGCACCGGTTGCAGAGTGTGCCGCAGCGCGTCGTCGCTGAGGTTGTTGCTGAGGTGCATCGAGGTCAGCGCCGCACCGAGCCGGAAATAGCCGTCTATCCGGCTGCCGACTTCAGGCTCGCTGCCCGGCCCCACCTCGTTCGCCCACAGCGGTTCGACCTCCTCGACCACGGTGTCCGCCGAGGCGACCAACTCCATGTCCCGCCGGGTGCCGGCCCAGCTCCGGTGCACCGCCACCGTCGCCATCGCCTCGAGCCACATGCCGGAGGGCACCGCCGCGCGCCATTGCAGGGCCGCGTTGCGCAGCCAGGCGGCCGGATCGGCGGCCCAGACGAACAGCTCCGACGCGCGCAGCGGCTCCCCGCACGCCAACGCCAGCAGCACCAGATTGAGCGAGTACATCGCCATCCAGTGGTCGACCCGCCGGTCCACCGGCCGGTACGCCGATGATGGCGGCTCGGGCCGGGTCATCGCCGTCCGCAGCACCTCGACCAGCCACTGCCGGATCGCCGCCCGGTCGGCCGGCGTGATGAGTCTCGCGACGAACGGCAGCACCGTGCCGCGGGTGGTCAGCGGCGTCAGGCTGAGCAGGGACTTGAGCATCGTGTCGTCCGGCTTCGGACCCTGCAGCGGCATCGCGCGGGCGGCCAGGGCTGCGGCCGCAGACGCCCGCAGCATCTGCACGATCAACCGGGCCACCAGATATTCACCGAACGTGGCGTGCAGGAACTCGTAGGTCTGCAGGGCCCGGCCGTCCTGGACGGCCTGGGCACGCTGGATGAAGAAGAACCGGCCGATCAGCTCCTGGCCGGCGGTGAGCGGGCTGCGGAAGGCCTCGGTGCGGGCCGGGCGGGACGGATCGATCCCCAGCGCGACCAGGTCCGCGTCCAGTTCGGCCTCGCTGACCCACAGGCGGGACCGGTTGAACATCGCGAACGCGACGA
>Ga0307515_10020096_pt1 | contig 11954 bp, 3 predicted proteins | sample 17_EM_MG_FD_194513 | JGI IMG/M metagenome (GOLD analysis project Ga0307515, IMG submission 194513) | Populus trichocarpa ectomycorrhiza microbial communities from riparian zone in the Pacific Northwest, United States - 17_EM | ecosystem: Host-associated > Plants > Roots > Unclassified | place...
GGGCGAACCTCGTTACATAAACCCACTCCCATAGGAAAAATTTCACGAGGTTATCTGTATAGGGTATAAACACCAATTCGCCTATACACCTTATATTTAACGTGCTAATAGTAACACGGGCCGGTCCCCTTCCCCTATCCCCTACTATAGCTACCCTAGCAGTGCATCGTCTGTGGTACGCCTACGGTGCGCCTACAGTACGCCTGCGGTCCTCTATAGTTTAATTGCCTATAGCGCAACAGCCGTAGACCGGTTGCAGTAGAGGTCGTCTACAGTATAACGGCTGTAGACTAGTTATAGAAGGTCGTCTGCTCTGCAGCAGACTAGTTATAGAGGAGGTCGTCTACTCTACAGCAGACTGGTTATAGAGGAGGTTATCTACCCTGCGGCAGACTAGTTATAGAGGAGGTCGTCTACCCTACGGCAGACAGTTATAGAGAAGGTCGTCTACCCTACGGCAGACTGTTATAGAGGAGGTCGTCTACCCTGCGGCAGACTATTATAGAGGAGGTCGTCTGCCCTGCGGCAAACTATTATAGAAGAGGTCGTCTGCCCTGCGGCAAACTGTTATAGAGGAGGTCGTCTGCCCTGCGGCAGACTGTTATAGAAGAGGTCATCTACCCTACGGCAGACTGGTTGTAAAAGAGGTCGTCTACCCTACAGCAGACTATTATAGAAGAGGTCGTCTGCCCTGCGGCAGACTAGTTATAGAGGGGGTCGTCTACTCTGCAGCAGACTGGTTATAGAGGAGGTCGTCTGCTCTATAGCAGACTGGTTATAGTGGCAGGTAGTTATATATACTAGTAGTACTAATAATACAGTAGAGTTTACTATACCTACTTATCTAGGCCTCTACCTTAGTTTTCTAGTGCTTTGTCCCAACCATAAGCAGTTAGCTGCCACCACCAATCGCACGGGGATTCTCACCAGTTCTTACGGATATCTTATAATAGGGTTAGCCTAAGTACCAGTCCGCCCCCTAGCAGTCTGTATAAAAGTTTCCTCCTAAAGTTAGTACGCTTTCGCACGGCTTAGGAGCCTTCCATAGCCTCTAGTTTTACGCCTCTCTTCATTATTTCCGCCGGCGCGGGCATAAGCTGCCATTTTTAGGGGTCGCAACTCCCGTCTTACGCGCCTACTAACGTAGTCCTACAAGGGCGTCATGGCTGCATCCTGCAATATAATTAGGTACACCTTCTACGGTCAAGGTCCAGCCAAAGCCTCTTCCGCCTAAGTAACTCCTGTTTGCTCCATAAGCACGTCTCACCAGCATACCGTCCTAGCGAAGCAAAACGGTTCCGTCTATTAATGTACCGACACGCGCATCCGTTCTCTCGAGCTACGTAGTAGTCTCTCCAGCTAGGACGTAATCCTACCTGCCTACCAGGTACACTAGGGGTTAGGGCCCAGTTAAGGGGTAAGGTCCCTAGAGCCAGCAGTGGCTACTACGCACTACGCCCCGTGGGAGGCTAGTAGTAGTATAGGGGCGCAACACCCTATACTACTGCTAGTTCCCGTTTCACGTTGCCTGTAAGAGTCTCCTCATGACAGGCCGACCGTGTCTTGCAGAAGGGGGCCATAGACCAGGTCCCGTGCCAGGCAACCTACTCCCCCCTCTCCTACTAACCAAGCTTATGTCCCCCCCTTATATAAGCTGACCTGTGTCTCTAACTGTCGAGACCTCGTCCGACTGGCCTGTGTTTCCCCTACAGCCTCCCCATATGTATATGCATGCGCGTAGCGTATGCGTATGCGTCAGGTTGCGTGCACCACGCCTATTAAGACCCTCCTGTGAGTCACCTGGTCGAACGCCATGGGGCCGTCGAAGCCGGCCTGTGTTTCCGCTGCCTAGAGCTTTGCCCGTGTTTCCACCTCGTTGGGCCGTCTGGTCGCCGTCGCGTCACTATCGTCCAGGTCGCGCGCACCACGCCTATTAAGACCCTCTTCTGAGTCTCCTGGGTACCAGATAGGCCCTCGTAGAGGGGCCTTAACGAGTTCTTTAGGCAGGGCCTTAACAAGTTCTTCGCGGTGGCCTTGGGGCCTTAACAAGTTCGTACGAGGTATCTGCGACGCGTTAGCCTTAACAAGTTCTTATAAAAAGAGGTTCCCTACGCCCTCGTCGCGTCCGCGATCTCAGAGCTAGTGCAAGCCCAAGGGTATCCTGTTGTACGCCTAGGACGCGTCCACGTCGACTGGCTAGATGATAAGGCCAGTTTCGGGCCTAGCTACGAGCTAGGTAGTCGTACATCGGGTGGTTTTCGTATCCCAGTTTCCCTTAATAGGCCTCCCTATGTGGTAGAGCAGAAGCCTCAAGCGGAGGCAGTAAGGCTCCTGGTGTTGTTGAGGGCGATGCATTGTACGATAGAACGCGTCGCGAGCTCAACACCACAGAACCGCGACGACAGCGCGCTGCATGCGCTGCGACGGCTCCCTACCATCGCCTCTGCACTTAGCCATCAAAAGGAACGACTTCCTGATGATGTTTCCACCCGCGGCGACGTGGACGCGTGCAGTAGGGCTTCGCGGGCTACAAAACATAATAGCAGGAAGCTTAAAATTAAAAAGAACTTAAAATACGTTATAATGTTTATAATATAATTATATAACATATAAGATATTAAGGAACTTTAACCGGTAGTTAAAGTTATTTAATTAGTTAGATTTGCCTTGCTAAGACCTACTATAAAGATATTAGTTTGGCTTACTGCCTTAACTAAGCTAATAGTAATTTTCTATACTTGGCATAGAAAATCCTAATTAGCCTACTTAATAATTAAAACTGGTAAAACCCTATACTACTACCTAACGCGAAAATAGAACACGCAATAAGTTATAAGTCTTAACTAAAATTAAATTATTTAGACCTTTAGCTAAAAGGGGGGGTACTATAACGGGACTAGCCTAGTTATAGTAGGAATGTCTTAATAAAATACTTAATAGATAAATTCCGACACTTTAACTAAATTTTGCCAAATTTTGCTAGCTTAATTAACTTCTGCTAAATTCTGCTAGATTAATTAAAATTTACTAAAGTCCGTTAAAGACCGCGTGCGTATATGCGCACGTATCGACCACTAAGCCCCTAACTATTTAATTATATAATTCTCTTGTTATTCCCTTCTCTTCCTTATATAACGCCTTGTTCTTAGCGAGAGCTATATACCCTTAGATTTAGATAGAATTTATATCATTCCTTTAAATCTTCCCTAAAGTTTCTTCGCGCCCTTATACGTATCGCATTATAGCTACAGCGTTAGGCAATTTGTTTAATATATTTAGTATATAGGTTCTTAGGTAAATCTAAAAATGTAACGGAACCTTATAGCAAGTACTACAATGGGCTCGTTATTGGGCTAGGTATATAGGTAATGCAAATTAAAGTCAACAACGTAATAATAACTAGTGGAGTGGTTGCCCAATAGATTAACTCCAATTATATTCTAAGAATCACTACAAGGAAGGAACTATCTAGGTAGGGACTATAGTCCTTTAAATACACAACCGTACTCCTATAAAATCCTTCTTATACGTAATGTACGTAAGGTATATAAGGTACGTAATAGACCTTATAGACCTTATAGACCTTACAAACCTCGTTATATAACCTCGGTTACCATTCCTCGTCATATAGCTTAATTAGGTCCATACTAGACCGTGCCTATATTAACTAACTAGCTTCTTCTAACTCCCTTCCAAGTAGTTGTAATATTGTACTTAAAGCGTCCGTAATACTATCTCCCTCCTCTTTATCTTCGTCCTTAAAGATATCTAGCATCTCTAGGTTGTTTATTAGAGGTATAATATCTGTCTAATTAATTTAGTTAATATTATTACTTATTATACCTAAAGTATCTCCTTCTTCCTTATTCCAGCGATGTGCCTATACTATAGCAGTTATACTATTACTTAGTAAGATAATATTATCTCCGTATTCCCGTTATGCAAAAGAGGGGTTAGTTTATATTACGTTAGTAAGTCCTTTATCTCAGCAACCTTCCTTTTACTTAGAGTATACTAAAGCAAACATTTAATTGTCCTACGATGTTCGTTTTACTTCTAACGCTAAGTATGCGCGTCCTATAACTCTTAGTAGTTATTAAGTTCCCTAAATAATTTATTATAGGGTCTTATATTTAATCTACTGCTATAAAGCTTAATAGTAAGCTTGTAAGTGCCTTAGATAAATTATGCTAATTGCGGGAAGCAGAGCTAGAAGCCTTAGCTACTCAGCAGCGTGCTCTTAATACTCGTTTATTTACCTCTACCCATCTTCTTTATCTTAAGAAGGTACGCGAAAAGGTTTATTTTAAGGAATAGAAGCTTATAGAATAATGTCTACAGGAACTTAGTAATAAAAGGACTAATCCTCTCTTAACTGCGAAGGAAATAACTCTAAGTAGTTCGGCAGTCGCTCTTCCTAGGTCCCCCTTAGGTAACTCGTTCTTTAGCAATCCTTCTTTATTAATACTACTTAACCTAATCTCTTCCAATACTCCTATACCTTTCCTATAGCGTTCTCTAGATTTCCTAGTAGCTCCTAAGTAGTCTTATTATAGCTTATCCACTTTACTTTATACTATATTTTATCATTAATGTCCTTATAACTAACGACCTTTAAAACTTGCTATTTGTCTTCTTCCTATCCTCTATACGTGTCTGCTTTATAAACTAGTAGCTTAACATTCCTATATACTAGCTCTAGTATTATAATGTGCTATATAGGGTAGATTTTTATTTTAGCTAATAGGTTTAACTTAAATATAACTAATAAAATTCTTTATGTAATTTTAAAAGGTCTTAATCTAACGTAGTCTAACTTCTTACTTAGTCGTCAACTCTTGAAATTTTTGTATAGTAGCTATACTTTATCTCCCTCCTTAAGATCTAGTCCCTTAGATCTCTTAGCGTTATAGTATCTTTTTATTTTCTATTATACTACCTTAGCTGTTTCTATAAGGTTCGTATAAAGATTTATTAATATCTTTATTTTCTACTTAGCTGTGCTACTCGTTTTCTTTGCTTAACATAGCAATAATAATGTTTTTAGCTCGTATCCATAATTCGCCTTAAATAGTGACGTACCCATTCCTTCTTGTAGTGTTATATTATATATAAACTATATAACTAGTAATAGTAATACCCAATTATTCTGTGCGTAATTAATATAGTATCTTAGATACTGCTTTAGTGTCTAGTTTAATCTTTCCGTTTAACTGTCTGTCTGCGGATAATATACGGTAAAAGTTGCTGCTCTAACTCCTTATTCCGCTAAAAATACCTCCTAAAATACTGTTATAAATCTTAGATCTCTATCTAATATAATTTTGCTTAGTGCTCTATGTCTTATAAATACTTCCTTAATATAGATTCTAGCAATATCTTCTGCTAATATTTCTTCTATACACGCTATAAAGTATCCCTACTTTATAAGCTTGTCTACTATTACTAAGATTACGTTATAATCTTATCTAGTAATAGGATCTTTTAATTTTAGTAACTTTATAATAAAGTCCTATAATATAACCTCCTATAGTCTCTCTGGTACTTTAATAGGTTATAGCCCTCCATATAGCTTATACCTTATTAGTTTATTTCTTTAGCAATTTAGATACTCTCTAGTAACCCTCCTAGCTATCCTCTAGATTCCGTTAATAATATACTCCTCCTAAAGTCTTAATACTAAGCCCGTAGCTCTATTATATCCTTAAGTTAATCCCTTATGGAAATCTTCTACAAAGTGCTCTGCTATACTTCTTAGGATATACTTTACTTCTTGGTTTTCGTATATATCCGTCTATAGATCTTCTAGCTATACTTTTAGAATTCTCTATACCTAAAAGCTTCTTAGTAACTTATAAACTCTTTTTAACTCGTCTTCTTAAGTTGTTATAATCTTTAAATAATTGTACCTAATTAACCTATCTATATCTTTTTGCAGTAAAGCCCCTAATGGCTTTTTATTATTTTATAGTTTAGCCTTTTAACTTAAAGTATCCGCTCTTATATTGTCTATACCCTTAGTATACTAAATCTTAAAATAGTATTCTATAAGTATCTCCACCTATCCAACCTATCTTTAGTTAAGTTCCTTTATTATTAGGAATCCTATTAGGTTTTTATAATCTATCTTAACTATAAATAGTTTTTCTATGCCTTATAAGAATACTCTCTATTTCTTTAGCGCTGTAACTATACCTAACAACTCCTTATTATAGATGTTATAGTTCAGTTCTAGTAGTGTCATCTTTCTACTATAGTATGCCACTAGGTGCTATTTATCTAAATGCTTTTATATAAAATACGCCCCTAGTGTAAAGTCTAATATATCTATTTCTACAACCGTCTCTAGTCCTAGTTAATAGATTTTAAAAACTAGCTCCTAGGTAAATAACCTCTTAACTTCTTTAAATAGCTCTTATTATTCCTTTCCCTATATCTATAATTTTTCTTTCTTTATTAATCGCGTTAATGGCTTAATATCCTTTAACTATTGCGCTATAAACCTTCTACAGTAATTGCAAAACCCTAGGAACGATCTTAACTGTGTAACGTTCTCTAGTTCCTACTAATTTACTATAGCCTTAATCTTTTTTAGATCTATACTAAGTTAGCCTAGTTTAATAATAAATCCTACAGAATCGGTCTTCCTAGTGAAAAACTCGCATTTTTTAATTGCTACTAGCATCTATTTTTCTTATAGTCTCTTTAAAACCTATTTAACGTATTCTCCGTATTCTTCCTTAGTTATTAAGTAGATAATAATATCATTAAGATATACTATAACAAATTTATCTAAGTATTCTCCTAATATATTGTTAATTCGCTTTTAGAATATTACTAGTGCGTTTATAAGCCCAAATTATATAACTAATGGTTTATATAGTCCTTCCTTTAACCTAAAGGCTGCCTTCCATTTATTGCCTTCCTTAATTCTAATCTAATAGTACGCCCATCTTAGATCTATCTTTGTAAAGATTTATACGTTACTTATCCTATCTTAGATTTCGCTAATTAAGGGTAAAGGATACTTATCCTTTCTAGTAATACTGTTTAACTATCTATAGTTAATACACAGCCTTAGTTTACTATTTTTCTTTAGTACAAATAGTACTGGATAACCCGCTAATAACTGCGATAGTCTAATATATCCCTTCTATAAGTTTTCCTAGATAAACTCTTTTAATGCTCTCCTTTCTTCTTTGGTAAGCTTATAGATTAGAAAGAACCTTAAACTTATTCCTAGTTCTAATTCTATCTTATAGTCCCATACTATATATTCTAATAGCTTTTTACTTTCCGGTAACTATAGTTTCTTACCATACTTATAGTATCTTTTTAGTATATAATCTAACCCTTTCTTAGTTTCTTTATATATCGCTCCTACTTAGTACCATACCAACTTAGCTTATTATTATATCTTACGGCGTTAAGTATCTCTAATATTAACCTAACCCGTAATCCAATCGATCTTTAGATTATATTCCTGTAACTAAGGCATTCCTAATACTGCCTTATTATTCCCTAATAGTAATATGCTAAAAGACATCTTAATTTATCTCCCTTTAATAGTTAGCTAAATAGGTCCTGTTTTAAGATTAATAATACCTCCTCTATAGGCTATTAGATCTCCTAAAATTATTACTAATAGGTAAGGACATTCCTTTTTCCTATATAGTAACCCCATTCTTTTAACTACTATTAGCAAAATATAGTTCCTTATTACTCCACTATCTATTAATACCTTAAACTGTTAATCTTACCACTTAACTTATAAATTTAGGTGTTGTTTTTAAATTCCTTTAAGGGTTTAAGGCTCTACTACTAGTTCCCTCTAATCCTATAGGCCTCTACTTTTCCTAACTATTAGCTGCTTAATCCTGTTTATACTTAGTCCAACTTAGGCTAATACTTAGTTCGCTTTTTATCTTTAATATACTATAAACAGGTATTCTCTAGATATTCCCACTACTATTGTTTTGTAAGGGATATTATTGCGGACACCTTGGGTTGCCCTTAGGACAACCCCCGGACGCCCCTCGGATGGTCGCCGGTCACGTGCCGGAGGCACGTGCCCGTAGTATATAGTCTCCACGATCCCAGAGGCCTTACCTCCTCAAGGATTCGTCTCTCTTACCAATCTATCCTGTTCCAATCGTGTCCTTATAGCCCCCTATCTACAAGATCCCCTCACACGTTTATCTAGGCATTCTTCCGTAAGGAATCTTCCTAGTTAAAGTATTAAGTCCCCTTATTCTTAAACTTCTACTAGGTGCCAACTATGCATATATTTAGCGTTTTGATATTTTGCCTTATCTATTAACTAATATATCCTTACTAAATATTTCCAATTCTTATCCTTTAGTGCTCTATACATATTATACGTATTATCCACGTATACTATTTATAATAGTATATAATATGCTTAGTGTCTTAGGTTAACTCTTAGCTCGTCTTTATCCTTAAGTTTAAACCTTTCTTGTGCTAATCTAAGCGTTATAGCTTTGTTCGCAGGTACTAAAATTTATCTTTTACTTCTCTAGTCCTCTAATTACTCCTCTAAATCTTTTAATATTATAATTAAGGCTCCTTTAATATAACTTATAGCCTTTTCTATAATTAGGTAGTCTTAAATAACTTTTTCATCTAACTATATATAGAAATCTTCCTACTTATTATTATGTCGTTATCTATACCACTTTTAGTATAGTCCTTTAAGTGTACACGGCTTATTCGTAAGGAAGTATCTTCTTATTACTATATCGTAACAGCCCTTTATATATCGTTCCTTAAATCTAGTTAGGATCCCTAAATCCTCCTCTTCTTTCAGTTTAATAAGCCACTTAGCTCTTAATATGCCTGTCTTAGGCCTATTAGTAACTCTTTATATAGGTGCTCTGTCCCTTATACGTCCTAATATACTAGATCTCTTATCTAGTTTCTGTTCTTATTATAAGGTAATTCTTACTCTAAACTCCTCTATAGTTTCTTTTTTTTCGCGCCTTGTAAGTAAATCCTTAAAGTTCTCTTACTTTTTAATTCTGGTATTAAACTTTCGATCTTTAAGCTAAACTCTTTATTTACTTAGTAAGTCCTCTAGGTCTATATATTTGTCTCCTAGTTTAACTGCTATTTATATTATAGATTCTCTAATCTATAAGGAAGCTTCTTACCTCTTGCTTATAGGTGCCCTTATTTATACTCTAAATTCTTAGTCCCTTAAATTCTTTAATCCTAAGCTCGCTTCTAACTTAAGCTTAGCTCCCGCCTTAGTCTAACTAGGCGTCCGCGGTATTCTTATCTTATCTTAAGAATCTTAAATCTTACTCATCTCGTCTTAAGAGTTTTATACCGTTGGGAACTCTTATTCCAAGCTTATTCGTATATTCTTAAACTAAGCTACTACTCTACTCTATCGGTTTTCGTCCGTTATAGGTCCTTAAGCTATCCTCATCCTATCTTTAGAATCTTAGATCTCTCTTATCTCGTCTTAAGAATCTTAAGCCTTTGGCCTTTTGCCTTTATTAAGTAGTAAGCTAGTACTAGCAGTCGTCTGCTTACTTAATCCCTTTTAGATATTACTCCTTCCGTCTTATAAAGCAATAGATGCCGTATCTAATGGTATTATAATACCTATTACTAAACCTTGCTCTATAGCGGTCTTAGTCTCTACTTCTATAATTGCGTTATTAAGGTTCAGATACCCCTAGTTAGTTCCCTTAGTGTCCTTATCGCTATTAATTAATAAGTACTCTAACTCCATTATTATTATTGCTAATTATTATCCGCACGTTACTATAATATCCTAATCTAGCTTATAGAGTCGATCTTGTTCTTTATCTAACTCTATAGTTCCTTTAAGTTCTCTTAACTCTAGCTCTTACGGCCAATAGCTTACGCCATACTTAGCGTCTTTATAAATTTGGCATGCGTTATTATAACAAAACGCGAAACTTCTAATTAAACATTCTTTTATTCCTCGCAGTACACTATTATCCCTCTATATATGTGTGTCTTCTACTACTAGTCTAGTTCCCTTTATTACATAGTAACTCTAACTATCTTTATAATCCCTCGCAAAGTAACCTTATTTTCCGCAATTTATATAAGCTCTGTCTCTAAACTACTAACTTTGCTATAAAGTCCGCCTAAACGTCTTCTACTATTAAGATCCCTAGTTTAGCCTTTGCTCCTTAGTCCTATAATTACTAAATCCTTAACCTCTAGGTTTTTATAGTTTTTTACTCCATCTTTTATAGGTTTCTTTAGTACTACTTAGGTCTATTAGCTCTACGCCATACTATAATTTCTAACTTAGCTTTAGTCGTTGCGTACTCTACGTCTTATACAACTATAAAACTCTATCTTAGCCTCTCTTAGCTTATTCCCTTTAGTAAATCCAATTATTAATCTTAATCGCTTAATCTATTAAATTCCTTAGGGTATCTGTATCTTTTATTAGAATAATTACGTCTTAGACTTTAGCCTTAAGTCCTTATTTATACTATGCTATAAGCGCCTTATTATTCTACTTAACTTATATAGCTAGCGTTTAGAACTATATTATGTACTTAATTACTAAGGTTCGTTGCGTAATATCTTAGAGTTTTCTTTCCGCTATAATTACTACCTCCAGATCTCTAAACATTTGTATAAGTTACTCTATAAATCCTTCCTAACTTAAAAACATAAACCGCACCTCCTAATTAGTAGTCGTTATTCCATTTGCCTGTATTTCTATAAGGTAAGGCTTAAACCATTTAAGTACTCTTCCTAATAGGAATAGTCCCGCATAGGCTATTTAATCTATAGGTATTAGCAGTTTCGCTCCTTCTTGCGTAACCTTAAAATGCATTTACGTAAGGAATCCTTTAAGCTTTAATCTCTCTCCTACGAATCTCTTAATTAAAGGTAACTTAATCTTTGCTGCCCCTATCCCGTTAATCCTTTATTTAAGCGTTATATTATTCTCTATTAACTAGTTAACTATCTCTTATAGTTATTTAACCGTTACAGGTTGTTATAAGTCAGTATTTGCTATACTGGTGTCACCTCCTGACCTTAAAGTAGTTGCCGCCGTTAATAGCGTTATAGTAGCTGCTTTTGGTGGCATATTGTTTAACTTTCTATATTTAATACCGTAACTAGGTAGTAATTATATAACGGAACCTTATAGCAAGTACTATAATAGGCTCGTTATTAGGCTAGGTATATAGGTAATATAAATTAAAGTTAATAACGTAATAATAACTAGTGGAGTAGTTACCTAATAGATTAACTCTAATTATATTCTAAGAATCACTATAAGGAAGGAACTATCTAGGTAGGGACTATAGTCCTTTAAATACACGACCGTACTCCTATAAAATCCTTTTTATACGTAATGTACGTAAGGTACGTAAGGTACGTAATAGACCTTATAGACCTTATAGACCTTACAGACCTCGTTATATAACCTCGGTTACCATTCCTCGTTATATAGCTTAATTGGGTCCATACTAAACCGTGCCTGTATTAACTAACTAGCTTCTTCTAACTCCCTTCCAAGTAGTTATAACATTATACTTAAAGCGTCCGTAATAAAAAACATAAATAAAAATTTAAAAGAAATTTAATTTAATATTTGCTGTATTTATACCTTACTTATAAGGGAGTATAGTGGCTATTTAAGGAGCCCGCGTATTAACATTTTAATTTTAATATTATAGTGGATTATATTATATTGTTTGTTTATAAGCCCTAGATCTTGCTTAAGAGTGTCTTTAATATTATAGCTTAGGTATAAGAGTCTATATATTAAATCCCGCCGCGCTTATAACAAGTTCGCAAGCACTCTATGTCTTTTTAGCCGTATAGCGATGTGGGGGCGGGACACGTTACATTAGGTCTATTATTAGTGCTATAGTTCTAAAAGCATTAGGGGAGGTATAGTAGAAAAAACGGTTTAATTATATGCT
>Ga0307515_10020097_pt1 | contig 11954 bp, 1 predicted proteins | sample 17_EM_MG_FD_194513 | JGI IMG/M metagenome (GOLD analysis project Ga0307515, IMG submission 194513) | Populus trichocarpa ectomycorrhiza microbial communities from riparian zone in the Pacific Northwest, United States - 17_EM | ecosystem: Host-associated > Plants > Roots > Unclassified | place...
AGTCTCCAGCCGAGCCCCTGACTAGGGTCCGTAATAGTTCCGTAACGGTGCCGTAACAATATAGCTTATTATTATATTTAATAGAATTTATACTATAATGTATTATATTTTTATATTTTTATATTATTAAAAGCTTAAGTTACTATATAATAAATCTTATTTTTATTTTATATCAATAGCTATTATAGTTGCTTAGTTATAAGTACTTAAATAAATACTATATATTTGCATATTTTAGTGCTATATATAAGCTAATTAGTCTTTTATTATATTTTTTAATTATAAAATTATAGTTTTAGTATTTAATAAGCTATATTTAAATTTTTATAAAATTCTATTAGAAGGTTATTAAGTTATAGGCTTTGGTAAGGAAAACCGTGCATTGAGTGGGACCGTGCACGGAGGGGGGAGAACCTGTACATTACAGCGGATCTAACGAGGCTGAGATTTGCTGCATGTAGAACCGTTTTCGGAAATATCTGCAGGGAACTCAGCTCTATGCCCACCAAGAATACCCACTCAAGAATAGAGCTCGATTGCTTCTGCCACTCCTGTGCCGATATCCTCGCCTAGGAGGCCGAATGATCTCTACTTCTTGATTTTAACTGAGGCGCAGTGCAGTTCGTATCCGTGTTCATTGGTGCAAAGCCTTCCATCAGGCTACGCATCCGACGGCTCCCTAACTCGGCGATTATTTCAACAGCTCAGGCCCGGAAGGCTTCAACCCCACTGATCAGCGCAACATTGAGGTGCCTGCTACTCTCCTCCACAATTCAAATGAACTATTCTAAGCCTCTACCCGACGTTACCGAGCGCGCTTCCTCTCCCGAGGAAAGAAAGAGGAGGAAACGAGCTTCATTCGGATTCTATTGTTCAATTCTTTTTAGCGTTCTCTGGCTAGCACCGGCCGTATTCATCCTTTTCATTAACTTTCGAGGCCAAATCAATCCTCGTGCTGGCGTTATTGGGCAGAGCATCGGGTGTCTAGGGAACAGCAAAAGGTGCAGGCTCAATCTTCAAGATGTCAATCAAATCTCACAGGCACAAAAGCTTGCGAAACTGGACAAGAATGCCTTGGGCGCCCTGCAGCTAGCTGCAAAGGCATTGGAAGTCTGGTTCGTTACCATTGCAACCAGCCTTATCTTCATCATGGTCAAGATGATCGCCCGAAGTACTTCAAGGCCGTCCCTACCCCTTCGTTTTATATACATTCACGACACATTAGGGGAGCTAGGGTCTCTGGGAAAGCTGCTCCTCTTGAAGCCATTGGGAAAGCCATTTGAGAAGCTTCTGCGACAGATTCGAAGAGGGCATCTTAGTGAACACCAAGCAATCTTTCACAATGATGGAGACTGGGGGTCAAGTTTGTGGTGCAGAACAGAGCTCTACCTCTTCTCCATCTTTGTCGTCCTAGTGAGCATTGTCTGCAGTCTCATGGGTCCTGCCACTGCTGTCCTTGTCTTGCCAACTATGCAGTGGACCGAAATCAACATCGACTCTGGATCTCCCCAAATCTGGCTTGACACCATTGAGGCTGGCCAGGCATCGGTCGATATCCCCGTACGCCCTTGCACCAGCGACAGCTTCGCCTTAGGCAACTTCTCCTGCTTGGGTAGTTATTATTCCGTTTTCGTCGACTCACTCGCCGCCAGTGCCGTCGCAACAGACACGCAAGCATTCTTGGGCGGCGGAGACAATTCTGGCATTGGCAATACATTAGTTGTTCTACCGGTCTTCCAGGAAGGAAATGTAACATTCAGCGCCAATATCTCTGGCGCAAATCCGACTATCTGGGTCCCACTCCGCCAAACACTTCGTGGTTTTAACAAGGACGTCGAGGACTATGACTTGGCCACCTCGATGAGCGGTCTTCCACGACGCGGGTATCCTGATTCGGACCTGTTCAACAAGTCTCTCCAAGCCAGACTCCAACGAGACGGCCCGACGGTTGGAATGCAGACCAACTGCCGCCTAAACGGGAAAGAGCATACAGTCAGTAGTCTCACACTCGGCACAGACCAAACGGTGCGGTGCTACAAGGGCACCGACGCTACAAACTGCATTCCCTCTGGTAATGGCTGGTTTGACATTGATCAAGCTTCTTCCTCTTTCTTAGTCCTAGATTCCGCAACAGCGAATGATTCCGCAACAGCGAATACGAGTCAGTATAACGTGAACGTGACGGTCTATTCAGCCTCGAAGTCCCTGACTATGCCATATTCTGCATTTGAATGCATTGAAAATGACACATGCGGCTGGGATTGGTCTACGGCGTTTTCTAATCAGACATCACCTCCAAACGCGGCCCTTGCGGGTCCGCTACAAACAATCGAATACACCAGCCCAAACCTTACCAATGGCAGCATCTGGTGTACATCTACCTATGCCGCAACAACCGCCAATTATGTCCTCGATCCTTCGCAGGTTACAAATCTCTTCAGGCTGGTCGAGCTGAATGTCGATGGTGAAAATGGCACTCTCGCCATAGGTAAACCGCTCTACGTCGATCCGGACTGGATCTTAGTCGGCTGGGCTGTCAACCGCGATGGCTCTGTCAATGCGGGAAGAGGTGCTGCAGGACATCTCATTATCGCGTGGCAGAACTGGGTGCTCTACGGCGATATAAGTCAATCATTTCCAGACTTTATCAACATCCATAGGTTCATTGCCATTCAGTCTCTATCATTCATACCATTTACCACCTCCTCAACTAAGCCAGCTAGGAAAGTCGGATCAGACAAGCAACTATCGAGCTACGCACAGATTCAAGCTTGGAAGTATGACCTAAGCTCCCAAATATCGAGGCTAGGAGTACTCGTCACGGTGGCGGGCTGTCTACTTGTGATTATGCAAGCGGTTATGTATTGGTTCTACGGAGATGATGTCATTAACGCAACGGATATTCTGAAGAGTATCATAGAGCGTTATCACCTCATCCGAGACGAGGGAATGATAGAGGTAAAGGAAAGTTATCCGGCGCTGATAATGGACGATGCCACGGGAGACGTAGGCTTCCGGGCTTGAAGGCATTTCTTGCGTGATTCAAGTTTCAACTCTCATAGTTAATTACTCAGAGGTATTTGAATATGCTCACTTATAGTTTCTTTAGATTTACCTTAGCCTAATTAGTTAATCCGTCTCTCCAGGCAGTTTGCTTGTGAAACCATGTCAAGCATTTCCTTAAATCAAGACATGCCATGACTGGCGCTTTACCCATTTGCCACCGTGAATGATTGATTGTAGTAATGCGAGCGAAAATGTTATTGATTGGCTTGATTGCAAAGCTAGTCCTTGAGAAGAGGAGTATTGCTATGTTTTTTCTGCTGGTGCGTTATCTGGCATACCCGTACAGAAGCTGCAACGCCTTCCTTCACTATTGTAGTGACAATTCGAACATGATCCGCTCATATGACCTTTTAGGATCCCGCATTCGGCAAACGGGCCGCTCCCTCTTTTGCAGGACTGGCAGGCATATACACCCTCCATCAGTTGGCCGCGAGTATAATTCATAAGCACAAGAGACCACAACCTAACATCCACCAGCATTAGTCCCGCTATGTTAAAAACTATGGCCAATAGCAGTGCTTTTATCAGTATTCAATATCAATATGAGGCCGTATTGATGTTGATATTGAATAGATTATTGAATATTAAATCCAGATTGCGTACAGGGTAGGCGAAAATAAAATCTTATCTGATAAGATCGATAAATTATCATGATTTTCGCTTATCGGTATTTATCGCTTTTATTCTAATAATTTCTTGGTATACCCCACTTAGAAAAAATTCTCTACTTTTAATAAAGTATTATACGAACTATGGCTTTTGAAGTAGACTCCTCCCTTCTTATAAGTATAATTAATACTTCTAGTACAAAACAGGCCAATTAGAAAAGATCTCTAATCTATAACTACTTTTGCAAACTAGATAAAGGAGAGCTAATATATAACCTAAAGAAATAGAAATATATCTACTGTAAATACTATATATATAGCGTAATATTAACAACTAACCTTTGGAACCACCTAAAGTTAAAGTATAGAATTATTATTAAGACAATATAAAGTTGTACGAAAGCATTAGTAAGTTAGGAGTTAAAGGAGCTCTATAAGTAAGCGGCAGCCAAAAATAAGACGGACGACTTTAATTTTTATATACTAAAGAAGGTCCTTAATAAGGAAGTTATTAACCAGGCTCTTATAAATTTAATTATTATATAAAACCTTTTATTCCGGACTGTTAAGTAGCTAAAGTTTTATATTTTCTGCTAGGCTCTTAACTAAGCGTTAAATAAATATCTTATAATAACTTACTTAGAAGTTAGCTGGATAATTAATTAGTTATTCTAGTTATAAAAGGATATTATATAAAAACGAGTTTAGTCAGCATTAATAAGCATTTATCTCTCTATTAATATCTAAACCTCTCTAAATAACTACCTTCTCCTTAGAATTTGTGCCCACTTTATTAATAGTTAGGAGAAGCGGATAAAAGCTCTTCTTACTCTTTATACAGTAGCTACTTACGGCAGAAAAGAGTAATGGATTACTCTCCTTTTAGTGCTATAGGAGTATGGGATTCTTTAAAAGCTCGGAGCTATTATTACTAATAACTCTATAATAAATAACACACTATATTATATAATCTATAAGTATCTCGCTAATAATAAGGATATTACCTAGGATCCTATCTAATAATGTATCCGCTGCTAGGGGTATACTATTAATCTCGCCGTCTAGGCCTTCCTCTTTAAAGATACTCTTAAACTTAAGGCTATTAAGTTATATAAAAGAAATAATATAAACGGAAAGGAGTAAAGTTATAAGGAAGAGATTAAGTAGAAATAGGCCTTCTAAGCAATAGGCCTACTTAGTAAGCTTTATAATATTATAGTATACTTTTATACCTTAGTAAGTCGTATAAAGGAGTTTAAGACTTTAGTTCGTCAGGAAAAAATTTACCAGCATTTTCGCAGCATTTGGCGGCATTTGGCGGCCAAATGCGCAATCCGCGCACTGCAACGTGTAGCGTATGGTATCGACTCAGGTGCGGCATACTGCCGCATCCAACAACGCGGTGTAGCATACTGCCGCATCCAATAACGCGATGCAGCATACTGCCGCATCCAATAACGCAGTGCAGCATACTGCCGCATCCAGCAACGCGGTGCAAGCATACTGCCGCATTTAACAACGCGGTGCAGCATTCTGCCGCATCCAACAACGCGGTGTAGCATTCTGCCGCATCTAATAACGCGGTGCAGCATTCTGCCGCATCCAATAACGTGGTGCAGCATTCTGCCGCATCTAATAACGCGGTGCAGTATACTGCCGTATCTAGTAACGTAGTGCAAGCATACTGCCGTATTTAATAACGCGGTGTAGTATACTACCGTATTTAATAACGCGGTGCAGCTAATTATGTATTTATAGCTACCCGGGTAAGTAGTGCCTTTATTCTATTAAGCTCTCTCTATACTTAATATATAATTAATATATAATGCCCTCCTTATGTATTCTATATATCTTACTTACTTTAAGTAATAGATAAGCGTTGCTCTTTCCGCGTACTTAATAGTATTTGCTTAGTTTGCGCGGTTGGTAGTATTTACCTATTTTATGTAATTGGTATACTTTACTTAGTCTGCGCAGTTAGTACCCTTTGCTTATTTTACGCAGTTGGTACCCTTTACTTATTTTACGCAGTTAGTATTCTCTGCTTATTCTACGCGCCTGGCATATACTATATAAAGAATATATTTTAACCTAATAGTAGTATAGTATAGCCTTAATACGCCTAATAACGCCCTTTAGTTAACCTGCTATTTTAAGTTTAATGTTTATATAAGTCCCGCCGCGATAGTAGTACTATACTATTAAACCCCTAACCGTCTTTATTCTCGCCGTTATTCTTACTATTATTTTCCCCGTTTATTTTACTGCCTTCTCTACTCTTATCCTCTTTGTCGCTATTGTTTTCCCTATTTATTCCGCTGCCTTCTCTACTCTTATTCTCTTTATTAGCAAATTTTAGTATTACTAGTCTATCTCTACTCCGTAGGCGGGCCTTTATATCCTCTAGTATAGTATTATTTATAATATTTATAACCTTAGACTTGCTGGCGAAAGTATACCGTAAGATACGGTGATTAATTCCTGTTTCCTGTTTATTATTACCTTAAATTTATTTAAGGCGCGCTTAAATAGCGTTAATATTATAGTTATATAGCATTAAAATCGTCTTATTAGTATACTGCGAGAAGGAAACCTTATATGTGGTTTTAGGGTTTATTCTTTGCGATAAATACACTAGGCTACTATTGTCCTATTATATTATCTTTATTAGCCCGTATATAATAATTAAAATAGTGTAATATTGTGATATAGGAAACGGCGGTAAAGTGCTATAGTATGCAGTGAGTATCGCGATATAATATTGCGATGCGATTAATATAATATTGTATATTTATACTTATAGTATGCGGTTATTAAGTAAACCTATTATTATACTTGGGATTTAGTTCCTTTAGATCTTTTATAGTATCCTTAAACGGATCGCTAATTGCCTACTAAGTCTATAGTATCTTGTCTTTGGTTATATTCCGTATTTTGTTAACTTATTATAGAAGTAGCCTATATAGCCTTTTATTATGCTTAGGTTAGTAGCTCTTTTAGGTATTCTATAGTTGCTCCTAATTATCTATAATACGCTTTAGTAAGTATAGTAAGAGGCTTTTTATGGATTTACCTATAATTATAGCGTTGGTTTTAAACTTATAAATAATTTATATTCCGCTTCTATAGTTTTTAAGAGTATGTTAAATCGCTATGTATATAAGCTATATTATATTAGCTGTAATAGGCGAGAAGAGGTTAGTACTATTTTTGTTAAGGGCGAGTGACCTTAGCCTAGTATTAAAGAACACGCGCTTAATATAATGTGTAATAATTAGCGCCCTAAATCTTGTCTCTCTATCCTAGCCTTAGTTAGTTAGGTATAGTAAAAGGTAGAGTACTAACTAGGCTACCGAGCGTAAAGCGGTTATTTTTAAGTAGTTCCGCTACTTCCTTTGCTACGGCCTTAGTATTTAGTTTAAGGCAGTTATAGCTTCTAGTAATGGTATCGCGTACTACGTTTATTATATAATACCGAAACACGCTAAGCTAGTTGTATAGCTGGAAAATTGGTTAGTATAGTGCTATTAAATCTAAGGACTGCAAACCTTGCGTGCCGCTGGCCCTAGTGGTATACTTAATGCTCTATTTATTGGGTTTTTGTGACGGTTTATAATAGTAATTGCCTCTTTTTACGTCTGCTTTATTAGTGTGTTTAAACTGCTTATATTTATTTCTAACTAGGGAGAGAGATAGAGCTCTTTAGGTATAGAGCCTATTATTACTTATATAATAAGACGTGTCTAAGCAATACCGTATATTATTGTATTAACTAGGCTAAGTGGCTGCTTTATACGTTATCTAAAGTTATCCTATAGCAGTTGTTTATTTAAGTAATATATGCGTTTCTTTTAAGTGTGGGTTTTAGATGTCTTATAGTTGCTTAGGGTTTATAGGCTTTTATCTAATAAGAATGGGACTGTCCGTTAGGATAACGTTATTAAAATTAACAATAATGGGTTGTACTGTGGCATATTAATAATAGCCTTACCTTTTAATGGAGATAGTTACGGTATAGAGCCTAATATTATCCCCTTTAAGATCTAGATTATTTTAGGAGCTACTACTTAACTTATGGCGTCTTTGTTTACTTTTCTATGGGATGGGTAGAGAATAAGTATATTAGTTTAGTAGAACTATTTAGCTTTTGCACGCACCTTACTTCCCTAAGAGATGCTAGACGGTTTAGAGTTTTGTACTTAATATGCTTTAAATAATAACCTGGTTAACTTTTATAATATAAATTAGGTATTTTTTACTAAGTGTATAGAAAGGAGCTTTAATAAACTTGTAATAATAAGTTAGGAGGGCGGCCTAACTGTTTATTAGGCTTTGTAATGGGGCGATTAGATTGCCTTGCTATGGCGTAGGGTCCTACTTTATGTGATATTTTTTCTATGCCGTATAGAAGCCTAGTTCCTTGCGATATTTGCCTACTCTTAAGATAGATAGTACGGTGTATAGGATATAAAGGGTAGCTAGCGCGTAGAGGGCAATATATGGTGATATTATATTCTAGTTTGTTATAGTTGTAGTAATCTACCCCTTTATTGTAATCTAGCGCCGCTAGTTATAACTTGCCGCTATTTTAGCTAAGTTGTATTTATTTACTGCCTAGTATAAGCCTATTTCCTTATATATGTATTAACCTATGCCCTATTTATTTGCTTAAAATCTTTATTATATATGGTATTATATATATCCCAATTGCTGTAGTTGTTTATAAAGAAATAGTCTATAACGTTGATGTCTGTTAGTATAAGTGAGATGGGCCTTATAATATGGTTGATGTTGTATATTTAGAGGGTATCTAGCGTGTATTTTGTCCTGCTGTTGGATAGCTTTATACTCTACACTTTAAATATTTTAGTTTTTGTGTTAATCTTACTACTATTGTAAACTTAGAGGGTCTCTACTAACGCACTGGCGTATTTTAGGTATTTACCTTTGCTATTTAATCGCCTAGTATCCTAGATTATAAGTAGCAGACGAAGCCTCCCTACTTTATTACTATGGAGGCTGTTATTTGCCCGCTTGTATTCTTATACTATTACAGCATTATAGTAGGGGGCTTTAGTATTAGCCTATAATAGGGTATATTAAGTAAATACCTTATTAAGCTTATTAGTGTTAGTGGTATTCTTTCTAAAGCGAATATAGCATATAACGCTGTAATGGATACTTAAGGGCATCTTTAATACCCAATTGTTATTGGCCTTTAGTTGGTTAATGTCCTAGTTTGTTTACCGGATTCTGTTAATTTACTTGCGGTATTCCCTTATAAAGGGGGCTAGTTTAAATATAAGGTCGGTAATCTCTATCTGGCGCTGTATCTCCTTAACCGTACGCTAGATAGATATATTAATTTTCCAGTCTTAAAGTGTCTAAGTTATATAGTTGTTAAAGTTTTATATATACGAGCGATATGCGTATATATTAACTGCAAGGCCTAGTTGTATTATTTGTATTACGCTTATTAGGTCTACTATGTTAATTATATTAGTTAACGCCTATAGCTTAAGTTTGTTTTAAAGTATAGTGTTAAGATATATAGTGTTATATCGTAGTATCTACTCTTTATAGTTGTTTTGTTTGTTAGTCCTATAGTAGAATACCTTCTATAGCTTATATGCTTACTTTAAATACTCTATATTTGTGCCTCCGATTACTCCTAGTCGCTAAATACTCTTTAGATAGTAGGTAATAGCATATAGCTTAGGAATATTAAAGTGTAGTAGTCCTACCTTGCTTGGTTGAAACGGAAGGAATATATTTTTTATCTTGTCTATTCTATAAATAGCTACTACTAGGTACCGGATAGTTGATTTATCGTGTAATATATATTAAGATAGTATAGTGAAGTCTATAAACGCCCGGATAAATAGTATAGCGCCTTTATTCTATTTTAGTAAGGGTGCTATAGTAGGGACTAATTGTTGTAATAGAGATTTATATATCTTTCCTATCTATTAGCCGATATTTACCTAGCTATCCCATACTATTATATTGGTAAATTATTCTACCTGTGCGAAGCGGGTGGTAATAAGTATATTAATATTCGATATCTCCTGGCCGCAACTATCTATGCGTGGGATGTTAAGGCCCTAATATTTTCTAGCCTGTATTTTGCTTTATATAAGCCCCTTAATCTAGTGTATAAGATATTTACTAGTAAGGCCTTTAAGCACCTAGTGCAGGAAATTAGGCACTATTATCTTATAGATATTAGATAGATTATGGCCCTATATAAAGTTGCAGAACGGCCAAATATAATCTAAGTTATCCTTCTTATTAGTATCGCAACCTTCCTACTGTATTTATATTTGGTCTTTTGTTAATTAGTATATACGGAACGGCTACGGTCGCTAGATGGCAGTTATTAGATTATACCGTTTATTTATATATATATAATAAGTTAAATATTTACGGCTACTTTTAATACCTGTAAGCGTGACCTGTTTTTTATAATTAGCTATAAATATAGCTAGAAGTGGAAAGTAGTGTTAATCCTGGCTATCTGTATATAGGAGATATATTCCTTCTTTGCTAGCTTTTTCTAACGCTGTAGGCATTATTAGCATAACTATACTAGTAGTAGGGTTGTCGCTAAAGTATACGTTTAAGGATGGCCGTGAGGGTCTTGTATTATACCGCTAGTTGTATTATTTGGTTGCTAGGTATATAGACCGGGAGGTATATAAGTAGTAATAGGGCTAGTTGATTTACGGATTGTTAAACGCGCAGTTTAATATTTTTAATTAAAATATAGAGCGGCTATGCTTTTTTGCCGCCGGCGTGTTGTGTTAGTTAGGTTTTGTCGCTAGCTAATATAATCGGCACTACGGTTGCGCCGAGCGGTAGCTGCTCTTGTGTCTCCTACTACCAGTCTACTATATTAAGCTTATTGTATATTTTTATTCCTGCTAACGAGTACTGCCTTACTGGTGAGAAAGTTATATTTTTTTAGAAAGGGCCGTAACTAATAAGGAAGGACATAATCTTTAGAGCATTTTAGTGACGTACTAGCAGCTGCTAGTTCCCTACGGTTACAATTATTTTAATTTACTGCGGTTAATTATTCTTAGATTGCATCTGTTTTAAAAGTAGTTTTGCTTTAATATTATTAGTACTCTAGTAAGAAAAATAGTTGGTAAACACTCCCTAAAGCCTGATATTGTTAAACTACTTATTAATAGCGCGGTTAGAAGTCCTGTGGCTTACCTATTATAAGACCTATGCGTATTCTGCCTTACTGCCAAATGGATAAAATAGGGGAGGTATTTTATCTGGTATACTGCTAGTACGCTTAATACGCGGTATAATATCGCATACTGCCGCAGTATTATCCGTAGTTTGTGGATTTCCTTAGTTCCGTCCTAAAGGCTTTCCTATAGCACGGCTAGTGGCCTCTTTAAATATTTTAGTCCGAAAGACGTCCATAGATGTTTTAGTTAAAGTTTGCTAATTAGTCTTAACTATCGCTAGGTTGTGCACCCTATTGAATATTACGGAATTATTATTATAGTATATATCCACAGCCCCGTTATTTAGCTTATTAATAATATTATCGCCTAGAGCTTATATAGGTGGCCACTTATTACCTTACTCCGATTTGGCCTTATAATTGGTTATATAATGCCCTTTTAAGGTTTAATGGTATAATAGTACATCGTCGTCCATATATTGTGTGAGTGGCTACTTATTATATTGCTCTAGCTTAGCCCTATAATAGGCTGTTTAATACTCTTTTAAGCTTTAATAGCGTAAGGGTGTATTATTATTTGTCTCTTTAATATTAACGCCCTTATGTCTACCCTTCTTCTGTTTCTATTATCTTAGATAATATTGTTTATAACGGGTTAGACTACCTGTGCTTTTTACTTTGGTCCTGTACTTTTTATATTGCCGCTAAATAGAGCTTATTTATAAATTGCCGTATTAAGCTATAATTTGCTATAGTTTGGTTAAAAGGGAGCCGAAAATAATATCTGTGTAGAATTGTATATTTAAAGTAGTGTTTGTGGCTTATGCTACGTTATAAGCTAGTTAAGATAGGAGGAGTATAGTAAGAGTATGGCGATATCTGTGGACATTAACGCGTTAAATGGCGTAACCCGTTGCGTTTTGCGCTAATTTACGCTAAATCGTGTTACGTTAGGCTAGAAGACTCTACTTATTACTAATATCGCACTGCCTCTCTGTTATACTAAGCACAGGATTCTAAATACCACTATTCCCTATTTAGGATACTAGACTATTTTTTATAATGGGACGCGATAT
>Ga0307515_10020098_pt1 | contig 11954 bp, 2 predicted proteins | sample 17_EM_MG_FD_194513 | JGI IMG/M metagenome (GOLD analysis project Ga0307515, IMG submission 194513) | Populus trichocarpa ectomycorrhiza microbial communities from riparian zone in the Pacific Northwest, United States - 17_EM | ecosystem: Host-associated > Plants > Roots > Unclassified | place...
AAACCCATCTTTATAATAATTGTCCTCTTACTTAAAATATACTAAAGCAAATATTTATTTATCCTATAACGTTTACTCTATTTCTAATGCTAAATATATATAACCTATTACTCTTAATAGTCGTTTAGTTCCCTAGTTAATTTATTTTAAGGTCTTATATTTAATTTACTACTACATAGCTAGATAATAAGTTGTTTGTTACTCTAGTAAAGTTATACCATTCTTATAACGTTAAATAGAAGGCCGCTAATACTTAGTAACGGGCCCTTAAGTCTTATCTCGCAGCGTCTACTTAGTTAATTCGTCTTAAGAAGGTTTATAAAAAGGTCTATAGGAACTTAGTAATAAAAAAATAAATTCTCCTTCGGCTAAGAAGGAAACAGATCTAAATAGCTTAGCAACTACTCTTCTTAGGTCCCCTTTAGGTGACTTATTTTTTAATAATCCTTTTTTATTAATGCTACTTAACCTAATTTCTTCTAATACTCCTATACCTTTCCTATAGCGTTCTTTAGGTTTTCTAGTAGCTTCTAGGTAGTCTTATTATAACCTATCTACTTTACTTTATACTATATTTCGTTATTAATATCTTTATAACTAATAATCTTTAAAACTTGCTATTTATCTTCCTTTTATCCTCTATATATATCTACCTTATAAACTAGTAGCTTAATATTCCTATATACTGGCTTTAGCATCGTAATATACTATATAGGGTAGATCTTTATTTTAGCTGGTAAGTTTAACTTAAAAGTAACCGGTAAAATCCTTTACTTAATTTAAAAGGTCCTAGTCTAACATAATCTAACTTCTTACTTAGTTATTAACTCTTAAAAATTTTGTATAGTAGCTATACTTTATCTCCCTCCTTAAGATCTAGTCCCTTAGATCTCTTAGCATTATAGTACTTTTTTATTCTCTATTATACTGTTTTTACTATTTCTATAAAGTTCTTATAAAGATTTATTAACGTCTCTATTCTCTACTTAGCTATACTACTTATCTTTTTTACTTATTATGGCGATAGTAATATCCTTAGCTTATATCCGTAATTCGCCTTAAATAGTAATATACCTATTCCTTCTTATAGTGTTATATTGTATATAAACTATATAACTAGTAATAATAATACCCAATTATTCTATACGTAATTAATATAATATCTTAAATACTATTTTAGTGTCTAATTTAATCTTTTTATCTAACCATCTATCTACAAATAATATACGGTAGAAGTTGCTGCTCTAACTCCTTATTCTGCTAAGAATACCTCCTAAAATACTACTACGAATTTTAGATCTCTATCCAATATAATCTTACTTAGTGCTCCATATCTTATAAACACTTCTTTAATATAGATTCTAGTAATATCTTCTACTAATATTTCTTCTGTATATACTATAAAGTATCCCTACTTTATAAGCTTATCTATTATAACTAAAATTGTATTATAATCTTATCTAGTAATAGGGTCTCTTAACTTTAATAACTTAATAATAAAGTCCTATAATATAACCTCCTATAGTCTTTCCAGTATTTTAATAAGTCGTAGCCCTCCGTACAGCTTATACCTTATTAATTTATTTCTCTAGTAATCTAGATATTCTTTTATAACTTTTTATACTAAGCCCTAGATTCTATTAATAATATAATTTTCTTAAAGTCTTAACACTAAGCCCGTGGCTCTATTATGTCCTTAAGTTAATCCCTTATAGAAATCTTCTATAAAGTGCTTTACTATACTTCTTAGAATATACTTTACCTCTCTATACTTATATAGTATTTGTGACGATCGCCCACCGAGCCAAATGAACGCAACTGGCTAAAAAGGTACAGTGTCGAACCGAATGGTTTGACGGCTCGGTAACTAATATATATACGTTCCTAACAATGTATCCCTTTTTAGGAGCGCACGACCGCGGGCGCTAACGTATGTATACGCTGCCCCTATTAGAACCCTTGCCTAACAACGCCTCCCTTAGGGGCGCGCGCGTGCCTTAGACGTCTCGGATATATTAGCGACCTCCAGCAGCTACGGTCGGAACCACACATGGGCCGTGACCCTCGATCGGACAATGCACGTGGACTAGGCGTAACTCGGGTCGCGATCGGCCAATGCTAAACGAAATTACCCCCGTGTACAACTAAGTTCAAACTCGCGACCACACGCGTCCGAAACTCAGCCACGGAGAACTCCGCATTCGGTTCGACACTCTGTGACGATCGCCCACCGAGCCAAACGAACGCAACTGGCCAAAAAGGTACAGTGTCGAACCGAATGGTTCGACGGCTCGGTAACTAATATATATACGTTCCTGACAGTATTTCTTCTCCTAGATATTTTAACTATTTCTCTAGTTATACTTTAAAGATCCTTTACGCCTAAAAGCTTTCTAGTGATTTATACACTCTATCTAGTTCTTCTTAAGTTGCTATAATATTTAGATAATTGTACCTAATTAGTCTATTTATGTCTTTTCGCAGTAAAGCCCCTAATGGCTTTTTATTATTTTGTAGTTTAGCTTTCTAACTTAAAGCATCTACTTATATATTATCTATTCCTTTAGTATACTAAATCTTAAAATAGTATTCTATAAGTATTTCTGCCTATTTAACCTATCTTTGGTTAAGTTCCTTTATTATTAAGAATCCTATTAGGTTTTTATAATCTATCTTAACTATAAATAGTTTCTCTATACCTTATAAGAATACTCTCTATTTTTTTAGTGCTATAATTATACCTAATAACTCTTTGTTATAGTTATTATAGTTTAACTCTAGTAATATTATCTTCCGACTATAGTATGCCACTAGGTGCTATCTATCTTAGTATTTCTATATAAAGTACGCCCTTAGTATAAAGTTTAATACATCCGTTTTTATAACCGTTTCTAGTTCTAGTTAATAGATCTTAAGAACTAGCTCCTAGGTAAATAACTTTTTAACCTTCTTAAATAATTTTTACTATTCCTCTCCCTATACCTATAGTTATTCTTTCTTCGTTAATTACATAAATAGTTTAATATCCTTTAATTATTACGCTATAACCCTTCTATAGTAATTGTAAAACCCTAGAAATAATCTTAATTACGTAACGTTCTCTAGTTCCTACTAATTTACTATAGCCTTAATCTTCTTTAGATCTATACTAAGTTAGCCTAGTTTAATAATAAATTTAACGAAATTGGTCTTCCTAGTAAAGAACTCGCATTTCTTAATTGCTACTAGCATCCGTTCTTCTTATAGTCTCTTTAAAACCTATTTAATATATTCTCCGTACTCTTCCTTAGTTATTAAGTAGATAATAATAATATTAAGATATGCTATAACAAATTCATCTAAGTGTTCTCCTAATATGCTATTAATATGCTTCTAAAATATCGCTAGTGCGTTTATAAGCCCGAATTATATAACTAATAGCTTATATAGTCCTTTTTTTAACCTAAAGACTGCTTTTTATTTATTACCTTCCTTAATTCTAATCTAATAGTACACCTATCTTAGATCTATCTTTATAAAGATTTATACGTTGCCTATTTTATCTTAGATTTGCTAATTAAGGGTAAAGAATATATATCCTTTCTAGTAATGCTGTTTAACTATCTATAGTTAATATACAGTCTTAGTTTACTATTTTTCTTTAGTATAAATAGTACTGGATAACCTGCTAATAACTGCAATAGTCTAATATATCCCTTTTATAGATTTTCCTAGATAAACTCTTTTAATGCTCTACCTTCTTCTTTAGTAAGCTTATAGATTAGAAAAAACCTTAGACTTATTTCTAGTTCTAATTCTATCTTATAATCCTATATTATATATTTTAATAGTTTCTTACTCTCTAGTAACCATTGTTTCTTACTATACTTATAGTATCTCTTTAGTACGTAGCTTAATCCTTTTTCCGTTTCTTTATAGGTCGCTCCTACTTAGTATTATACTAACTTAGCTTACTATCGCATTTTACGCCGTTAAGTATCCCTAATATTAACTTAACCTATAATTTAATTAATCTTTAGATTATATTCCTATAATTAAGGCATTCCTAGTACTGCCTTATTATTCCCTAATAGTAATATATTAAAAGACATCTTAATTTATCTCCCTTTAATAGTTAGCTAAATAGGTCCTATTTTAAGATTAATAATGCCTCCTTTATAAGCTATTAAATCTCCTAAAATCGTCGCTAATAGGTAAGGGTGCTCCTTTTTCCTGTATGGTAACCCTATTCTTTTAACTACTGCTAGTAATATATAGTTCCTTATTACCCCACTATCTATTAATGCTTTAAACTATTAATCTTGCTACTTAACTTATAGGTTTAGGTGTTGTCCTTAAATTCCTTTAAGGGTTTAAGGCTTTACTACTAGTTCCCTCTAGTCCTATAGGCCTTTACTTTTCCTAACTATTAGCTACTTAATCTTATTTATACTTAGTCCACTTTTAGCTAATACTTAGTTCGCTTTTTATCTTTAATATACTATAGATACGTATTCTTTAGGCATTCCTACTACTATTATCTATTTAGGTATTCTTCCATAAGGAATCTTTCTAGCTAAAGTATTAAGTCCCCTTAGCTTTATACTTCTACTAGGTGCTAACTATATATATACTTAACGTTTTAATATTTTGCCTTATCCGGTGCCTAATATATCCTTACTAGGTACTTCTAGTTCTTATCTTTAGGTACTCTATATATATTATATATATTATCTACGTATATAATCTATACTAATATGTAATATACTTAGTGTTTTAGGTTAACCCTTAATTTGTCTTTATCCTTAAGTTTAAACCTCTCTTATATTAATCTAAGCATTACAACTTTATTTATAGGTACTAAGATTTACCTCTCGCTCCTTTAGTCCTCTAATTGCTCCTTTAAATCTTTTAATATTATAATTAAGGCTCCTTTAATGTAACTTATAGCCTTTTCTGTAATTAGGTAGTTTTAGATAACTTTTTTATCTAACCATATATAGAAATCTTCCTATTTATCGTTATGTCGTTATCTATACCACTTTTAGTATAACCCTTTAAGTATATACAGCTTGTCCGTAAGGAAGTATCTTCTTATTACTATGTTATAATAGCCCTTTATATATTGTTCCTTAAACCTAGTTAAAATCCCTAGATCCTCTTCTTATGCCAGTTTAGTAAGCTACTTAGCTCTTAGTATACCTGTCTTAGGCCTATTAGTAATTCTTTATATAGGTGCTCTATCCCTTATATAACCTAGTATACTAGATTTCTTATTTAGTTTCTAATCTTACTATAAGGTAATTCTTGCTCTAAATTCCTCTATAGTTTCCTTTTTTTCACGTCTTATAAGTAGATCCTTAAAGTCTTCCTACTTCTTAATCTCTTTGGTAATCCTTCTTTATGTCTTAAAATCTTAGTCCTATAAGATTCTTAATCCTAAGCTTACTCCTTTCTTAAGCTTTACTCCTACCTTAGTCTAACTAGGCTTAGGTATTCTTATCTCGTCTTAAGAGTCTTATATTTATAGAAAACTCTATTTTAAGCTTATTTATATATCTTTAAACTAAGCTATTACCCTACTCTATCGGTTTCTGTTTATTATGGGTCCTTAGGTATACCTTATCTTATTTTAAGAATCTTAGTTATCTTTTATCTTATCTTAAGAATCTTAAGCCTTTAGCCTTTTACCTTTATTAAGCAATAAATTCGCACTAGCGGTTGTCTGCTTACTTAATCTCTATAAAATACTCTTCCTTTTATCTTATAAAGTAATAGATACCGTATCTAACAGTGTTATAATTCCCGTTACTAAGCCTTGCTCTATAGCGGTCTTAGTCTCTACTTCTAATATAACTTCTTTAAGGTTTACACGCTCCTAGTAAGCTGCCCTTATTGCCTTATTATCTGTAAATATTTCGCCTATATTAAACTCGTTATCTTTAATATCCGATCTACATAATAGTTTATTAGTTCCACTATATTTTAAGAATTTTAGCTCCTATAGCTAATAGCTTACGCTATATTTAGCGTCTTTATAAATTTGGTATATGTTATTATAATAAAACGTAAAGCTTCTAATTAAACATTCCTTTATTTCTCGCAGTATACTATTATCCCTCTATACGTATATATCTTCTGCTAGTTTTATTCCCTTTATTATATAGTAACTCTAACTATTTTTTATAATCTCTTACAAAGTAATCTTATTTTCCGCAATTTATATAAGCTCTGTCTTTAAATCACTAACTTTGCTATAAAGTCCGCTTAAATATCTTCTACTACTAAGATCCCTAGTTTGGCCTTTACTCCCTAGTCCTATAATTACTAGATCCTTAACCTTTAGGTTTTTATAGTTTTTTACTCTATCTCTTATAGGCTTTTTTAGTACTACTTAGGTCTATTAGCTTTACGCTATACTATAGTTTTTAACTTAGCTTTAGTTATTATATGCTTTACGCCTTATATAACTATAGAACTCTATCCTAGCCTCTCTTAGCCTATTCCCTTTAGTAGATCTAATTATTAATCTTAATTACTTAATTTATTAACTCCCTTAAGGTGTCCATATCTTCTATTAGGATAATTACGTCCTAAACTTTAGCCTTAAGTCCCTGTTTATACTATGCTATAAGCGCCTTATTATTCTACTTAACTTATATAGCTAATGTCTAAAACTGCGTTATATACTTAATTACTAAGGTTTATTACGTAATATCTTAGAGTTTTTTTTCCGCTATAGTTACTGCCTCTAGGTCTCTAAATATCTATATAAGTTACTCTATAAACCCTTTCTAGCTTATAAACATAAACCATACCTCCTAATTAGTAGTCGTTATTCCGTTTACCTATATTTCCGTAGAGTAAGGCTTAAACCACTTAAGTGCCCTTTCTAATAGGAATAGTCCCGTATATACTATTCAATCTATAGGTATTAGCAGCTTTACTCCTTCTTGCGTTACTTTAAAGTATATTTATATAAGAAATCCTTTAAGCTTTAATCTTTCTCCTAAGTATCTCTTAATTAATAGTAACTTAATCTTTACTACTCCTATCCTATTAATCCTATTTTCTAACATTACGTTATTTTCTATTAACTAGTTAACTATCTTTTATAGTTGCTTAACCGTTACAGGTTACTATAAGTTAGTATCTATTATACTAGTGTCGTTTGCTAACCTTAAAGTAGTTGCCGCCGTTAATAGCGTTATAGTAGCTGCTTTTAGTGGCATGTTGTTTAACTTTCCGTATTTAATACTATAACTAGATAGTAATTATATAACGGAACCTTATATTAAGTACTATAATAGGCTTATTATTAGGCTAGGTATATAGGTAAAGTAAATTAAAGTTAACAATATAATTATAACTAGTGAAGTGGTTGCTTAATAAATTAACTCTAATTATATTCTAAGAATTACTATAAGGAAGGAACTATCTAGGTAGGGACTAAGGGTTTTTAAATATACAACCGTACTCCTATAAAATCCTTCTTATACGTAATATATATATACTCCATCTACTCTATTACGGATCCTATAGATCCTATAGATTATATAAATTACGTTATATAACCTTAGTTACTATTTCTTATTATATAGTTCTATTAGCTCCATCTTAGACCGTACCTAAATTAACCAACTAGCTTCTTCTAACTCTTTCCTAAGTAGTTATAATATCGTACTTAAAGCGTCCGTAATACTATATACACTAATCTAATAAACTTAGACTAAGTCCTATTTATAGATATTAGATATACGCCCTATAATTATAAGGGCAGATTTAATATCGGCAAGCCGTATTATAGAGCCACACTTTCCTTAATAAGGTTAAGCTCCGCTCTAAAGTTAATTAAGCACTTAACCCTTTTATCTCCTATCTATGCTTCTACCTTTAGATATTATTATTAAAACTAAGTAAATCCTGCTTTCCGTTCAATCTAGTCTACCTCTATAGTTATTAGGCTAGCTTAATTAATATAAAATATTAGGTACGCCAACAATATAAATACCTTAACGCCCTCTTACTTTTATTAGTAAGGCTCTATAAGAGGTAGTAGGAGAGGCTTAAAGAATAACCTTATAACTTTAGGCATATATATAAGGTAGTTACTAATAGTAACTGTCGGAATGTATGGACAGAGGTTATATTGTCTCTAATTAGTCACCCTTATGGTGACTCATCAGCCCCCTACTTAGGCACTGCGATCCTTACGATCCTTTGCTTTCTATATTAACAGAATAATTATCATACTATCTACGAACCGTAGCTACGTAATATCCCCTTGTGTAACCAACACTAATTAGTGGTTAACTTTACAGTTATACTATAGAACAGCTAGGTATTACTAAGAAGAGACAAGCTACTGTACCAGTGCTACTCGTGCTAGAGGAAGCTGTCTTTTGAGGTTAGAACTGGTCCTGAACCTTAAATAGAACTCTTCCACAAATCTAAGGATCTAAAGGCCAGAACTGGTCCTGAGCCTTCCTAAGATTATAGATTCTTGCGTCTATTACGCAGAATAACACGCTTTATGAGTCTTCGCGATTTAAGGCCAGAACTGGTCCTAAGCCCTATAATCGCAAATACACGTCCGAACGCGTACCAAACGATAAATGCGTACTAAATGATAAATATACGTCACGAATACGTACTAAACGATAACCCCTACACTAAACGACAACCCCTACACCAAACGACAATCCCTATACTAACAACACTTCCCTTCCTCCGAAAATATGGCTACGGCCATTCTAAATAACTGGAGAGACTTCTTACCACTAGGGGTAGCTATGTACGCGAAACTTATCGATGAAGATTGGGACGAATTTACTATTAATATAACAACTTATACCGCAAAACAAGTTAACGGCTTTCTCCTATACCATATTATATTCTACCGAAATAGACACTGGGCTGATTTATAGCTATGGGAGTATTTTAGGGAAGATTTCGTGGGATGGACTGCTGATACCTAGGCACTTGGCAACGTTAATATTGTTTGGGATTTTTAAGACTTCCTTTATAGGAACGGAGTATATATTATTAAGAACGGTAACCTAATTGCTAGCAATATTTAGGCCGTTATTGTTAGTATAGAAGAGCCAGTATGGATGGAAGCTAAGATTATACGTTAACTACGGAAACTAAGAACTAACCGATATTCTTTAGAAGGCAACTTTAATTCGTATTAAAACCCCCAGAACGCTAATCTCCTACTTGGTCCTCCTGCCTAGCAATAAGCTCCGCAACAACCTCTGTAGCAACCTCCGCAAGAACCTCCGCAGTAATCTCCGTAAGAATCTCCGTGAGAACCTCCGCAGTAACCATAGCAGCCGCAGCAATCTCCGCAGCAACCTCCGCAACAACCTCCGCAGGAACCTCCGTAGGAACCTCCGTAGGAACCTCCGTAGGAACCTCCGCAGCGACCGCAGCAGCTACATATATATACACTACCTGAACTGGCCGTGCCTAGTATGGAGCAAGGACCTAGGCAAGGACCTAGATATAGCAAGGAGGTGGCTATAATTGTAGAGATCTACACAGACAATAAGTTGTTTATAGCTTGCTAGGGAGTTCCTGCCTGTAAAATTACCGTCTTAAATCCTGGAGAAGACTTGTCTTAGTTAATTAATAAGTTATAGTCTTTAATTATTGTATGGGAGAAGGAACACCCTAGTTAAGGAGTGTATACTACCTTTACGGATCGCCGCGACTATAATTAAGATTAAGGCCAAAACCACGACCGAAATAACCGAAATCGCGACCGAAACGTCCGAAACTTTAGCCGCAATTAAGCACCCTGTGGACGATATAATAAAGGGGTAGGTTAAATAAATGAACTTGTTATAGAACCACCTAACGCTCGCACCGTACTGCTACCTAAATGACAACTATTGCGCCGATACGCCTGCGATCTACCGACCGAATGATTGTGCCTATACGCCTACGATTAACCGACCGACTGATAGACAAGCTCTATGCCTAACCACTATCACTACCGCCGCTAGTACCGTACTACTACCCGAATAGACTTTTGCTGCTTCTACCTGTAGCTAAACTAATACTTTACTGCCTTTCTGCAGCGCTATAAGCATAAAGAAAGAACTGTTAGTGTCGGAATGTATAGACAGAGGTTATATTGTCTCTGATTAGTCACCTTTATGGTGACTCATCAGCCCCCTACTTAGGCACTGCGATCCTTACGATCCTTTGCTTTCTACATCAATAGAACAATTATTATACTATCTACGAACCGTAGCTACGTGATATCCCCTTGTGTAACCAACAGTAACTTTAATAGTTTTTAATAAGATCTTATCCGCCATTACGGTTAGGCTTAGTGTTACGGCACTAACCTAACGCATACTATTTTATACTATCTCGTACTATTTCCTACTATTAGCTAGCTCACTATTAGCGACTTAACGGCTAGCCCTACTATTTATATACAATACCCCCTTTCCACCTTCTTCCCCTCTTTATACTATAATATAGTTATTTAGTTTACTTTATTGTAACACTATAACAGTTTATAGTATCTTTAATTTACGCCTTATTATGATTACTAATTCCCTATACCCTAGCCAATTAACCTCCGCCCTAAAGTAATCGCAACCTATATACGCCTCTGCTAAAACTAATACGTCCCTAGTATAGTCCTAAAACAATCCTTAGTTTTTACCTAGCGCCTAGATAGGCGACACTAATGACGCCAAAATGGTTAAAACTTAGAACCCCTACGACATTTTTGTAGACCTCTTTATAAAGATATACCCTAATATCGCGTAGACAATCCGCCGCTCCCTACTATACCCTAAGACCTTTAAGCCTAGCAAAGCTTACCTTACCCTTATTAACTATACTAATAAGTTCCTTAATAACATTAAAGTAGGACTATAGTATATATATAATACAAATACCATCAATAAAAAAGCCAATAAAAACCTTAGTGCCCTTATCGCTTCCTAAATAGGAACTATTAACTCCTAAGTAGAGACTATTACCGTTCTAAAATAATTAACCCCTATAATAATAGTAATAACCTAGTAGAAAAAACGGAGATCTAAAGACCCGCTAATATTTAGCGGAAAAGGCACCCTACTAAAATGATAAGCTAATTTTAAGACCTAGTATATTAAGATTAAGGGAGTCTTTAACCAAAACTAGGACTACTTTAACATAGTTTAGTCCTAGATCCTTTATATTTCGGATATACTAGAGAACAAGGCCTATAGGTTTATTAAGTAGGGCCTAAAGCTTATATATAAGAACCCAAACAACATATCTACGTAAAAATGACCTACTAAGGAAGATATACTTAAAGACCTTACTACCTACTATAAGGTCCTTAATATAACTTAGGTTATAAAGAATAAGCTTAACTATTTCCCCTAGGGCGAGCGTAATTACTAGTCCTAAAAGGGAGAGCTTAATAAACTAATAGTCTATGCTAAGAAGACAGATAAATAGAAGGTAAACCTACTTTAAAAGTTTATCTCTCTAAAGATAGAAGAGCTAGTACTTAGACTTACCTATAAAATTAATAATAGCGACTATATAGGTTAAAGCAAGTAGATAGATATATTCACTAAAAACCTCGCAAACTATACACACCAAGCTAACCTTAAGAAGAACGCTAACCACCGCCTACCTACCTAAGCCCCTACCCCTATATTAACTTTAACCCTAGTAGTAACTAAAGAACCTATAGACCTTAATAGAATCTTAGATATAAAGCGTAAGCACCGCGTTAATAATAGATTATACCTTACCTATAGCCTACCCAGCTACTAAAAGGATACCTATAACCCCGCTAAAATAGCAAACCTAGTTCTAATATTACCCTATTAAATAATACAAACTAATAACTATAGACGCGGCAACTATAGAGTTTATTATAGACGCGGCAACTATAGAGCCTATTATAGCCGCGGTAGACGACCCCCCCCCCTTTAACCCTATAGCTTAGTTAC
>Ga0307515_10020100_pt1 | contig 11952 bp, 10 predicted proteins | sample 17_EM_MG_FD_194513 | JGI IMG/M metagenome (GOLD analysis project Ga0307515, IMG submission 194513) | Populus trichocarpa ectomycorrhiza microbial communities from riparian zone in the Pacific Northwest, United States - 17_EM | ecosystem: Host-associated > Plants > Roots > Unclassified | place...
GCCACCACATGTCTTCGAGAACAAAAGTACGCACCACGTGCAATCCATGATGCCAGTCTCGAATATCCGTACCATATTCTGATCGCGGCAGTGCTCCGTCCATCCCACGGTGTCCTTCCAATTGAAAGATGCGGCCTCCTTTTCACCTGACCCGGCATAACTATCCATTTCCTCGTCGCTCACGCCTTTGAAGAGGAGGAAAAGACGGGTCCAAGCCACGTTTTCCAGCGATACCGCGAGGTCGATGGCAGCAGTCAGTCGCGCTGGGGACATGAAGCGATAGGCGATGTTTTGGTGCGCAATAAAAGATTGAATGTTATTGCTGTTTACGATGTGTTAAACGAGAGCCTAATCAAATCTTTTCGTCACTTGCCTTATGAAATGGGTCCGGGTTTGGAGAGATAAACCGAGTTGATCAAGGACGCGTGATATGTGAGAAATAAACTCCGACGTCGGCATTGCAAATCCGTTATATGGTGCAATGTATGACGAAGGCTCTACGGAGGATGTGTCGGGCCTGCAACGCTTGGGTGAGTCAAGTGAGAAAAACTATAAGATAACAGACTCACATTGCTTCGTAGTATAATGACGAGACAACTTGATTCGTGGTGATGTACTCCATGGCACCTCCGGGGTGTACCCGCACGAAGAATTTGACCTTGCTTTCGGACAGGGCCTCTACAGGTGGCCAGGTGACTCCCATTTTCCAGAATGGCGAGAAGGAAAGGTGTATGTCAGAGTATTGGGTCTCTGGAGAGTACATGTAGATGTTGCATCGAGCAGTGGTCGGTTTTGCAGCGACGGCTAATTTGTTCATAATACGGTTGTCAAAGAAGAAATCATCAGGGAGGGAATCGGTCCTCAGTGATCCGGTAAATTCCATTCGGTGGTCATCGCCCTGATGGATGATTTCAAGCTTTCCCCAGAAGTTGCCTGCCACAATGGTGCCGTCACCAGTTCTTGACATGTCGAGTTCTTCTTCGGCAGAGACGAGGGTGTCGAGTGCTACTCGGTGACCCGGAGCGAGCTCGAGATTGAAGCTACCGGGCATGTCGAGGACTGGAGGCGGCGGCGGAGGCGGGGTGGGTTCTCGTCTAAGATACTAACGGTTAGTCAGTGTCGCCGTAGGCGATAACTGCAACGCACTCTGGCGGCGGAGGTGCATCAGTGACAATTTCCAGGCGCAGGCCATGGACGCCTGCGATGGCAATTTGGTATGCTTCGTCGGAAGACACCTAACTGGTGTTAGCAAGTGATATGGGAGCGTCTGATGCACGCACCCATAACCAGGGTCCTTGGATGAGTCGCTATGAAGGCTTGGTAAGCGCAACGACTGGTGTTCAGTGATCAATCTACCACATACCGATGCCTGCAGCGATGCATATTCGACAGGGACTCGCAGGTGGAAGCTCGCATTTGGAGGCGGCTTGACCCATTCTCTAGCAATTTCTTCTGCTTCCTGGAAGAATAAAAGGAAATTTTGAGTGCCGACCTTCGGATGGATGGGACGGGCTGACCGCATAAGACTGGGGGAGGTTCTTGATTGTCTCCATATCGCCGTAGCACAGAGTGAGGAAACGCTGGCGCATAACCTGACCGCCGCCTTGCATGCCGCCGACTGGGCCGCCGATGCCCATCTGATTCATGTTGGGCGGAGGGGCACCGGCATCCCAGTCGACCTTTTGCTTGATTCTGGACCAAATGGTTGCGTTTGACTTGAGACTAGCGTTAGTGGATGCTACCAGACGGTCAGCAAGCATCAGCAACGCAGCGCAGCGCAGGGTGGAGTGGTACACACCGGGCGAGAGGAGCATTTAACTAGGTGCGGCCAACGCGCGGAGGGGGGCAGACGAATCAGTTACGAGGCCGCAGATAACATCTCGGCAACAAAACGACCCACACAGCAAATGTTCTCCAAGGGTCCGACACGGTCAAGAGCAAGTCTGCTGCAGCATGACGAACATGAGGCAGCCAGTTCTTTCCACAGACACAGACACAGAATTTAGCGGGCAGGGGGCAGCTGAGCTATTCAGACCGTCTCGAACCAACTCTCCACAGCCAGCTATCGCCCCCACATCAGGGCTTGTCCCCCCTTGTCCACGTCCACCACGGGCCCCAGAAGACTAGAAGTCTGGACGAAGCACCAGATCGAGGCCCAATCCGCTCGCCCAGAGTCTCCAGCGCACCTCAGATCCGGTAGAAATCCCTCCAGGACCATTTCCTGTTCTCATCCGATCGTCGGGCGTCTTCCCCGCGCGATTGGACGCCGAGACTCCCGTGGACGGCTAATTATCAAGCTCGCCGTTGCCGATTGCGGCAAAATAAAGTGTCTTCTCTGGCTGCATCGGAATAGAATGACCGATTTCCTGCTGGCCGCGTAGCGCATTCTCCATGAAGGACGCCAAGTGGTACCAAATTTTGTTATCCTTTCATTATTGTTTAATACATTATTTAATCTTTCGCTCCTACCTCGTGTCCCTGTCGGATAAAGGGGTATCAGGAATCGAGGCCACCTTCATATCCCATACCCTGTCGCTCGTTGTAGATACACCGTTATCTCCCCAGAGCGTAACAGAGCATCTATAACGAGCGACAGGGGGCCGAGTTGAAACCAATGTTGTTTCAGCTCTCCTCGGGAGCGTAGGAGGCGAAACGAATCCCCTAACATTCTGAAACGAAACCCAAAGGATATATAATCAGGACAGCAGGACTAGGACTTAACACAAAGCACAAGATCAACTCGACTACTGCACTCCCCCGCTCGTCCCAAAATCTCTTCCACCCCTGGCGCGCCTGCAATAGCCCACCTACGCCCTCTAGCAACCTTCTCTTCACTCGAGACCGCTATGTTTGCTCCGTGGCATTTCCCCGTGGTGTGCGTATCCGTGGATCCCCATTCATTTACAATCCTTCGCCGAGAATGAAAAGCTGACTACTCCTTATTTAGTGAGGTGGATAGATTGGACACCACCAACGATGAAATCATCCCTCGTTCTGAAGTCGCCACCATCCTCGCCCAAGCCCAGGCACAGTCGTGGGGGCCCATCGGTACTGTCCCAATCGACATGGCTGGATCCTGTGTCATCACCAAACTTCCAAGCAAGCTCACCCTCACCATGAGTACCCAGTACTTGATCCAAGCCGCGCAAATGTCTCACGCGATCGACGCTACATATCAGGGGTCCGAGATGAGTGGATCTGCGCAGTTGGAGATCATCGAGATAGAGAGGGTAGAACAACCGGTCGAGGGTATTGAAGACAGGGAAGTAGCACTGCTGGCAGCGGAGGAACCTCCCTTGAGCAAGAGGAGCATCAGACGGATCCAGGCGTGGAGAGAAGAGGTTGCACGGTATTCAGACTCGGAATCCGCTGTCTCGGATGACTCTACGGAATAGCCTCTTGTCAATCTATCTGGAATAGAAAGCCACCCTCGCCCAGAATGAGTTGAAACCTTTTGACGCAATTGTTAAGTAGAGTTTCGTGTCGACTTTAGGGCATTCGGAGCCTCGGGGCGTCGTGGCACTCACTGGTCGAGAAGGTAAATCAGGTAACTTTCAAGGTTGTGCTCTTTGGTTTGACCCCTTTTGACCGGTTTCCGAATGCCATGCTGTGGGAGCCTCACTTCTTCTTCCGGATCGCCCTCGTCGCGTCGGGGTCGCCTTCGCGCTCCACATTGATAGCAAGGATTCTTGGGATTCTTGGCTGTTCAAAATCCATGGCGTTCCAGTGGTGCAAGATATCACACACCTTATTCCTAGTTCAGTATGGTACGACTGTATGGAGGAGTGTGACGTGTATAACCTGAGGACGTCGGAGATTCCATCGGTGGCTCCTCACTTCTCGTAACCTTCATCCCACCACACCAATCTACGTTCGTTATTACCACCAAGTCTTCAGGTCCTGAAATCTTTGATTGAGCAAGCCCAATGTTAAGCTAGGTGAAGAGCAGGGAAGGACCCTCAGTTCAATGTGAGTATGGGTACGCACTATGTGATACCAGAGGGATCATTACCTGTTCACCTGCTTGACTTCAGTCGGTTTGTTCAGAAAGGGAATGTCTTTTAGGTAATGGTTTGCTCGATCCTCATCGAGTCCAACCAGCGTAGCGCTGAATTTCGGCTTGAGTCTGCCATGACTTGACGAGTCTCTCCTTGTGTTCGTTGTTCGTCTCTGCAAGGCCTTTGTTTCCTTCAAGGTCTTTTTGACTGCCTTACGTTCCGCTTTGAACTCTTGCCCCTAGGCCTTGAACAGCCGCTTACGTGCCTTTCTTTTAGGCTGGATTGAGAAATAGCTCGGTTCCTAATTCACCTCCATATCAGCGGAGCGGAGAGGTGTGCATGTGGAAGACAAAGACGTCATCGATGGACTGTCCTCTTTGTTTTCCGACTTCGACTCCCACCCTGGCGCGCCTCTGGCCGTATCTCGTTCTCATATTTCTTGGTTTTCTGATCTTACTGCTTAACAAACGGTCGTTTGTGTGTGCGTTTTCCGTTCGTTCTCATGATCTTCTGACTGTAGGCAGACCGCCCCGATCACCAAAGAGTATCGAGAAATGGCATCCCCTGCACTGCAATACATCGTTGTACCTCCTATCCAGAAGCACACAGCTACTGTGATCTTCCTCCATGTCAGTACATGCATTAGTCCGCCAAGCCGAGGCTCTCTTGCCAGAGATCGACGCAATTCCTTTGCTATCACATGCAACCCATAACCAAATGTCCAACAGGGCCTGGGAGACACAGGAAAAGGCTGGCGTCCTGCCGCAAAGCTCTTAAGCAAGAAGGAAGGACTCGGACATATTAAATGGATTCTTCCCCATGCGTGCGGCATTCCTGACTCTTCAAACCTGGCTATCCTCACTTCTCTTGATGTCTCCAGACCGGTCCAACCCGTTTCTATCAATCGCGGAGCGCAAATGCCGTCTTGGTTAGGACACGTAACCATATCGTTTTACAATGGTAATTGACAGAGACCGCACAGGTTTGATATCAAGAGTCTAGAGGGACTTTTCAACAATCAAGACGAACGAGGATTGTTGTTGTCGACCTCCTCAATAAACTCCCTAATCACCGCTGAGCTTGACGAGAATCCTCACATCCTCCCAAGCCGAGTCATCGTTGGAGGGTTCAGTCAAGGTGCTGCGCTATCACTCTTAACAACTCTTACCAGTGAGCGAAAGCTGGGAGGGGCTATAGCCCTCAGTGGTTGGCTTCCACTTCATACCAAGATCAAAGGGGTATGCACCCAAACTCTATTCCATTTGTATGGCGTCTCCTGACTAGACATCTCATATGAAGATGATGTCTGACCATGCTCGCACCTTGCCTATCTTCATGGGCCATGGCACTGCGGATCCCGTTGTAGCATTCCAGCACGGCCAGAACTCAGCCGAGTACCTCACGTTGGACTGCGGCTTCAAAAAGGCCACAGAGGAAGCCCTTGTCGGCGTCACTTTCAAGTCGTATGATTCTTTGGGGCACCAGTCATCCCCTGAGGAGCTCACTGACGTTGCCGAGTTTCTCCGGAATGTCATACCTCCCATTCCCGAATGAGTTACTCCATGTATGGGAAGCCCTTCGTCCTGTTGAGAGCTCGCCCTAGCTAGCAAATGAAGTCTGTTGATTTGTGCACGTGCCTCCTCTGCAGGGGTAGATTCAGTACTGAGGCACATGCGGCTCTTTGGTCTTGGTGGTGATGGAGGTCTTTATTTCGCTTTGGGGGAATCGACGGATGCGAGCCATCGACATAATGCAGTGGTCTACTCCGTGGTTGCAGTACACAATAGACTCCTCGTACAGTTAGTGAGGTGGCGGCTGCCATGCTTTTCATAATTATTAAATAAAAACGAGCGATACTAGTAAAATTTGAATCCTTTGGTTGACAGTAAGGGGGAGATAGCATCATGTGTAACTGACTTGGGTTAAAGGAGTCCAATAGGGGCCAATTAGGGGCTCCACGTATTTCAGGAAGGATCGTTGAGAACCTCCTTTCCTTGCACCTCAGCCCCGCACCTCGCACCTTCCGCTCTTTTCCTGTTTCGGTCGTTCTGCATCATGTCGGTCTACCCATTCGTCGTCGCGAGGTTGCTGATTGCTGACATCCTACACACGGATAAATAGACATATAATCTATTATGCGCTTCGCTCCTTTCCTCGTTGCTGCCCTTGGCTTCACCTTCGCGTCCGCCGCCGTGCTCGAGCAGCGCGCCCTTCTAGATCTCTGCGCGAACGTCGTTGGCCAGCTCAACATCCGTCTTCCCATCCTTGGTCTAGTCAGTCTCGGTCAAGTCAACATTTGTCTCTGCGTCAGCGCTCTGCCGCTCTATATTCGCACCGACATCGTTGGCCGTGCAGTCGTCAAGCTCCTGGGGAGTGAGGTCGATGCTCTTGCTAGGCTCAATGCCCTGGTGAGTACCCAAGTCCCCTACTCTCCGTACGAGTTACGGCTTATATCTCTTCCGCCTTAGATCGGATCGCTCGGCCGCAACTGCCAATATCCCACTAACGCAAGACCCCTCTGCTCTTCCAGCGATCCCTGCGGATTCGAATGCGGTAAAGGCTACGTCCGTCAAGGTTCCAATTGTGTCTGCCCTGCAAACGCGGTGCTCTGTAATGGCGAGTGCAAGCCAGCTGGTACCGTTTGCGGGTCCATGGGCGTTGCTCCACGCGGTATCTCGTCTTGGATGGATGCTCAGTGCAAGTACGGCGAGGAGGTTTGCGGGGTACTCAGTGATGATTTGACGATCGTCCCGCGTGGGTTTGAATGCATTGATACTCGTTCACACAAGGAGAGCTGTGAGTGTGTTGCTGTCTACCTTGCTCAATCCTGACGTCTGCTCCCCAGGCGGTGGTTGCGTTCTCCCTATCTTTGCAAAGCAAAGCCGCGGAAAAGATTGCACGAGCATCATCGGTGCTCTGGACCTCTCCTGCATTGATTCGACTTGTGTCGTTCATACTTGCAAGGACGGCTTCGTAGTCTCTGATGACGAGACAAGTTGCCTGCCGGTGCTCACTCTCGAAAGCGGGAACACGACTTCTGGAGACACTATCGCTGGGGACGTGTCTGCCTATGCTGGTGACCTGGTCTCTTCGGGGAAAGCCACGCCCACATTCCCCAACCCAGTCGTCCCACGTGGAGATCTCTCTTCCAGCAGACTCTCGCTTGGCGTAGTCGATACAGCCCTCAGCTTGGACCACGCAACTCTCGCGACCCTTATTGCTGCCGATGATCCTTTCCCGGTACTCCTCGAGTATTATACTGCTGCTCATGCACAGTCGAAGCGGGGGGACAACCCAACGCCCATCATCTCGACGAGTGCAGTCTACCCAGCCACTGATATGGAGGGTCTTGTGCTAGTCGATAGCCTCTAAGTTGCTCGGCTTCCCGGAATCGTACTGGTCTGTTTTCTACTGCCTACATGTTGTGCCCTTGCTCCATAATACTCTGTCCACATGCTTGCCATAGTTCGTTCTTTTCAGCGCTTGCCACTCTTGGTATACCTCCCGGCTTTTTAGTCGGGTTCAAATACAGTCGTTCTTTGTTGCTCAAACTCATTTTTGGCTCGTGCAAACCAGCCACTATTATGAAAGAGCTCGTTGCGGAAATTGGTAGGGAAGAGAGCGTATAGAGTGGTTTTGGCAGGAGTAGGCGGTCGCGTTGTAGCCAAATGAACAGATGCACCAGCCTTGATGAAAGCTGCCTGAGCCTCGTCAAAGCATCCTGTTCTGTATGAGAGCATTTCTTTGAGCGCTGCAAGTTCGCCAGTGAGCGATGCAGTAGTGACAACGGCCGTGGTGGCAAGTTGCAACTATTTGGAAGCTGGATTCGTCGACCTTGTGCCATGCAGCGATTACCGCCTGTGACGCGACCGATATTACAACATCAGTTAATCTCAAAAGCTGCAAACGGGCACCGCGTTTTCATTCCCCAATGCCGCAAACTGGTATTCGAATACTGCGAACGTTCAACATCCTCCGCTAGGACGCGTACCTGGCTCCTCAATTCTGTCGAAGAGATAGCAAACCAAAACCCGCATGTAGAGGTCGTTGTAAAGCCTCGCAGTTTCAAAGAGCCCATCGTTCGCGGATTTTATTGTGCGTGCTGTTCAGCAACGGGGGTACAGGCTAGTTCATCTATTCTGCTCTAGTGAACGGTAGAGATAAGGTCATTCCTCTAAATAAGTTAGAGGTCACCCAAATTAGCCAAAAGGTCAAACTATTGCTGGATTCGTCTGGTGCGAAGATTAAACCACTTAAACGACTTACCGTGGAGAGCACGACACCGTCTGCACGCGGTATCTGGAGTGGAATGCACGTGGAGAAGCCATACGAAATTTAGCTTGGTTTTATCGGTCGAGCGAGCGCTCAATGCCCAGATAATTTCATACTACGATAGCTAACTTCTCGAGGGTGATTATCTATTCCCCGTCACTATCAGGTTCTGCAAGTGTTGCGATCCCAACCGTTCGTCTTTGACAGTGCCCCTCACTCATACTTTGGAAATTGTGATATGATCATCTGCGTTTGTGCTGGGTTCCAATGGTCCGTTCCTTGCGGCTCTATACATTTACAGTATTCAGTCAGAGGACTGGGCTCCGCAGCTTATGCCTTCTGCTGCTTTCTGCGAATCATCCTAACCGCCCGACTTAGCTGCACTGCTTCCGATCGGTACCGTTTGTTGTTGAGTCAACTGTCAACAGTCAACGGTCTGAGGTGTATATAAGGTGTATATACATACGACTCGGCCTCGGCACCTCTACCGTCAGCCCCACCCAATCCCCGAAAGCATGCCTTCGATCATTTGCACATCTCAGCAAAGCAGGTATACCCGCTCCATGCTCTCAGTCGCCGGCACTCATCTCTCACTCATGCGGCTAGGTTTCACAACGAAACGCTCGACACCGCGTCAACAGACGTTGACATGAAGGGTGTCGGCATTAGCATCGGAAATACCGATCTAATTGTCGATAGTCATCTCCGCCTCAAGGCTGGCACTCGTTATGGTTTCCTTGGAAGGTACGCACTATTTCTTCGTGTGTAAGGTCAAACGTAACTTACGAAAAAGTCCGCAAGGAACGGGACTGGGAAATCCACCCTTTTCCTTGCATTGCGTGACAACCTGATTCCCGGCTTCCCTCCATCCGTTCGCGTCCTTCTTGTCTCTCAGACGGAGTCCGACTCTGCCAGTGTCTCCGGTGGTACTGTGGACGATGTAGCCCTGGAGGAAATATCTGTTATGGACAAGGTCATCTCCAGCGACCGAGTGAGGGCGAAGGCTATGGACGATTTCGAGGGTGGGCACTTATTCTATCCTATTCGCCGCTTTGATTGAATACTCCTTGTATAGCACTAAACGAAGCGGTGGAATCGCAGTCGGTCATTACAGTACAAGCTGCGGTCGCCATGATTGAGTTCGAACGGGCACAAGAGGATCTCGAGGAGAAGAGAAAGATCGCTAGTCGTCGGTCGGGGGCAAGGTATGCCTTTCAACTGATTCACAGCATATCCTATAACATGTACCCAGGGGAAAGGAAGCGAGAAAGGAAGAGCTAAAGGCAGAGGCCAAGCTCGCGGAAGCAGAAAAGAAGTGAGTCTTCCGAGAACAACACAGATCCAGAGGTATTGAATACGGGGTTGTGTTCTAGGTTGGCTGGAATGACCCTCGCCGAGGGTGAAGACCCCTTCGCTGTCGCAAATCAACTTATAGAAGAGTTTCAGACGACTCTGGACAGCGTAAGCTCTTTGCCCCCTCAGTGTGTATCGAGATCTTCACGAACATCATTAAGGTTGATTACAAGACCACCACTTCCAGAGCATGGTCTGTTTTACTTGGTCTGGGCTTCACCAAGGAGATGATCGAGGGACCATACTCCAACCTTTCCGGAGGGTGGAAGTCTCGTTGCGCTCTTGCTTCGGCCCTCTTGATGGGGAGCGACGTCCTGCTCTTGGACGAGCCAAGTAATTTCCTCGTCAGTGATGCGTTACCTGAAACTCGCAACCCTGATTAACACCACCCTGATTAGGATCTCCCTGCCACATTATGGCTCGAAAAATACCTTATAGAAACGGCTCAAGATCGATCAGTCGTCCTCACGTCGCACGACCAAGATTTCCTCGATAGTGTCACCGAAGAGACGATGTATCTCCGGAAGCAGACTCTACGCTATTTCGAAGGGTATGCTATCTCTTTCGTTCGTCATTTGAGAGAGCCGATCCTAAGTATGTGTGTGCATAGAACACCAGCACAATTGGAAATGCATGAACGAAAGGAGCGGAAACATAAAATGCGGTTGCAACACTCACTCGACAAGCGCAAGGCACATGTATGGGCTATTCCTTTTGTCAACAGACCAAGCGATGCTAACAACACACAGATGGAGGCGTCTATTCAGCAAGGGAGAGCCACCGCGAAGAAAACCGGGGACGACAACCGGTATGTTTGTGTGTCAGTGAGTTGGTTATGTCATCTAACACTCGACCCAGTATGCGTATGGCGGTTAGTCGACAGAAGAAGTAGGCACTCCACTCCAGGAAGAAAGACATATCGGAGCTGACGTTTGGTTAGACTGGATGAAAGATGGGGCTTGGAAAAGAGTGCCAAGGGCACCCGCTTCAAGCTGAATCGTGACTTCGGAGGCTACGCTTTGTACGGTCTTGATTCCCTGCATGTGCGACGAGCACTCATCGACCATGCAGGACTAATCGTGCAGCGATCGAAATAGAAGAACAAGAGCCTCCGGTGCACATCATCATCCCACCTGTGGCAAAGCTTCGCACTCTTGGTGATCTGGTGACTTTCGACGAGGTGACTTTCAAATACAGAGGAGCCACTGCGCCTTTGCTTCAAGATGTTAGTTTCTCGGTCCCGCAAGATGGAAGGGTTGCATTCGTTGGTGCTGTGAGTATTGTGTGTGTCGCTCCAGGGCTCGCATCAGACTGAAACGCTGGGGCAGAACGGTCAAGGCAAATCTACCATCGCGAATCTCATTCTCCAGCAACTCAAACCAACCACGGGAAATATTCAACACCACCCGCTTCTTCGAATTGGACATTACTCTCAACACTCTGTGGAAGAGATCGCCAAGTCGGTGCAAGGAAAGAAGACTACGGCACTGCAATACTTCATGTCATACTTTGGAGATCGTGGCGACAAGGTCGAAGAAAGTGAGGCAATGGAATGTTTGGGTTGCCTTGGTTTGCGAGGGAGAATTGCTTCTGCTACGCCCGTTGAGGGACTTTCCGGAGGGCAAAAGGTAACGTCCAGATCAAGCCACCCTTGGGTAGAGAAGCTAACGTAGTGCGATCAAGGTCCGTCTCGCCTTTAGTTTGATCATATTCCGGCCACCACCATTGCTGTACGTGAGGCTAGTGATCACCGCCGCATTTGCCTTGTTCACATTTTGTCTAGCCTCCTCGATGAAGTCACGACCCACCTCGACCTCGCCACTATCAAGGCCTTGGCCGTGGCTCTTCGTAGCTTTGAAGGGGCCATTGTACTAGTCACCCACGACCGTTGGTTCTGCAGAGTAGTTATCGAAGGCGCTCCTTTGCGTGAGCCCACTGAAGACGATTCAGATGAGGGGGAGGAAGACAGCGGAGATGACGACGAAGCAGGGACTAAACCTCGCGGTCAGGTGTACCGTGTGAACAAGGGGCAGGTAGTAGAATTGTCCGGAGGCATGGATGAGTATGTCCAGAGGGTGGAGAAGGAGTTGGTTAGAAAAGCAGCAACGAATGCTGCACTTATGCCTGGCTAATGAGAGCCGGAACACGCTATCTGTAGGAGGTGAATATATTAGTCGTTGGCGGTGTTTCTGGCAATTGTGCCCCCCAGAGAATGTACATCAAGACAACCAGCATAAGAATTGCAATAACAAATGAATACATCAGCCTAGTTTACCAGTGGCATCACTAGAATCATTCGATAGCCTGTATGACTGCATTTTTCATTGCA
>Ga0307515_10020101_pt1 | contig 11952 bp, 9 predicted proteins | sample 17_EM_MG_FD_194513 | JGI IMG/M metagenome (GOLD analysis project Ga0307515, IMG submission 194513) | Populus trichocarpa ectomycorrhiza microbial communities from riparian zone in the Pacific Northwest, United States - 17_EM | ecosystem: Host-associated > Plants > Roots > Unclassified | place...
CCTTGTGGTTCTTTCCTTTTTTTTTTAAAAAAAAAAAACTTTTGTTTTGGGGCTGGTCCCTCTGGGTTGTTCTCATGCAAGCATTGGACTTGTATCCTTGGTGCTCTAAAGGATGCCTTGTCATATGACATGACAACAACCGATGGGGTTTGTGAATGAGTTTCATTTGCTTTGAGAGGATTAGAACCACCAACATGACTACTTAGATCTAGCATGCCGTGAGCAATTAAGGGTAAAATGACACATCCTTTCATGTAGACCTTTTGCTGTTTATATTTTGCTATGTGAAGAAAGCACAAAAAGTGTTGCTATTTTTTTTTTTGACAAAAAATATAACCAATTGTCATAGATACTAGAACCTGACTTAAGTGAAAGCATAGTGATCATACTTGATAAAAGTAATAGCATACATAGAATTGTTTTTTACTGTTTGCTTCATTTTTCATGTATTACTGCATGTTTAGGGTGAATGGATCATGGTTTGAGTCACCAAATAAGTTTCTAGTTGATCCTTCAATATTTAGTGAAGTTCATAATTCCCCATATACTTTTGGTTATTTCTCATCTACTTGTGCCTTTGGAATTTAATTTTGAGATTTTCTACTGAATTTATGGATTGACTCTCAATTTCCTACATGCATTTTCATAGGATACTGCAATAACTATTGAATTTTTAGATTTTTAAATATTAAATACAAGAACATGTCTTCATACAGAACAGTATGAAGTTATATTTCAACAATTCAGATGTATTGAAGTCATTCATTGTGTTAATACTCTTTAGTTTGGCTTCTTCTGATATCAATTTTCAGAAGTTTAGACTATATTTGAAGAGATTAAGTGGGGTTGCTCAACAAGGTGGGATTTCTAATCCGTTCTGTGGACTATTGGACTCAAATGTAAAGCTTAATCCGCTTGGAAGATTTGACATCCAAGTTTTGGCCGCCTCTGGCCAGATTCCTCCACAAACATTAGCAGCACTGCATGCCGAGCTTTTTGGTCATCCTGCAGGCAGCATGGTTACAACAGTGGACCAACCAGCTCTTTTACAAGCATCCGTGCAGGGTCCAAAATGTATTCCTGCTGAACATGGTATGGCATTTGGTCAGCCATTAGTAAAATGTCAAACCAACATGTCTAAACATTTTCCACAAAATGTGGTCTCTGCTGAGGAAGTTGCTACAGGATTTGTAGCCTGGCCCTCTAACAGCGTTGGAACAGTAGGACCCATTAGCAATCTTGGAGGGATGAGCAGTAAAAATAGTAACATGTTAATGGACGTGGTGCAGCAGCAGAAACAGCAGCAACAATCACCACAGCTGCCATCATTACCAGAGCCTAGCCGTATAATTAATGTACAGCCATCTTGCCTTGTGGTCCCTTCCCAGTCATCAGCCACTTTTCAAGCTGGAAACAGTCCTGCTTCAGTCAATCAGAATTGCAGCTATAGCCGAAGTCCTATGATTGATTACAGTCTTCTGTCACCTCAATCAAATAATTCCTCATTGAATATTGGCCAAATATCAAATGGGGATCTCAAAACCACAGGTGTAAGTGGGTACTCGGGCTCAGGTTCCATATCTCCTTTGTCATCATGCTCTGTAAATCCTGACAATACCTCTCAGCAAGGTCAAAGCTCAACCATGACAATTCGAGCTGCAAGACAATTACCAGGACTTGGTCCTAATATCTCTAACTTCCAAGGTTCCTATGGTGCTAAGTCAAGTGAAGTGCTTGATCAAGGACCTCTTAGGAATCTTGGGTTTGTTGGTAAATGTACTAGCATTCCAAGCCGGTTGGCTGTGGATGAATTTGAATCAACAATGAGCAACTTGGAACATGAAAAATTATATATGGAGACAAACGGTAATAAAGTGAAGCAGGAGCCAAACGGTAATGCAGTGAAGCAGGAGCCAAATGTTGAATTTATGGATAACGCCAAAGTTCTCATCCCAATATTACCACAATTGCCCCCAAATACAAGTGATCTCATGAGTGTTTTCAAAGAATAGGTAACTTGGCTACTTGGATATGACATAAATTTGTTTATCCTTATTGCCTGTATATAGGAATTTCAATATGCTGTTGTTGCTGATATCGATCTTACTTGGACTGGGGATTTTACTTCATTAATTTAGTCTGATCTAAATATACAATTTGGCTAGCTTCATAGTTTTCGCATGTGCTTAGGATCATAATGTGGTCTTTTCTGTGGAGCTAGCAATCTCACTTCACGAACTGTTTTGCCTGCAGAACTAAATTTTAGTTTGTTTTGCTGGCATTGGTGGATGTTACACTCTTCTCTTTCTGTCCTTTTAATACTACCTCATTCAAGATAGAAATACAAGTTGGTAGCACGAGTGTTTTGGATTATTATTACCTGAGTGGTCTAGTTGCTCAAAAATTCATTTCTTTTAGAGGACCATGCATCTTTTTATTGCTACTCTCCGTTTTGGTTTAGACTATCTATCTTATGCTGTAACCAACTGGATGCGCCAGTGATAGAAAATTTCATTTCCACGAGAGCCATTTTATGTGTGCACGTAGACTTATCAAATCTAGCTTTTGTAGATGATTTCTTTGCTTTTGCTGTCACTGAGACGCTATTTTGCGATCACCATGTCTTATTGTGATATTATTTGAAATCTCCATGAGAACTGCATGTATGGTCTTTCATAGGCTGGTTCTCTAATCTAATTTCAATTCATTGCAGGTTTGTATTTGTGAGGTTCCCACAGCTAGAAAGAATTCGTTTCATATCACCAAAGAGTTCAGGAGGAGTTCGAATCTTAATTCCCACGGGTAGAGCTAGAGCAGATTTGTTTAGTAGCACCAGATTCAAGTTGAAGTCCGGGTATTATTTATTGTAGACTTTTTATTTATGGTGCCTGCGTCAGGCGCACTGTGGAGCCTCCCCAGTGTCCATCGTTTGGCAAATTTGTCATTTTGTGAAATTCCATTGAAATGCTGGGGTTGAAGTTGTAGAAGCACGAAGTGCTAGTATTATCTTCTAGTTAGCCTGTAGGCTGTAGGGAAAATAAGATTGTATCAGACCACAACAGCTTGAAATGCCTGTCCATCGTGATGTATCTTGTCGCCATAATTATGTAGTTACGTGGTTTAATGATGATAAATGATCATTTTTTAAACCATGCTTCTGATCCAGTATTTGTGCATTCCTTTCTGTTTTTTCCCTTGGACAATGGCAAATGATAACCTTCGGTCACATGCTGGGAAGATGTAGAGAGAATAATTTAACTAGAGTCTCGCTTCCAAGCATGACTAGGCTGACCATATGAATGATTAATTGCCTAGCAAGAAGAGATTAAAGGGAAAGATTTGTTTGCTTTTGTGCTGCTAATGGCATTGCTTGCTCTGATGGTTAGTCATGGAAGTACTGAAATTCAAAAGGAACCAGAGCTTTGTACAGCTGATTAAAAAAAAGAAAAAGAAAAAGAGAAAAAAGGCAATAGCATTGGACGTCACGTTTCCCGCGGCAGGATTTTTGTGATTCTGTTCCCCCCTTGTTCAACTGTTCTCTTTCTCCATGTGTGACTTCTGAACCTTCCTAAGAGACTGCATAAACACATGTCTTCCTCGATCTCTGTTTCGAACTAAAGCAGGTCCCTGCTAGAATCAGGCTGTGTTTCAAATGGAGAGAACCCAGGAAATTGCCTTGACCTAAATGAGGAAACCAGGTGGGAAGCTTGGTTCTTCCACTGAGGTAGCTTTCTTGTGATGTAGAAGTAGTGTGATTGTGTTGATGTATTTAATTTTGGAAGATATTATTTTTATTTATTTATATTGCTTTTAATGTTTTATGAAAATGAGTTTTATTTTTTAAAAATAAAAAATATTTATTTTTAGATAATATTTATAATACATGCTACTATTTATAACTCATATTATAAGTTTAATGAATTTATCTTGAGTTATTTTTTTAATTTATTTTTTAATATTAAATTGAGTTAATTAAAAATTATTCGTATTTTTAGACTTATCAAATTAATTAAATCATATAAATTATTAAAATAATTATAAATAAATATATTAAAATATAATTCACTCTTTTAAATGATATTTTATTATTGAAATGCATGTAAAACAAAAACAATTATATAAAAATCTTATTACCAATTTGTATTTTCTGTATTTTTATTTTAGAGGTGGAGGTTGAGGTTTGGGTATGAGATCTACTAAAAAAACTATAAAAAATAAAAAGATTAATTTTTATGGTTGAGTTTCATACATAATTAAATTATACTCAATAATTAATTATACCTAATAACAATCTCAACCATAAAAACTAAAAGAAAGACTCTAAAATCTAAACAGCAACACATGAGAGATTGTTGAGTGCGTGTACAAGAAAACGAAGGGAGAGAAAAATCAAAGCACATAAAATCTCAGCGATTCCTTGTTTGATTATTTATCACACTCATCGTTGCGTACGTGGCCAATACACAACCGGTTTTTAACTTGACTTCCCGCTGTCGTTAAGTGAGAGGAAAACGTTTGCTTTCGTTCATGGGCTTAACGAACAACCACGGCACATATTTTACTCTAATCAGGGCCACATGTTTTAGTTTTGTTCATTAATCATTAACACCATCCAGATACATGCTGTTAATTAACTTACGAAAACATTCAAGACCCGGTCCCTTTTATAAATGGAATAAAAGAAAATCAAGATTAATAATGTATAAGAAATAAAATAATAATCTTAGATTTTAAATAATAGATTAATAAATCCAAACAAAAAAAAAGAATAAAATTTTAAATAAAACTTTAAAGCAGAATAGGTGGTGTTCCTATTAGGTGTTTTGATGAAAAATAAAATCTTGGCTTCTTAGAAAACATTTTAATGTTAATTGATGTTGTTTTCCGTGCTTGTTCTTCGAGGAATCATGCATTTGTTTATTTATTCATGTATTTTTTTATTTTTTTATTAAAGAGTCTTAATTTTGTTATCCCTTATTTTATATCATCCTCGACTTTCTTTAAAACTGAGAGCATGTTGCAAGTGGTGTTCCAAAGTCAGCGGAAGGACTAACGGTGTCGCTAGACTTGAAGTACAGGGATTAAGATATATTTTTGACAAGGAACTCCTTCAGAAAAACTCAAGAGTACAGGGACTTCGGAAGTTCCAGGCTCGTTAATCCTTCGAATTTTGACAAAAGGGTTGTGCAGAGTATTAATCATCGAGTCACTTTCCCATCCCAACTCTTTTGTCCTTTTAGTGTGGTCTCTGATTCCTTTTGTCCACGGGAACTCTGTCCTTCACATGCTCTTTTCCCCTTCCTCGCCGGTGTCTGGCGAATTTTAATGCTTTAAACTTTGAGACCTGCCGACTTCATACCCTTCTCTTCTTTTGAAGCCGAAGCAGACAGGCTTCTACTAGTATCATCAGCCTTCCTGCCTATAATGGACAAAACCCAACAAGTAATTGCACTGACCCAGCTGAGGAAATCAGTTGAAAAGCTTGGTTCTTCCACCGAGGTAGGTACCTTTCACATAATTCACCAACTCTAACTCGCATAGCATATACTTGCGCCTGTCCTTGTATGCATCGGTTCTTGATTTTCGGGATTTGCATTTGTAGAAGTATGGGGACCCAACACTGGTGAGGTTCTTAATTGCAAGATCAATGGACCCAGAAAAGGCAGCAAAGATGTTTGCACAGTGGCTGCAATGGAGGGCTGCATTTGTTCCAAACGGGTCTATCCCAGATTCTGAAGTTCAGGATGAATTGAGACGAAGAAAAGTCTTTTTGCAGGGTCTGTCAAGGGATGGATACCCAGTGTTGCTCGTGAAAGCAAACAAGCACTTTCCCTCGAAGGATCAACTCCAATTTAAGAGTAATCACCCTGAGTCTTATAATTTTACTGTTTCTATTACAGTTGATTAATGATTATCTTGTACAAATTTCCATGCATGCTATTAAAGCTCGGTTTTAGTGGTTAAAATTCTGGTTTGATTGGTGTCATGGTACTTTCAATCTAGATTGTCGCTACGGCCCATGGTAAATATAAAAAAAGTTGTGACATAAAGGTGGGAGAATGAGCAGGACTTTTTGGACTGTGTCACTTGTTTGCTGTCCGAGAATCATGGGGCTTTAATATAGCTAGACTTCTTGGTGCATGTTTCTTTTCAATTTCAATATTGGATGATTCCATCTGGTATTGTACTCGCTATATGCTGTAGGTGTTTACTGCCTAAAGGAAATTAAAGATGGCCTTTTCTAAAAGATGATGTTCTTATTAAATCTGTAATTATTTGAAAAGCTTCAGAAAATGGGACCCTTCAATAAAAATAATCGGAGCCTGGGCCAGTGACCAGAAAATCTCCAATCTGATAATCGCAAAACACTAAAGAGGAAATTTACAAAGGATGGCCAAATTATTTTAGGGTATGGCGGGCCTATCTGTATTCTGGTTGCCCCAAAAGAAACGTTCATTTTTAACATTTATTTTCAACAAGCAACTTTTCTTGTTTATGTCTTATATCATAGAAATGTGCTAGTTAAACTTATGAATCACTTGACACAATTTTATTTTATAGTTTATTGGAGCAGGCACTTTCATTACTTGGTCTCATGGGTGAAAATTACTGCTTCTCAAAGATATTTCTTTCAAGTTTCTTTGTCCCCGTAGGCCTTCCTCTGGTCACCTATTGTTCTTCAAGAGTTTTATCCTAATCTGCTAATATCCTTCAGTAAATAAACTTCATATTTGTATTTTCATGCCCTTGGTGTTTGACCTGATAATGTTTCTTCAATTCTCACAACAACTGATTCTGTATCCACAGCTATTTTGCTCAGGAAAAGTGAACAGGGGACTCCTGTCTTTTCATTGGAGGCCACTCTGAAGCTGCTCCATAGAATGCTAGTACATGAACGACCTCCCTTCCATCCCCCCAAAAAACAGATAAATGTATAAACTAATTCCCCACCCCACCATCCTATGTGTGTGTCAGGAAGGCATCTGTGCTTTTACCTTTTCCTCTCTTAGTGAACACGCGCACTATTTACACATGGATTGGTCAGAGGTGATTTTTGCTAGGAACTATGGTGTTACGTGTATAATGTATTATATTAACAATAACAGGATAAGTGAATTGAAATGCAGCCGTAGCTATCCATTCTGAGAGCAGCTTCAACCTGCTGTTCTCTGTATTTTCATACTAAGCCTAGGCTTACATTTAAAGGAAACAATAATTGGACTTGATAAACCAGCAAGTGAGCCTTCGACTCATTTTTGTTTTGCCTTTTCATGCAGAGTTTGTTGTTCATCTGCTAGACAAGGCCATCGCAAGGTACCATTTACTTTAAATAATGAATGTGATAAAAAAAATTATGAATAGATGTTCCAGTATGGGGTCATTTAGAGGCATGGTTTAACAATTCAGGAGTGATTGTTTTGGGCTTGCCTTGTGTTATTTATTCTAATAGACAAAAGGATTCCAAGTTCTCTTTCTCTCGTATTAGATGTGTCCACAAATCTACAAAAGAAGCATATTCTTAAACTAGATGGCTATTACATGATGATTTATATATTTCGAGAAAGATGGCTTATTGCTGTGGCTTTATGCTATTTGCTCATTGTATTATGTGTTGATAGCATGGAAATGTTACTGGAAACAATGGTAATAAAATCAAAGCCATCATTGCTTTTGACAACTGTTCTTAAAACCACTGGCAAAGAGAATTTTGTTGTTTAAGTGACGTGTACAGTTGTGACAAGTAGCTTATGTATGGAATACATGTGGAATGATGGAAAAGAGGGTAGGCTAAAAGATTATTGTTTTCAATGCTAGACTAGAAGGGGCTGACATGAAAGGACACAAGTATTCTTCTTTTCTTATGTACTTTGAAAAAAAAAAAAAGTTTTACAACTTAGTTTTCTTCTCAAGTGATGGTTTCTATATCCACACATGCAGTATTGGCTTCCTGAAGCAGTGCCAAGTCTATGTCCATTCAGATGAAGATCATGATATTCTAGATGATTAGATAAATTATCTTAATAGAATTTCAATTATATGCATCAGAAATTACTAAATGAACAAAGTGAGCAGAGGAGAAATTTCGAATCTGAAATTTTATAACGTAAATGCATATACTTGAGAATTGCTACAAGCCAAGACTTGGAGGAAAAAAAAAGAAGAATCCAGCAATTGCATGTTGTTCTGGGAAACTAAAGAGGCAGATTGAAATTAGTTGTTAAGTGTTCTTGCATGCTGATATATTACTTTGAATCTTCATTCCTGATGCAATTGCATGCTGTTCTGGGAAACTAAAGAGGCAGATTGAAATTAGTTGTTCAGTGCTCTTGCATGCTGATATATTACTTTGAATCTTCATTCCTGATTTCAACTCTGATCTGGTTACTCAGGAAACATGATTCTTCATTTCAAGTAAATATAATGCATTTATTACTTCTATATAACATCCTCTTTTCCAAAATTGTTTTGTATGCCATATATTCGTGTGGCATGCTTCCCAAAGCCTGTTACTCTGATCTTTGGTAATACATTAATGGCATAAAGAAGTATAATATGTTTTCTGACCTTGTTTCAGCTCATTCAAAGGAAGAGAAATAGGAAATGAAAAGTTGATTGCCATACTTGATCTGCAGCAAATTGCATATAAGAACATTGATGCGCGTGGATTGATCACCGGATTTCAACTTTTGCAGGTAATTATTTCATATGAAATTTTGACCACTAAAATATATTCCATCTGCCAAATGGCAATTGAAAGGAGCCTAAGAGTCAGAGTTTGCATGCTGAAAAGATAGCTTAACACTTTTAATATTACACAGGAGATGGAGAATAAGGAAAATGAAAATTTTGGATGATAATTGAGAGCTTCCCATTGTATATTTAACGAGTCTATTTGTAATTCCCTTATTGCCAGAAAATGGTTATCAATTAAATGTGCATCGATACCAAAATACACTTGTAAACATTGATAACAAGGAGACAGCACAGGTTTCGCCATAAAATGTTTGCCTCTTTTTCGCCAGGTGCTGAAAGAAACAAAAAATTGCGTGTTGCCTAGATAAGGTAGCCTCAATTCAGGTATATATAATTGAGGAGATGAAGGAATTAAACTTGGATTTTAGAACTGATTTCATGGAAGCTGATGCTCATTACAGATCATTTATGTCTGTTCTGTATAAGATATAAAACTCTTCTTATCAATCTTCGTCTTGCATTTGATGAATGCCAAGTTATATTTATGCTTCAAGTGAGCGGTAATTTATGTTATTATCATGCCATGAGTGCTGGAGCTTATATGTTTTGCTTCTCTTATTGTTCCTCTGTGATATGCATCAAATGGTTTAAACATTCGAGTTCTGGTCTGGAATTTTGTTTGATAACTCTGTTCACTTTTCAGCACCTCAAACTTACTACATGTTACATATGATGTCTATTAAGCATCGAGGATATATGCATACATTTGGAGTGCAATACAGAGAGCACATTTCACTAAAATCTGAATCCTCATTTCTTTAGTTTTAAAACTGCATGTTTGGTCTGCTTGTACCATGTTTGTGCTGGTTCAGCTGGTCAGTAGCTTGATATACTGGGTTGTTTTGTTGTTACATATGGTTGTCATGGTTATTTTTTTGAATATATTCTTGTTGACTTCTAAGTTGAGTGAAGCTGGTGATGAAGGATGCAACTTTATCTGCTAGTAAATCTTCTCTTGTGAAAAAATGAAATCTTTTCCACATGCTGTCTCCTGTTTTCCCTAATAGGTATATTTTTCTAAAACAATCTCAAGTGAAACTAGGCATAAACTTTTAGAATGACCTGGGTTATGATTCAAACGTATTAAGTCAAACTCGAAGAAAGCATGCTCAAAAGGACTTCTGTTCCATGAAGGGAAACATCAACTTTAGCTTATACCAAGTGATGCAACCTACACTTAAAAGAAAGGCTTGGATTGACTTATGAAGAGTGGTGGGAGGAAACAAAAAAGAAACAGCCCAAGTATTTGCTCAGAGAGATGATCTCAAGACAATGTTACCCATGTAATTACCGGAATAACCTGGATAAATAAACCTGAAATGCTTCCTGGATTCATTGCCATGACTCTCTGACAATAGTAAATAAAGCAACTACACAAAATTAAATACACCTTTTCCTCCGAATTACTCTGTATTCCTTTTTTTTTCCTGATAGGGAGATCTTTTTTCAAAAATTATACATATAAATTTTTTGGCATAATGTGAATGTATTAGGATATGTGTTTGGTTCCATGTTGAACACATTTTAGTCATATCAGAATAAAGTTTGCTTCAAAAACTTCTGTTCCATAAGGTACAATCTGGTGGAGTATACACGGTTGATTGCTGACTGGGAAAAATTCATTACACTGTATGAATATCTAATTTTTTTAGAATTTTTGTCATGTAGGCTTACTATCCAGAGCGTTTGGCAAAGTGCTTCATTTTAAGTATGCCATGGTTCTTTGTTAGTGTTTGGAGGATGGTTTCTCGCTTCCTCGAGAAGGCCACATTGGAAAAGGTATCTTACATTGCTCAGACTCTACATCATTTAAAGTCTATAGACTCATAGACCCTTGGAATTATATAAGTGGATATCATTTGCCAAAGCAACTTGCAGTGGATCTATATATTACTGAGTGCTTGTGCCATTTTCTTGATTATATGTCTCGAGTCATAACTAAACCAGCATTTTTCCTTTTATTGGAAGTCTCACCTTTCATTCTTGCCAAAACATATTTTCACCCAACCCTTTCATATATATTGTCCGCATTGGTTTTGAGAATACTGTATGCTGAGTTTCTAAAAGACAGGCTCCCTAATATCTGTGATAGAAAAAGGAAAACAGTGATGTTATTGGTTAAACTCATGTGAATCTTTTTCGTGTTTGTAATTACAGTTGGTATTATGACTCGCTTTCTAGAACCAAAATTATTTTTTCAAGCTGGTTCTTCTTTTTTCTTTCCCGTGAATGGGTGGTACCTCCTCGGTGCATTTATAGCGTGTATTCGCTTTGACTACCAAAAACAGAACAAAAAGAAACAGAGTTATTTTTGAAGTTAGCCAAGGATGATACATTGTTTAAGCTGATCTTCTATATTAAATTAGCTGGGTGGCTTGCTTTGTGGTGATGAATGCAGGTTGTGATAGTAACCAGTGAAGAAGAAAGAGATTTTTTTGTAAAGGAAATTGGTGAAGAAGTCTTGCCAGAAGAGTATGGTGGTCGAGCAATGCTTGTAGCTCCTCAAGATGTCACAGTGCCGCCGCTGGAGGGTTGATCCTCATCATGTATTGGAGTAGCTGCTACTGCAGAGGCAGCTTATACGGCTGCTATATATGGATGGATATTCACCATTGGATGGTTAGCTAATTTCAATTTAAAGCATGCTGGCCAGTGTTGAGCAGTCACATGCTGCGATGCCTGCAAGTTACAATTAAATTGATTTAAACATGAGATAAAACTTAAACAACCATCAATAATGGTTGTGATTTCACTAGTATATATTGCTTTCAGCATTGCACTAACCACTATTGACAGTGTTTCCCAACTGTTTTCCAAAATATAACCTCAAGAAATCCTTACAATATTTAGCTTTCTTAGTTCATGTAGGAGTGGATTGGCTTCCCACAATATTATGCAAGAAAAGATTGTTCTGCTTTTTATTTATTTTATATATAAAAATATATCTCATATCCATTTTAACGAAGCATGTATATTTTTTAAAAAATAATTAGAAGTTTTTTTTTAATTTATTTTTTTTAAATTGCCAATGCAAAAACCATTTCAATACCGAATACAATTCTCAAAAATCATTTTCCATGGAACACCATTTCCAAAAGAAATTCCTTTCACGACAAACAAATGTTCCTCCATCATCGAATCTGATTTACTCATGTTATGAAGTGAGGGGGGGGGGGGGGGGGGGTTATAAAAAATTAA
>Ga0307515_10020102_pt1 | contig 11952 bp, 3 predicted proteins | sample 17_EM_MG_FD_194513 | JGI IMG/M metagenome (GOLD analysis project Ga0307515, IMG submission 194513) | Populus trichocarpa ectomycorrhiza microbial communities from riparian zone in the Pacific Northwest, United States - 17_EM | ecosystem: Host-associated > Plants > Roots > Unclassified | place...
TTTGCTATAGCTAGAAGACTCCTTTTTTACGCCGGTTATGAACATAATAGAGAACCTGTTATTACTGGCAGCGAGTACCCATATAGACCCTCCGGACGTAGAGATACTGGTTATAAATACAGTAGAGAACCTACCGTCACTAGCAGCGAGTACCTATAAAGACCCTCTAGTGCCGGCGCAGATTACCTATACGCAAGGGGGAGGTAATCGAAACCCTAAAACTATTAAGTATACTATAGCAGAGCTATATATACTCTCTATACGAGTATACCTACAAAATGTATATTGGCTGCACCCTTCTCTCTACTAGCTCCTGGAAGCACACTACCACGCAATAGTCGCTTTAACCTCCGTAGCCCCTAGCCTACTAGAGGTATATAAGGAGGAAATTAATGTCTTTTCTAACGAGCTAGCAAGCATACTACCGTAGAACTCTAAGTACGACCATGCGATCGACTTAGAAGAAGGTAAGATACTACTATAAATGCCCCTTTACAACCTCTTACAGAAAGAGTTGCAGATTTTATAAAAGTACCTAGACAGTGCTCTTAAAAAGGGCTAAATTAGGCCCAGCAAGTCGCCTGCTAGAGCGCCTATTCTCTTTATGCTAAAAGTAGACGGTATAATGCGGCTATACATTAACTATAGACGCCTAAATAAGATCACGATCAAAAATTAGTACCCCCTACTGCTAGTCGGCGAGCTCTTTAATAGGCTTAGCTATATAAAGATATTTATAAAGCTAAATCTTCGTAATACGTACTATAGGATTCGCATTAAAAAGGGAAACGAATAGAAGACTACATTTAAGACACACTACGGTTACTTTAAGTACCTAATAATGCCCTTTAGTCTTACTAACGCCCCTATAACTTTCTAGAGCTATATTTATAAAGCTCTAAAAACCCTAGTAGATACTATCTACGTAGTTTACCTAAATAATATTCTTATCTACTTAAATAACGAGGACAAGCACGTCGAGCACGTTAAGTAGGTACTACGACAGCTCTGCGCTTGGGGCCTATACGCCAAACTATTAAAATATATCTTTTATACTAAGAACGTTGAGTTCTTAGGCTTTATTATTACCCCTAGGGGTATTATAATAGACCCTAACCGCGTAAAAGCTATTAAGGAATGGCCTAAGCCTAAGTCCTATAGAGACATCTAGGTCTTCCTTAGCTTTACTAACTTCTATAGGCGATTTATTTAGAACTACTCAGATACCGCATACCCCCTACACGTATATCTTGCATAGGCATATTATAACCCAACATTAGATAGGGAGAAGAAGAAAAAGCGTAAGTTAAAAGGGCCTACTAAATAGTATTAACCCTAGTCCTAGCCTAATAACGCGTAATAGGCGTTCTATAAGCTACGCGCTATATTTATATAGGCTCCTCTACTTCGCCACTTTAACCCTAATCTACCCCTAATAGTGATTACTAATGCTTCTAACTATACCTATAGCGGTATACTTCTGCAGCCTTTAGGGTAAAAGGATTAACTCTACTAGCACCTGATCGCTTATTACAGTTAGAAGCTTACTAGCCTAGAAGTATAGTATAATACGCATAATAAAGAACTACTCGCTATAGTATAATGCTTTAAGACGTGGCGCTATTACCTTAAATACACCGCGTATGTAACGCGCGTGCTCTGCAATTATAATAATCTTAAGTACTTTATAACCACTAAAAGCTTATCTACTTACTAGGCCTAGTACGCTAAGGAACTAGCTAAGTTTAATTTTAAGATTAAATATAAGCTAGGTAAGACAAATCCTACTAATATACTATGCCGGCGCCCGGATTATACTAAAGGCTTTAAAGATAGCAGTAAGAGGACAATCCTTAATGCCATACTGCTTATATTATAGTAAAAGTTACGGGTTATAGGCCTTATAGGCGGCCCTGGTGCTATTATACTAAACTAGCGAGTAGTATGCGTGTAGTATGTAAGTAACCCTCGCGAACTTGGCGCTGGCGGACTAGAGTGTCCTACTATTCTCTTTAAGACCACCTTAACTAGCCTAATAGCGCTTAACCCTAGGGAAGACCCCTTAGCCTAGGCTATAGTCCCCCGCGACGACTCAGCGAGTCACCTATATATTATATGTTACTTCGCTAGCACTAACTTTGCGCAAAGTCTCGTGCTATAGTAAGAGGTAGTAGTAGCTGCCTTAACCAAAACGGCGTTTACAGAACACCCCCCTAAGTCACTAGTTAATTTTATTTATAGAATATAAAAAAGGGACGCCTTTACACGCTCTATATATAATTAGTTAACCTAAAAATAAGTTCCCACCGGTAATAAGGACTACACCCTTAATAATTAAGGACTTCTAAGGTAAAATAACAAGGTCTAGGTGCCGAATTATATACTACTGTGATAGGAAATCCTTAAGCAAAATCATGACAATTCTATAGGCGGCTACTATGGTTTTAACCATACCTTTAAGGTAATTACGCGGAAGTATACTTGGAACGGCCTTACCTAGGACCTCCATAAATACCTGGATAATTATAATACCTATTAACGCTCTAAATCGCGCCACTATAAACCCTATAGTAAGCTATAGCCTCTCTAGGCTCCCACCTGAGCCTAGCGGCATTATTTACTTAACTTTATTACGGATCTCCTAGAGTTTAAGACTCCTAATGGCGTAGAGTATAACTCTGTTCTTGTCCTTATAGACTATTTTACGAAGCTAGTACGCTACTATCTAGTGCGTAAAATAATTAATGCTACGCAACTTATAGAACTCTTATTTAGAGTCTTTATATAAATAGGGCCTCTAAATAATATTATCTCTAATAGGGGTAGTATATTTATAAGCGAGTACTAGAGCACTATATACTACTATCTTCGCGTTTAACGTAAACTTAGCACTGCATTCTACCTATAGATAGATAGTTAGACGAAGCGTCAGAACTAGGAGCTTAAGGTATACCTACGTATATTTATAAACTAGGAATAGTCTAATTAGGCCTCCCTACTTAAAGAAGCAGCCTTTGCCTATAACTCTAAGGTCTATACCATAACAAAGCGTTCCCCTATTAAGCTCGCCTATGGCTAGCTACTAAACGTCCTAAACGGAGTCCTAGACGGCGTTTAAGACGCCTAGTAAGGCGGGGAGGAGTCTAAGTTAATAAATGTTAAACTTATAGAGACGTATCTATAACGCCTGCGCCTTATACATAAAGTAGCGGCGACGTTAATAATATACGCCTAACAGCTTCAGGCAAAATACTACAATCGTCACTATCTAGCCAAGTATTTCGCCGTCGGTGAACGAGTCCTGCTCTCCTCTAAGAACATCCGCACGAAACGTCCCTATAAAAAGCTTAATTATAAGTTTATAGGACCGTTTTAGATCCTAAAGCGCGTAGGGTAGCAAGCATATAAGCTAGAGCTTCTACCTGCTATGGCACGGCTCCATCTAGTCTTCTATATCTCCCTACTAGAGCCTTATAGGTTACGCCCTAGGTTTTAACCCCCAGTAGTAGAAGAGCTCGAGGAAGGTAGCTAGGAAGTAGAAGCAATTATCGCCCACTAGGATCGTGCTAGACAACCGCAGTACCTTATTAAATAGCTAGGATAGCTAAATAAGTATAATAAATAGAAATATAAGATAGAACTTAAGAATTATTAATAACTGCTAGATAAGTACCGTAAGCGGGATACCTTAGCCTTATAGCTAAAGCGTAGATAAAAAGCAAGCGCCGCTATTAAAATATAACCTATATTAAAGCGGAATAAAGGACGTTTAAAGGGATTAAAGAATAAGTAACGATTGCTATAACTCGTAGGTGAGGCTACGGCGTATACTAGCAATGAAGCTTAATTTAGAAAGCACTCTTCCTAAACCTAGTTTGTTACTTTATGCTAGCTAAGCAGATTATTTATATATTAGAGAATAGGCCTATTTATAACTGGGGTCCATTTAACCGGGGTCCACGACCTACTAGTGACCCGCTAGTGGTAACCTATACTAACAACTTACACTATTCTACGTATATGCTATATAAATAACATATAAGGCTAAAATATAGGTCAGTGGCGGGTCTAATAGGCATATAGCCTTACCGTCCTAATCTGGCTATATATAAACAACCTATAACCTACCCGCGAAGTATATACGGCGCCATACCGGTATAGCGTAAGGGTAAAGTAGGGTTAGTGGCAGATTTAATAGGCATATAGCCTTACCGTCTACGAATCTGGCTGTATGCGAATAACCTATAACCTACCTGCGAGGTACTAGTAACCTACCTATATAAGTAAGCTTTGGAATATTTCTAGTCTACCAAATTTAGGTGACGGTATTAAGCTTTACTAGCTCTACCTGTTAAATGGACTAATTAGGATTTTCTATACTAGGTATATAAAATCGCTACTAGCTCGGTTAAATGTGGGGGAGTCTTAGTAAGGCAAATCTAACTAATTAGACAACTTTAACCGCCGGTTAAAGTTCCTTAACATCTTTATGCCGCGTATGTATACTACCCGTCTCTCTATACGCAAAATTAAGATACTCTTTTCCCTCTAAATTTTTTCCTTACTAAGGTTCTTTATGGGGTTTTATTAAGGCTTAAGTATATAAAGGATTGGGGACAACCCTTTTTAAAGGGGGGGGCATTATTAGGTGAAACCTAAGTAAATAGTTATATAGCCGCAAGGTATGGGCGACCCTAGGGCAACCTAGGGGTGACTCGCCCGTAAGGTACGTGCTCTACACGTGCCTAGGGAAAACCCTTCCTACCTTACACACAGACTCCTCCTTTTCCCTTAAGGATTTGTCTCTGTCTATACAATATACCTATTGTTCTATCATTAAACTCCCTATCTACATCCTTACCTTATATAAAGCCCTTTAAGAATAAATCTATATCTTTAAGATACCTACTCTAGGACCTTAAAACTAAACACTATTCCTAAAGGTCTATACATAGAACGCGGGCCCTGGGCTAGTAGTAGTTATTTACTCTAAACTAACTACTACACTATAACAATATAAAAAAAACTACTAGACCCCTTAGTATTTACTAGTAAATTATAAAAGCTTAAGTTATTTTTAAGCCGGCTTAAAAATAAGCTAACTAGCAATATTAACCGCTACCTAACTAAAGCTAACTAACTTTACTACGCCCTAAGTTAACTAGGAGGAGAGGTAAGCTCTAACCCCCTAAACTCGGTTACGGTTTCTATTACAGACGCTTTAAGTACAATGTTATGACTACTTAGGGAAGAGTTAGAAGAAGCTAGTTGGTTAATATAGACACGGTCCAGGATGGAACTGGTTAAACTATATGACGAGGAATGGTAGCCGAAGTTATATAATGTGATCTGTATAATCTATGTAATCTATACAATCTATAACAGAGCAGATAGAGCACACGTATATTACGTATAAGAAGGATTTCTTAGGAGTACGGTCGTGTATTTAAAGGACTACAGTCCCTACCTAGATAGTTCCTTCCTTGTAGTAATTCTCAGAATACAATTAGAGTTAATCTGTTAGGCAACCACTCCACTAGTTATTATTACGTTGTTAACTTTACGCATTACCTACACACCTAGCCTATTAATAGGACCTACCATACTACTTCCTACAAGGTTCCGTTACACAATTACTACCTAGTTATAGTATTAAAAGTCAAACAACATGCCACTGAAAGCAGCCACTATAACGCCATTAACGGCGGCAACTACTTTAGGGTTAGGTGGAGACACCAGTATAGTAGATACTGACTTACAGTAACTAGTAACGGTTAGACAGTTGCAAGAGATAGTTAACTAATTAATGGAAAATAATATAGTGTTGGAAAATAGGATTAACGGGATAGGCGCAGCAAAGGTTAAGTTACCCTTAATTAAAAGATTCTCAGGAGAATAATTAAAACTTAAAGGATTCCTTACGCAAATGCACTTTAAGGTAATATAGGAAGGAGTAAAACTAGCAACACCTGTAGATTAAATAGCGTACGTAGGGCTATTCTTAATAGGAAGGGCGCTTAAATGGTTCGAATCTTACCTTATAGAGATATAAGCTAATGGAGTAACAACTGCTAATTAAGAAGTATGGTTTATGTTCTTAAGTTAGGATAAATTCGCGGAATAACTTACACCGATATTTGGAGACCCAGAGGCAACGACTATAGCGGAAAGAAAGCTTTAAGACATTACGCAGCGAACCTTAGCAATTAAGTATATAATATAGTTTTAGACACTAGCAATATAAGTAGAGTAGAATAATAAGGCGCTTATAGCACAGTATAAATAGGGACTTAAGGCTAAAGTCCAAGATGTAATTATTCTAATGGAAGATATAAACACCCTAAGGGAATTAATAGATTAAGCGATAAAGATTAATAATAGGATCTACTAAAGGGAGCAGACTAAGAGAGGTTAGAACAGAGTTCTATAGTTATATAGGACGCAAAGTGCGCCATGACCTAAGCTAAGTTAGAAATTATAGTATAGCGCAGAGCTAATGGACCTAAGTAGTACTAAAGAAACCTATAAGAGATGGAGTAAGAAACTATAGAAACTAAGAGGTTAAGGATTAAGTAATTATAGGATTAGGGAGTAAAGGCTAAACTAAGAATCCTAGTAACGGAAGACGTTTAAGCGGACTCTATAATAAGAAAAATGGTTTAAAGAGGGAGCTTATATAAATTGCGGAAAATAGGGTCACTTTGCTAGGAATTGCAAAGATAGTTAGAATTACTATGTAATAAAGGGAACTAGACTAGCACACGGCATATACGTACAGAGGGACAATAATACGCTGCAAGGAATAAAAGATTGTTTAATTAACCACTTTATGTTTTGTTACAATAACGCGTGCCAAATTTATAAAGACGCTAAGTATAGCGCAAGCTATTAGCTATAAAAACCTAGTTTAAAGAAACTAAGAGCTACCCAAGACTATAAAGAGCAAGATAGGCTCTACGAATGTAACGAAGATCTAATAGTAACTTTTAGTGCGATGTCAGTACGGCAGTACTTAGAAAGGGACTTTAAAGAAAATCCATTCAGCGATGTTAAGAAAGAAGATCTTAAGACATTAGTATTAGAAGTAGAGACTAAGACCACCATAAAGCAAGGTTTAGTAACGGGTATTATAATACCGTTAGATATAGCATCTATCGCTTTATAAGACGGCAGGAAAAGTATCTTAAAGAGATTAAGCAAGCAGACGACTGCTAGTGCTAATTTACTACTTAATAAAGGCAAAAGGCTATAGGCTTAAGATTCTTAAGACGAGATAAGAGATGACTAAGATTTTTAAGATAAGATAAGGTAAACCTAAGGACCCACAACGGACGAAAACCGATGGAAAAGGGCAGCAGCTTAGTTCAGGAACATACGAATAAGCTTAGGACAGAAGTTCCCAGAGGCACAAGATTCTTAAGATAAGATAAGTGAGATTTAAAACTCTTATAATAAGATAAGAACACTACGGACGCCTAGTTAGACTAAGGCAGGAGTAAGGCTTAAAATAGAAGTAAGCTTAGGATTAAGAATCCTATAGAACTAAGATTTTAACACATAAATAAGGACTATTAACGAGATTAAGAAGCAAGAAGACTTTAAGGATCTACTTATAAGACGCAATAGAAAAGAAACCATAGAGGAATTTAGAGCAAGAATTACCTTATAGCAAGAACAGAAACTAGATAAAAGATCTAGTATACTAGGACGTATAAGGGACAGAGCACCTATATAAAAAATCACCAATAGACCTAGAATAGGTATACTAAGGGCTAAGTGGCTTACCGAACTGGAACAAGAAGAGGATTTAGGGATTTTAACTAGGTTTAAAGAACAATATATAAAAGGTTATCACGACGCAGTAATGAGAAGATACTTCCTTATGGACGAGCTATACACACTCTAAAAGCTGTACCAAAAGTGGTATAGACAGCAACACAACGATAAGTGGGAAGATTTCTATATATGGTTAGACGAAAAAGTTATTTAGAACCACCTAATTACAGAGAAGGCTATAACTTATATTAAAGGGGCCTTAATTATAATATTAAAAGATCTAGAGGAGCAATTAGAGGACTGGAGAAGCGAGAGATAAATCTTAGTACCTGCGAACAAAGTTATAACGCTTAGATTAACACGGGAGAGGTTTAAACTTAAGGATAAGAATAAGCTAAGAGTTAACCTAAGATACCTAGTATATTACACGTTAGCATAGATCGCATATGTAGATAATGTGTATAATATATATAGGATACCAAAAGATAAGAACTAGAAATATTTATTAAGGATATATTAGTTAACAGAAGAGGCAAAATATCGAAACGTTAAGTATATGCATAGCTAGCACCCCGTAGAAGTTTAAGAATAAGGGGACTTAATACTTTAACTAGGAAGATTCCTTACGGAAGAATGCCTAAATAGATAATAATGGTGGGAATATCTAGAGAACACCTGTCTATAGTATATTAAAGAAAAGAAGCGAACTAAGTATTGGCTAAAAGTGGACTAAGTATAAATAGGATCTAGCCGCTATTAGTTAGGAAAAGTAGAGGCCTATAGGACCAGAGGGAGCCTATAGTAGAGCCTTAGACCCTTAAAGGAATTCAAGGACAACACCTAAATTTATAAGTTAAATAGTAAGATTAACAGTTTAAAGCACTAATAGATAGTGGAGCAATAAGGAACCATATCTCACTAGCAGTAGTTAGAAGGATAGGATTGCTACACCGGAAGAAAGAGCACCTATATTTATTAGTAATAATTTTAGGAGATCTAATAGCCTATAGAGATGGCATTATTAATCTTAAAATAGGACTAATCTAGTTAACCATTAAAGGGAGACAAATTAAGATATCTTTTAATATCCTACCATTGGGAAAGGATGAGGCGATACTAGGGATGCCTTAGTTATAGGAATATAATCTAAAGATTGATTAGGTTATAGGTTAGGTCGATATTAGAGATACTTAACGCTGTAAGATGCGATAATAAACTAAATTAGTATAGTACTAAGTTAGAGCGATATACAAAGAAACTAAGAAAGGGTTAGATTATGTACTAAAGAGATACTATAAGTATGGTAAAAAGTTATAGTCGCCAAAAAGCGAAAAGCTATTAAAATATATAGTATAGGACTATAAGATAGAGTTAGAACTAGGAATAAGTCTAAGGTTCTTTCTAACCTATAAACTTATAGAAAAAGAGTTATAGGCACTTAAGGAGTTTTGTTACGGACGCTTTAAGTACAATATTACGACTACTTAGAGAGGAGTTGAAAGAAGCTAGTTGGTTAATATAGGCACGGTCCAGGATGGATCCAGTAGAACTATGTAACGAGGAATAGTAACTAAGTCACGTAATATAATCTATATAATCTGTATAATCTATATAATCCGCGATAGAGTAGATAGAGTATACGTATCTTATATATAAGGAGGGTTTCCTAGAAGTACGGTTGTGTATTTAAAGGACCACAGTCCCTACTCTAGATAGTTCTTTCCTTATAGTGATTCTTAGAATACAATTAGAGTTAATCTATTAGGTAACTACTCCACTAGTTATTATTACATTATTAACTTTAATTTATATTACCTATATACCTAGCCTAATAATAAGCCTATTATAGTTCTTGCTATAAGGTTCCGTTATATAATTACTACCTAGTTATAGTATTAAATATAGAAAGTCGAATAATATACTACTAAAAGCAGCCACTATAACGCTATTAACGGCGGCAACTACTTTAAGGTTAGGAGGTAATACTAATATAGCAGATACTAACTTATAGCAACCTATAACGGTCAGATAACTATAAGAGATAGTTAACTAGTTAATAGAAAATAATGCAACACTTAAATAAAGGATTAACGGGATAGGGGCAGTAAAGGTTAAGTTACCATTAATTAAAAGATTCTTAGAAGAAAGATTAAAGCTTAAAGGATTTCTTATATAAATGCACTTTAAGGTAGTGTAGGAAGGAGTAAAGCTAGTAATACCTATAGATTAAATAGCTTACGCGGGACTATTCCTGTTAGGAAGGGCACTTAAGTAGTTTAAGCCTTACCTTATAGAAATATAAGTAAATAGAATAACGACCACTAACTAAGAGGTGCGGTTTATGTTCTTAAGCTAGAATGGATTTATAGAGCAACTTATATAAATATTTAGAGACCTAGAGGTAGTAACTATAGCGGAAAGAAAACTCTAAGATATTACGTAACGAACTTTAGTAATTAAGTATATAATATAGTTCTAAACGCTAGCTATATAAGTTAAGTAGAATAATAGGGCGCTTATAGTATAGTATAAACAGGGACTTAAGGCTAAAGTCTAGAATGTAATTATTTTAATAGAAAATGCGGATACTCCAAGGGAATTAATAGATTAAGCAATTAAAATTAATAATAGGATCTACTAAAGGGAACAGACTAAGAGAGGTTAGGATAGAGTTCTATAGTTATATAAGACGCAGAGTACGTAATAATAAAAGCTAAGTTAGAAATTATAGTATAGCGTAGAGCTAATGGACCTAAGTGGTACTAAAGAAGTCTATAAGAGATGGAGTAAGAAACTATAGAAACCTAGAGGTTAAGGATTTAGTAATTATAGGACTAAGGAGTAGAGGCTAAACTAGGGATCTTAGCAGTAGAAGATATTTAGGCGGACTCTATAGCAAAGTTAGTGGTTTAGAGACGGAGCTTATATAAATTGCAGGAAATAGGGTTATTTCGCGAGGGATTATAAAGATGGTTAGAGTTACTATGTAATAAAGGGAACCTAACTAGTAGAAGATATATATATATAGAGGAACGATAGTATACTGCGAGGAATAAAAGAGTGTTTAATTAGAAGTTTCGCGTTTTGTTATAATAACACATACCAAATTTATAAAGACGCTAAGTATAGCGTAAGCTATTGGCTATAGGAGCTAAAATCTATAGAGTGTAGAGAAACCAATAAACTATTACCTAGATTAGATATTAAAGACAATAAGTTTAATATAGGCGAAATATTTATAGATAATAAGGAAATAAAGGCAGTTTACTAGAAACGTATAAACCTTAGAGAAGTTATAATAGAAGTAGAGATTAAGACCGCTATAGAGCAAGGTTTAGTAACGGGCATTATAACACTATTAGATACGGCATCCATTACTTTATAAGAAGGAAGGAGTAATATCTAAAGAAGATTAAGTAAGCAGATGACTGCTAGTGCTAGCTTACCCCTTAATAAAGGTAAAAGGCTAAAGGCTTAAGATTTTTAAGACGAGATAAAAGAGATTTAAGATTCCGTAGATAGGATAAGAATAGCTTAAGGACCTATAACGGATAAAGACCGATGGAGTAGAGCAGTAGCTCAGTTCAAAGATATACAAATAAGCTTAGGAGAAAAGTTTCCTATAGCATCAGATTCTTAAGATAAGATAGATAAGATTTAAAACTCTTAAAATGAGATAAGAACACTATAGACGCCTAGTTAAACTAAGGCGGGAGCTAAGCTTAAGTTAGAAGTAAGCTTAGGATTAAAGAATCTAAGGGACTAAGAATTTAGAGTATAAATAAGGATACCTATAGGTAAGAGGTAAGGAGCTTCTTTATAGATTAGAGAATCTGTAATATAAATAGTAGTTAGATTAGGAGATAGATATATAAACCTAGAGGACTTACTAAGGGAATATAGTGTTTAGCCTAAAGATTAAAAAGTTAATACTAAGATTAAGAAGTATAACGACTTTAAGGATCTACTTATAAGACGTAAAAGAAAAGAAACTATAGAGGAATTTAGAGTAAGAATTACCTTATAGTAAGAACAGAAACTAGATAAGAGATCTAGTATATTAGGACGTATAAGGGACAGAGTACCCGTATAAAAGGTCACTAATAGGCCTAAAGTAGGCATACTAAGAGCTAAGTGGCTTACTAAACTAGAATAAGAAGGGGATCTAGGGATTTT
>Ga0307515_10020103_pt1 | contig 11951 bp, 8 predicted proteins | sample 17_EM_MG_FD_194513 | JGI IMG/M metagenome (GOLD analysis project Ga0307515, IMG submission 194513) | Populus trichocarpa ectomycorrhiza microbial communities from riparian zone in the Pacific Northwest, United States - 17_EM | ecosystem: Host-associated > Plants > Roots > Unclassified | place...
TCTTGAATCACTACATGTCTGGAAGTGTTCGGTGTCTTTTCCTTTTCTTGATAAATATTTCCAACTTATAGCAAGTCATTTTTGCAGATTGCAGGGACAAAATATGAAGACATTGACTTGTCTGGAGAGGACTTCAACGAGTATGATGAGAAGGGAGAGTGCCCAGTCATGATATCCAACCTCCGTTCCAAATTTGAAGTGGTGAAGTAGAATGGTTGTTTTTCCACATGCACAGTCTCGGTAAATAAGAGTAATTGATCTCTTGCTGATGAGGTAGAAAAATCATTTGACTGCGGTAAATATAGTAGGCCATGAGACCGATGTCTGGCAGTGGATTGATGCTCTATTTCAAGTTTCTGAATGATGGTTGATTATCTGCCAAATTATCAATGAATCACACCATGGTTGACTTTTGTGGAATGCGTTTTTTGGTTATATTTTCCAATAATGTTTATGATTTGCTTTGATGCCTATTGATCTTGTATGCGGACCATCAAAATTTATTGGGTCTTAACTCGGCATGGAAACTCTGCTGAATTGTCGAGAGTGACAAATTTTCTCAGCACCATATTTTGTTGAGTGCGGAAAGGCATGTGGAATCCGTGGCATGGCTTGTGACTTGTGAGAAATCATTACTGTTTAATTCTCTCGCTGAGTTACTGTTAAGAGTCTTGCCGAAATTTTATCCCATACTGGATTATATTTTTATTATCATTATCTTACGTTCATCACTGGATGGGGAATCCACGATTCGCTGCGTGTCGGGCTGAAGTTTCTGTAATGTAAAGATTCGCTGTTTGTCGGGCTGTATTTTCTGTATTGTAAAAAGAAAATGTTCAAGTGTATAGAAAAAAATTCATAATTTGATATTATATATATAAAAAATTACAACAGCCAATTCTCAAGAATCCAAAAGGAAGAAAAAAAAACAATAGATAAATAAAAATAAAAAATAAAAGCACTAGAAAGTTCGGTGAGGTTGTTAAAACTCAATAGAGTGGATCATATGAAAGGGATATATCAATAGAAGGTAAAATGGTGGGTTGACCTGAGGCTTAGAGAGGTTGGGTTTCAAAAATAATTTGGAGAGAATTGATCTAGTTTGAAATGTCAAAAACACGGGTTGACATGTAACTTAGTCAATTTAGGATAAACTTAGTTAAAATCATATCAAAACTCATCGAATGTTTTTTTTGTTATATTTTATATTCAAAATGATGTTATTTTTTACTTTTTTATAAAATAAAATAAAAATACTTGACTTAGGCTAACTCGGGTCAACTCATCTGACATGTAACCCAGTACTTACAATGAATTGACTCTTGAACCAACCCCCGAAAAAGTAAGACAGTATAAAATTTTGAATTAAATGAAAAATTTGAAAAGAAAAATCAAATTAACAAAAGAACCCTGAACAAAAAATAAAAATCAAGAGAATGTGATAACCAAATTTGAAAAAATAAAAAACCAAGATTATGGATTCAATAATGAGATTTAAAACAAGTTTAAATTTGATAAAGGGACTAAGAATCAAAATTTAAAATCAAACACATTGAGGGTCTAACCTTAAATATCATCGAACTTTAATTTAAAGGGTAAAATTGAAAAGAAAAATCCAATCCATAAAAGAACCCAAATAAAAAATAAAAATTAAGAAAATAAGGACCAAACTTGAAGAAATTAAAAATCAAGATTATGGATCCAATAATAAGATTGAAAAAAAATTAAAATTTGATAAAAAAAAAAACTAAAAATCAAACTTAGAAATCAAAACATTGAGGGTCAAATATGAAATGTCATAAAATACAAGGATAAAGTTGATTTTTTAATTGTCGGCATGAAAGTCAACGGGGAGAAGAGAGAGAGGAGGGAAAGAAAAGGAATGGGCGATCGACGACAAACTATAACTGCAAACATCACATGCGTCGCCCCACATGAAAAGGGGCGTCGTGTAGCTTCAAAGGTCGTAGCAAAAATTGGCGTTATTCCATCAAACGGTAGCTCATGTGCTGCTTAAAGAGCACGAAGCTGCTTCACACGGTGGTGCGTGCTAGCAGCTTTTTTTAATAATTTTAAAAGATAGAGAAAGACTAAATCCCCCATAACCTAACTTAATAATAACATAAAAACCTATAAAAAATAACAAAAACACCCCTGAACACAAAGCCTAAAAATTTTGATTTTAGTGGGAACTTAGTCAATTCAATTTTTAAAATAAAATAAAAAACTGAAAATGCCCCTTAAAGTAATCAAATGAAAACATGTCATTTAGTAATTTTACTTTGTTATAAAAATATGCGGTGACTATAATGCCTCTTGAATCTTTATGAAAATACTGAATTACCCTCCTAGCAAAGCAAATTGTTTTTATAGGACATGGGTAAAATGAAAAATTTATTGTGAAAAATACAGTAAATTGCGTGCATGTGTACCGAAAGACTTAGGGTCTTTCTGATAGTGTACTAGAGATTGTTTTTTAAATATTTTTTAATTTAAAATATATTAAAATAATATTTTTTAATTTTTAAAATAGACATCAAAATGATCTAAAAATATTTAAAAAATTATTTAAAACTAAAAAAATTTAAAAAGTTCAAAAACACGGTTGGACCAGTAAATTCTTTTTAGCATTTTGTATGATGTATGCAATTATATTAGCTTCGAGAAGGATGGTTTTATACGAATGGTCGACTTGTTCCAGCAATATTCCCGTGAGGTGCTTTGAAGAATTCATGCACTAATGTGAGGAGGATAGGCAATTCTTCATACAAGGATTATGGTCACAGCAAACAGTGTTATTATCAACTCTAGCAAAATAGGTTAGGCGTCTCTTTCTGCTTTTTTGAGACGGCTGAAGAAAGTCAAGTTCGAGTGGCAGACATAGGCATGGCACCACCTAGCTTAGCTCACCTTCCGTGCCTAAAACGCTAGGATGGCAACGTGACACGAGTCTGTACCTCTAATGCATCCAGCCACTCGTATTGATGACTGGTGAGCAGTTAAAGTGTGGTCAACCCGGCTGGCTACTTGGATGGGATAACTTCCTTACGTTATCTATCTCAATTAAATTGATATTTTAAAAAAAATAAAAAAAAGTTAAGATAACATATTTTTTTAAAAAATAGTTTAGATTTAGTTTTGACTATAAAGTGAAATATCCTGCTGGATTATTCAAGTTTGATCATATTAATTTTTACTTGGATATATATATACACACACCCGTATAATATATATTTTTGAACTGGTTCTGATGATGTCGATATGTGTGGTTTGGTAAAGTATTGAGATTCTTGTTTTACATCACCACTATTTTTCAAGAAAATGATTAATTTTCTCTCTAAAACGAGGACATTTTGTTTCTTTTGTTTGTAGAAACTGTTAGCATTTTCAGAGATATACTAGCTTAGTATGTAAATTAAAAAATAATCTGGATTAACGGTAATATATGGTTTGAATTTTTAAAAATACTAAAACAGTAATACATTAAATTAACACCAGTTTATTTGTAAAATACGTGATTTAGATTATAAAATTATAATAACATAATAAAAAATAAATTAAAATAAATTAATCATATATAAATCAAATCGAAATATATCACAAAGACCGATTCAAAATAAATTAAATACCTTAAAAAAATTTAAAATGATATCTTTTTTAATCAAATATTGAGATAACAATATTTGGATCACCGCGTGTTTCGCGGCTTAACTCGCAAACCTCAACTCAGTTCATTGATGATTTTCATTGTAATTCAACTATTCTCTCTTTCCTCTCAGGGATTGAAATTTATAAAATAAATTTTTTTATCAAATTTAAAATGATAAAAATTATAGGGACTATAAAGATAGAAAAAGAAAAGTGTGAGGATGAAAACATCTTTTCCCCTAATTTTACATTGACTACGAGTTTCTCCTTGTTTTGTATTTCGGTTACCGATCATTTAATTTTTATCTCCTAATAATTGTTGACAAATTAAATGTTAAATTGAGCGCAGAAAGATATAATTAAAAAAAAAATTGAGAACGAATTGGAAAAAAATCTCGGGTATATTTCTGCTGTAATTTAGAGATTAGTTGTTATCAAATATGACATTAATTTCTCCAATTGTCAGTCGTAAAACCGAAATTAATTGTCACTGGCCAACTCAAATACAAAGATTTCTCTTACAACAAAGAAAAGATTACCGATGAAGTGTTATTTGTGAGTGTGGTTGGAATATATTATTTAAAGATTTTGAATTTTTTTCAAAAGTTTAATTTAATATTTTTAATTTTTTTATATACTAATAAAAAAATATATTTTAATTTATTAAAAAAAAAACAAATACTTCAAAAAAAAACAAACAGCTCAGGATAGGCACGAAGCGAAGCTAAAGCTAACACTCTCACTTCTATAACAACCATTCGCGTGACAAAACATTCTTAAAACTCCCAGATTTCACAGATCATCAATCTCCCCTTCCTTCCTTCAATTTCACTCAATCCCATGCACACATAACTCCCTCCCTCCCTCTCTACTCACTCTCCCGGAGTCAGAGAGACCCACCTTCTCTCTCTTGCCACCAGACTTTCTATTTCCTTTTGTCTAACTCCGTTAGCCAGTCTCGATCTCTCTCTATCAAAACTCAATATTGGCGTAATTGAAGCACTGAACGAAGTAATAAACAATCCCCTGGACTCTGCTTCATTTTGCACCCCTAAATAGCAACATGGTATGCTCACAGCCTTCTTTGAATGTCTAGAACCCCATGTGCTGCAAACTCGGATTTCAACATAGCATTATCTTGTTAGTTTCCTTAGCATTAAGTTTTAGATCTGTGTTGGTTTTTGTGTGATAGGGCTTGGTACCATAAATTGAGCTAACTATTTCTCTTGAAAGATACAACCTTGGAGTTTTGGGGCTCTTAGTTGGAGATAAAAGTTAATTTCTTTTCGAGTTTTTCGAGGTTTTAAAGCAATTTCAATGCCAAAAGGGTGTGTTTAGATCAGACCCAGAAGGTGAATTCTGACTATAAAGATGCAGTCAAGAGTTGTTCCATTGGAGGAAGGGAAGGACCCTGCAGTTTCAATCAAAGCAAGCCAATCCAAGCCCTTTCCAATAAGGTTACTTCAATTATTTTTGCTGTTTTTAGCTCTATGTATGGCCTTTTCGATCATCAGTATGTATACAATCAAGCGTTTTGGAGTTCAGACTGCAAGGACAACTGTTAAGCCTGCCTTTGAGCCTTGCTTTGATGAACCTGATACTTTGGATCGTTGGATTAGGCCTCCATCTAATCTGCTCCATAAAATGAGTGATAAAGAGCTCTTTTGGAGGGCTTCATTTGTTCCTGGAATAAAGAAGTATCCCTTCAAGAGAATTCCAAAGGTTGCATTTATGTTTTTGACAAAGGGGCCATTGCCTCTGGCACCTCTTTGGGAAAGGTTTTTGAAGGGGCATGAAGGGTTATATTCTGTTTACATTCATCCATTGCCAACATTTGAAGCCAAATTTCCATCTTCTTCAGTTTTCCATCGGAGACAAATCCCAAGCCAGGTGTGTATATGCTTATATTTAACACCCTGATTTTTTTCATTCGTTGTTCATTAATTTCAGATTTTTGGTCTTGACATTTGTTTGATGATTGAACTATTTGTAAATGCCATTGCTCTAGTGCTCTATTTTTGTATTTTATTTTTAGGTTTCCATTGTCTGCAAATAGCTACCTTAGTTTGTTGGGAGTTTTTTGTGTGCTTTGACAATTATGATGTTTATATGGACTTTCATGCATCTTATATATAGATCCTTGAATGTGGAAAATTTTCCCCTGCTGGAAGCAGTTTTCCCTGAGAATAACTGCATGTTAGAGATACTGAGATACAGATGCAGTTTTTCATGCCACTGAATTTGTGTTATGTCCATGTTTCCTCTAACATTTATTTGAGCGCATCAAATATACTTGCTGTTGGAAGATGAAAATAATTTTAGGTCCTCAGAAGGTTCATTTTCATCCCAACTTTCAATTTATGTTTATACTTGAATTCTTGTCATTAATCTTCCCTTTTTAAGGAAATTTCTTCTTCTTTCAGGTAAAAGGGAATTTTGATGACTATAATCTATGAAGGCACACTTTAGAGAACGTTCTTAGAAGTTTTGTTAGAGGTCTTATTCATTTATGATGGGAATTTTTTTTTTCAGTAGGTAGGGACAGCACACGAAGAAAAACTATTTTTCTCCCTTTAGAATTACCACTGCTTAGCTTTCAATTTGCCTCTGACCATCAATGAAATGTGAATAACCCGTCCTCCTGTCTTTGAAACAAGGGGCGCTTCTGGTTCTGTCGGTGCTTGAAACAATTTGTACTGCAAGATTTTTCTCTTTAACTGAGTGTGTGGAATTTCCAATAACTTGTGCGAAAGCCTGTGGTGGTAACACCATGAAAGAATTGCCTAAATAATTGCTCTTTTTTACCAAATAGCAAGGTTGAAAATACACAAGTAAATGAATTCGTGTACTTCTATATTATGTGATTGCACAACTTATATCCAGCAAAACTATATAAGACTCTGGAACAAGACATTACTGGTGTATTAGTCAGTTGAAGGTGAGATTGACTTGACAATAAGGGGTGTGTGGAGAATGTTTGAAATGGATTAAAGCTGGATTAAAGCATGACGTATAGTAAGGAAAAGGGGTTCTGATGGTGTTAAGATACATAGAATATCTTAAGTGACAAGGCTCTGGGCAGTTTTTAATGCACTACTATTAGATGTCAGTGTTTGGGTTAAAATTTGGCTTGAAAATGCTAAGGTTTAGAATTAACATATACAAGTGTTCAACAACAGAGTTGGTATCGTTACTTGAAATCTTTGTGGAAGTATTTTGATGGCATTTCATTGTTTAAAGTTGGATTGAAGGAGTGCTTAAAGCTGGTAAAAAAGGAGATGTATATCCTGGAATTTTGTAGTAAAGATAGAAGGCTGTAATAGTTTAGGTAGTTAATTAAAGATTAGAGATCTTCTTTAGGTTACATTATACATGAAATAGTATTTTAGTAAGATGACTCATGATAACTCGCAACCTTTTTGCTTCAAGTCCATGCATCACACTGCTATCTCACACCTTTATGCTTGAAGTTCATTCTTTTCCGCTCCATACCCATTCCTTCCATGATGCCCATGTCTTTGTTTCAAGCCCACACCTTGTCTAAAGCTAATAATGACAACAGATTTGAAAGAGCAATAGTTGATATTGGAATGGAACTGGCTATACCCATTGATCGACTGCTGTCCAATTGATGGGTTCCTGCAGTTTCTTTTGGCTCTGATACACAAATTGAAAAATACCCTCCTTTCTCGAGTAAAAGAAGCTAGAGTCTTCAGAGCTGGAGGAGGAAGAATGTTAAATTTATTAACTTGAATTTCTGGGGTACAGTCTGGAGCTTGTGATGGACCAGTTTAGAATTTAAGACAGAATATGCAGCAGTGCTAAAAGATAGAGGCATGCTCATTCACGACCTTGTTGATGTTGTTGTGTTGTTAGACAAAGTATGTGCATGAAATCACTTGAGCCTGTTTCAAATTGTCTATTAGCTTCTGTTCCTTGCTTGTTGAAGGTAGCCACTTCATACCTTCTTAGTTATTATGCCTTTGGAATAATTTCTTACCCTATTAACTGTTCAAATTTTTTCCTTCATTGAAAATGTGAATGTCAACGTGTCCAGGAAATTAAATCACTGTTACACAAGCAAGATATATAATTGAAGAATGCCACAAAGCTATACATTTGGTTTTCAGTTAACGTTTTCTGTTTTATCATCAAGACTTGAAGTTTTATTGACCATTTGAATTTTGATCTTGTGATACAAGGAAGCTTACATTTTATCCCGATATTTCCCAACACAGGTTGCTGAATGGGGTAGGATGAGTATGTGTGATGCGGAAAGAAGACTCCTTGCAAATGCATTGCTCGATATCTCCAATGAGCGGTTTGTTCTCGTATCTGAATCTTGCATTCCTCTCTATAATTTCAGTGTCATCTATGACTACATGATGAGATCCAAGTATAGCTTCATTGGTGCATTTGATGATCATGGGCCATATGGGAGAGGACGGTATAATGAGAACATGGCACCTGAGGTGAATATTACCCAGTGGCGCAAAGGATCTCAATGGTTTGAGATCAACCGAAAGCTTGCAGTCAACGTAGTGGAAGATGCTAGATATTACCCAAAATTTGAAGAATTCTGTAAGCCAAGTTGTTATGTTGATGAACATTATTTCCCCACCATGTTAACCATTGAAGCAGCACCTCTCTTGGCTAACAGAACCCTTACTTGGGTGGACTGGTCAAGGGGCGGGGCTCACCCAGCCACCTTCGGAAGAGCGGACATAACCAAGGAGTTCTTCAAAAAGATTCGTGAAGATACGCATTGCGTTTACAATAATCAATCCTCCCCGGTTTGCTTTCTTTTTGCGAGGAAGTTTGCGCCGAGCGCTTTGGAACCTCTGTTACAGGTATCACAAAACGTATTGGGATTTTGATAAATGGAATCGCCAGCCAAGTTCTAGCAGTTGTGAATGGTTGGGAGGAACATGCTACTTTCATTCTTTGCATTTTATGTTAGTTCCTTTTCAGGCGCTATCTTGGATGATGTGGTGTGCTTTCAAGCTTGTTCCCTTGTAGGAACGCTCATGTCCAAAGCAAAATTAGATGTACAGAGTACGTATAGCTAATGCCACGTGCTTGATTTTAATAGTTTCTATGCCTCATTTCGTGACCAGGTCACCCCTCCCCTGCCTCCCTGATAATGATATGAAATTAATATTTAATTTCATAAATTTTTTTTGGCGTATAATCCTTTAGCAACCTTTGGATTTTAGCCATTTCATCTAAGATTATTCTAGTTCACGACTTGAGACAATACTTAATCATCTTATTTAGTCACATAATTAATTCTAAAATTAGCAAACATAGAAAATTACAAAATTGTAATTCTTTTTTAATCAGGGTTTGAAGAGTTTTTTTTTTCTTTTTGTAAAGTTATAATGGTGTTTATTAACTAAATATTTTAAAATTTATGATTAGAATCCCATTTCACCGCATTACATGAATAAACAAAACAAAAAAAGAAGAATTTTTTTTAAGTGCTGTTTGTTTGTTGGAAAATTTTTTTTTTAAAATGGTTTTTTTGGGAAGTGAATTATTTTTAAATATTTGGTAGTATTATGAAAAATAAGTTAAAAAAATAAAAAAATGATGAAATTAAAATAATAATAATTATAATTTCATAAATTATTTCAAATAAAATAAATAACAATCAAAAGAATAAGGATCAAATTTAATAGGAAAAAAAATTCAATTAAAAAAATGATAAGAGAAAAACAAATAACAACCATGAGAATTAAAGTTAATATAAAAATCAAATTAAATCAAATTTTAAGGGATACATTTGAAAAAAAAATTCAAAACAAAATATTTAGCAATCAAAAGTTTGAGAACCAAATTTGATATAATCAGGAAATAATATGATATTTCTAAATTTTTCCTAACTTCTGGAAAGTGTTTTCCGTCCGAAATAAAAGGAAAACACTTTTTTGAAAACCAAGCCAAATTTTTCTTTGACTAAAAATGATTTTTTTAATGGAAAACAGATAAAAAAAAAATTTAATTGTTTTTTAAAAAAATACTTTATGTGAAACAGATAGTATCTAAATATTTTATTTCCTAATATGGCTAAATAAGATTATATATCCTCTCATGATCAGTTGTTTTCTTTTCTTAGGCCCGAGTCCATAAAGGAACAATTACACGGTTCGCACACGGGGTCAAGGCCACTCCAATTACATCAGAGAGCAATAAAGAAAAAACGCCTCAGGGCACGGGCAGTAAGAATATGGTTGTCGAAATTGAATTCTATAGAATCTATACTAGAACAGTCTTCCTCTCATCCCACCCCTAAAATATAAGTAGGCTTTTCTAAACAGTTTAGTAGAAATTGTTTTTAAAAATATCTTTTTGTTTATAAATATATTAAAATAATATTTTTTATTTTTTACATATTACATTAAAAATATTTTAAAAATTAATTTTAAATAAATAAATAAAATTTTTTTGGCAATCTCTATTTGGATTGGATCAGACTCGCTAACAGGAGCGTGATGTCACTTGCCTTGTGGAGATGGTATGATCATGATCCCAACTCGCCACCAACTTCACTCGTTAATGGCATCGGGGCACGGTATCTTACCTTCCAATTCCAGTTAAATTTAAGGTAATCAATCACATAAATGGACAGATACATCATAATATATCTTTCTTCGAAAAAGGAAATTACCATTATCTCCAGAGACAAATTTGAGGACGCTTTCCTTTCTTTTTACTGTAATGGTATCGTCGAAAATGACACCTGAAAGGTTACAGAGGTTGAAATCATGAGCCGCGGTGTCTGTGTTTGAAAGTATAGTTATAGTTATTTTTAAAAATATTTTTTATTTTAAAATATATTAAAATAATATTATTTTTATTTTTTAAAAATTATTTTTCACATCATCACATTAATATCATTTAAAAATTTTAAAAACATATTAATTTAAACCAAAATAAAAAATATTTAAATTTTTTCAAAAACGTTTTTAAACAGCTTATTATTCCTCAACATATCTGAATTTTATTTTTAAAAATAAAAAAATATTTATTTTTAAATAATATTTATGGTATAATTAGCCTTGCATAATATATTTTTAAAGTATTGGTTTATTTGATCAGTTTTATTTGTGTTTTTATTTTTATTATTTTTAATTAATTTAAATAAACAAGTTTAGTAAATAAATATTTTATTTTATATGATTAAATATCTTAATCTATATTTATTGATCAATTCTTTTAATTTATCTTTTAGTTATTGTTAACGATTTGTTTTTCATTTATTTACATAAATGATTATCAATTTATTTAATTAGATGTTTTATAGGTTTTTTTATTTATATTTTAAATTTTTTTACGTAAAAAAATACATCAAAATAGCTTGTATACTTAATGTTTTTTAATAAAAAAATTTATAAGTCGCGTTGAAACATATGTTAAATAACTAGTGTTTATATATATATATATGCGCTCCAAGTAATCTAGCTGCTGACTCTTTTTACCCTAAAAGTGTACTAGAATTAGCATACACGTTAATCATAAGTATACTAAATGTTGGGTCCAGGATTTATATCCAGGAATTTATTTTTATTTTTATTTTTAAAAAAAAACTTACTTTATCATCCTACCAACCTCTTGAGATTAGCTGTTTTAACTAAAACTAAAGAATTTTACAAAATACCTATATTTTATGATCACGAATTTTTAAAAGAATAACATTACTCGTAAATTTATCATTTGTTTAAGATTTAACAATGACGTGGCATCCTAAGCTATTCTAAAAGTTCGAAATTTACAATAGCTCACATTGTTTATGATGTGAGAAAATTACTTGATTAACAGAATTACGATGGGAAATCAATCTCAGACTCATAGCCTATACTAAAACTCATGACTCTAGGAAAGAACTAGATTTGTTGGCAGTCCAACTGAAGATTACAAAAAAAAAAAATGTTGAAAAGATTAAAGAACTCCCATGTATAAGTTTAAGAAATTTTAAAATCAAGGATAATTAAATTATTTTATTATGCAATTAAAAAAGAAAAATAAAAATAACTCGTGCACTCCCATTCAATTTGTTTTACTTTGAAGAGGGTGTTAGTCATTCTAGATTCTGTTTATTTTTGTGTTTTAAAAATATTTTAAAAAAAATTAAATTTATTTTTAGATGTTGTTAAATTATTTTAATGTGTTGATGTTAATTTTTTAATATTTTAAAAATAATTAGCGGCCAGAGTTTGTAGTCAATTCAGATACATTTTCTTAGAAGAGTCTTGGCATCTAATCCAAGCTTCCCCATACTGTTTTCGAGAACCACACCTTTA
>Ga0307515_10020104_pt1 | contig 11951 bp, 1 predicted proteins | sample 17_EM_MG_FD_194513 | JGI IMG/M metagenome (GOLD analysis project Ga0307515, IMG submission 194513) | Populus trichocarpa ectomycorrhiza microbial communities from riparian zone in the Pacific Northwest, United States - 17_EM | ecosystem: Host-associated > Plants > Roots > Unclassified | place...
AGGCGTAGAGTACGCAACGACTAAAGCTAAGTTAGAAACTATAGTATGGCGCAGAGCTAATGGACCTAAGTAGTACTAAAGAAGCCTATAAGAGATGGAGTAAGAAACTATAGAAACCTAGAGAATAAGGATTAAGTAATTAAAAGTTTAAGAAGTAGAGGCTAAACCAGGGATCTTAGTAGCAGAAGACGTTTAGGCGGACTCTATAGTAAGAAAAATGGTTTAAAGAAGGAGCTTATATAAATTGCGGAAAATAAGGTTACTTTATAAGAGATTATAAAGATAGTTAGAGATACTATACAATAAAGGGAACTAGATTAGTAGTAGATAATATATACGTACAGAGGGATGATAATATGCTGCGAGGAATAAAGGAATGTTTAATTAAAAGTTTTACGTTTTGTTATAATAACGTATACCAAATTTATAAGGACGCTAAGTATAGCGTAAGCTACTAGCTATAGAAGCTAGCACTTATAGGATATAGAGGTACCAACGAACTAGTTTACAGATTGGATATTAAGGATAATAAATTTAACGTAGGCGAAATATTCCGTGACGATAAGGTAATAAAAGCGGTTTATTAGGAATATATAGCCATTAGAGATATTATACTAGAGGTAGAGGATAATTCCACTATAGAATAGGGAATATTAGTAGGGATTAAGACCCTACTAGACATAATATCTATTGCTTTGTGAGACGTAAGAAAAGTAAAACAGCGAACTACTTTAGCACTTAATAAAGGCAAAAGGCCAAAGGCTTAAGATTCTTAAGATGAGATAAGAGACAACTAAGATTCTTAAGATAAGATAAGGTAAGCTTAAGGACCTATAATAGACGAAAACCGATAGAGTAGAGTAGTAGCTTAGTTTAAGAATATACGAATAAGCTTGGGATAGAAGTTCCTATAGGCATAAGATTCTTAAGACGAGATAAGTGAGATTTAAGACTTTTAAGACGAGATAAGAATACTAAGTAAGCCTAGATAGACTAAGGCTGGAGCTAAGCTTAAGTTAGAAGCGAGCTTAGGATTAAAGAATCTAAGGGACTAAGAATTTAGAGTATAAATTAGGGCACCTATAGGTAAGAGGTAAGGAGCTTTTTTATAAATTAGAGAATCTGTAATATAAATAGTAACTAGACTAGGAGATAGATATATAGACCTAGAGGACTTATTAGTAGAATATAGTATTTGGACTAAAGATTAAAGAGTTAATACTAAGATTAAGAAGTAAGAAGACTTTAAGGATCTATTAGCGAGACGTAAACTAAAAGAAACTATGGAAGAATTTAGGTAAAGAATTATCGCATGGTAAGAACAGAAACTAGATAAGAGATCTAGTATATTAGGACGTATAAAGGATAGGGTACTAGTATAAAGAATTACTAATAGGCCTAAGGTAGGTATACTAAGAGCTAAGTAGCTTATTAAACTGGAAAATAAAGAGGATCTAGAAATCCTAATTAGGTTTAAGGAACGATATACTAAGGGCTATTATAATATAGTAATAAAAAGATACTTCCTTACGGATAAGCCGTATATACTCTAGTAGCTGTACTAAAAGTAGTATAGGTAAAGGCATAATGACGAGTGGAAAGATTTCTATATATAGTTAGATAAAAAAGTTATCTAAGACTACCTAATTACGGAAAAGGCTATAACTTATATTAAAGGAGCCTTAATTATAACGTTAAAGGATCTAGAGGAATAATTAGAGGACTAGAGAAGTAAGAGGCGTATCTTAGTACCTATAAATAAAGTTATAACGTTTAGATTAGCATAATAGAGGTTTAAACTTAAAGATAAAGACGAGCTAAGAGTTAACCTAAAGCACCTAGTATACTATACGTTATTATAGATTATATACATGGATAATATATACAAGATATATAAAAATCCAAAGGAAAAGAATTGGAAATACCCTATAAGGATATATTGGATAATAGATAAGCAATAATATAGAAATGCTAAGTATATGCATAGCTGGCATCCAGTAGAAGTTTAGAAGTTAGGTAATTTAATACTTTAACCAGGAAAATTTCTTATAGAAGAATACTTAGATGGACGATAGTGGTGGGAATGCCTAGAGAATACTTATTTATAGTATATTAAGAATAAAAAGCGAACTAGATATTAGCTAAAGAGTAAGCTAAGTGTATAAGGATTAAGTAGCCAATAATTAGGAAAATTAGAGGCCTATAGGACTAGAGGGAGCTAGTGGTAGAGCCTTAGACCCTTAAAGGAATTTAAGGACGACACCTAAATTTACGAGTTAAATAGTAAGATTAGTAGTTTAAAGCGCTAATAGATAGTAGAGCAACGCGGAACTATATCTTATTAGTAGTAGTTAAGAGAATAGGATTACCTTATAGATAGAAGGAGCAACTTTACCTATTAGTTATAATTTTAGGAGATCTAATAGCCTACGGAGGAGGGATTATTAACCTTAAAATAGGACCTATTTAGTTAACCATCGAAGGAAGATAAATTAAGGTGTTTTTTAATATTCTACTATTAGGACGGGATAAGGCAGTATTGGGAATGCCTTAGTTATAGGAATATAATCTAAAGATTGATTGGGTTACAGGTTAGGTTAATATTAGGAATACTTAACGCCGTAAGATACGATAATAAGCTAAGTTGGTATAGTACTAAGTAGGAGCAACCTACGAAGAAATAGAGAAAGGGCTGAGCTATATACTAAAGAGATACCATAAGTATAGTAAAAAACTATAGTTACTAGAAAGTAAAAAGCTGTTAAAGTATACAGTATAGGACTATAAGATAGAGTTGGAACTAGGAATAAGTCTAAAGTTTTTTTTAATCTATAAGCTTACTAAAGAAGGTAGAGTATTAAAAGAGTTTGTTTAGGAAAACCTATAAAAGGGATATATTAGACTATTGTAGTTATTAGTAGGTTATCCAGTACTATTTATATTAAAGAAAAATAGTAAGCTAAGGCTGTGTATTAACTATAGATAGTTAAATAGCATTACCAGAAAGGATAGGTATCCTTTACCCTTAATTAGCGAAATCTAAGATAGGATAAGTAATGCGCAAATCTTTACGAAGATAGATCTAAGATGGGCGTACTATTAGATTAAAATTAAGGAAGGTAATAAATAAAAAGCAGCCTTTAGGTTAAAGAAAGGACTATATAAACTATTAGTTATATAATTCGGACTTATAAACGCATTAGCAACGTTCCAGAAACGTATTAATAATGTATTAGGAGAACACTTAGATAAATTTGTTATAGTATATCTTAATAATAATATTATTTACTTAATAACTAAGGAAGAACATGGGGAACACGTTAAATAGGTTTTAAAGAGACTATAAGAAGAACAGATACTAGTAGCAATTAAGAAATACGAGTTCTTTACTAGGAAGACCGATTTTATAGGATTTATTATTAAACTAGGCTAACTTAGTATAGATCTAAAGAAGATCGAGGCTATAGTAAATTGGTAAGAACCAGAGAACGTTACGCAATTAAGATTATTCCTAGGGTTTTGTAATTACTGCAAAAGGTTTATAGCGTAATAGTTAAAGGATATTAAACTATTTACGCGATTAATAAAGAAAGAAGAACTATAGGTATAGGGAGAGGAATAGTAAGAACTTTTTAAGAAAATTAAAAAGTTATTTACCTAGGAGCTAGTTCTTAAGATCTATTAACTAGGACTAGAGACGGTTATAGAGACGGATGTATTAGACTATATACTAGGGGTATACTTTATATAAAAACACTAAGATAGATAGCACCCAGTAGTATACTATAGTTGGAAGATAACACTACTAGAGTTGGACTATAACATCTATAATAAGAAGTTATTAGGTATAGTTATAGTATTAAAGGAATAGAGAGCATTCTTATAAGGCATAGAGAAACTATTTATAGTTAAGACGGATTATAAGAACCTAATAGGATTCCTAATAACGAAGGAACTTAACCGAAGATAGGTTAGATGGGCAGAGATGCTTGCGGAATACTATTTTAAGATTTAGTATACTAAGGGTATAGACAACACGCAGGCAGACGCTCTAAGCCGTAAAGCTAAACTATAAAATAACGAAAAGCTATTAGGGGCTTTACTGCAAAGAGATATAGACGGATTAATTAGGTATAATTACCTAAAAATTATAGCAACTTAGGAAGAACTAGAGAAGGTCTACGAGATACTAGAGAGCTTTTAGGTATAAAGAATTCTAGAAGCATAACTAGAAGATCTATAAACGGATATATACGAAAATCGAGAAGTAAAGTATATCCTAAGAAGTATAGCAAAGCAATTTATAGAAGAGTTCTATAAGGGATTAACTTAAGGACATAATAGAGCTATAGGCTTAGTATTAAGACTCTAAGAGGAGTATATTATTGACGGAATCTAGAGGATAGCCAGGAAGGTTATAAAAGAGTGTTTAGATTGCTAAAGAAATAAACTAATAAGGCATAAGCCATATAGAGGGCTATAACCTATTAAAATACCAGAGAGATTATAGAAGGTCATATTATAGGACTTTATTATTAAGTTACTAAAGTTAAGAGATCCTATTACCGGATAAGATTATAACGTAATCTTAGTAATAGTAGATAAGCTTATAAAGTGGGGATACTTTATAGCGTGTATAGAAGAAATATTAGTAAAAGATATCGCTAAAATCTATATTAAAGAAGTATTCGTAAGATATAGAGCACTAAGTAAGATTATATTAGATAGAGATTTAAGATTCGTAACAGCATTCTAGGAAGTGTTCTTAGCAGAGTAAGGAGTTTAAGTAGTAACTTCTACCGTATATTATCCGCAGACAGACGGTTAGATAGAAAGATTAAATTAAATACTAGAGCAGTATCTAAGGTATTATATTAATTATGTACAGAATAATTAGGTATCGCTATTACCAGTTATATAATTTACATATAATATAATACCTTAAGAAGGAATAGGCATATTACTATTTAAGGCGAATTATAGATATAAGCTAAGAATATCGTTATTACTACGGCAAGCGAAGAAGATGAGTAGCACAGCTAAAGAAAGAATAAAGACACTAATAAATCTTTATATAGACCTTATAGAATTAGTAAAGAGAGTATAAGAGAGAATAAAAAAGTACTATAACGCTAAGAGATCTAAGGGACCAGATCTTAAGGAGGGAGATAAAGTATGGCTACTATACAAAAATTTTAAGAGTTAACAACTAAGTAAGAAGTTAGACCACGTTAGACTAGGACCTTTTAAAATTACGTAAAAAATTTCACCGGTCACATTTAAGTTAAACCTACTAGCTAAAATAAAGATCTACCCTATATAGTATATTGCAATACTAGAGCTAGCATATAGGAAAGTTAAGCTACTAGTCTATAAGGCAAATACGTATAGAGGACAAGAAGAAGACAAATGGCAAGTTTTAAAGATTATTAGTTATAAGGACGTTAATAATAAAACATAGTACGAGGTTAAGTAAATAGGCTATACTAAGACTACCTAGGAGCTACTAGAAAACTTAAAGAACGCTATAGGAAAGGTATAGGAGTATTAGAAGAAATTAGGTTAGGTAGTATTAATAAAGAAGGATCGTTAAAGAATAAGTTACCTAAGGGGGACCCAAAAAGAGTAGTTGCCGAACTATTCGGATCTATTTCCTTCTCTATTAAAAAAGAATCCGTTCTTTTATTACCTAGTTCCTATAGACCCTATTTTATAAGTTTCTACTCCTTAAAACAAACCTTCTTACACATCTTCTTAAGATAGAGTAAATAAGTAGATGCCGCAATCTAAGTATTTAGGGCCTTCTATTTAGCGTTACAAGAACATTCTAACTTAGTAAGGGCTTAAGATAGTTTACTATTTAGCTGCGTAGCAGCAAATTAAATATAAGACCCTAAGATAAATTAATTAGGGAACCAGATAACTATTAAGAGTAATAGGTCGCGCATATTTAGTATTAAAGGTAGAGCGAACGTTATAGGACGAATGTAACGGAACCTTGTAGCAAGTACTACGGTAGGTCCTATTAATGGGCTAGGTATGTAGGTAATGCGTAAAGTTAATAACGTAATAATAACTGGTAGAGTAGTTGCCTAATAGATTAACTCTAATTATATTCTAAGAATTACTACAAGGAAGGAACTATCTAGGTAGGGATTAAGGGTCCTTAAATACACAACCGTACTCCTATAAAATCCTTTTTGTACGTAATATATATAATATACGTAATATACATAACGTTCCTCCTATACCTTGCGTTCCTTACGTATTATATTATATAACTTTAGTTACTATTTCTTATTATATAGTTCTACCAGCTCTATCTTAGACCGTACTTATATTAACTAACTAGCTTCTTTTAACTCTTCTCTAAGTAGTTATAATATTGTACTTAAAGCGTCCGTAATACTATCTCCCTCCTTTCTATCTTCGTCCTTAAAGATTATTATTATCTCTAGGTTATCTGTTAGAGGTATAATATCCGTCTAATTAATCTAGTTAATATTATTACTTATTATACCTTTTAAGGTTTCTAAACCTCCTTTATCCTTATAGGTGCAGCGCTGTGCTCGCACTGTTGCTTTAATACTATCGCTAGGTAAAATTATACTATCTCCGTGTTTTTGTTGTGCGAAAGAGGGGTTAGTCTATATTACGTTGGCGAGTCCTTTATCTTAGCAACCTTTCTCTTATTTAAAGTGCACTAAAGCGAATATTTATTTATCCTATAATGTTTGCTCTATATCTAACGCTAAATATACGCGTTCTATAACTCTTAATAGTCTTTAAGTTCCCTAAGTAATTTGTTATAGGGTCTCGTGTTTAATCTGCTGCTGCAAAGCTTAATAGTAAGCTCTTAAGTGCTTTAGATAAACTACGTCGTTCGCGGAAAGCGGAGCAAGAGGCTACGGCTACTTAACAGCGTGCCCTTAAAGCTCGTCTTTCTGCTTCTACCTGTTTTCTTCATCTTAAGAAAGTTTGTAAGAAGGTTTATTTTAAGGAGTGGAAACTTATAGAATAAGGTTTACTGGAACTTAGTAATAAAAGAACGGATTTTCTTTTAATAGCGAAGGAAATAACTCTAAGTAATTCGGCAATTGCTCTTTCTAGGTCCCCCTTAGGTAACTTATTTTTTGGTAATCCTTCTTTAATATTACCTGACCTATTTTCTTCCGATACTCCTATACCTTTCCTATAGCGTTCTTTAAATTTTCTAGTAGCTCCTAGGTAGTCTTATTGTAGCCTATTTACTTAACCTCGTACTATATTTTATTGTCAACGTCCTTATAACTAACGATCTTTAAAACTTACTATTCGTCTTCCTCTTGTCCTCTATACGTGTCTACCTTATAGACTAGTGGCTTAACTTCTCTATATACTAGCTCTAGCATAGCGATATACTATATAGGGTAGATCTTTATCTTAGCTGGTAGGTTTAACTTAAATATAACCAGTAAAATCCTTTAACTAATTTTGAAAGGTCCTAGTCTAATATAGTCTAACTTCTTACTTAGTTATTAACTCTTAAAATTTTTATATAGTAGCCATACTTTATCTCCCTCCTTAAGATCTGGTCCCTTAGATCTCTTAGCATCGTAATATTTCTTTATTCTTTACTATACTACCTTAGCTATTTCTATAAGGTTCTTATAAAGATTTATTAATATCTCCATTCTTTACTTAGCTGTGCTACTTATCTTCTTTACTTAACGTGGCAATAGCGATATTCTTAGCTTATATCTATAGTTCGCCTTAAATAGTAATATACCCATTTCTTTTTATAGTGTTACATTGTATACAAACTATATAATTGGTAATAGTAATACCTAATTATTCTATATATAATTAATATAGTGCCTTAGATACTACTCTAGTATCTAATTTAATCTTTCTATTTAACCGTCTGTCTGCGGATAATATACAGTAAAAGTTGCTGCTTAAACTCCCTATTCCGCTAAGAATACCTTTTAGAATACTACTACGAATCTTAAATCTCTGTTTAATATAATCTTATTTAATACTCCGTGCCTTATAAACACTTCTTTAATATAGATTTTAGCGATATCTTCTACTAATATTTCTTCTGTATATGCTATAAAGTATCCCCACTTTATAAGCTTATCTACTATTACTAAGATCGCGTTATAATCTTATCCGGTAATAGGATCTCTTAATTTTAGCAACTTAATAATAAAGTCCTATAATATAACCTCCTATAGTCTCTCTAGTATTTTAATAGGTTGTAGCCCTCTATATAGCTTATACCTTATTAGTTTATTCCTTTAGCAATCTAAACATTTCTTAATAATCTTTCTAGCTATCCTTTAGATTCCGTTAATAATATACTCCTCTTAGAGTCTTAACACTAAGCCCATAGCTCTATTATGTCCTTAAGTTAATCCCTTATAGAAGTCTTCTATAAAGTGCTCTGCTATGCTTCTTAGGATATACTTTACTTCTCAATTTTCGTATATATCCGTCTATAGATCTTTTAGCTATACTTCTAGAATTCTTTATACCTAAAAGCTTTCTGGTGTTTTGTAGACTTTTTCTAACTTATCTTCTTAAGTTACTGTAATCTTTGGATAATTATACCTAATTAATCCATCTATATCTTTTCGCAGTAAAGCCCCTAATGGCTTTTTGTTATTTTACAGTTTAGCTTTTCTACTTAACGCATCTGCTCGTGCATTGTCTATACCCTTAGTATGCTAAATCTTAAAATGGTAATCTGTAAGCGTTTCTGCCTATTTAACCTATTTTCGGTTAAGTTCCTTTATCGTTAGAAATCCTGTTAGGTTCTTATAATCCGTCTTAACTATAAATAGTTTTTCTATACTTTATAAGAATGCTCTCTATTCCTTTAGTACTGCAACTATACCTAACAACTCCTTATTATAGATGTTATAGTTCAGTTCTAGTAGTGTTATCTTTCTACTATAGTATGCCACTAGGTGCTATCCGTCTTTATATCTCTATATAAAGTATGCTCCTAGTATAAAGTCTAATATATCTATCTTAACGACTATCTCTAGTCCTAGTTAATAGATTTTAAGGATTGGTTCCTAGGTGAATAACTCCTTAAGTTCTTTAAATAACTTCTTTTGCTCCTCTACCTATACCTATAGTTCCTTTTTTTTTATTAATTAAGTAAACGGCTTAATATTCTTTAACTATTATGCTATAAACCTCCTATAGTAATTATAAAACCCTAAAAACGACCTTAATTACGTAACGTTCTCCAGTTCTTGCCAATTTACTATAGCCTTAATCTTCTTTAGGTCCATACTTAACCTACCTAGTTTAATAATAAATCTAATGAAATTAGTCTTCCTTGTAAAGAACTCGCATTTCTCGATTGCTACTAGCATTTATTCTTCTTATAATCTTTCTAAAACCCATTTAACATGTTTCTCATATTCTTCCTTAGTTATTAAGTAGATAATAATATCGTTAAGATATGCTATAACAAACTCATCTAAGTGTTCTTCTAACACATTATTAATTCGCTTTTAGAACGTTGCTAGTGCGTTTATAAGTCCAAATTGCATAACTAATAGTTTATATAGTCCTTCCTTTAATCTAAAAGCTGCCTTCTATTTATTACCTTCCTTAATTCTAATCTGATGGTACGCCTATCTTAGATCTATCTTTATAAAGATTTATACGTTGCCTATCCTATCTTAGATTTCGCTAATTAAGGGTAAAGGATACCTATCCTTTCTAGTAATGCTGTTTAACTATCTATAGTTGATACACAGCCTTAGCTTGCCATTTTTCTTTAGTACGAACAGTACTGGATAACCCGCTAATAATTGCGATGGTCTGATGTATCCCTTTTATAAGTTCTCCTAGATAAACTCTTTTAGTGCTCTACCTTCTTCTTTAGTAAGCTTATAGATTGGAAAGAACCTTAGACTTATTCCTGGTTCCAATTCTATCTTATAGTCCCATGCTGCATACTCTAATAGCTTTTTACTTTCCGGTGACTATAGTTTCTTACCGTACTTATAGTATCTCTTTAGTACATAGTTTAGCCCTTTTTCTGTCTCTTTGTAGGTTGCTCCTACTTAGTACTATACTAACTTGGCTTGTTATCGCATCTTATAGCGTTAAGTATCCCTAATATTAACCTAATCTATAATCCAATTAATCTTTAGATTGTATTCCTGTAACTAAGGCATTCCTAGTACTGCCTTATTATTCCCTAATAGTAATACGTTAAAAGATATTTTAATCTATCTCCCTTTAATAGTTAACTAAATAGGTCCTGTTTTAAGATTAATAATGCCTCCTCTATAGGCTATCGGATCTCCTAAAATTGTCACTAATAAATAAGGATGCTCTTTTTTCCTATATAGTAATCCCATTCTTTTAACTACTACTAGCGAGATATAGTTCCTTATTGCTCTACTATCTATTAGTGCCTTAAACTATTAATCTTACCACTTAATTCGTAAATTTAGGTGTCGTCCTTAAATTCCCTTAAGGGTCTAAGGCTCTACTACTAGTTCCCTCTAGTCCCGTAGGCCTCTACTTTTCCTAACTATTAGCTGCTTAATCCTATTTGTACTTAGTCTAACTTAGGCCAATACTTAGTTCGCTTTTTATCTTTAATATACTATAAATAGGTATTTTCTAGACATTCCTACTATTATCGTTTATCTAGGTATTTTTCCGTAAGGAATCTTCCTGGTTAAAGTATTAAGTCCCCTTATTTTTAAACTTCTATGGGATGCCAGCTATGTATATACTTGGTATTTCTAAACCATCTCTTATCTAGTGCCCAATATATTCTTATAGGGTATTTTCGGTTCTTTTCTTTTGGGTTTTTATATATATCGTATATATTATCTACGCATGCAATCTATACCAATGTGTAGTGCGCTAGGTGTCTTAGGTTAACTCTTAACTTATCTTCGTCTTTAAGTTTAAACCTCTATCACGCCGATTTAAATGTTACTGTCTTATTTACTGGTACCGATATTTACATTGTCTCTTTCCAGTCTATAGCTTGTTCCTTTAGATCTTTTAACGTTATAATTAAGGCCCCTTTAATATAACTTATCTGTTTCTTAAACATTGCCTAATTTAGTATAACCTTTTCGTCTAACCATATATAAAAGTCTTCCCACTTATTACTATGTCGTTGCCTAAACTACTCTTAGTACAGCTTACTAAGTGTGTACAATCTATCCGTAAGGAAGTATCTTTTTATTACTACTTTGTGACAGCCTTTTATATATTATTCTTAGAACCTAGTTAGAATCCCTAAATTCTCCTCTTCTTCTAGTTCCATAAGCTACTTAGCTCTAGGTGTACCTGCCTTTAGCCTATTAGTAACCTTCTGTATAGGTATCTTTTTCCTAAAGCGATCTAGCATTCTTAGCTCCGTAGATTGCTTTTACTATACAAAGATTCGTTGTCTAAATTCTTCTATACTTTCTTATGGTTATCGTCTTTCTGATAAATCCTTAACATCCTTATACTTTTTAACCAACGTATTAACTTTTCAATCTTTAGGTTAAATACTTTATTTACCTAAAATAATTAACTTTAAGCTTACTTCTAACTTAAGTTTAGCTCCCGCCTTAGTTTAACTAGGCGTCCGTAGTGTTCTTATCTCGTCTTAAGAGTCTTAAATCTTATCTATCTTATCTTAAGAGTCTAATGCCTGTAGGAAACTCTGCCCTAAGCTTATTCATATATCTTTAAACTGAGCTACTGCCCTACTCCATCGGTTTCTATCCGTTGTAGGTCCTTAGGTTGTTCTTATCCTGTCTTTAAAATCTTAGATCTCTCTTATCTCATCTTAAGAATCTTAAGCCTTTAGCTTTTTGCCTTTATTAAGTGGTAAGCTAGCACTAGCAGTCGTCTACTTGCTTAATCTCTTTTAGATACTACTCCTGCCGTCTTATAAATCGATAGATGCCGTATCTAACGGTATTATA
>Ga0307515_10020105_pt1 | contig 11951 bp, 1 predicted proteins | sample 17_EM_MG_FD_194513 | JGI IMG/M metagenome (GOLD analysis project Ga0307515, IMG submission 194513) | Populus trichocarpa ectomycorrhiza microbial communities from riparian zone in the Pacific Northwest, United States - 17_EM | ecosystem: Host-associated > Plants > Roots > Unclassified | place...
GCTCTGCACGAAGCTCTGCACGAAGCTCTGCACGAAGCTCTGCACGAAGCTCTGCACGAAGCTCTGCACGAAGCTCTGCACGAAGCTCTGCACGAAGCTCTGCACGAGGCTCTGCGCGAAGCTCTGCACGAGGCTCTGCGCGAAGCTCTGCACGAGGCTCTGCGCGAAGCTCTGCACGAGGCTCTGCGCGAAGCTCTGCGTACAGAGGCTCTACACGAAGCTCTGCATCGGGTCCCCGCTATATTCCCGATAGCCTCTACACGTGCCTCTACCCTATGTAGCTACCTTATTTTTTACCCTTCCTTCCTTCTTTATATTATCCCTACCTAGGGAGGCACCAGAACGGCAGCCAGCAGAGGACCGTTGCTAGAACTAGACGACCGTCGCCAGAACCAGATGACCGTTACCAGAACCAGACAACCATCGCCAGCTAGACGACCGTCGCCAGAACTAGACGACTGTCACCAGAACTAGACGACTGTCGCTAGAACCAGACGACCGTCGCCAGCCAGACGACCGTTACCAGAACTAGACGACCGTTGCCAGAGCTAGACGACCGTTACCAGAACCAGACGACCGTCGCTAGAACCAGACGACAACGACTAGCCAGCGAACACTATAAACGATTTGATCAATTGATCGAATCAAGGTAGTATAGACAGGTAGGCATAAACAGGGATGCTGACGGGTAGGTAGATGTAGATAGGTAGGCAGATATAGACAGGTAAGCAGATGCAGACAGGCAGGCAGATGCAGACAGGTAGGCAGATGCTGACGGGTAGGTAGATATAGACAGGTAGGCAGATGCAAACAAGTAGGCGATGCAGATAGGTAGGCGATGCAGACAGGTAGGCAATGCAGATAGGTAGGCAATGCAGACAGGTAATGTAGACAGGTAGGTAATGTAGACAGGTAGGCAATACAGACAGGTAGGTAATGCAGATAGGTAGGCGATGCAGGTAGGTAGGTAGATAGGCAGGTAGGTAAGTTAATAGGTAGATAGGTAGAAGAGAACTATCGCTATATTATATTAAATTATCTAAAATAATAATATTTATTTTGCTAACCTTATAAATAGCTTTAAAATAGCTTTTATTTATTTAAAATATGCTATTAGTATAAAAGAGGTAAATATAATTATAGTTGCTAAATGCGTAGATTGCTGGCAGGTTACGCGCAGGTTGCGCGTAGGCTGCGCGCAGGCTGCGTGTTAAAAAAACACGACATAGGCTAGTCGGTCGAGTTGCCAAATGACCTCAACTGCGCGCCAATTGCGTCAACCACTAGCCATTGAGGCCATTGAAAGGGTACCATATTTTCCCGATGCTATTAAATCTTAGGCTATAGCTTAGTAAGTAGCTGGTGAAGTTATATAGCGTTATCCCACAGATTTAAGTAGGGTACATTATCTTCTAGTTCTTCTAAGTAGTTTACAAACTGGACTATAGTCTAACTATCCCGCTATTTAGCGTCGTGGTATCGCTAGTTATAGTCTATCCCTTAATTAGTAGGGTCTTAGACCTAATTAACTAACTAGGTCCTAAGTTCGCTAAATTTAAGAGGTGTAGTAAGTTTCTTTTTATAGCGTATCTATAAACTCTTAACAGTGCTATACAGGAAGGTAGAAGTAATTAGTGTCTAATTATACTTATTAGAGTAACGTTTCGGATCCAGCCGAAACTTAGTTTCGCATTATTAGATAAAACAATTGCAGTTCCGAAGACTATTACTATAATACTTATTAGGTTCCTTTATACGGAATTTAGGTTTTTCTAACGTTATAGCATAGTATAGCGTTACCCCTTTAAGTCTACTTCGTGTCTAGGGTGTCTATACTTCCCCTAATTATCCTTATAATTGTTTTTAGTAGTCTTAATATACTTATCTTAATTATATCTCTAACTCCTTTATTTTTTATAGGGTCTTATATAGCGACCGCTCTAATAACTCCCTAGCGGTAATTATTCCTAAGGGTCTTATAAGATTAGACGGACTAGCCGTAGCTTCTTCATAAGAAGAGGGAATGCGCTCCTCTAGGGAGACTCTTTAAGCCTCTTGCGGTAAGGGCGTTGCTTCGTAGGGTATAGGAGTATAGTTCGTTATTGTTAATTAATAGCCGTACGTTCTTAACGGATTGTAAGCGATCAGAATTATAAGAGGCTAGCCTAATTAGAACGTATAATTATCTAATTAATAGTATTACCGGTAAGTAGAAGGTAAGTTAAAGGTAAATAGAAGGTAAGTTAAAGGTAAATAGAAGGTAAGTTAAAGGTAAATAGAAGGTAAGTTAAAGGTAAATAGAAGGTAAGTTAAAGGTAGAATAAGTTTTATATATTAAAGGACAAATGCTTCTAACTACTTCTATTTAGAGACTAATTGCTAGTTCTTCTCTAGAGGAGAACTAGCTCCCTATATAATCTTTCTAAAACGCTAGTAAAACCCTTTACCCCTTATCTATCTAACTATGTTTTCTGGGACGTAGATAGAATATAGATAAGACCTCCTTCTGGAACATAGATAAGACCTCCTTCTGGAACATAGATAAGACCTCCTTCTGGAACATAGATAAGACCTCCTTCTGGAACATAGATAAGACCTCCTTCTGTTTCATCTAATATGTACCTTCTAGGGAATTCCGTTACAAATTGTTATATATAAGAATCTTTCAGTAGATCTTATTCCCTAAATGCTTACCTTTTATAATTAAGTTATTTGACTATTTACTACCTACTAAATTGCTCCCTTAATAACTATAGCCTTAAAGTACTATTTTATAGTTATTTAAAAGAACTAGTTAAAGCTAGCTAACTAGAAGATCTCTAGTAACTTGCTAGATATTTATTATAATCCCAGTACTTATAAATCTATATCTATCTTAAAATACGCGTAAGTAAGTACTAATATCTTAAGGACCTGTTATAGCTTTAATAAAGGGAAGTATAACCTAAGTAAGGATTATAAGTTCCCGTATACCTATAGTAAGTATAGTAGCCTATATACTGCGAGAAAATATAAGTAGTAATTACTAGAGAAAAGTGTTAATAAGGAAAAGGAAGAGGAGGAAGAGGATTTTATTAAGCTATACCTATACTCCGCTAAAACTATACTCCACCCTTATAGTACAGGTAGGCTAAATACTATACTATTATTTCTAGTTTTTCTACCCTCCTCTCCTCTATAGAACTCTCCCTCCCCCTTAATTATTTAAGCGTGGGGTATTACGGACGCTTTAAGTACGATATTATAACTACTTGGAGAAAAGTCGAAGGAAGCTAGTTAGTTAATACAAGCACGGTCCAGAATGGATCCGGTAGAACTATGTAACGAGGAATAGTAACTAAGTCACGTAATATAATCTATGTAATCTGTATAATCTATATAATCTATAACAAAGCAAATAGAGCACACGTACCTTACGTACAAGAAGGATTTCATAGGAGTACGGTTGTGTATTTAAGGACCCTTAGTCCCTACCTAGATAGTTCCTTCCTTATAGTAATTCTTAGAATACAATTAGAGTTAATCTATTAGGCAACCACTCCACCAGTTGTTATTACGTTGTTAACTTTTATACTTATATTTCCTACACACCTAGCCTATTAACGAGCCCACCGTAGTTCCTACTACCAGGTTCCGTTATACAATTACTACCCAGTTATAGTATTAATACAAGAAGTTAAATAACATATTACCAAAAGCAGCTACTATAACGCCATTAACGGCGGCAACTACTTTAAGGTCAGGTAATACTAGTATGGCAGATACTAACTTATAGCAACCTGTAACGGTCGGATAGCTATAAGAAATAGTTAACCAGTTAATAAAAAACAATGCGGCACTTAAATAAAGGATTAACGGGATAGGAGTAGTAAAGGTTAAGTTACTATCGATTAAGAGATTCTTAGGAGAAAGATTAAAGCTTAAAGGATTTCTTACGCAAATGCACTTTAAGGTAGCGCAGGAAGGAGTAAAGCTAGTAATACCTATGGATTAAATAGCGTATACAGGATTGTTTTTATTAGGAAGGGCACTTAAATGGTTTAAGCCTTACCTTATAGAGATATAAGTAAATAGAATAATGATGACGAACTAAGAGGTATAGTTTATGTTCTTAAGCTGAAACGGGTTTATAGAGCAACTTATATAAATGTTTAGAGACCTAGAGGCAACAACTATAGCGGAAAAAAAACTTTAAGATATTATGTAACGAACCTTAGTAATTAAGTATATAATATAGTTCCAAACGCTAGTAATATAAGTTAAGTAGAATAATAGGGCGCTTATGGCATAGTATAAATAGGGACTTAAGGCTAAAGTTTAGGACGTAATTATTCTAATAGAAGATGCGGACACCCTAAGGGAATTAATAGATTAAGCGATTAAGATTAATAATAGGATCTTCTAAAGGGAACAGGCCAAGAAGGGTTAGGATAGAGTTTTATAGTTATATAAGGCGCAGAGTACGTAATAATAAAAGCTAAGTTAGAAACTATAGTATGGCGCAAAGCTAATAGACCTAAGTAGTACTAAAGAAGCCTATAAGAGATGGAGTAAGAAATTATAAAAACCTAAAGGTTAAAGATCTAGTGATTATAGGACTAAGGAGTAGAGGCTAAACTAGGGATCTATCTCTTCGAACACGTGCATTTTTAGATAATTTTTTGATTGGTGGCTGCGGCTTAGGGGCCTGCAAATGGCGGGCTTATTTTCTGGCTTTATAAGCAGTTTTTACTATAAAAGGCAGGAAAAATAGCCCCGAATTTGCAAGCCCATGGTCTAACTAGCGAAGGTACGTACTTATAAGAAGTAGGGCATAAGCTATATATATATATATAAGGTAAAAAAGCAAACGCTTAGGTGGGTAGGTGAATTAACAGCAGCTTTAATTAACGAGAACTAGCATATTCGAATTTAATTAGATGATGTTATTACTGCTTAAAGTTCTTAATACAGAGACTTTAAGCCGTGCACTGTAGGCATATAACTCCCTATAGACCCTATTATCTATCTCTTTAAACACATGCATTTTTAGATAATTTTTTAATTGGTGGCTGCGGCTTAGGGGCCTATAAATGGCGGGCTTATTTTCTGGCTTTGTAAGCAGTTTTTACTATAAAAGGTAGGAAAAATAGCCCCGAATTTGCAAGCCTATGGTCTAGGGAGAGCGAAGTGTAACTGTAGCTAAATTAGGAGAAAAATGTGTGTAGAGAGATATGTTTTAGGTATTAGCCTTATGCGTAAAGCTGAGTTAAAGAGAATGCTAGCGGGGCGCCTAGTTAAAATCTCTATAAAAGGCGGAAGGCGTTGGCCTGTGAGGTTAAGTAATAGAGGCGGAAGGTATCTAACGTCCAGCGGCCTAGACGTTAGATCTCTTTGTTAGAGAAGCTATGGTCTAGGGCGTATTAGGCTGCGCCCCTGCGGAAGCTATAACCTATATACTGTGCGGCTAGAATACTATAGAGATTTAGCCTTAATTTAAGCATCCTCCGCGCGTATAAGGCGGAAAACGCCGCGCTACTAGATGCCGTAAATAGCGGCGCGGAGGGAGCCTGGGGGTCTAAGAGGAAAAGCCTTTATAGCGCTGCTACGGGGCAAACCGCGTTAAAGGTAGCGGCTACTATAATTTAAACGCCCTGCTTGTCCTTATTGGTCTTGCTATATTTAAGACGGAAGGTAAGGTGATCTCTAAAGGGGCTGAACTGTACGTCTAAGCGAGTAGCCTTAGTTATAGCAAATGACGGTTTAGACCGTTGCTTATTAGTATAGGAGATTTTGCCTATATGGAGGCACCCTGCGAAGGCAAGGCAGAAAGCGGCGTTGGTATTTACCCCTAGGATCGTGATACTGCTAGTTGCGATCTTAGTGAGAATACTACGTAAGATTGGCAACTTTAGAGTAGCTTCTTTTAGGCTAGGGTTAAGAGAGGTCGCCCTATTAAGTATGCGACGAAGTAACGTATTCTTAAATACTGCAACTAGGAGAATATAGTTAACGTATGTAGAGCGGATTGCGGCAAGGTATGAGCGTATAGTCTTTAAAGCTACCCTGCCTATATACGGAGAGCTATTACTATATATTCTCTATGCTATCCATTCCATAAGATTAGATAACTGGGCTAGGTATAGTGCTGCCGCCCTTATAACGCAGAAGAACTCCTATGACTTTATGCCTAAGGCGTACGTCTTACAAGTGCTAGGCTTAATGCCGTGCTATAAGAGGCTTAAAACCAAGTGAGATTGGCCTAATTAGATAATAAAAGCAGGCGGTGGGCCTGGTAGGTTAATAAGCGAGCCTAAAGATAAGCCGTTAGCACTAAGAGATTAATCTAAGGACAGAGATTTTTAACTATGGCCCAGTTAAAGCGGGAGAGTGCGTTAGCTAGTATATTATCTTTGGATGAAATCCAGAAAGACTACAACTAGATATTAAATGCGGCAGCCTAGACCAAGATTTATTGGAGGAGCAAATTGGTAGGGCCTTTAAGCACTGTATTTTGCAGGCCTATAAGGGCGACTGTATTGTCTGTATAGACGTAAATAGATAAATATTGCTAGGTAGGGCTCTATTTTATAAATATGTTAGTAATAGCGAGTACTTTAAGCACATTAATATGGGCATGGAGGTGCTTAGGGGTAGGAGATGCTGCGAAGAGGTTATCTTGTGGCAGCGCGGAGGCATAAGGGCGCTATTGACTATAAGGAGTAGAATGGGTCTCGGCGGAGGAGTGGCCTAGGCAGCTATAGAAGAAGCTAGCGTAACTATATTTAGATAAGGCATCTATAAAGAGATGGATCTAGGGGCGAGTAACGTCCTCCTAAAAGAAATAAACCCCATTTTAAAGCGCTAGGGCTTTACTCTACTAAGCTAGGTCGGAGATTACCGCTGGCGGGATAGGCAAAGTGCGGCGGTTTATAAAAGAGAAGGCTGTAATGAGGTCCTATAGTGATTTTAAGTAAGATCGCCCTAACTGGATAACTTTTGCGGCCTAGGCGAGGCTACCTCCTAGTTGCTAGTACTGTTTAAGAGAGACTTAGGGCTTAAGGATAAAAGAGGTAAGTAAATCTTATAGTGCCATCTGCTTAGTAGGGCTAAGGGAGAGGAAAAAGGTATTAGTATTAATCTAATAACCTAGAATATCTAACACCGTACTATAGGAGTCTTTAGTGGCGTTAGGAGGAAAACCAAGTAGTGTAATTATAAAGTTATATATATAAACCACCGGCGCGTAGTTAGTGCCTAGGTGTAAAATGAATATAAAGTTATTTAGGTAATAAACTAGTGTAAAGAAAGTAATAATTAGATAAAGACGGCGTTTAAGTACCTAATATAGGGCTTCTGTAAAGAGGTTAAAGAGAAAGGGCGCAGTAGCTAGACTAAAGGGAAGGCAGTATTTAGTGTATACTATCTTCTCCCATTTAAAACCCAGTAGGTATTAGTTGGTAGTAGCGACCAAGATATTCTAAAAAGCGTCTTTAAGATCGCGTTTAAGAATAACGGCTCCTCTCCTAGCGAGAAGGATAAGCGCTAGAATGTCATCTATGGTGCTATAGGTAAGGGTAGAGTAGGCCTCTAGGATGGCAGCGTTAATAGAGAGGCCTTGGTGAGGCTTAGGCGAAGAGAGATTATAAATATGGTGGAAGGTTCTATCTGGCTTAGGTATAAGTCCTAAGGGGGAACAGTAGATTGCTTTAGGTAGACAAATAGTAATGCGGCTAATAGGCAGATTGGTAGTAATCTTTATAGCAATTACCCTAGGGTTAGTATTAGATAAGAGTTAATTTAAATATGTACGTGCTAGTAGTAAGGCAGTAACTCTAATCCGCGCGCTATACGTTAGGATGCCCTTAATTAAGGGGCCAAAATCTCTAGGGTATAGGAGTAGCTCATCCCTCTAGGCTAACGCGTTTAATGGTAACGGCGAAATATAAAGTGGATACCCTAGGGTGAACACCTTAAATCTTAGTATTAAATTTAAGCGTAGAGGGGGTATAAATTATTACGGAGACCCCTTATAATCTTTTTTAATGTAATTCCCTCTATATACTTTATAGAGATATTAATAGGAGTATAGTAATTTAAAGCACGGGCGGCCCGTGTTCTAATTACCGCATACCTGGCCTTATAGGGATAAGGTAGATATATCTGCCTAAGGGCGTTTAGATAATAAGCCACTATAGGAGGATAATGGGGCTGGGTGTAAGGTGGCGAAGTTATAGTTAGCTGCTTATAGTTTAATAGGGATAGTCTAGTTAGTAGGGTCCGTTTGTCTAAGCCTTATAGCTCTTTAGTGGACAACTATAGCTAAATTAAGGACGCTGTTCCAGATAAACTGTGCAGAGAAGCCTATAATAGCTTAGTGAAATTTTACTATTACAATAGCTAAGGGGGTTAATATGGCCTAGAGGGTTTAAATAATAATACTATAATTAGTGAAACCCTTAAGCCAAATACCTATAGAGGAGAAATCTTTTCTGGAGCTATTACTAGAGGCAATAACTCTTTTGTCTGCCGTTAATTCCATCTAATTAGAGTTAATTCTAGATAGGTTATTGCGTAGCTTTATAAGGTTTTCTAGAACAAATATACCCTTTTAGATTATGGTAACTTCGGAGACTGGGATCCCGGGAAGAAGCAAGTCTAGGCTTTTTACGGTAGGAGGGAGAGAAGACTTACTAGAGTTAACCTCTACCGCGTTAATTATTATAGGGTTCTTTTTAATGGCGGCGAGCTGAGCCTAGTATATTTCTTCCGTAGCTAACTTTGCCTAGGCTATAAAAGCAGCGAATACTTTAAGGGTAGCCTGGTTTAAAGCCGCCTTATAATTGTGCTCCTGCTTATAGTCTTTTAGCTCTTGTTCGTAAATATCCTATAGGCGCTTTTCGGCTGTGGCGGAGGGCGTAGGGGCTATAGTAACGGAGGAGCGACGCGTCTGCGAGCCTTTGCTGTCAAGAACACAAGAACGAGAGCGTGTGCTGTGTACGGGAGCGTCTTTAAAAAGGTCTGTTATACGGAGTAGACGGGGTAATATAGGATGGCGGAGAGGAGCGACGACAACGGCCTGAATTCGAGGCTTTTAAGGGAGGAAACTCGACGGTTGAATAAGATCTGAATGAATGAATTAACAGCAGCTTCAATTGACGAGAACTAGCATATTCGAATTCAATTAGATGATGTTGTTGCTGCTTAAAGTTCTTGATGCAGAGACTTTAAGCCGTGCACTGTGGGCACGTAACTCCCTATAGACCCTATCATCTTATTAGCAGAAGACGTTTAGGCGGACTTTATAGCAAAGTTAGTAGTTTAGAAATAGAGCTTATATAAATTGCGGGAAATAGGGTTATTTCGCGAGGGATTGCAAAGATAGTTAAAGTTACTATATAATAAAGGGAACTAGACTAGCAGAAGACATATACGTATGGAGGGATAATAGTATACTATAAGGAACAAAAGAGTGTTTAATTAAAAGTTTCGCGTTTTGTTATAATAACATATACCAAATTTATAAAGACGCTAAGTACGGTATAAGCTATTAGCTATAAGAGCTAAAATCTACAAAGTATAGAGGAACCAACGAACCATTGCGCAGGTTAGATATTAAAGACGATAAGTTTAACGCAGGCGAAACATTTGCAGACAATAAGGAAATAAAGGCAGTTTACTAGAAACGTGTAAATCTTAAAGAACTCATATTAGAAGTAGAGACTAAGACTACTATAGAGTAAGGTTTAGTAACGGGCATTATAACACCGTTAGATACGGCATCTATTGCTTTATAAGATAAAAGGAAGAATATCTTAAAGAGATTAAGTAAGCAGACGACTGCTAGTGCTAATTTATTACTCGATAAAGGCAAAAGGCCAAAGGCTTAAGATTCTTAAGATGAGATAAAAGAGATCTAAGATTCCGAAGATAGGATAAGGATAGCTTAAGGACCCATAACGGACAAAAACCAATGGAGTAGAGCAGCAGCTTAGTTTAAAGATATATAAATAAGCTTAGGACAAGAATTCCTAACAGCATTAGATTCTTAAGACGAGATAGATAAGATTTAAGACTTTTAAGACGAGATAAGAACACTACGGACGCCTAGTTAAACTAAGGCGGGAGCTAAGCTTAAGTTAGAGGTAAGCTTAGGATTAAAGAATTTAAGGGATTAAGACTTTGGAGTACAAATAAGGACACCTATAGGTAAAAGGCAAGGAGCTTCTTTATAGATTAGAGAATCCGTAATATAAATAGTAGTTAAACTAGGAAACAGACATATAGACCTAGAAGACTTACTAGGGGAACGTAGTATTTAGCCTAAAGATTAAAAAGTTAATATTAAGATTAAGAAGCGTAAAGACTTTAGGAATCCACTTATAAGATATAATAGAAAAGAAACTATAGAGGAATTTAAAGCAAGAATTACCTTATAGCAAGAATAGAAACTAGATAAGAGATCTAGTATATTAGGATGTATAAGGGATAGAGCATCTATATAAAGAATCACTAATAGGCTAAAAGCAGGTACACTAAGAGCTAAGTAGCTTACTAAACTGGAATAAGAAGAGGATCTAGGGATTCTAACTAGGTTTAAGGAATAACATACTAAAGGTTATTACGACGTAGTAATAAGAAGATACTTCTTTATGGACAAGCCGTATATACTTAAGTAGCTGTACTAAAAGTGGTATAGGCAAAGGTATAATGATAAGTGGGAAGATTTCTATATATGGTTAAATAAGAAAGTTATCTAAGACCACCTAATTATAGAGAAGGCTATAACTTATATTAAGGGAGCCTTAATTATAACGTTAAAGGATTTAGAAGAGTAATTAGAGGACTAGAGAAGCAAAAGATAAATCTTAGTACCTATAAATAAGGTCACAACGCTTAGATTAACACGAGAAAGGTTTAAACTTAAAAATAAAGACAAGCTGAGAGTTGACCTAAGACACTAAGTATATTATATACTATCGTGGATAGCATGCGTAGATAATACATATAATATGTATAGAGCACCTAAGGATAAAAATCAGAAGTATCTAATGAGGATATATTAGATGACGGATAAGGCGAAATATTAAAACGTTAAGTATATACATAGTTAGCACCTAGTAGAAGTTTAAGAATAAGGGAACTTAATACTTTAGCCAGGAAAATTCCTTATAGAAGAATGCCTAGATGGACAATAATAGTGGAAATATCTAGAAAACACCTGTCTATAGTATATTAAAGATAAAAAGTAAACTAAGTATTAGCCTAAGTTGGACTAAGTATAAACAGGATTAAGTAGCTAATAGTTAAGAAAAGTAGAGGCCTATAGGACTAGAGGGAACCAGTAGTAGAGCCTTAGACCCTTAAAGGAATTTAAAGATAATACCTAAATTTACGAGTTAAGTAGTAGGATTAATAGTTTAAGGTATTAATAGATAGTGGAGTAATAAGGAACTATATCTTACTAATAGTAGTTAAAAGAATGGGGTTACCATATAGGAAAAAGGAATATTCTTACCTATTAGTAACAATTTTAGGAGATCTAATAGCCTACGGAGGAGGTATTATTAATCTTAAAACAGGACCTATTTAGTTAACCATTAAAGGAAGATAGATTAAGATGTCTTTTAATATATTACTATTAGGGAATAATAAGGCAGTATTAGGGATGCCTTAGTTATAGGAATATAATCTAAAGATTGATTGGATTATAGGTTAGGTTAATATTAGAGATACTTAACGCTATAAGATATAATAATAAGCCAAGTTAGTATGGTACTAAGTAGGAGCAACCTATAAAGAAACTAAAAAAGGGTTAAGCTATATACTAAAGAGATACCATAAGTATGGTAAGAAACTATAGTTACCAAAAAGTAAAAAGCTGTTAGAGTATGCAGTATAGGATTATAAGATAGAATTGGAACCAGGAATAAGTCTAAGGTTTTTTCTAATTTATAAGCTTACTAAAGAGG
>Ga0307515_10020106_pt1 | contig 11950 bp, 13 predicted proteins | sample 17_EM_MG_FD_194513 | JGI IMG/M metagenome (GOLD analysis project Ga0307515, IMG submission 194513) | Populus trichocarpa ectomycorrhiza microbial communities from riparian zone in the Pacific Northwest, United States - 17_EM | ecosystem: Host-associated > Plants > Roots > Unclassified | place...
AGGTTTAGGAAGGCGACAAAGATCAATCTAGCGTCCAGTGTTGGAATGTGTGTACTCGCTGTCGTCAATCGAGTCTGGCTGGTAACGCAAAACAAGAGGAAGGAAGGGGAGCGAGCCCGAAGACAACTCTTGGAGAGCGAAGAAGAAGAGGCAGAAAGGAGACGTTTGGGGGATACTCATCCAGACTTTATCTACACGCTGTAACAGATCGCGCGCTACTCGCTACATGCTGTTGGATCCACAAGAGTCTCTATCAACATTGTTTGAGACGTAGGCGTATGTGCTGATGTCCTTGTTTCTTATGAGATGTAATGCAATCAAGCGGATAACTGGAAGATTTGGGCGTTAGGAAGGGCTGATATACATAGAGTTGTATGACCCACGTATCGAGTTGGGTAATGGTATTCGTTTGCGTGCCTCAGTCGGTTGACAGGGTTGACAAAATGGTGAAGATAAATCAATCGCCTGTCCACCTGGTAGGCATGGCGCTGTAAGAAGGTCAGTAAGTCGCCTTGGTGAGTATAGTCAAACCGGCAGCCATAGAGTGAGCCTTCTGAGATAATAGCTACAAAGGTACCGGTACCAAACCAGTAAACCTGCGAGATCCGTCAGCACAAGGTACTTTGGTATTGAGCTAGATCTTACATTGATAGCCTCGATGTCAACCTTCCGTAAAACCCAATCCCAGAAGACTACAAGCCTCCCCCGAGGGCACCCACTTATCCCTCGTCCACTGTCTCGTACAACAAAACTATCAGCTCATCTTACCTCGACACCCGCAGTCCTGAATGGCACGGCGAACGATGTGACTGGGAGACCGGGAGCGGCGAGGTACTGTTTCTAAAGAACATAAGTAAGAAATGCGCAACAAGTGGATGAGAATGGTTAAGTATACCCACTTCGCATCTCATGCATTGCGATCGTCTACCTTCGGATTTGCAAGCTGAATCGTCCGACCTTTGAGAACAGTTCGGTCAATGGAGCGAAGGGGAGGAAGCGACTCCTTAAAGAGAGCAGGCGAGCAATAGGGTACGCTAATATGTTGATTGAGGGTCGTCATGTTAATTTTGGTCGGTGATCTTAAATGCTGCTGAATGGTAATCCTTCGTGTGGCGGCGTCAGTAAGAAGGTAAAAGGAACAATAAGTACTCATATATCTACAAGACAACCGTCGTACATCGTCCCAAATGGATTGACCATGTCTTCGGCCCAGGGATGAGATGAATCTTCAGCGAGGGTCTTTGTCCACACTTCCATTGATCTCTGTAGTAGCTGTCATCTCGAGCGTTCTTGGCTCTTCCTGTTTTGGCTGTAAATCGATACGGACAGGCGTGATTTATTTGCGGATGTTTACCGCAAACTGCGGACGTCTGGTGAAGAGATGGTGAACCAGGAAGCACTTTTGAGAACGAAGGTAGGCGTACTAGTATATGACTTGGTAACGGTTTGAGCATCCTTGGCGAAGGACGGAAGTGGCAGGCTGCGAAGTGTGTGGTAAATCGATGTTTTTTCCATACCACAACCTGAAACTTAGGCGTCGGGATGGGCGGCTCGCAACTTACGCAACTCAAAGCGGCCGTATCTACTGCAGGTCTCTCTCGCCACTCGCAACCAAGCGGCAACCCAAAAAAGCGAAAGCGCGGCGGAGCAATCTTGGAGCATCGTGAAAAACGAGTAGCCAAGCTGAACGAGATACACGAACAATTCAACCAATTTGATGTCAAGGTCACGAAACTAAAACACGACGTTGGAGGTCGAAAACTCAAGGGTGTCGTTGGTAAACCAACAGCCTCCAAGCAGGCCGGGATCGAACAGGTATTCAGTACTTATAGCTTCTAAGGCGTGCCATACTGAATCACCAGTAGAGAAAGAAAACTTTACTTCCTGAATACAACCTCAAGGGCAAGAGCGGTGGTCTGGTGGATCGGCGGTTTGGCGAGAACGATCCTACAATGTCGCTGGAAGAGAGGATGCTGGAACGATTTACCCGTGAACGACGAAGAACGTCAAGGAATGCCGTATACAATCTCGAAGATGATCAAGAATTAACCCATTATGGGCAAAGTTTGAGTAAATTCGACGATTTTGACGGGGTTGGGATATTGGATGACGAAGACGAGGAGGATAAAGGTAGGAATGATTGAGTGTAACCTAAATGCATTGCTTACCTCGTGTAGGCCAAATCGATGCCGCAACGGTGAAGAAAGTTCATTTCGGGGGTTTCAGTGACGATGAAGAGGATGAAGATGATGGCGTATGGGCTCTTGCTTGTCGATCGGCTGTTACTGATCCTCTCTCCCAGCCGCCCCGCAAGAAAACGAAGGCGGAAGTCATGGCGGAAGTGATTTCCAAAAGTAAAGAGCATAAAGTGAGCGAGCCCGTCAGTCTATCTGACTATACCGGTTAACTGTGAGTGATTGCAGTACGCTCGACAGCAGCAAAAGGAGCAAGACGAAGATACGCGACACCAGCTCGACCAAGACTTTGATGCTATCCGTGGCCTGCTCTTTACTAGGGGAAACATGGACGCTGAACCTACAATGGAGGATTCAGCGACAGCCCTTGAACCTGACAATCCGAAACCTCCACCTCCCACTGGTGATGACTACGACAAATTGGTTCGCGAACTGGTCTTCGACAAGCGTTCGCAGCCAAAGGACCGAACAAAGACGGAGGAGGAGATTGCCCAGGAAGAAAAGGAAGCGCTGGAGAAGGCTGAACGGGCGAGGCTACGACGAATGATGGGCGAGGAAGACGAAGAGACTGATGAAGAGGGTAAAAGGTGGAAACGCCCACGGGGTGGTGATGACCTCGATGACGATTTCATGGAGGAAGACAAGGGCGACGGGTGGGCTGGTATTGGAACCGGACTAAAGGTTCCTGGCGCAGCTCAAGACTCCGACGATGGGGATGACACTGAACACACGGACCCAGAGCAAGACGAAGAGGGTCAAGAGTCTGGAAGCGAAGCTGAGGATGAGGATGAGAGCCGGTCCAACTCTTTGGGTGAAAGTGATGGACCTGAAGAACACGCACAAGGGCCCTTCGAATCTACCAGGAAGCCCGAAGGAAGATCAAGTAGTCTCACGTCGTTACCAAGGAATTCCAAGGAACTCCCCTTCACGTTCCGATGTCCCTCATCACATGAAGAATTTCTTGAGATTTCGGAAGGCGTTGATCGAGCTGATATCGGAACGGTTATTGAACGTATTAGAAAGCTTCACCACCCGAGTCTTGGTGAGAAGAACAAAACCAAGCTTCAGGTATATCTCGCGAGCAGCCGATCTTAGACCAAGGCTCACTCTGCATGCAGGATCTCACTTCAGTTCTCCTGGATCACATCCTTTACGTCTCAAGCGAGCAGCCGCCCGCCATTATGGTAGTTGATGCGATCCTGCCTCATTTTGTCGAGCTTAGCGAGGCGTACCCTATTCGGAGTGCGGAGGAATTCGTCAAGAAGCTCAAGGTTATGCAGAAGAACCTTAATCGTGGATTACGAGACCCACTCAGTCCCTCTAGCAGGACCTTCCCTGGAGTACCTGAACTCATTCTTCTCCGGGTACTCGGCGGGATTTGGCCAACCAGTGATATGAAGCACGCAGTGGTTGGCCCCGCGCGGTACTTGATGGGCGCCTATCTGGGGCTCTCGCGAATACGTTCATTGGCAGATATCGCCAGTGGTCTGTTTTTATGTACATTATTCTACGAGGTGAGTGTATTGCTTTCCCTCGGTGATGGTCGCTCATCAATATAGTTTGAGCAAGATTCAAAGCGATTCGGTCCGGAGGTTATCAACTTTCTTGTCAACACGATTCTCTTACTCGCTCCAACTTCTTTCAAGGATGAAGCGTCAATACCTAGGTCCATCCCCACTCCCGATTTTGGCACCGAGTATACGCAAAACCTTAGAATCAGAGTAAAGAAGGCCAAAGACTTGCAACCTGGAAAACCGGCCTTGTTTATGATCCTCAACGGAGACGCGGACGAGCAGGCAAAAGTGGATCTCCTTACCTTGTCCGTGGACCTCCTTGGCCGATTCGCGGAAATGTATAAACCGTTGGGTGCCTTCATCGAGATATACGCGCCTGTTTTGGACGTGCTCGAGCAAGTACACGCTCACAAACTCTCACCAGTTTTCCAGGTCAGTCATTCAGATGATGAGTGGGCGTAAGGTTTTGAAGCTCGATATAGGCCAAACTGACCCGTCAAATCGATATTCTTACTCGCTTTCTGCGGTTCGCACGAGAGGGCCGTCGGCCTCTCCTTCTCCAAACGCACAAGCCTATTCCTATTGCGACTTTTATTCCCAAATTCGAAACACGGTCGTCCTCGTACCTCCGCTCGAGGGACCCAGACGCGGAAAGAGCTGCTGCTCAGAAGCTGCGTGCACAGTATCGGCAAGAGAAGAAGGGGGCAATGCGAGAGTTGCGGAAGGACAATCGCTTCCTTGCGGCGGTGGTCCAAGAGAGAAAGGAAGCGCAGGACAAGGCGTACAACGAAAGGGTGAAGAAGTTGATGGGTGGGCTCGAGGGAGAAAGAGCGGAGCAGAAGCGCGAGGAGAGAGCAAAGGCCAAAGAGAAGAAACGGGCTGGAAAGAAGTAGACCTGGTCCACCGAGGCAGACTTGTACGGCGAGGGGGTTCATATACCGACTTCTTGAATGGGCAATTTGGTCACATCGGTACTACGATCCGCAACCTCTTTTCCAAATTTCCTTCCACACGCCTGAATTCCAGGCCGCCATTGCAGCTGAAAGGAAGGCGAGTAAGGATGTGGGTTTGTGACTGTTTCATTTGTGAGATAGGTGGATGCAAGGTGTGGTACACCTCCCCCAAAGCCCCGTTGATGCCCCCAATAATTGACGACCAAACTCGGCACCCTCCGAACACCTTGGGCGGTGTGGCCGGCTTGAGTATGGCCGGCTCTCCTAGCTACGTCATACCACGTTATATTTATTAGAGCTCCGTCGACTGCTGCTCAGCTTTTGGGATCTCGGACGCGCGCAAAAAACAACTAGACCCTCTATCATCTCTTTCACCAACATAGGTGACCGAGAGCTGATGGGGCGGATTCGTGCCTAGAGAAAAGTTTTAACAAAGAGGCGATTGACTTACCTATTTATTTTATGGAATACTATAGTAGTCGTTAGACTCAGATCAGTTTGAAATAGCAAACTCATGTGTATTAAGTAGTCGTGTTAATGGTACTCGAGCAAGGAATACATTAGGTATGATAATAAAAACAGCGAGCTTACAGACTCAGGTCGGTTGAGTCTAAAAGTCCACTGACAGTGAGCGGTGACGAAATTTGAAGGGGGCGAAAGGGCCGAAACCCGATGACCAATAAGTACCCAAACTACGAGTAGTTATACCCTAGGCAACAGGAACCAATAATTATGAGTTGAGCCAGAAGAAATGAAGGAGACGAAATCACAAACCACAAGGAATGCATGGAATGGAAGAACAACTCGAAGCGGAATATATGGAATGGAAGACAGACCGATGCTTGGTGCGCGGCGCATCTATCCCCAACCAGGGGTGTATATACTAATCGGCACAGCACGTGAAAATGAGTCACAAGAAATAAGAAACACGGCGCACCTACTATCTCCAACATACTTTAATTGCAATGACACAAGGAAGTACCATCAAGCTAGTTGCTCCTACTGGTGAAAACTCGACCAAGTTTAGCTGTACGTCACCTACTATGTTCACTTCTGATCTGACGCCGCGAATGTCGCATTTGCAGGGAATGTCCTCGTCCTAGTACGCTATGAAATGACGTCCTATTCTCAAATACCTAACAAACAGCGAGCCAATTATTTCTGTAGGGAATGTCGCACAACAACGTACCTGTTAGGGGCAGCATAGGTCAAACATCTGTATATTATTATGCAGTAGCAATCGGAATCGGGGTGTTACATTCCAACTTGTTGAGGGATTACGACTCATCGCTGGCTGTTTCTCCTTTCCTTGTTATGACGTAGATAGGAGAGCTCATGTATATATAGCGCGGGGTGTTTGTCCATGTATATCTCACGGTTGATCCTCTCCTCTTCATCGTGCTTTTCTTCTACACAGCTGTCATGAATCCCTCAGTGCATGATTCGCCGACTGTCGACGAGACCACACTACACCGCCCAATGTGGACCCTCCACTTTGAGCGTGCCAATACCACATCCAATGTATGCAGTATCCATTGGCTGTCAACCGACTCGCCGTCTTCGCATCCTGTGAGAGTCTGGCTGGAGACTGGCCACTTTGTACGTGGATCGGGATCACTTGTTGTATTCCGTTAGACGCCCGTTCCCACCACAGCTTGGACAGCTCCAAGTCTGTATACCGTGCCCCAAACAACTCCCCCACTCATCTCGCCCATCTCAACCACCTATGGAGGCCGTCGGCGCAACTAGTGCAATCATTGGACTGGCCATTCCGGTCTTCAAATGCGCAAAAGAATTGCGAGACAGGATCAAATTAGTCCGTCGTCCTCCTACCCTCTGCGTACCCTCGAAGCGCTCATTGCAATCCTCTCTGTGTGTGTTCGCAGGTCGCATCGGAGAAAGCGGAATTCTTGGCAGCACTCACTGAATATGACAAGGATATCAACCTCCTAGAGTCACTTTACAACGAAAACAAAGAACTATTGGACCAGCATGAACTCGGCACCGACTTGAAGGAGCTCGCAGTGTATGCACGGTCTTGCTTCCCGTTTGCCGCTGGGTCTGACGATGGTGCAGAATTCTACGCGACCTCGACGAATGGCTGAACTCGATCCACCCAAACCTGGGCAAGAAGAAGCGGTCGGGTCTTAAAGAATTGTGGAAATCCGGAGACCTGCGCGAGAGATTGGCTGCATCAAATGTGAAGATCAGCAGCATCCGCGCTCGATGGCAGGTACGATCCGCGCTCGGGTTTCGGAGGCGGACTGTGCTGATCACCATCACGGCCAGACGCGGTTGCAAATCTGCACACTCGTATCGACGAACGTGATCCTCGGGCGAATGGGCTCTGCTCAGACGGAAACAACTGCTCTGCTCCAACAGGTACTCACCATGCTCCAACAGGGGCAGGTCCGGCAAAGTTCTCGTAGTCTCTCAATGCACTCACAAGTCGAACCGGCTGGATTCAATAGCCAGACGACGAGGGTGCGTCACCATCCACGCTTATAGATATATACTAATAGGTATCATTCTCAGGTCGTGGCCAATACAGCCACATCCACTGTAACTTTCTCCATCTTATCCCCTGACGCCTCCCTTTCATATGATTGTATCAAGCTTCGCCTAGAGGAATACCGTGCCCTCCTTGCTTCTGACTCGGATACGATCGAGCTTTCTACTGAGAATGGAAAGACTCTAATCTGCGGAAAGCAAGTAAAAAGAATGGAACAATTTTTGGATCAGGCCGAAATATTGCTGCGGGATATTATCCAATCTCGCGATACCTCTACACTTATTGTTCTACATCACATTCGTGACCTTGCGAAGGTCCTGGACAAACTGGGACTCTACGATGAATGCCGCCTGACGGGCAACTGTGCACTTCAACTTGCCGAGGCTTTGAGCATACGGTCACTCGAGTTCAGACATGAGCAGGCTGAAACACTTACACTTATTGCTCGGCTCTCTGCATACCGACCCCGCGCTCGTACTCTCTTCATCCGGGCCGTCTCCATCTGTGAGGAAGTGGTGGAGACGAATGCCTCGTACTCAAATAAAAATAGGCTCCTTATTATATTGGACAGAGCTGGCTACTGGGCTTCTGGTCACCTTCGGGCACAGTGGCTGGGACGCGCTGTACAGCTAATGACGAACGAGCTGCCACCAACAATGGTGCACCCCGATATCCGCAGCGATATCTACCTCAATTACGGATATGGCCTCTACCAGCTCAAACAATATTCCAATGCTTCAGAGGCATACGATGAGGCCATTTCTATTCACCGTGCATTGGTTAATAATAATCCAGCGAAGCACAATCCCTACCTTGCTCAGGCACTCTTGAATATGGGCGTGGCACTTAGCGCTCTTGGTAAATATGGTGATGCTATCGCCACTTCCAAGGAAACCCTTGAGATCTGTACGACCATGTCAGCTCAAGATCCACTCCGGTACAATAAACTGATGGCAATGGCACTCCTTAATTATGGGTTCATACTTGGGGAATTAAACCAAGTCTCTCAAGCGGCAGAAGTGGAAAAGCAGGCTATCTTACTCTTTCGCAACCTCGTTCGGACAGGGAAAGAGTGCACAAGTTTGCTTTTAAAAGCCCTTAATAACTATGGTAGTAGTTGTGGCTCAATTGGACAGCATATAGAGGCTGTGCTCGCATATCAGGAATCTATCCTCCTGGGGCGTGCCCTTGCTGCAACAGACTCGGAAGAGGAAAAATCTCTGACATTGACTCTTCACAACATTGCACACTCCTTCCTTGCTCTTGGCAAATATGCTGAAGCAAATACTGCAGCCACTGAAGCCCTGACACGGAATCATGGGAGGGTGCTCGAGGACTGCGATTATGCACCAGACTTCATCTCATGCTTTGTGTGTCAGCGAGCTATGATTACAGATCCAATAGAGGACGGTTCAACACCTCTCCCATTTTTCCTGGCTACAGCATTCTGGAGCTGATGCTTCCCATGAGCCAGTCAAGGCTTACCAGTACCACCTCTTCCCATATTCCTCCCACAAATATAACACGTCAATTGGGACTTGGTCGACCTGGATTGGCACCTGAAGCACCTGTTCCTGTTCACCGGATCCCGTGCCCGGTTTCCAACCAACCAGCATGCAGTTTACACTATGCCAGCCTGGGGAATTTGTCCTATGAGCTGATAAGCACGTCAGCACGGTGGACAACACGACGGCTGACGCGTTGCCAGGGGCCGGATTGAATGTGGCCTTATCCTAACTTGTTGACTCATATTTTGACACTTAAATCTTCCAAGTACAACCAGATCACTATTATACAACGAGATGACTGAATGTAGAAAAGTGTTACGCGAATATGTGAACGGGTACAAGTTAAATATATGATGGCCCAAACAAAGGGGCGAGCGTGCGGCCAAAGAATATAATAAGCGACCGTGTATGAAACAGGAGGCAAATAACCCAAACTGTATAACACTGTATGGACTCCTTACATTGAAAGGGTCATTCTTGGAAGGCAAATCGAGGAACTCATTGGGGCAGCTCTGAATCAACATGGTGGAGGTGAAGCAGTAAAGGTGGAGGTAAAGGATCGGTGCAGGGTGTCCTTGTATCAATTATACGTACTTGCCGACCTCACTGACAATAAGCCATTAGTGCTACAACAGCCGCATATCACACCACCTGTCCAATATTCGTTCCAGCAGTCTACATAAACTGTCGGACGCTGTGATACTTTTTGCTCGTCGAGTAGAACGGTAATCACGTCACTAGCCGAGTTTAATTCCCATCACTGTCGAGAATCAACACCCCAAAATAAGCAGGAAGAGCAAGTGAAATGGAGCAAGCACAGAGTGTTCATACTCTTACTCATTCCTGAGTAGAGGTCTGCTGAACACGGCAGAAACGGACATCGTTTCCGTGCCTTCGCGAGTCCGAGGACTATACTATCTCTCCTGACCGTAGTCCTGAGCCCCTCTGAGCACCCTTTTCCGATTTACATATCTGCTTCGGAGCCGGACACACGTGAATCAACGAGATGGTGCGAAGGCTCTAGGGCCTCGACCCTCGCACTACCGGCTCATGCGTGCGTTAGTCCTGTCGCAATTACCGACATATTAATGGTGAGTCCAATCCTCACTCCATAATGGATCACGGTTCTTGGTCCTACCGATTATGCTGTGAAGGCCAAGTGTGATGCCGAAGACAACTTCCGTGCAGTGATACAGCTCGGATATTCACATTCCACATATATACAAGGCTGAACAGAGTCCAAGCAATCACGAAATATTGAAGCAGATCATACATTTAAACTGTCTCTCCTGGACGGCTTCCTTCGGAGTCGTGAGTTTCAACGTGAGGCGTATTTTTGAACACAGAAACCATTGATGTCATAGAGAGGCTAGAGAGAGAAGCAATAATCAGTAAGTATCTGTACACGATCGCCAGAGTCAAGAAACTCACGAGATGAATCAAACCATCGAGCAGGTTGTCTGAACTGGGCGCAGCCCGCCAGACAATCCCTAATAGCACTACGATTCCCCTCACCCCTCTCCTTTCGAAGCCGGAAACAGGGCCGGAGCGAGTCGAATGCTTGATTCACGCCAGTGTTCGTGGTTCCTTGGCTCTGTGAAACCTATAATACTTGCATGACCCATCCTCCTTCCGCATCCTCCTTCCACATCCTCATACGCATTCGTTCCTTCAAGCGCCCCAGTTTGGCGCTTCTCCACTCATCGGGTCCCTCGTAGGAGACCTCGATGAGGACCAAACGGGCATAGTATGACGAGTGGCGAACTTGATCGCCTCGGGTAATTTAGTCCCCTCTCCCTCTAGGCGGTGCATGGCCTTGACTTCTCCGAGTCTCTTCTGAGTGGAATAGTCCCCATGCTCCATCTTTGGCTTCTTCGACCGACTATATGCAATCTATGTCAGCCCTTGGGATGCATCGCAGTAAAATAGAAAACTCACGGAAGTTTAGACACCTTTCTCGCCGGGTTGATCGAGTTATACTGGATTCCTTGGTCGACGAATTTCCTTTTGGAACCGACAATACGAGGAGGAACAGGGGGCGGTGGCTTGGCTGTCGCGACAGGGTTCATGGGTGGTCCTGATTCCATGGTGGGCGGCCGGGCCATAGCCAGGGTGGGGAAAACAATTTCGTGAACATCATCACTGTAATAGCAGCACTCAAGTGAGTAAAGAAATAATAGGCTCAGTGCAGATATGACGCACAAATGGCCATTCTTGGTAGAGTCTCGATTCTCGCCTTCGATTTCATTCTCGTAGTGTTCAATCGGTGACGCAGGTGTTGGAGCCAAGTGGGTGACGGCTGTAGTATCAACAGCCAAAGGCAGAGAACAAAGTGGGGAAGTGGCACTGGTGGTTGCGGTTGAGGGTTGAGTGCGCCATTGTGATGCGCCGGTCTCAAAACCTACGACGGCATGCGTATAAAAACTTCTGCAACGTGTCAACTTAGTCGGTTCCTATATACTCGCCAGGACTCAACACACCTGGGAAGTGAGGTTTCTCGCTGCAAACCAACAGCAACGGCGGGTTCAGGACCAACTTCTCCTCCGAGATACTTGACCTCTCCCTGATATCCATCTATAGGTACACAGAAGGTTGGAAGGACTGGAACAGGGCCAATCCTTGACCCTGGTGGGGACGGAGGTGGGAGGGATGGGCCGCTGGTGGTCTGACTGGCGAAATCACTCAAGACAGGAGTAGGAGAATGCTTTGCATAAACATACTGGGGTTCTTTCGGCGACCCGACTTCCAACGAGGGTGAAGGGTGGACCCCATCCGAGACGAGGGACCAAGGGATGTCCTGCGGAGGTGCAACTGGCCACAATCTTGTGTCCTCAGAAATTATCGTATCCACCGCGTATTGGTCGCTAAGCGGGCGATATTGAAGGACAGGCAGAGATCCATTGAAGAAGGGGGTCATTTGCGTTCGAGCGAATTGAACACCAGGGAAAGTGGCGCGGAATGCATCGGAGATAGAGGATGGTACCCATGAAAAGGGTTGGAGGGTCTCCGTTGCCGTCACAGACACACCTGCCTTCCAAGGCTCTGTCCTTGCGTCTTCCATCACCGAATCCGCCAGTAATGTTGGGCTAATATCCTCGATAATAGGGTCACCTTCCTCAGTGCTGGGGCCATGGCTGTACAACTGCGGCTGGGCTGGGTAGGCGAGCAAAGGGTCGAAGGCGGTGTTTGACAGGATGCCAAATGAAGGTTCCGACTTTTCCTCATCCTTGTCTGTAGGGCCCGAAAAGTCCACTTGCATATCCACCTG
>Ga0307515_10020107_pt1 | contig 11948 bp, 14 predicted proteins | sample 17_EM_MG_FD_194513 | JGI IMG/M metagenome (GOLD analysis project Ga0307515, IMG submission 194513) | Populus trichocarpa ectomycorrhiza microbial communities from riparian zone in the Pacific Northwest, United States - 17_EM | ecosystem: Host-associated > Plants > Roots > Unclassified | place...
CCTCTGATCTCTCTCTTTCTTGTGCTCAACTCTACCATCACCTAAGAACACGAAGTTAAGTCATCCCTCTCTATCTCTCCATGCCATAATCATGAGTTAACACCGAGTACAGCATACACCAAGTACACCATCATCCCAAGATCGACAGTCCAGCTGCCGTCGCGCCTCCCTCCAAATCGACCGCCTCCAAGTACTCCTCCAATCTCGCTGGATCATAGCGTGCAAGTGCATCTCCAAACTCGCTCGGTCACAGCCTGAGAGTGCATCTCTGAGTTCACTCGATCTCGGCCTCCAAGTGCATCTCCAAACGCGCTCGATCTTGGCCTCCAAGTGCACCTCTCAGTTCACTCGATCTCGGCCTCCAAGTGAATCTCCAAACTAAGTCGATCACGGCCCTCAAGTATATCGTTAAGGAGCGACTGTGGGTGTACGGAGATACAGAGGTAACGGAGGTGGAATGAGCGACACGTAGTATATATTCGGGAGACCCCGGGGTAGATAGATAGACCGCATCTCATTTTCATCTCATCTTGTCATACAACGAAAATACACACTCTATGTTTCCCAACTTTTGCTCTCACTCGCTCTTTGCGAGATTTCATGGATCCGCGCAATTGCGTGGATCCTTATGCATTGCAATCCCGATGCAAGCGTGTACACAATGAACCCATCCCGACGTATGGTCACAGTTGGCCACAACGCCAGAGTGTTTGTTTAAAGTAGGAGACCGACAGAGCGAGAAGAAACGGCGAAACAGCGATCGGAGGGCGATATGCAACTCGACCCGTGGTATCGACGCCCGGCGCGGAGTAATTCGCCACCGGGGTGTCTCTGACGGCTCTGACGGAGCGCGTCCACTCTGACGCAGCCAGTCCGCCCAGACGGAAATGTGTTTTCCTGATGGAGTAAATGTCCGTCGAATCTGAAGACTCAACCGCCATCTAGTCGAACGTGATGAGGATAGCGCACCTGAAACAATTTTGGACACTCTGGATTGGCTTCACTGGAATGGGGACTTAGATAATCCAAATGACAGCAAAGAAGATTGCACGGCGGACAATGTAATGGGTCAAGAGCAAGCCAATTGTATTGAGGATCCAGAATGCCCAGGGCAGTGGGATGTGAGCTCCGAACCAATTGTTCCTGGATTGATTCAGCCTGCACAGATGTCAAAGAGACACCCTCAAAAGTTGTTGATGACGGTCAATGTAATCGAAATGAGGAGGAATAAGGCAGTGATCAAAAAGTAGGACACAATGCATCAATGTTTCACCAGCTTCTTTATGTATCTAGACCGAGAGTTTGAGTTAGCGATATGTCCTGGGCGAATGGTGAGCAGTAGCTTGTAAATACCAGTTGATAAACAGATGTAAAGCAGGCGCAATGAACCTTTTGCCAAGATACATGATTGTTAGTCGTGTGAGAGCTAACAGTGCAAGAATGTTACAGGGCTCGGTTTTGCAACCGGGCCATGTCTGGATCTGTCAGAAAGACCACCAATAAGTTCGAAACAGGATGGAAACTAGTATCGGTGGCAGCAGATGGTGATTGGACAATACATCAAAATGAGCGTCAACGGAGCGTCAACGATTTGTGGTTTTGTAAGTATGTCAATTACACATTGATTTGGTCGCTATTATGCATAACCAATGTGATGCCAACCTTTATAGGCAACAGAGACAGCAACACAGGCACCGCCCCATCCTGAGAATGAGTGTCTAAGAAGCGTCAATGATTTCTGGTTTTGTAGGTTCAGTGATTGCAGAGTGTTTAGGTCGCTGTTATGAATAATTGATGCATTGGCAGTCTCTATAAGCAAAACAGACAGCAATAGGGTAACCGCCCCATTCTGAGAATGAGTGTCAACGGAGTGTCAATGATTTGTGGTTTTGGAAGTACAGTAGTTGCAAAGTAATTTCGTCGATGTTATGCATAACCGATCTATTGCCAGCGTTGATAGGCGGAGGAGACAGCAACACAGTCACAGCCCCATTCTGAGAATGAGCGTCAACGGAGGATCAACAATTTGTGATTTTGTAAGTACGGTAATTACACTGTGACTTGGTCGCTGTTATGCATAACCAATGTATTGGCAGTGATTATCGTTAAAAGTGACAGCAACATGGTCACTGCCCCATTCTGAAAATCAACGTCAACGGATTGTCAACAATGTTGAGCTTCGCACCTTCGGTAATTCATGTCCGGATTGGTTGCAGATATTCATTCATGATAGATTGGCATCCTTTAGTCGCAAAAACATCAGCGACATACTCTCTGCCGCATCCTGACAATGAGCGTCAATGGAGCATCAACAGTTTTAGTAGTTGCATATATTGTAATCAAGGCATCGCGCTGCTCTTCGCGTTCGTAAATGAATTATTCAGTGCTCTTAAGGGCAAAAATTCAATTTATGAAAGTTAAAAGACCGATTCCAAATTAATTGATATCGCAAGCTGCAAAGCATGCAACAACATATCGTTGGTTGTTGAAAACGCGGTTTTGAAAAGGTTCTATTAACATACTCTGAATGGATGAGCCTTAGTGGAATCTCTGGATAGACCTGCTGGGCGACCCACTGACAACCGGCGTGATTCAGATGTGTGAAACGTTGACCATTGAACCGTACTCGAGTTTCCAGTTACTGTTTATCGTTCACCCGGAGGGCCAATTTGGCAACGGTTCTTGTTGAACCCGGACCCGTACCCAAAGTGACGGTCTGGAACTGTTGCGAACATAATGCGGATATGATCAACGCAGTGGGTCAGGGGATGCATCTTCAACCAGATGAAATTCAATTCGTTGACCAGATGTGGTGAAATATCTGGCTAGATCTGCATTTGATATTCCTCAACGCGCTGAGCCCTCGCAGCGGCAGAAAGATTGTTCTAAGCGGGGTCACTCTCATATTCCTCCTGTTTGTCCAACGTAAGCTGCTGTTTGAAGACTTCTGAGACATTCTTTGTAGATTTACTGGCGCGGAATGAACTGAAAACATCATTGTGACAATCAAACTCCTCCAGATAAATCTCGATGTACTAGATTGTGGCCTCAGTATTGTACTGGTACTGTGCCATCCAGTCAAAATACACTGAGTCAATGATGCAATACAGGGCTTGTGTGAAGAAAATCCTGTGGCTCACTGAACGGTTGAAAAGTGTGGCCGCGAAAACTGGAACAATCACACGCCCAAACGTTTCCATGTACTTGCCACTCCAGTGGGTCGCCTGCCTATACGGCTTGTTGAATAGATTGAACCCAGGTTACGGATGCATCATCACCCAGAGTTAGTTGAATTTGTCGATCCTAGAATGTTGTTTGAGGAAGGACGTTACCAGTCCTTCAAATGCTTAAGCACACTAAGATAGACGGTAGGAAGTATATTGGGAACGATAATAGTCATCGGAAAGATACATTTCATATCCCAGATGACACAGTCTGAGGTTCCAATCGCTTGATCTTGCAGATATTGTCTTGCTTCCCGTCTCTCCATCTCATCACCCTTAGTCCCAAGTGTCATCTTTTGGAAGTATAGCCAATGGCCTCTCAATTGCCATGACAATGGCCACCTCCGACAACGCACCACACCACCTTTTAATTTTGCCAAGACAGATTTTATCCAATCAAGTTTGACATTGCGAGAAAATTTTTGCTACGGTTTTCAGTTGAATGAACTTCAACCGGCTAGAAGCTACCCACGATGAGTCTCTTCGGAGCCAAATAACAGCATAGCCTTAAGGAGTCACTTAAGCAGGCGAAGGAGAATTTGGAGGGAAAAATGTCGAGCGAGCAGTCGACTACCACTACTAGCAGCGGCATTGGGGCCATCCTCGAGCAGCAATTTGGTACGATCACTCGACCTGTTTCTCATGATGGAACGGTGGTAGAGAGGGACGACCTTGAAAAAATGGAGAGAGAGCTTCACGGAGATGCTGAGTACGAAAGACTCAGGGACGAAGAGAAGAAGGAAGAGTTCGAACCGGGACTGCGTTCTGCCCGCATTGAAGACGATTTGAGGAGAGCCGAAGATAGCCAGGCAACCTCCAGAGTGAATACGGAACAAATTCCCAGCGACTTGAACGATATGAGAGCGTACTCCAACCTGACAGGAAAAACGGGAGTCACGGGAATCACACGATATATGGGCGAGGATCCTTCTGAACTGTCGACAGCACCACCCATGACAAATTAAGGGGGAAGTGAGATTTCCTTCCCATCGCAAACACCAAGGGAGAGGGTCTTGTCCCCTCTGCCTACTACGAACTATAGTGAGGGAAGCCTTTTGGGCCTACCTCCGAGTGATCTTCCACATGATCTTTTTTCCACTCCTAGGGTGAATGCGGGAATTATTGCGCGTAGGTATATTCAGTCGGAGGAAAATACCAGTCAACACGTCGAAGAAGAAGGGGGAATGGAAGAGTCCCGGAAAGTCTACACACCCATTCCGACAAAATTCGAGGTCAGCGATAGTAGCCACAGTGAAGATGATACGATGACAGAGGTGGAGTGGAGGAACGAGTCGCCCTACATGACGCCAACGAAGAAAGGAAAAAAGAGCAATGAGGGGAAGGGAGTTGAGAGGCCGGTAACGCCCGAACGACCAATCCTGAATATGCCGCAGAGGCCAAGCAGGAGAAAGCTTGAATCCGATTGGGCCAAGCCTGAGGAAATTTTGGCCACTGAGGATGAACCGGCAGATCTGGGAAAGTTTATTGGTGAGTATCTTCGGAACACTAACGGACTGAGGGATTTTATCGTTGGACAAGAAAGAAATGATGCGAGCTACAATATGTGGTGCCAACAGCAGAGCCAACATATTGCAGTGAGATAGAATCATACCGATGCAGCAATTATGTCGGTAAGGAAGATAGCCCAAAATGTGCAGACTGAGGTGGAGTTGGAAAAAGAGTATGCAGCAGAAAGGGCGGAAAAACTTGATGATAGGTTGAGTAAGATCGAGAAGAAGTTGGCCAAGATCGCACCTGTGAATATGGCCAAGACGATTGAAAATGCAATGACAAGTTCCATGGAAAAGATGATAGATCAGCTGACGGATAGGGTGGTGAAGAGGTTTGAGAATGCAGCTGAAGAAGACTGGAAAAAGAAGGAGATCCGAAGGGGGAAACAGGTAGAAGCCACCCCTGAGGAGAAAGAGATGAGCGATATTGAATTTGAACCCGGGGCGACTTTTTCGGAGGAGGAAAATGAGAAAGTAGCAAGGGTTATTGAAAGAATGCAGGTGGATGAAGAGGAACTGGAGTTGTCGAGGCATGCACCAGTTATCCCACCGGGAGAGGAAAGGCAGGAGTTTCCGAGGTTCACCCCGAGTGGAGAGGTTATGATTGCAAAGAGACCAGGTATTGCACCGGCAGTACTGCAACAAAAGAAGAAGGAGGTTAAAAAACCGGATGTGAAGGAGACACCGAAGGGACCGAATGCTGGGACTAAGAAGCCGGAGGTTAAGAAACCGACCCAAAAGACACCGGAAAAGAAATCGGAAGAAACCAAGAAAGATACGTGGGCGTCAAGAGCGGCTGCGCCACCTCCACCAAAAATGCAACCCGAACAGTGTCAACAACAACAACAATCGGGATAGCAGCAGAAGAAGCAGGGGGACGGCTTCGTTAAAGTAAAGAGGCAGCAGAAGAAGGAGGAGATGAAGCCAGTCCCCCCGGGACAAAATTCGATGGAGAAGAGGAGGGTTATCTTTAAGAGGGATAATGGCCTCCCCCTTTCTCAGGAGAAAGATTTGGACATTTCGTCGGAAGTAAATAGAGCACTTTTCGAGGCAAAGGTCCCACATTTTGTTCGCATCCAGGGAGTTACGAAGAACACCCGGGGATGCCTCTCAACGATTATGACTCCGGGAGCAACGGCCGAAATGTTGCTTCGGTACCGAGAGATTGTAATAAAGGTGGCAACAAAGGTGGACGCTGGCATAGTGGACATTGAGACAAATGACCTCTGGGAGAGAGTAAAAATGCACTGCGTCAAGTTGGATAGGTATTTGGGAAAGAAGACGGGAGGCGGACTTGGAAAATTGAGGCAGGAAGTGCAGGCTGAGAACCAGGGAGTGGTGTTGCCCCTTCCCATCAACTGGATTCGAGGACCGAGAGATGTGCAGAAGAAGAAGGCGGAAGGAAAGAAAGCATCTTCGGTTGTGTTTGCAGTCAAAGGAAGTAAGATGGCCAAAAAAGTTCTGAAGGGAGGTCTGAGGGCGGCAGGAGTGAAGTATGATGTGGAGAAGTTCGTGAATGCCGGACCAGACTCTTTTTGTGGAGTGTGCAGCGGATGGGGACATGTTGATGCAAAGTGTGGATCTTTGAAGATGCCGGCGTGCATGTTGTGTGCGGGGAGACATCTAACGAAAGATCATAAGTGCAACGTGGTAAGTTTCAAAGCTAACGCAGGACAGAACTGCACCCATAATGTTGACAAGAGCATCAATTGCAAGGGGAATCATATCGCGAAGGCCAATTGTTGTGTTGAAAAACAGGAGGCTATTTAAGTTGCGAGAGAGGAACAACGAACCTGGAAAGAGAGAGAGGGGGAACGTCAAAATATTACGAGTGATCAACAGAAGGAGCCGGATCATACAGAGGATGGGCGACCATCGACTGCAGATGCGGAAGAGAAGGCTCAGAACGATGAGCAAACCGAAAAGGAGCCGGAAGTCCAACTTGTTGCGACACAACAGACCGAAGGACAATCTTCTAACGCAGGGACTCAAGAAACCCCCATGAAGTCATGGTGAAATGCGTAATGCATATCTGTGGGAGGGGGTATGAGGCGACTATGATGGCGTTAGAGATAGGAATTGTTTGGGGGGCTGATGTTGTAATGTTGCAAGCACCGTATGTGGAGAGTGAAGGATACAACATCAGTGACCCAGGAAATAGGCTGATCAGAGGAGGAAGAACGATGACAGCAGTAAGAAGAGATACACACCTGGAGTTTTCGGAAGTGGATAAGGGGGGAGACGGAGACGTACAGGTGTTTGATATAAGATACCCGTTGGGTAGAAAGATGAGATTGGTGAATGTCTACGATCAGCTGAGACAAGAGGGGGCAGTGAGAAGTCAAAGCAGATCGACACAGACAGCAAGATGGATTGAAATTATGGAGGAGCAAAAGATTCTTTTGGGAGGAGATTGGAATGCTCACAGTGATAGATGGGACCCGCAGTGCCCACCAAAATGAGATGCGAACTTTTTGGAAAATCTTATGGATGAGTACGATTTGATCGACGTCAGGGATGGAGAAAAAACCCATTCGAATACGAGAAACGCCGAAACTTCGGAATTGCATATTGATTTCTTTATTACTAAAGCCTCAATGGCCGATAGATTAGAGACTTCAACAGATTTAACAACCACTTCGGATCACGCGATTGTGTGTGCCCAGTTAAAATGGGATGAAGGTCAAAGAGTTAAACTGTCACGAAAGATTACAGGATGGGATAATGATGGGCTCAAGTCGAAGGAGGAGGAAGAAAATTATAAAAAAGCACAAAAAGAGTGGGAGGATAAGAGCTCAAAGAGACCTGTTCTGGATGAAAAGAGCAACGAAGAGGATTTACAGAAGAAAGCTGAGTGGATGCAGCGGAATTTCGTTAATCATCTTAATAGGTGTTGCAAAAAGGTAAAGGTTTGCGCCAGATCAAAGAGGTGGTGGACGGCGGAGATTGCGGAAAACCGGAAGATTCTGGGATCAATAAAGAGTGCTCAAAAGAAAGGGGAGGCATCGCGGCAACAAGTTAAGATGCGGCGAAGCAACCTGAGAAGAATTATCCGACAGTTGAAAACAGAAATGTGGGAAATGTGGAGGAAGTGTCTAACTTCGGCCACAAGAGACCAGGTCTGGCAGGCGTTGAGATATATGAAACCAGGCGGACTACAAACGACAAAGGCTATGAGATCCAGGACTGGAGAGGTGGCGGAGTCTTGGGAGGAAAAGGTGGGGTTGATAAAAGAAGAAGCGTTTCCAAGACCTTTGAAGGGTGTGGAGAGAAAGGCCCAAGAAGAGGGAGGGGAGATGTGGAAAAAGATTACTGATGAAGACATACGAGAGGCTCTGTTTAATCAGTCGATTCAAAAGGCACCCGGCCCGGATAGGTTGGGGTTTAAGGCAATACGATTATTGTGGGAGTGGGACTCCCAGAGGATAATTAATGTTGTCAAAACGTCATTTAGGTTAGGAATACACACGTGAGTTTGGAAGGAAGCGAAGGGGGTGGTTATACTGAAACCGAATAAGCCAGATTACGGAGTCGCCAAAGCATACAGGGTGCTAACGTTGTTGAATTGTCTGGGAAAAGTTGTTGAGAAGGTAGCAGCCAACGCAATAGCAGAGGAGTGTGAGCGAAGGATGTTACTTCATGACGGACAGTTTGGATGCAGAAAGAGAAGGTCAGCAATGGACGCGGTTGGAAGGTTGATGAAGAGAGTTGAAGAAGAGTGGGGGAGGGGGAATACCGCGGCAGTGCTGTTGATGGATGTTAACGGAGCTTTTCGGCATGTGGCGAAGGGGAACTGAATAAAAAGAATGGAAGAAATGGGATTTGAAGCCGACCTGGTGAGGTGGGTGGAGGGCTTTATGGAACATAGAAAAGTGATAATGTCGATGGACGGAAAGGAGGGAGATAGTATGGATGTGGAACCGGGAGTTCCGCAGCGGTGGCCAGTATTGCCAGTACTTTTCGTCATATATCTTTCGGGATTGTTTGGCCAAGTTGAAAAGAAAGAAGAACAGTGTGGAAGTGAGGGTATATCTTTTGTCGATGATGTGGCATGGGTGGTGGAAGGTGAGGATGTGGGGGAATGCACACAACAGGTGGAGAGATGCGCCGCGGAAACAACAATTTGGGCAGTGAAGAATGCCTATCAGTTCGACATCGAAAAAATGGAAGCGATGTTGTTCACTTGACGAAGAAAGAACAATGAACCGAAGATGAATGCCAGAGTAAGGGTAGGAAATCATGATGTTTCGTACAATAAAGCAGCGACAAGATGGTTGGGGACATGGCTGGATGATATGCTTACCCTGAATGATCATACGAAAATGACCTTAGCGAAAGCAAGGAAAGCCCAGAATGCGGTGAGATCCTTGATGACGAAGGAAGGATTAAGCTCAGAAGGGTGCAAAAGAATTCAAGTTGCGGCAGTTCAGGCGGTGGCGTTGTATGGAGCTGAACTGTGGTGGCATGGACAAGAAAATCGAGCTCAGGAGGTGCAATGGTTGTTAAATGAGCAGGGTAGAAGGATAACCGGATGCTTTGGAACAAAACTTCAAGGAGCGTTGATGAATGATGCAGGTTTACGACAGGCGATGGCTCTTCTTCATAAGCAAGTTCGGCGGTATAAGTTGAGACAGATGATGATGCCCGATGCTCAAGGCAGAGGTAGAATGTTGGAAGTACCGAGGAACGTGTTACAGAGGGTGGAGAGGATTGAGGAGTTGATCCTGGAGGATAAGCCTTTCGAGAGGAGGAGGTATGAAAGGACAACACTACCGATTGAAAAATGATGCCTCAAAGGCAAAGTGATAATTCAGGATGAGGAACAAGCGCTGAAAGAGGCAAAGTTAGATAGAGAGGGACTTGTTCTTTGGTCTGATGGATCGAGAAAAGAAGATGAGTGGGTTGGGTGTGCAGTGGTATGGAAGGAAGGGGAAAGGTGGAATAAGAGGAGGACACACCTAGGTCGACAGAAGGAAGCATTTGAAGCGGAAATGTATGCGATGTCAGAAGCGATGAAGATCGCGGATGAGATGGCAGAAGAAAAGATGGTTACAAGGGTTACAGTGTTTACGGACTCCCAGGCAACTTTAAGACGAATACAATCGGACGAGACAGGACCAGGACAGGTGCTAGCGCTACGAACGATGAATTGGACCGACGCATTAGCCAGATAAAATATCCAGGTGGAGTATCGGTGGGTACTGTCACGGCGCAAGAAGGTACGAAGGTACTTCGGAAATATGGAAGGAATTGTGTTACGGAAAAGCGGAGACGTTGGAAGACGCGGAGGAAGCGGCGAGATGGTGGCGGTATAATTCAGTATAGATAAAGAAGTGAGCTGAGGTGTTGCGACGTCAGGAGAGGTGGCATGATTGTTACGATAAGAAATAATGGAGTGGTGTGTAAGATCATGGGATGAGATTCGGATGGTACATCGGAGCATGGAGAATGGTTCGAGGGTGGCAGATGAATTGTATATAAAGAGAGTGTTGATAGCGTTGGAGGATTTCCTTTTTTTCTCTCTTTACTCGTTCTCCTGTATAGCAAGCAATAGTACGACTTGGAAACATATTCTGATTCTTGTCCCTCGATACGCACTTCGAGTTCAGTCCTGCAACATCCTTATCACCTGCACCCGACCCCGCCCGTTACAGGTACCTGCCCATAATGGGATAGAAGGTAATGAAGAAGGGGATCAACAAGCAACAAAGGCGGCGTATAAGCATTGCGGAAGTTATACCGAAACGCAAAATCCACTACATCAACAAAAAACATTTCCGTCCGGGCGGAATGGCTCCATCAGAGTGGACGCGCTCCGTCAGAGCCGTCAGGGACACCCCGGTGGCAGATTGCTCCGCGCCCAGCGTCAATACCACACATCGCGTTGCATATCGCCCTCCAATCGCCGTGTCGCCGTTTCTTCTCGGTCTGTCGGTCTCCAATTTTAAACAAACACTCTGGCGTTGTGGCCAACTGTGACCATACGTCGGAATGGGTTCATTGGGTACACGCTTGCATCGGGATTGCAATGCAACGGGTGACGCTGCGAAAATCTCTCCCCGCGTTGCTTCTACATTCGGGTCGAGGAGCGTAGGAAGGTGAGAAGATATGATACTATCCGGCGGTGAGGATCCACGAAATCTCGCTACATTATAATACGGCATGTATTATCTAAGTCTCTCTATATACATACATACATACATACATACAACGATACAGGAATAATGGAAATAAACTCATCGACAGGGAGTATATATTTGGGAGACCCCAGAGTAGAAAGACTCTATCTTTCCCATCTTTTGATCTCACGAGCTCTTTCCACGATTTCGTGGATCCGCCCAATTGCGTGGATCCTCGCGGCCGGGTAGTATCGTATCTTCTGACCCTCATCCTACGCTCCTCGAGCCAGAACCGCTCTGTCTCAAGAATTCCATTCGGATGCCATGCGAGGTGCGGCGGAATGTTGATGATGGGCTGTCTGCCTTCTAGCTCCACCGTTTAACCACATTGTGATCGAGTGAACTCAGAGATGTACTCCGAGGCCGTGATCGAGCGCGTTGGGAGATGCACTTGGAGGCCGTGATCGAGCGAGTTTGGAGATGCACTTGGAGGCCATGATCGAGCGATATTGGAGGAGTACTTGGAGGCAGTCAATCTGGAGGCAGTAGTTCGGGAGGGAGGCGCGACGGGAGCTGAGACTCTATTCATTGGTTAACTCGTAATTGTGGGAATGTAGAGAATTGAGTACAACATGGTTTGCCGAGAGATGAGAGACTGGCTGCGAGCGGGAGACAGTTGATGTTGGGATGATGCAGTACTCGGTGTATGCTGTACTCGGTGTATGCTGTACTCGGGTTATGCTGTACTCGGTGTATGCTATACTCGGTGTATGCTGTACTCGGTGTATGCTGTACTCGGTGTATGCTGTACTCGGTGTATGCTGTACTCGGTGTTGACTCTTGATCATGGCATGGAGAGATAGAGAGGGATGACTTAACTTCGTGTTCTTAGGTGATGGTAGAGGAGATGGGACAAAGCCTCATGAGAAACTGGGACTTAAGAGGATTTCGTGTGCGAGTCAATTGACCATCCCCGATACGGCAGGTACGAGTCCCGATCCGGCATGTAATTACACCGATACGAGATCTTCCCAACCCAATCAGGCAAGTCGTACCACTGATTTCTAATATCCGCTCGTATCCTCCACATTGTT
>Ga0307515_10020108_pt1 | contig 11947 bp, 12 predicted proteins | sample 17_EM_MG_FD_194513 | JGI IMG/M metagenome (GOLD analysis project Ga0307515, IMG submission 194513) | Populus trichocarpa ectomycorrhiza microbial communities from riparian zone in the Pacific Northwest, United States - 17_EM | ecosystem: Host-associated > Plants > Roots > Unclassified | place...
TGTAAAATTATTTGTGAGTGGCAGAACCATTGATTAACAACAGGTTAAGCATTAATTTTAAAAGGTGACGATACGAGGAAAGATAAACAAGAGAATTACAAGAATTAAATAAATAAACACATGGCAATACCAATAGATAATATGCCATGCCGCGGAATGAGAAAATGAATGTTTATAGATTAATAAAATTATTTTTTTTTGTTACAGAGATTAATAAAATTATTAGGACACGTATTAAATGAATAAGAAAATAAAATTGAATAATAAAAAAAATAGAATGTTAGGTTAGAAGTTATGGTTAGGAAAAGTTATTTAATTTGTATCATGATTATCCTTGTAGTCCATGCCTTTGCTTATATATATATATAGTTGATGAGGCAAAATATATAATTAAGATTTTTATAAATAAAAAATATTAATTAGATACAACATGCTTGACAAACACATCAAATCTAGAAAACTTGAACTTGATATTTAACTAAACTCAAAATAACATGGATCTGTCAAATAAACTAGTCTCAGGGGACTTGGGCTTGACATTTAGCCAAGTCCAAGATCTCAAGTCCAAGATACTGTAAATATTGAAAACATGTTAGACCCAAAAAACGTGCACTTGGCATGAGTCCGACAAATATGCCAAACCCAAAAGCACTCGAGCTTTGCAAGCAGCTAAGCTTAAGGTAGCTTAAGTTTGTAAACATGTTGGATCCAAAAGAATTTGAGCTTAGCAGTCAGTCAAGCCCAATGAAATGTGAGTCTGACAAGTATGTCAAACGCAAAGCATTTGAATTCAAACATTACCAAGTAAAGCTACATGTCTGGTCCTAAATGACCCCTTAAAATAAAAGTATTGAAGATATGATAAACCATCATGACTATTCATTTAGAATAATTGTTCGTATTGATGTAATGATTTTTCTATACTCATAGGTGTATACAAGGTCTCTTAAAAGACTTCCAATATTTACTGTCTCATTAATAAATGTAAGAAATATTTGTTTGTCATTGATGCCACCGAAAGCAGAGGACTTTCTAATCCTTCTTTTCTCTAAAAACAATAAGGTTCATGAGACTGAACTTTTCAGGCAAGGATTTAAAAGTTTTTATCTCGTAAGATAAACTCTTATAGGTTACAGAGTATTAACCAACTTAAAAATCAAGAACAAACATATTTGTTCCTTAAATTTAATACTCTTTTAAATTATTTATTGTTTTTTTTTATATATAATGATTTATTACGGGAGGATCTTTAAGTTTTTATAATCAGAATTGTCCTTGTAGTACTTAAATTTTTACCATAAATCTAAAATTCTTAAAACTAAAAAGATGAAATTCAAGTATTTGAATATATTAATTAATCACTATCAAAATAACATATTATTTATATATTTTAAATTTTGAAATATCATAACTAATCCTAATGAGAATGACAATGGACATTAACGTTACCTCAAAGAAAATAATTAAAACGCCAAGGAAATTTTAAAGTTCATACCCGAGGCTTAAAATCTGCTCGTTGACGTTGAAATCAGCCTTGAGAAAACATATATATCCCTTCTTTTCCTTTGATAACCTGAGATATTTTTTAGCTCAATCATCCTAGGAGCTTCTCTCGTTTTCTTGAATGCCGAATCCCAGCCCTCTCCTTATTTTTATTTTTTTTCTTAACCTGCCAGCATTCTCTGTTTATCTCCGGCTTACAAATTCCCCACCAGTAGAGCAACCCTCCCTGTTTATAATCATGTGTGCTGCTCAGCCATTGGTAAGCTGGGCGGCATACATGATTATTTTGGGCAGTGCCGCTTGAAAATTTCATTTTTTTTTAATAAGAAAAGAACAAGTGCCGCCCAATTGGTTGTTCTGGGCGGCACGAACCGGTTTTTGCGTGAAACAAGAACCAGTTTGCGGCTAGCTTAATTAATTTTTTTTTTTTGAGAAATTAATCCACACTTTTAGGGAATGTCACGTGTGCATTTTATCAATGGGGTTGTTTAAAGCCAGAGATTTAGACAATGGATATAATCTTGACTTTTTTTCTTGGACAAAATTGGGTATCTACACGGGGGCTGTACACAATCAACAGATCAACTTTTCTTCTGAATTAACTGGCAAAATTTGGAGCACAACTGCTGCTATGCAGAACCTGTCGGATGTTACAACGGTAGCCAAGAAGTTGGAGGGAAACCCAACTGGCCCACTATAGAACAGCTCTCCACCAAGAGCTCCAACTGCACGAAGTCAGTGGCTGTTAAAATGGCATAGCTATAGCTTCTGAGATAAAATTGCAGCCTTAATTTGGTGTAACTGACTAATCATCCAATCTAAAACACATCTGCGGTTGCAAGTGTCAGTGGACTTTCTTTCTGCTATCATAGTTAGCTGAAAGTCTTCTTGCCCACGCGCTCTTATTTGGTGACCAAGAAATTGGAAACCCAAGAATGGCACAATTTCTTAAATTCAAAAGGGCAACAGCAATATTCTCCTCAAAATCTTTAAAATGCTCAAGTATTCGTGACTCGGCTTCCTTCTCTTCAGAAAGGATCAAATCCTCAAGTTCTGCCTTCTTTTCTTCCAGAACACAGTCTTCTTGGCTAATCATCCGCATGCTCAGAACTTGCAATGCTTCCATGGCCATATTATGAAACCCACAATACACATAGGCGGTGAACACATTGTGGCAGGTTGTAGTATCAGGCTGGATTTTCTCCCGGTGCATCTGCTCAACAATAAGCTCTATAATATCGATCCTTCCCTAAATATTTAAGGAAAAAACAATACTTAGTTGCTTGGCATAAGGATTTTTTTTGCGAAAAAAACTGAAGGCAAGGCAAGACATAGACATCATGCCAGTGTCATAGTACATTCTAGTTATCAATTTTTTTGTCTGAGTTTGGTGTGTGATAGTATACCTTATCTTTTGCTACATGAAGAACAGGATTATATAACAGTACATCAAGTTTAATCTCTTCAGAGTGCCCTTGATCCAAAAGATTCAACGCTTCATCAAAATTTTCATCTTGCAACAAAATCTGAAAGAAAATAAGATAACAGTCAGATTATTGACTAGCACGAAGCCAGTTATAGGTTAGCACTTGGCAGCACTATACTTAAAAAAAAAAACATAAGAAAAAGTCAGCAGTGCCAAAACCAAACTTTCATAATTTACAACCCAAGGTAACCCATGGCACATGCAGTCATGAACTAGTAAATACCAAGCATCATCTCTTACTTCTTCATGTTCTCAAATCCTTGGACCAAATAAGATATAAGGAAGGAAATCAGCACATGTGCCATTTTTATGGATAATCATTTGCTATCATGTTCTATAACCCTTGGAGACTTAGCTCTGGTGGTAAGTGGGTTTACTCCCCCATGTTATCATCATGGATTCAAATTCTAAAGGAGACTGCAAGAAAGTAATTTCATGCGGATGCACCTGGCCCGGTATGGATGGTTTGTTTAATACCCAGCCAGAGACTGGGAGGGACCTGGTCCTGGTGCATGGATTCATGGAAGCTGTCTCGAGAATATCCTAACTGTTAAAACCCAAAAAATAGCAAGCTGTAAAGGCATGACAAGAGCTAGAGGCAGGACCTCCTGGAAGCAACGCTTGATAAAAGAAATGGTCATATCTCATAAGCCTGGCATGATCAATGCATGATTGTAGCCATGAAGGAATGAGAAACAAGAAAATAAAGGTGCAGTACCTTACATTTATGTGCAAGATTTCTACATTATATTTCAGCATAAATGATGCATCGATGCTAACAAGCAATTAAGTGCAGAGGGAGATGGTAGGCCAACTACTTGAACTCGGAAATTTGGAACTTTTGTAAAGCATGTTTACGGATAAGTTTCAGGCATATTAGAAGCAGAAACTTGGTGATATGCACATTTCTGTGTTTATTAAATCTTTAAGGCAGCAGCATTTTGTGGAATATTAATTAAGATGACACATGAGCAGAGAGGCAAGTGCATATACCTTTATGAGAGCAGTGTACCCCACCGTCTGTAGATAAAACCCAGAACGCAACATCATGGAAACCAATGCACAGGCAGATTTATAACATCTTATAGTGCGACAACAATCAATCATTATACAGTAAGTTGCAGCATTTGGCTCGAAACCACTTGCTTTCATATGTTTGAAAAGTGCAATTGCCATTCGACACTGCATGTTAACCAGAAACATAATTTGTAGCATAAGGCAGGAGAATGGATCCACAGGTCATCAACTAGCAGTGGAAATTCATAACTCACAAGCAGAACCACTTACTTCCTCAGCCTCAACGAGTGAATGCAGCACTGTGTTATAAATAGGTATTCCCAGATGCGTGTTACTATGATAGAAAAGATCTTCTGCCACACCTAAATATTGCATTAGCTCTCTCATCATCCCTTCTTTTCCAAGAGCTTTCAACTGGAGACATCCAAAGAGGAATCAATGTTATAGACTATATTTTAAGCCACAAAACTTAAAACTTTTAACCAGGACAGTTTCAGTTCAAAATGCAAGGGCAAGCAGAGGTGCACTGCATGGATAAATGGAAGTTAATGCCAGAACAATTCAAGAGCCAGAGATCAACATTTTTCATTGCCAGGAAAAACGTGCTTCAATAAGATCATGTTAATTTTGTCAAATGGATAGATAGGTGGACAATCCAGATATAATAAAATCAAAAGCAATTGAAAGAGGAATCCTATAAGACAGAACAATAATTCCAAGCAGCATTATCCCATCCACCGGATTTGATGTGCTAGTTCATTAGGAAGCCTGTGTATATACCTATAGCCTTAAAGCATCCAAATGTTGCCGCCATACCATGTCATGGAAACAGAGTACATGCAATTGCAACAGTCAATGTTTTTCATCAATTGCATCAGTGCAGGTCCCTCTTAAAGCAGCACCAATGGATTCACCACATTAAGAAGGTACCAAGCAGGGAACCATGCTTTCTAATAAAAAAAAATTAATCTTTCCAAATGTATGCCAAAAAGCTAAAATAAAAATGTAGCATTAGTTCTTCTGCTTTCCTACTATACCATTCATTACAACTGAATTGAACTTTTACTAAAAACATATATAGAAAGGTATCTTCTGAGACGTTGAAAAACAGATAGGGATGCACAACATTTATTAACCATTCTCAATTTTTGAGCATGGTTAAAGACACCCTTTGTGAAACTTAGGGCAAAACTAGCGATCGATAATTTTTTCATGCTTTCAAAGTGGGTGGAATTTTCAAGGTGATCAAGAAAAAAAGTCATATTCAAAGCAATTATTTATTGATATCTAAATGCCCACGTAAAAGGTTAAAAAAACAAGTGTGCAGCACGGAATTACCAAGTTCTTCATTGATTCCCGACTATGCTGGACACCATTTTTCGCCATATCCTTCTCTATAGCCTTTATCCGTTTAGCAGAGTCTACACGTGACAACATATCACCATCCTCATATGGAGCATTTGTATTGCCAACTAATGAAAACAGTTGCTGATATGTCCTGATATCTGGCTGAATCTTTAATTTTTTCATTTTAGCCAACATCCGCACAGCACGCTCAGGTTGATCCTGCAAAATTAACAGACTGAAATTTTCTACTGACAATGAGATCATTCAAATGTAGTACTTGAATTCATCGATTAGGTGATTCAACAAGATAAGTTTTGTCAAGAAAATTACAAGTTTTCAAAAACCACTAGCAATAACACGGTACTGTCACTCGCTAATACACAATTTCATTGATATTCTCTAGAACATAACAAGTAAAGATGATTTGTAATCACCAATCAATAATTCTTCAATTCAACATTCACAATTTCAACTTATCAAAGAGGAATGCGAGGGCACTCTCTATCTTTGTTATAAAAAGAAATCAATTTCCACATATTCATGCAAAATTTCTCACTAGAGAGAGAGAGAGCACAAGTCCAGTGTGAAGTATCAGATTGGAGCAGGTGTTTAACTCACCATTGCATCGCAAGCTTCAAGAAATGAATTATAAGGATATGGATATGGACAGTTGGTAATTTGATCCAACAGAACCTCTGCCAAATCCAGTTCCAAAGCTTTGCTACATGCCACTGAAATGGTTGCAAGCGTTGGATCACATGGCTTCAAATTCTTCTGTTGCATTGTTTTTAACTGCAGGGAACAAAACTAGTTTATCCATTCACGAAAAGATAGTCCATGTATCATGAGAGAAAAGCGTTCTGAATTTAGTTATATAAATCACCAAAGAGTAAAAGTATTACCACTTCCATGCCTTTCCTGAAATGTCTCTTAGAAACAGCTCTAGCAAATCCATTATACGTATGGCTTGATGGTAGCAAGCCAATATTTTCCATCTACACAGAAATGAGAAAAGTAATTTGAGCACAAGAAAAGAATGCTATCGGTAAGGTAATAGAGTACTGAAGTGCAGTCAAAACTGCACAAGCAATCTTAAAAAGAAAAACAAATATAACAGAAACAAGTAACAAAAACATATAATATCAATATTAATGAACAGAGAAGATAACAGCCTCCTTGTAATAGAGATGCCTAAACCACATTGCAGTTTTCAGATATTGTGATAAATTATTTTTAAAGTGCATCAATAGATGAAGATAACAGCCTCCTTGTAATAGAGATGCCTAAACCACATTGCAGTTTTCAGATATTGTGATAAATTATTTTTAAAGTGCATCAATAGATGATTTCCAATAGAATTTGATTTAACTGTACAAAAATCCATGATAATTATAGTATTCAACTGCTGTCACTGTGATGAAGGTTGCACGAGAATATTCCAGAGTAAAAGAATCATTATTCAGCAGCCATGTTCTTCCCATTTTAATGTATAAGAATAACTAGAAGTAAGCACAGGGAATGCTAAAGTACAAGGGACATCATATGACAACCACATTCAACAACCAGAATCTTAAGAAAAAATGCAAGACCTGTAACATTAACTGCTTTGCTAATCCAGGTTTTTTAGCTTGCGCACATGCATGTATCACATCATTGAAAGACCACCTCAGGATCCTGGAAAAAGGCATGATTTTACGTTTATCCAATCCAACTTGTCCAGCACTTTCAACTTCTTTATTTCCCATGTCCAAAGGAACACACTCTTGTATGTTACAAGCAGAAGCATTTGCTGTCGAAGGAACAGACTGTTCATTATCGCACTCTTGTACGTTACAAGCAGAAGCATTTGCTGTTGAAGGAACAGACTGTTCATTATCACATTCTTGTATGTTACAAGCAGAAGCATTTGCTGATAAGGGAACAGACTGTTCATTATCCTTTAAATCAAATTTCTGCAAGCCTAATTCACAGTTTGGATGTATAGGAACGTTCACTCTTGATGGATAGAGCTGTCCTCTAGAAGAGGTCTGTACAAAAGTATTTCCTCGGATGGCTAAAACCACCATATGTTGCAATTTTTCATATGCAGACTTTAAATCTCTTAGCCTTGTAAAGGACCAAATAAACTTTTGCAAGGTAAGAATGCTTGGACTGAAGTGTTTGATGTAGTCTTCCCAGATTTCATAGACTGCAGAGAGGTTCTGTTGGGAAACTGCCAGCTGAAAGCAAAAAGGAAAAAATTAGGACAATAAACTTCTAATGTAATAACTTATAATAAATTCAGTTTCCAGCTTTAAAACCTCACGGAACATGAGCCAGGTAGGAAAAAAATGGAAAACCAGTCACTCAGCTGCAAATTTTCTTTGTTTAGCGGGATTGTGAACCAAAATGCTTTAACCACTAATGCCTTTCACAGGAAAGACCATCAAATGAGACCGAGACTCTTTACACACCTTGAGAAGCATTATGTAAGTAACTTCATCCTTCCCCATCATTCTGCGCTCCATCAATTGCAAACATTGATCGGCATAATCTGCCCTGCTCATATCTGAGCATGCTCCCAAGAAAGTGTTATACACCGGCAGGGTAGGATAGATACCATGGCTTTCTCCAATAAAATCAATCATATTAGATGCCTGCATGAAGCATAAGTGGTTGGCATGGGAATACTTAGAACCAACATCCCAAAAAAGAATGAACTAGTTTCTTACACAATTTTTTAACAGTAAGTCTGGCAAAACAGCATTTGTCATTATGAACAACATCCATATCCATCCCTTAAGAAACAGTATCTCGCTAAAGAAATGTAGTCATCTCACTAAGATTGATCAGGCAACAACGCAAAACATGTTGAAATAACCACATTTTGAACATTTATTACTAATGCTGAAAAGTTAAAATGAAACTACTTCCAACACATCATCACAATAACGACATGAAAAATACTCTCACTGAACACAACAATATGCATATACCTCCTCCAAGTAACCTCCTTTACAAAGTGCTCGGATCATAAGCAGGTAACATTTGCTATCCAGGCCGACCTCTTTTTCCTCCATTATTTGCCAAGTCTCCAAGACAAGCTGCAGCCAAAAGGGAACAACTTTCTGTAAATCTTGCAGCCAGGATCCCCAATATTTGGAACAAGACTAAATAACAACTGCACTAACACAGTTCAAGAACTAGGAGCATCTTTGACTTCCCAATATTGCACAATCAGTGTACGTAATAAAATACTGCTGCTGAGTGTGTTTAATAGACACACGTGGATTACAGACCAAGCTGGAAGTCCAGAAGTGTTAAATGATATTTTTGGTGTGCAACTTTTTGAATTTTTCTATTTGAGTGTACAACTTTCATTTTTGTTATTCCAGTGGCAAACTGTAACCTTTTTTTTTTTTTCTTATTATGTGTTTTTGTTAGATTCTGTCATGTGCATGATGACATGTATGCCAAGCGTGCACAAACTAAAAATATCATTAACTCAATCCAGAAAATTAAAAATTAAAATGCACAAACATGCATATACAATTAGATATCGAATTCTCTCGTCAATTAGCTTACCAATGGATCAGGTGATCTAGCACAATATTGAAGTATAGGAACAAAATTGTGAGGCTTTAATGACTTTTTTTCTTGGCCAAGTTCTAAAAGCAGAGCAGATGCTCTGCTTCTCTCGCCCATGTGAAGTGCACTAACAATTTGCTTCAGAATTGAATCTGTAGTTGATTCTGGACAATGCTTTGAAACATTATTACCTGCATTGAAGATTTGCACTCTTAAATTTGATTCACATGCCACTTGATATAATTTGAATTCGAAGATTGCGTAAAAATACCAATTAAAGCGGTGAAATTCTGAGAGAACCAAAATTCATCAGTGACATTTCTTTGTCCCTGTCAAATAAAGTTAAACATTAAAAAAATTCAACTTATTTATAAATATTTTCACTTACAAGGAGACATCTATTAAATAGTAATAAGAATCACCAATACATACTTGTTTGTGAGATTTAAATTTTTCTGCTATTGAGCAAAAAGAAACTCTCCCTCTGTTAAAGGTGAAAAAAAAAAACATGAAGGAAACCCTATATTAGAGCGCAGTAAATGGTGACTTTCAATTTACTCACTCATTCATGTATGTACTTACAGAGGTCTATGCATTCTTTGGCAAACTAGCATAGTAGATCTTTGAAACAGCACTTTATAGATGATACTGTCTTTATCAACCAAATGGCATCTGATAGATGAAGAGCAGAACCCATTTGTTCTATTAGGCAAATAAACAAACACTTTGCACACGACCGAACAGCAACACGGAATTTAAAAATAACATTGGACCCACGATTCTCAGTTCCAATACGAAAGCAAAATGAACAAGAAATAATAAAAAAAAGTAAATAAAAAATATTCCCTTGCTCAGACAAAATGAACAAATGCTTGTTACGGTACTCCACTAGTATTTTTCTACAGATCAAATACCTTTATGTACCTGTTTCCGGTGAATTAACAGCGGGGCCACCTACATGTTGTAACCGGTGAGTAACGAAGTAGAACTAATGTTGACTTTGAGGAAGATGTAGAAAACGAGGAACCGTTGTTATGATGCTGTAAACTGGCAGCTTCGAAAGTACAAAAGAATAGTAGACAGAGCACACCAAAGATTCTAAATATGAGAATTCCCCCTTGGATTCGAGAAGAAGGAAATGAAGAACAGGAACAAAACGAAATAAGGCGTTTCTAGCTCTAGTTTCCGGTGAGCTTCTCCGAATTTTGTCTGGTAATCAACTACAAATTCAATTCTGAAGCAAATTGTTAGTTGGATCTCTGCAATAAATCCATTGACCCATGAATCAAATTTTATTTAACAAAACAAATTAAGAGATCGAGCTTGTTTAATGGTCATTTTTTATAATTAAAAGAAGAAGAAGGTCTACTTTGCATTATAACTTTAGCCAAATCAGGTTAAAACGTAAGTGTGGACTAAGGCATTCTCGGCTAAAAAATAACAAAAACGTAAAACTTGATCCCATATCATCCCAAATCAGATTAAAACGCAAATGTGGACTCTGTTTCTACTTTCTATTTATATTCATCAAGATATGCAAGCAAACAAACAAGCTAACAAATGGGCAAGAAAAAAAATCTCTTCATTTTTCTGACTTGAAAGTATTAATATCGACAAATTATCCATTTTCAATCAACAATGAAAACCCATCCGTTGAGAAACATATGTCAAAGAAACTTACTTTATCATCAATTTCATGTACAAATACTCCAACATGCAAGATTTTCTCCTTTTCTTTTTCAAAGAAAAAAAAAACAGAGATCGACAGAGAGAAATCTTATTACAAAGAAGTGAACTTTGCAGAGGAGATACGAGAGAAATGTGCTTAGATGGACTGCTGCTAGGGCCTGGGGGTGCTGCAAAATCTACCTGTACAACATACGATCAGAAGTTAAGGATGATGTACCGACAGACGCAATGCACAGAAGCGATAGAAAAAAGAAATAAGAGAAGGAAAACAGGAATCGAAAGCACAGACCGAATGCACACACTTTGCTTAGTTCTCGGCTTAATAAGCTCTCTGGTGTGGGAGAGGGAGGCGGCTGGTTTGCTAGCTGTGTAGATGAAGATTGAAAGGTTGGGTGTGAGAGCCTGGGAGGGAGTGGGCGGTTGGTTTGCTAGGGAACTAGAAACTCAGAAAGCAAATTTTCATAGCAAACCGGACCGGTCCGGTTCGGGTATTTTAATTCCAACCCTATAAAATCAAAACCGAGTTGAACCGAATATACTTTTAAATTTTCTAAATAATATTTTTTTTCTCACGGTTTTTTCAACTATTTTTTTTTTATTTTCTTTTCTGCCTTTCCTTTTAGCTTTTTTGTTAGGTTATATGGTAGCAAGGGGTTTTCACTGTGAAGCCAACATCCTAAACCCTAAAACTCGCCGCCAGAACTCCTTGTTCTCCAACTCACCTCTCTTTCAGTTCTCAGGTAATAATTCATTAATCTCCATAACCCCTCTTTCATCGTCAGTTTACCCGTTGGTTTCGTTGACTCCTAGACGATTACATATTTCTGGTTTTTCATGTTTTTTTTTCTCCGAGACCAAACAGAGACTAAGTAACGGTGTTGTCGAGATTGGTATAGTTTTGCTTTGATTTTACCTTTTTGGAAACATTAAGGTGTTGTTTTTCTATCTGAGTTTCTGCTCGCTCGCTAAGAAATACAGTTTTTAAGTAATGAAAAATAAAAATTCAGAATCCACATGGGTATTAGTAGTCAGAGTTTCACTTGTTTGAATTTCAATTTGTCTTCGCGATATCTCAGCAAGAAAGGAGATGCTAACTTCATTGTTTTATGTGATTTTAGGTGGAGCGGAGTTTATTTTTTTGGTTGGATAAGGAGGGTAGAATATCATAATAATAGTAATGGCAGAAGCGGAGCCGCAGGCATTGACGTATGTACCGGAGGTGATATTGAAGAAAAGGAAGCATAAGGAAGAATCAATTGCTCTTACGAGGAAAACCCAGTTGGAGTTGGGGCAAAATGGAGGGAAGAAGAGGAGAATGGACGATATCAAAAGGCCCGA
>Ga0307515_10020109_pt1 | contig 11946 bp, 1 predicted proteins | sample 17_EM_MG_FD_194513 | JGI IMG/M metagenome (GOLD analysis project Ga0307515, IMG submission 194513) | Populus trichocarpa ectomycorrhiza microbial communities from riparian zone in the Pacific Northwest, United States - 17_EM | ecosystem: Host-associated > Plants > Roots > Unclassified | place...
TACCTTAGCTCTATTTATTTAGGCTAGTATCTTATTAAGTAGGGGTAGTAGATAACGGTCTTTACGGGTTATATTATTAAGCTTATAGTAGTTAATATAGAAACAAAGTCCTCTGTTTAGCTTTTTTATAAAGAGAATAGGGGAGGTAAAAGGGGCCTAGCTAGGCTTAATAAACCCCTTTACTAGGTTATTAACAAGGTACTACTTAGTGGCCTATAATTTAGCAATAAATTGTTTACGGAGGGGGGTATAGCTAAGGGCGTTTTCCTTATCTGACTTAATCTCGATCTTATAGTTGTACGGTTAGTGCAGTAGAAGTATATTAAATGCTGCCTTAGAGAATACGTCCTTAAACCTCCAATATTAATAGGGTAGTTTTTGTTCTACTAGCTCCTTATCTATAAGCTCGCTTTCCTATCTACTAAGCTTACTTTCCTTTTCCTTAAGTATTTAGTTAATTTCATATAAGCTAGTTATAAAAGTAATAGTATTAGGCTAGACTAAGTTCTAGTAGAATCCTACGGCATTAATACAGTAGATATTAACTAGTGGGAGGTCTATAGGTTTTTTTATAGCTATTTACCGGACCGTATTTTGCGGTCTAGGGTTTATAATCTTTTTTAGCTCCTATTCTATCTTCCGCAAGTTATCCCTTTAATCTATTAGTTTAGTATAGCGTCTAATATTTCTTACTATTCTTTATAGCTGCCTAGGGCCTAAGCTCTTTATAGGGGGCTTTTTTAGGTTACTACTAACTTCCTAGGTCTTTAATATAGGTAGCGTAATATAGGTAGTCTGGGGGCGGTGTAGTATACGGATCCGTTGCGGATTAAGCTATATATCTTTTTTAAAGGCCTAGTCCCTATATATAGCATCGGCTTAGTAAATAATATTAATCTAGGGCCGTATAAGGTTTTTTATTATAATACTGATTTCTTTTATAAAGGAAGGAGTTAGGGGTAGGGTTTTGGGCTAGATAAGCCGTCTACTTCGTACGTTAAGCTATAAGCCTAAATAGGCTAGCTATTTTCTTTTTAAAATTATATTATAGCTTCCTAGGTCCATAATAAGGAAGGGGACGTTATACTACTTTTATCTGTTAACGCGAAGGTAAATCCGCAAGATAGTCTTAATAGGTGGACCTATCTATTTGTTATACCCGCGAATAAAAATAGGTTTAGGCAGTTCTTTAAGGGGTGCATTTAAAAAGTTAGCTAGCTTTACGGTATACTAGGTGTCTATTAAGGTAAAGGTATTTACTCTAAAGTTAGCTAAAGCAGAGGTTAAAACTTAATATCTATTACGGAATAAAGTATAAGGGATAGTGTAGCTTCTTTTACTAACTAGCTGACCTAGATTAATATATAATATATTAACCCCTTTTAACCCTAAAAAGGAGTCTTCCTCTAGGGTTCCTCTTTTTTTAACTCCGTACTATTCTTCTAAATTAATAGGACCTTGTTTATCTTTACCTTTATTAAGTAGTTCCTTATAGGGTGGCCTAGTTAACTATATAAAAAGCAAGCTCCTTAATCGCTGAGGGCCTATATATAGGGGTTACTATATATAGGCCGGGTGTATACTAGACCCGCAGTAGGGATAGCTATAGGGCTAGCTGCTAGGTTAATTATTAGGGTTGCTAATCGTACTAGGGCACTACGGGCCGTTTTTGTAGTACTTATAGTCTGGTTTATAAGGTTTCTAGTTTTTAGCTAATTAGCGCGTGCCTTAATTTAACGGAGGCCTTAGTTAATAGCTAGGTAATAGTCTATAAGTTCCTTTAATATCTATGCTGTAGTATAAGCTAGTAATATGGCCCGCTATAGGTCTAGGGTAAGCTTATTAAAGAGGTCTAGTAGTAGGTCTTCTTAGGGGATCTAGGCCTGCCCGGCTAGGTATAGAAAGCGGGTCTAAAAGGCTAAGAAGGTCTCCGTTGTTTTTATATTTAGGCTTTTATAGCTAAGGCGGGCGTTTTATACTTTAAAAAGGTCTTTATAAATAAAAGATAAGTGTTTAATTATTTCTTTTTTAGAGATAAAGGGGTTTATTAAGTCTTTAGTATATCGCGGGCGTAAATACGTCTAGGCGTCTCCGCCGGTACGGCTAAAGATATAGGCTATCTTAGCTTAGGGGGTAGGAAAGTGGTTAGCATTAACTTTAAGCTTGTTCCGTAATTAAAGCTTCTAGTTATTAAATATCGGGTTTATTCTATCCGTAAGTAGTAGGGAATCCGCAACCTTTACTAACCGCTTTGGTGCTATATAGGTCTTAGTAGATCTACTAAGGCGCTAGGATAGGGCCTAAAGGACTATAGTAAGTCTTTAGTTATTTAATAATGACTTATTATTAGATATAGGGGTATCTCTAGCTTTAAGCAGCTCTCGCAGTTATTTAATTTCGGTATTAGCTGCCGTAAGCTCCGCCTAGGGGGTTAAAACGTTAATTGTTTCTTTGTCTAAAGTATTTAAGGGTCCTATAGCTGCTTTGCCTACTACTGTGTTTCGTAGTATAGTAGTAGGGGTATTAGGTAATTCTGGGTAATTTCTTTAGGGGTTTTAGTCTGTGCGTGTTTTATAGGTCTTTTCCTTAGGGTTTCATTCTGTTCCTTATGGTCCTAGTAATATCCTTAGGGTCCTATTTTATATCCTATCCTATTTATAGTCTTATAGATATATTTAAGTTCCTTCTTAGGAAAAAAGGGTAGTTTAAGCTTTAGATAATGTTAGCGACTTAGTTAATCAAGGCACGAGTACAGTAAGAGGGACGCGCAAGCCTATACGATTAGATTGTCTATAAACGAGAATCTAAAGCTAAAGAAAGGAAAGGAGAAGAAGAGCAGCGCCGGTTAAAGTAGGGTTCTTTTATAGGGTTCTCTAGTCACGTGACCGCGAAGTTTTGCTAAGTTCTGCTAACTAAGTTCTGCTAAGTTCTGCCAGTGCCGTAACAGAAATGGTAAAACAGATTTAGCTAGCCGATTAAATAGTTAGTTTAGGTCAAAGGAAACGTTTTAAGGCACTTAAAATAAGTAAATATATAGTTTGGAAAGCCTAATAAGCAAAAAAGTGGCTGCAATATATAGCGTTATAGCAATACGTAGCAAAGGACTATCGCCTTAAGTTAGCGAAATTGAATTAATATACTTAAAAAGGCGTATTGCTTCCAATGCGTTAAAAAGGCTATATATAATTAATACTTCCTTCTAATAGGACGTGTTAATAGGCTGCTAATAACGTAATAAAGTATAGTGTGGTGGGGTACTGTATTGCCCCTACTTTCTAAAAATGGAATGGCTGGGTGGCTTTATGTTAGGCACCAACTTATTTTTACTCTTTTTTATCGTGCTTATTGCACCGCATCCGCCGAATTTTTAGCCATGTTCCTTTGCACAATTCTATCGCGTTAGGTTAACTTAGTAAGGAGTAAATATAGCATAAGTAAAAGAAATACTTACTTATAGGAGCACTTACTGGTTAACTATTAGGCCTATAAGGCTAGTAAAGGGTACCTCTTTCTTATAATTCCCTAAGCGCTCTCCTGTGTGGCTATAAATTCAAAGACTAGCCTTTATAAACCCTTAGACTATAAAGACATTTGGCAAACGGTATATATAGAAGGGGCGAAGGAGGGGACCGACAATATATCCGATAGTAAGCTAAAAAAAAAAGGTCTCTGCACTAGTAATCCTCTTAGTGGATTATATATACTTTTACTAAGTAATATATAGTATGGACAGGATGTTAAGATAGATAAGAGTTATATAGTTAGTTATACCAACGTAGTTAAGCAGGAAGATATTCTCGCAGTCTTTATTAAGAAGTAAAGCGGCGTTAAAGCCGTGCAAATACTTCTGTATAATTCGATTCGCATAGGCCCAGATTAAAAGGGGTGGGCTATCTTTCTAATAAATATGGATAAAAGATATACGCTTTTTGGTCAGCCCTTAGTGCGGTTCTTTCGTCGCGGAGTTACTTAAACCAAAATATTCTATTAAATTAACTCCTAATGCCCTTAAACACAATATTGTCCTTCCATTTCCTAAGTTAATTATTATGTCTCCATTACCTATAAACCACGGAATTGTATATAAAATACGCTTAGAGGGATTAAACTTTACTATAATAAAATTTAAGAGCTATTATGCCGTGATTTCCCCTCTTTCTACAAACTCTACTAATAGTTAAGCTTTACTTAAATAATAAAGGGTAAGATTGCAAACCTAAAGGATATAATGCGTTATTATCTTTATAATGTATTGCGGATACGCTTCTATAATTTAAATTGCTAATTAGGTCTAGGACAAGCCGGGCGTCTTAGTTAAGTCCTAAATAGGTAATAGGTTAATTTTCTGTTATAAAAGTAGACTTATCTAAAGTTACTAAATGTAGGTATACCGGGGTTTGGGTGTTTAAAATCGGCAAGGATTTATAAAGTGCTATTACGTTAGCTATAGCGTACCGTATATTAGTAGCCGACTTATAGTTTAGGTTATGTTTTAGGTTTTTTATAGCTTATATATCTATATTAAGATCTAAGCTCTAGTTGCCTTAAGGATAATTAAAAGGGGTCATTTAATAGTAAGAGTCGCTAAATATTATTAAGGATAACTCGAGGGTATTTTACGAAATAATCTTATCGTCTTGGCCGCTAGCAGGATTGGCGCTACTATTTAAGGCAGTTAATAAGCTTAATCCACGCTTTAGTAGAGTAAAGGTTAAAGATGGCCTAGGTATTGCTAGCCGAGTCTTTACTAACTAAGCATTTATTGGCCGAGCTTTAATTCCAGTTAATATTTTGTATAGTTTTAGATGTTTGCTTTTACGGTGTTAATTAACTGCTTTTATAGTTATATGGAGTATCTAGTATATATTACAGTATTTTTACTCTAGTAGTTTGCAGTAGGTAAAATAGAGCGGTTCCTCTAATTTCGCTTTCTTTCGGGCATATATTAAGAGGGCCCCTATTATTATAAAAGAGGTATTGTACTCCTTAGCCTTATAATAGTACTTCTTCTTACGCCTCTTTTTACGCCTTAGCTTACCCGCCCCCTTTATTAACTGCTATGTGCTAGCCCCTAGAGTACCCTCTGGTAAAATAGTTCCCCTTTTAGAGCTAGAGCTAGAGCTAGAGCTAAAGCTAGAATTAGAGTTGGAGTTAGAGTTGGAGTCTTCTCGTTATAATAAATTCGCACTCTTATATGTGTCTCTAGGAGACTCTATTATAGAAGTTTAACCTATTACCTAGTTATTATAAAATTTAGCCGTAAAATATAGCGCAAAATGTTCTCTTACCATACTCTTGGTTTTGGAGATACTCTATTACGATAATAATATAAGAAAAGTACGATGGGAGCATTAACTAGGACGGAGACGAGCTCCGGTATTTATATTGTTCCAACAAAAATGTTTAATGCTTTTAGTTAGTGTTAACAGCTTTACCTTAGTAAGCTTAGACGTAATTTTATTAGTGCAGATTTTTAATCAGTCCGTAAGCTAACTAACTATATTTATATAACACTACCGGAATCATATTAAGGCACTAAGCTAACACTTTATATAATCGCGTCGCGATATCCGCGATTTTCCCTATATTCGCAGTCGAATTGCTCTACAACAACGGCTTAATACTACTAAAAGTTAATTAATCAGAGAGACAACCCGATATTTTATAAATATCGGGTCTAAGTTAGCCCACGACTTATTTAGGGAAGAACTCCCTAGCGATAATAGAGGTATATGCGATCTTCGCTTAATATACTGCTCCGCTAATATAAAATATAGCTTACCTTAAACACCTTAAATGGAGTACTGTACGTCTAAATTAAGATAAAGATATAAAGGCTATTAAATTATACTCCGCCTAAACCAAAGCTATGAAATTAGAGTACGTGTCTATAGAAATTTAAAGTCTTTAGCTAACTGGCTATAGGCGCTTTAAAGGATATAAATTTCACCTAGGAACACTTATAGTGCTTAGGCCTTATTAGGGCCGTTACTATAGTACATTACTACTAAAAGCATGTATAAAAATAGCCGGCTCCTATAAGGCTAGAATTTCTAGATTATTTACACACTAGAGCAGAGGAATTGGCGTTTAGCCCCTCTGGAAGTTTGACTAGGAATATCTCAGAATTCTTATATAGTCCGCACTAAGCTTAAGCGCCTATTATAGAGCCGCCTTTAAAAAAAACCCTAACCAATGGTGTGATATTATAGAAAAAGAAATAATATCCGTAAAACTTAAAATCGAAAAATATAATAAGTGGTATAGAAAAGGATAGTATATAATAAATAAACACAAGTCCTGTAATTGGATTATTAGGTATTGTCTTAAAGTTATTTATAAGGAGAGTACGCAGGATATTCTAGCTGGGGGTAGGTAAAGATAATACAATCTTTTCTAACCACTTTTGCTTCGTCCTGCCCCTCTATACCTGCCTCCTATATAGCATATTCTCTAAATTAAATCTTTATATAAGTCTACTAGAAGTAGTTGCTATTATTTAAATACATTGCCGCTTCCTTAGGAGAGTATTACATACAGATAACCTCTTCCGCTTACTATAGTCTGCCCTACTAAAGGGAGTATCTAGACCTTAAGCGGCTATTAGGTTCTCTATTAAGAAAGGCGACCTACTAATATTATAAGGCTCGGCGTTATCTTCCTTTTATTACGGCACTGGCAGAACTAGCAGAACTTAGTAGAACTTCGCGGTCACGTAACTAGAGAACCCTATAAAAAAACCCTACTTCGACCGGCGCTGCTCTTCTTCTCCTTTCCTTTCTCTAGCTTTAGATTCTTATTTATAGACAATCTAATTATATAGGCTTGCGCGTCCCTCTTACCGTACTCGTGCCTTAATTAATTAAGTCGCTAATATTATCTAAAGCTTAAACTACCCTTTCTTCCTAAGAAGGAACTTAAATATATCTATAAGACTATAAATAGGATAGGATATAGAATAGGACCCTAAGGATATTACTAGAACTATAAGGAATAGAATAAAACCCTAAGGAAAGGACCTATAAAATATACACAGACTAGAACCCCTAAAGAAATTACCTAGAATTATCTAATACCCCTATTACTATACCATGAAATATAGCAGTAGGTAAAGTAGCTGTAGGACCCTTAAATACTTTAGATAAAGAAATAATTAACGTTTTAACCCCCTAGGCGGAGCTTACGGCAGCTAATGCCGAAATTAAACAACTACAAGAGCTGCTTAAAGCTAGAGATACCCCTATATCTAATAATAAGTCATTATTAGATAACTAAAGACTTACTATAGTCCTTTAGGCCCTATCTTAGCGCCTTAGTAGATCTACTAAGACCTATATAGCACTAAAGCGGTCAGCAAAGGTCGCAGATTCTCCGCTACTTATAGATGGAATAAACCTAATATTTAATAACTAGAAGCTTTAATTACGGGATAAGCTTAAAGTTAATATTAACTACTTTCCTACCCCCCAAGCTAAGATGGCCTATATCTTTGGCCGTACTGGCAGAGACACCTAAACGCATTTACGCCTACAATATACTAAGGACTTAGCAAACCCCTTTATCTCTAAAGAAGAAATAATTAAATACTTATCTTCTATTTATAAAGACCCTTTTAAAGTATAAAACGCCCGCCTTAGTTATAAAAGCCTAAATATAAAAATAATGGAGACCTTCTCAGCCTTTTAGACCCGCTTTTTATACCTAGCTAGGCAGGCCTAGATCCCCTAAGAAGACCTACTACTAGACCTCTTTAATAAGCTTACCCTGGACCTACAGCAGGCCGTATTACTAGCTTATACTACGGCATAGACGTTAAAGGAACTTATAGACTATTGCCTAGCTATTAACTAAGGCCTCCGTTAAATTAAGGCACGCGCTAATTAGCTAAAAACTAGAAACCTTATAAACTAGACCGTAAGTACTATAAGAACGGCCCGTAGTGCCCTAGTATAATTAATAACCCTAACAGTTAACCTAGCAGCTACCCCTACAGCTACCCCTACTATGGGTTTAGTATACACCCGGCCTATATATAGCGACCCCTATATATAGGCCCTTAGTAATTAAGGAGCTTGCTTCTTATATAGTTAACTAGGCTACCCTATAAGGAACTACCTAATAAAGGTAAAGATAAATAAGGTCCTATTAATTTAGAAGGATAGTACGGAGTTAGAAAAAGAGGAACCCTAGAGAAAGACTCCTCTCTAGGGTTAAAAGGGATTAATATATTACATATTAATCTAGGTTAGCTAGTTAGTAAAAGAAGCTACACTATCCCTTGTACTTTATTCCGCAATAGATATTAAGTTTTAACCTTTACTTTAGCTAACTCTAGAGCAAATACCTTTACCTTAATAGATACCTAATATACCGTAAAGCTGGCTAACTTTTTAAATGTACCCCTTAAAGAACTGCCTAAACTTATTCCTATTTATAGGTATAATAGACGGATAGGTCTACCTATTAAGACTATCTTATAGATTTACCTTCGCGTTAATAGATGAAGGTAGTATAATATCCCCTTCCTTATTATGGACCTAGGAAGCTATAATATAATCTTAGAAAGAAAATGGCTAGCCTATTTAGGCTTATAGCTTAATATACAAAGTAGACGGCTTATCTAGCCTAAAACCTTACCCCTAACTCCTTCCTTTATAAAAGAAATTAGCATTATAATAGAAAACCTTATACGGCCCTAGATTAATACTATTTACTAGGCTAATGCTATATATAGGGATTAGGCCTTTAAGAAAGATATATAGCTTAATCCGTAATGGATTTATATACTACGCCGCCCCTAGACTACCTATATTATGCTACCCACATTAAAGACCTAGGAAGTTAGTAGTGACCTAGAAAAGCCCCCTATAGAGAGCTTAGGCCCTAGGTAGCTATAAAGAATAGTAAGAAATATTAGACGCTATACTAAACTAATAGACTAAAGGGATAACTTATGGAAGATAGAATAAGAGCTAAAAAAGATTATAAACTTTAAACCGCAAAATACGGTCTAGTAAATGGCTGTAAGAAAACCTATAGACCTCCTACTAGTTAATATCTGCTATATTAGTGCTATAGGATTCTACCAGAACTTAGTCTAGTCTAATACTATTACTTTTATAACTAGCTTATACAAAATTAACCGAATACTTAAGGAAAAGAAAAGTAAGCTTAGTAAATAGGAAAGTAAGCTTATAGATAAGGAGCTAGTAGAATAGAAACTACCCTATTAATATTAGAAGTTTAAGGATATATTCTCTAAGGCAGCATCTAATATACTTTTACTATACTAACTATATAACTATAAGATCGAGATTAAGTTAGATAAGGAAAACGCCCTTAGCTATACCTCTCTCTGTAAATAATCTATTGCCAAATTATAGGCTATTAAGTAGTACCTTATTAATAACCTAGTAAAGGGGTTTATTAAGCCTAGCTAGGCCCCTTTTACCTCCCCTATTTTTTTTATAAAAAAGCTAAATAAAGGACTTTATTTCTATATTAACTACTATAAGCTTAATAATATAACCCATAAAGACCGTTATCCGCTACCCCTATTTAATAAGACACTAGCCTAAATAAATAAAGCTAAGGTATTTATAAAGCTTAATATCCGTTAGGCTTTCTACTAAATTAGAATAAACCCTAAATCTATAAATCTTACTATATTTTAGACTTAATATAGATTATATAAATATAAAGTACTTTTTTTTAGACTAACTAATGGACTAGCTATATACCAACAATATATAAACGATGTACTCTTTAACTACCTTAATAACTTCTATACGGCCTACCTAGATAATATTATAATTTACTCTAAGAACAAGTTAGAATATAAGGAGTATATTTATAAGGTCCTATAACGGCTCTATAAGGCTAGCCTCTAGGCTAATATTAAAAAGTTAGAATTTAGTGTAAAGTATATAAAGTACTTAGGGTTTATTATTAGTATAAACGGAATTAAGGCAGACCTAGAAAAGACGGCTATAATTAATTAGTAGGAACTACTATAGACCGTAAAAGGGATATAGTTATTCTTAGGCTTCTATAACTTCTATTAACGCTTTATTAAGAACTACAGCCAGATTTTTTAGCCCCTTAGCCGCCTTACTATAAAGGACTAGCCCTTTTACTTTAACACCGTATATAAGTAGGCTTTTAATAAACTTAAGAAACGACTAGTCTCCGCTCCCTTACTCGCCCACTTTAACCTAAAATGGCCCTTAATACTAGAAACGGATGCCTTAGATGGTATTATTGCTGGCATTTATTCCTAGAAGCAGATAGACGGAGAATAGCACCTTATTACTTACTACTTAAAGACTATAATAGACGCTAAGCTAAACTACCTAATCCATAATAAAGAAATGTTAGCTATTATCTCTAGCTTTTAGCACTGGCGAGTATAGCTAGAAGGGACCCTTAAGCCTATTTAAGTAGTTTCGGATTATAAGGCCCTAGAATACTTTATAATAACTAAGGCCCTTATAGCCTAATAAGCGCGCTAGGCAGACGTCCTATCTTAGTTTAACTTCCTAATTATATATAGGTTAGGCGCTACTAACCGTGCGGACGCTCTTATAAGACGTAAATAGGACCTAAATAACTAGATAGCTATAAAGATCTTATTATGGACCTAGACGCTACTATAACTAGAGCACCTTAACCCTTAGATATGGGAAGAACTAAGTACTAAATCTCTAAGCGCTAAGATATATCCCATTAACCCTACGGAATTTAACCTTATTAATAAACTACTATAAGTAAACCGTACGGACCCTTCTCTACAGGAGTACCGCGAAAAGGTAAACGATATTACTAGCCTATAGTCCCTTAAAAATGGACTGCTTAAGCACTAAGAATAGCTAGTAGTAGTAGAGGAACGGAACTTATAAACCTGGCTTATTACTAAAGCACATACCTAGGTCTCTACGGCCTACCCTAAAAAAAATAAAACCCGTAAGATTATTAGTAACCGTTACTACTGGCCCAGAATAATTATAGATATTAACCGTTACGTATGGAACTGTAATAACTGCTATAGGTTTATAATTCTATAAGATAAGACCCTAGGATTATTAAAACCTCTCTTAATACTTAACCGCCCCTAGCAGTATATCTCTATAGACTTCTATAAGCTACCTATAGACCGCGATAGATATAATATAGTTATAATTCTAGTTAACCGCTTTAGCAAGCGCCTATTTTTAATTCCCTATTATAAGAATATTAATGCTAAAGAGGCAGCCTAACTATATATCTACTATATCTACCGTATTTACGGACTACTAGATACTATTATATCCAATTATAGCCCGTAATTTATATTAGCCTTCTAGAACAAGTTTACCTAGATCCTAGGTATTAGGCTAAAGCTCTTTATAATATACTACCCCCAGATAAACGGCTAGACGGAGATTATAAATTAATATTTAGATTAGAGACTCTGGCCTTTTATTAACTACTTCTAGGATAACTAGGGCAAACTACTACCCCTAATAAACTACGCCCAGGCGACCTTACCCTATAACTTTACGGGATTTGCACCTATCTAACTAGAAATAGGGTATTTACCCTAAATAAGCTTTAACTAGGATAGACTAGAAGGACCACGGACTGTACGTAAGAAACTATTTTATAAGGAAGCCCAGCAGTACGCCAAGCGCTTAGAGGAAGCCTAGACAATAGCTTGTATAAATCTAGAAAAGGCCTAAAAATTAATAGAATAGCAGGTAAATAAGTATAGGCGCGAACCTAACTTTACCGTAGGCGATATAGTCTAGGTTATAATAAAGAACTAAAAGACGGAACGGCCTAGCCGTAAGCTAAACTATTAGATAGCGGGACCGTATAAGGTCCTTAAGAAGATAGGTAACTCGTATAAAGTAAAGCTCTTGGATTTAATTAAGGTTTACCCTATTTTCTTACTAGATAAGCTATAGA
>Ga0307515_10020110_pt1 | contig 11946 bp, 10 predicted proteins | sample 17_EM_MG_FD_194513 | JGI IMG/M metagenome (GOLD analysis project Ga0307515, IMG submission 194513) | Populus trichocarpa ectomycorrhiza microbial communities from riparian zone in the Pacific Northwest, United States - 17_EM | ecosystem: Host-associated > Plants > Roots > Unclassified | place...
GACGCCGCGCACCTGCTGTTGCCAGCCGCACAGCCGGGCGAGATGAACCTCACGTCGATGAATGGTGAGCGTCGCCTGCGCTTGACGGAAAAGTTCATGGAGCCCCCTGGCGAAGCAAAGCCGGACTGCCTGATCGCCGCGATGGTCGCCAACCGCACGAAGGCGCTGTACGAGCAGGCAGGCAACGCCGAAATGGCCCGGCGCTTCTCAGGCTTCGACTGGAAGACAGAGGAAGACGCCTTCAACGACGGCTTTCGTCGCGCGGGCCAACCTGGGGCACCTCCAATCGACAGCCAAGGGGGCAGCACCGGTCACCTTGCCACCTATGCGCTGCTTCGTACCGCGGGCAACAACGGCGTGCAGTTGCCGATCAAGGAGGTGCGTGAAGGCAAGTTGATCGGCACCCCGATGCTCTACGCGGACCACAAGTTCGACACCGATGACGGCAAAGCGATCTTCAAGCCGTCGGCCTGGAAAGGGTTGCCGGACCGCGTTGAGGCGCAGCGCGCCAAGCATCGGTTCTGGATCAACAACGGCCGGGCGAATGAGGTCTGGCAGACCGCGTACCACGACCAATACAACCCGTTTGTACGTGGGCGCTACCCGCTGGCCTACCTGGAGATCAATCCTTCCGACGCGAAGGATCTCGGCATTGGTGCTGGCGACGTCGTCGAGGTATTCAACGACAACGGAGCGACCTGCGCCATGGCCTATCCGGTGGCCGATATGAAGCCCGGCCACACCTTCATGCTGTTCGGCCAAGCCAAGGGCATTGCGGGGGATCTCACGTCCGACTGGACCGACCGCAACGTCGTTCCTTACTACAAGGGGGCCTGGGCCAGCATCCGCCGCGTTGGCGCGATCGCCGACTACCGGCACAACACGTCCTTCAAGCGCCGCGCATTCGATCGCGCGGCGTGACCGTCCAACGATCCGATAGGAGTTGACCATGTCCGTGCAAATTGCTTCGCAGGTGCGTCGCCAGATCGTCATCGCCGCCGCAGGGCTTGCGTTGGCCATCGGCGCGCAAGCAGGCGAGAAGAAGCTGGTGTTGACCGGTGCCAGCACTGTCGCCCCACTGGCTGCCGAGATCGGAAAGCGTTTCGAGAAACTCAACCCTGGCACCCAGGTAGACGTGCAGACCGGTGGATCGGCGCGCGGGGTCAACGACGCCCGCGTCGGCCTGTCCGACATCGGCATGGTGTCGCGCGACCTGAAGCCCGACGAAGAACAGCAGCTCAAGGCGTTCACGATCGCCTACGACGGTGTTTGCATGATCGTCCACAAGTCGAATCCGATCGCGACGCTGACCAAGGACCAGGTCATCGCCATCTATACCGGCCGCATCACCAACTGGAAGGAGATCGGCGGCGCGGATCGCAAGATCACCGTGGTGAACAAGGCGGAAGGCCGCTCCACCCTCGAGTTGTTCCTCCATCACTTCGGCCTCACGAACAGCCAGATCAAGGCTCATGTGGTCGTGGGTGACAACGAGCAGGACATCAAGACGGTGGTGGGCAACGTGGGTGCTGTCGCCTATGTGTCCATCGGCACGGCGGAGTTCGACGTCGATCAAGGCCTGCCCCTGAAGCTCCTGCCCATGGACGGCGTGGCCGCGACTACGGTCAACGTCAAGAACCGCACGTTCCCGCTGATGCGCGTGCTGAACCTCGTGACCAAGGGTCAGCCCACGGGACTCAGCAAACAGTTCATTGACTATGCACGCACGGAGTCAGTTCATGATCTCGTCAAAGATCAGTACTTTGTACCTCTCGCCACCGCGCAGTGACCTGTGGCTGGCGCTGGCCCTGCGGCTGCTGGCCGCATCGGGCGTTGCATTGCTGGCAATCATCGTCTGGTGCCTGCTGGGCGAGGCCTGGACTGTCTTCAGCGGTGTCGGCGTCGGACACTTCCTGACCGATGCCACATGGCACCCCACCGAAGGCACGTTCGGTCTTGCGCCCATGGCCGTGGCGTCCATCGCCTCGTCCATTGGCGCCTTGCTGATCGCCGGTCCCGTTGGGGTGGGCTGCGCAGTGTTCTGCAAGTACTACTGCAGCCCGGTGTGGAGCAGTGCTCTACGTCAGTTGCTGGCCTTGTTCGGGGGCATCCCCTCCGTCGTTTTCGGCTTCTGGGGACTGGTGGTGCTGGTGCCCTTGATCGCAGAAGACAACCCGCCCGGCGCCAGCCTGCTCGCGGGTTCGTTGGTGCTGGCGATGATGATTTTGCCCACCGTTGCACTGACGGCGCACGCGGCGCTGGCAGCGGTGCCGTCCCACTTCCTGGTGGCTGGCCATGCGCTCGGCCTTCGGCGTGGGACGATCGTTCTGAAAGTGGCCTTGGTCGCTGCCCGCAACGGCATCCTCGCAGGCATCGTCCTGTCGCTCGGCCGCGCACTTGGCGAAACCATGGCGATGCTGATGGTCAGCGGCAACATCGTTCAGGTCCCGACCAGCGCCTTCGACTCGGTCAGATCGCTGGCCGCCAACATCGCGCTGGAGATGGCCTATGCGACCGGCACACACCGTTCGGCGCTGTACGCCTGTGGCATCGCGCTGATCCTCGTGGTCGCCCTTTCTACGCTGGTGGCTCACCGTCTCACCACTGGGTGCCAACGTGGATAACGGGCTCATGACCAACCGGTATCGCGCATCGGAACTCTTGTATCCGTTGGCCGCAGCGATGTGCGTCGTGGCGTTCGGCCTGGTGTTGTTCAGCCTTTTCAAGAACGGTGCGGCGTACCTGTCGTGGGACTTCCTGGTGCAGGAGCCCGCGCGCAGCGGGCGCCAAGGCGGCATCTTTCCCATCCTCGTGTCGACCGGCCTGTTGCTACTGGTCGCCATGGTGGTGGCGGTGCCCTCAGGGCTGGCGGCGGCCATCTTGCTCAGCGAAGTGACCCGCAAGGGCAACTTGCTGGCTCGCACACTTGGCGTCTCGCTCGACATCCTGGCGGGCGTGCCGTCGATCGTTTACGGGCTCTTCGGCAACGCGTTCTTCTGCGTGTACCTGGGGATGGGGTTCTCGATCCTGTCCGGTGGCTTGACGCTCGCCTGCATGGTGTTGCCCATCTTCGTGCGGGCTGCCGAATCGGGCTTCACCGCGGTCCAGGAGGACTGGCGCCTCGGGGCGGCAGCCCTCGGCATGTCCAAGTTCAGCACGCTCGTGAACATCTTGCTGCCGGCCGCCACGCCAGCCATCACCGTCGGCCTGGTCCTCGGCATCGGGCGCGCGCTGGCCGAAACCGCGGCCCTGATCTACACGAGCGGTTACGTCGACCGCATGCCCGATTCGTTGCTGGACTCGGGCCGTGCGCTATCGGTGCACATCTATGACTTGTCGATGAACGTGCCCGGTGCAGAGCACAACGCCTACGCCTCGGCGCTGGTGCTCATCCTGTTGCTGTTGATCATCAATGGCGTCGCCTCCTGGCTCGCCGAACACCTGCTCCACAAGAGGATCAAGCGATCATGAACTCTGTTGTTGAAGCGCCGCTGCCCGAGTTCTATCTTGACGACCGAACCGTTGCGCCGGTTGCCGATCGCCACCTGACCCTGGCCCCGCAGCCGGCGGCGCTGTCGGTGAGCCGACTCGGTGTCAGCTATGCCGGCCGCCCGGTGCTGAAGGATGTGTCGATCGACATTGCCGCCGGCCACATCACCGCATTGATCGGCCCATCAGGGTGCGGCAAGACCACTTTCCTGTCCTGCCTCAATCGCATGATCGAACTCGTGCCGGGCAGCCAGGTCACGGGGCAGGTGCGACTGCACGGTGTCGATGTTTATGACGACGCGGTGGTGCCTTTGATGCTGCGTCGACGCATGGGGATGGTGTTCCAGAAGCCTAACCCCTTCCCGCTGTCGATTCGCAAGAATCTCCAGATGCCCCTGCGCGAGATCGGCGTTCGAAACAGAGGCGACTTGGACGACCGGGTGGAGCGTGTGCTGCGCGACGTCGGGCTGTGGAAGGAAGTCTGCGACCAGCTCGACAAGTCGGCGCTCGCCCTGTCTGGCGGGCAGCAGCAGCGCCTTTGCATCGCCCGCGCGCTGGCGCTGGAGCCGTCCACCGTTCTGCTGGATGAGCCCTGCAGCGCGCTGGATCCCATCTCGTCAGGCGCCGTCGAGGACCTGATCACGCAGCTGCGCGAGCGCTACACCGTGGTCGTCGTGACCCACAACCTGGCGCAGGCGCGACGTATCGCCGACGAAGTGGCGCTGTTTTGGGTGCAGGAAGGCTGCGGCGCGCTGATCGAGTTCGGCCCGTCTCAAAAGCTTTTCTGCCAGCCAGAACACCGCCTGACCTGCGAATACATCTGCGGCATGCGCGGTTGAGGTCAGGTTCGGCAGCGCCGCGTACCTAGTCGTTCGGACAGTACAGCGGCGCGGCACCTGCGCCTAGACTTTTGTCAGCACCTCGGCACTGAGCCACAACCAACCCAGGAGAGAAGAATGCCCACTGGCGCTGCTACCACCGGTTCCGCCTGCTGCCCCGCGCCTGCTGGTGCTTCCACTGCCAGCTCCGGATGCTGCCCAGCTCCCGCTGCGGGGGCAACCAAGGCGGCTGCCGCATCTGCCTGCTGCCCCGCACCGGCGCCGAGCCAAGCCCAAAGCGCCGAAGCCGCTTCGTGCTGCGGCGCGCCGGCGCTCAAGGCTGATGCGAACGAGCTGCTCAGCGCGGTCGACTTTCCGAACACCCGGCGCCCGCACATCAGCCTGAACGTCAAGAACGTCCAGCGCGCCATGTGGTTCTACAAGATCCTGTTCAACCAGAACCCCGTCAAGATGCGCCCGGACTACGCCAAGTTCGAGCCCGTCGAGCCACCGGTCAATTTCACCCTCAACGAACACGCCGACGCCGTGGACCGTGACGGCCACTTCGGCATCGAGGTGAAGACGGTGGAAGACGTGGCGCGATATCTGGAACGCTTCAAGGCGGCCGGCATGAAGGTGGACACCACCGAAACGCAGGTCTCGTGCTGCTTTTCGGTGCAGGACAAGGCCTGGGTGGTCGACCCGGACGGCAACCACTGGGAGATCTTCGTCGTCACCAACAACGAGGCGACTGAAGGGTGTGGCCTGACCTGCATTTGCTACGACCCCGGCACGGGCGGCTGCAACTGGAAGTCACGCGAGCAGTAACGCAAGCACTTGCGCGAGCCACATCGCGCTCAAGCCCTCATCCCCATCGATCAAAGGCCGCCCCATGCAAACCGCCGAAGCTTCCACCTCGAACGAGCAGTTCCTTTCCAGCGTTGCCAATTTTCCCGGCAACAGCCGCATCCACATCAGCCTGAACGTGGCGGACCTCAACCGCTCACTGTTCTTCTACATGCACTTCTTCGGCGTCGAGCCGATGAAGGTGCGTGAGGGCTACGCCAAGTTCGATCTGCAAGACCCACCGATCAACTTCTCGATCAACGAGAACCCTCTCGACACACGCAGCCAGGGCCATCTGGGTGTGCAGGTGAAGAGCACGCGTGCCGTGCAAGAGATGCATGAACGCCTGAACAAGGAAGGTTTCAAGATCATCAGCGAAGACGGCACCGAGTGCTGCTATGCCGTCCAGACCAAGCTGTGGGTCGCCGACCCCGATGGCAACCGCTGGGAGGTCTTCGTCACCACCGAGCCAGACGCCGAACAAGGCTGCGGCGCCGACTGCATTTGCCATCAGGAATTTGAGCGCAGCTTCGTCGAGGAATCCGCCGCGTAATTGCTGCCACGACCGGGCATCGCACCCGGTCTCGTTGACGGCCACGAGGGCGTGATCCGCGCCCGCGTTCGTGGCCGTTGTCGTTTCTAACGCCTCTTGTCGTTGGGGCGCCCAAACCGGGAGAACCAGATGATGACCGACTTCTACCGAAAGTACGCCACCTTCGTGATACGCCATCGCAAGGCCGTTGTGGCCCTGCTGGCCGTCGTGACGGTGCTGCTGTGCTCGCGCCTGATGAGCCTGCAGGTCGACATGGACCAGGACACCTGGGTCCCGCAGTCGCACCCCTATGTGCAGACCACCAAAGCACTGGAACTGGTCTTTGGCGGGCGCAACTTCACGATCATCGGTGTCGTGCCGAAGAGCGGGGACATCTACCAGCCCAAGGTGCTGGCCAAGATCCAGCGCATCCAGGAGGGCATCGAGAACCTGCCCGACGCCATCCGCCACAACGTCATGAGCGTGGCCGCGCGCAAGGTGAAAGACATCAAGGCCAATGACACAGGCCTGGTGGTCAAGCGCGTCATGGAAAAGGTGCCGGAATCGGCACAAGAAATTGAAGCGCTTCGCCAAACGGTTCAATCCAACCCGTTTTACGTCAACTCGCTCGTGTCGCCAGACGGGAAGGCGGCCGCCGTGATCGCCGACTTCAAGGTCGACACCAGCAAGCCCAGCTACGCGGCGCTGTACGCGCAGATCAAGTCCGTGCTCGACAAGGAGCGTGACGACACGGTCGACATCTATGTCGGCGGCTTGCCGGTGGACTTTGCGTCGTTCGAGTCGCACATGATGCAGATGCCCATCTACTTCGGGGCGGCCCTGCTGATCATCATGGTCATCCAGTACTGGTCGTTCAAGAGCTTCCAGGGGATGCTGCTGCCGGTCCTGACCGCCTTGCTGAGTGTGATGTGGGCGCTCGGCTTCATGGGGCTGGTCGGCGTGCACATGGACGGCATGAACACCACCACGCCGATCCTGATCATGTCTGTCGCGGCGGGGCATGGCATACAGATCCTCAAGCGCTACTACGAGGAATACCACCGCCTGCGCCTGACCACGGCGCGTCCTGACAACCGTGAGGTCAGCCGCCAGGCGGTGATTGAGTCGATCGCTCGTGTGGGCCCCGTGATGACGATCGCCGGCGCCATCGCGGCTATCACGTTTGCCACCTTGGCCACCTCGGATGTCTCCGTGGCCAGGCACTTCGGCGTCTTCGCCGCGTCCGGTGTGATGGCGGCGCTGATCCTGGAGATGACGCTGATCCCGGCGCTACGCGCCATGCTGCGCCCGCCTTCCAAGACCGAAGCAGCGGCGGAGCGCCAGTACAAGTACCTCGACGCCGCGCTGATCCGCCTGGCCAACGGCCTCACCGGTGGCCGTGCATCGTTGATCCTGTTGGCAGGTGTCGGCGTCATTGCGGTGATCGCCTCCGGCGCGAGCCGGATCCAGATCGACAACAGCCTCCGCACCTACACCCGACCGGACAGTGAAGTGCGCGTACATGATCGAGAGCTCAACAACCGATTCGGTGGCACCAACACCATCTACTTCCTGGTGGAAGGCGACAAGCCCGACAGCCTGAAGGACCCTCAAGCCCTCAACGCCATCGGCGCGCTGCAAGACTTCCTGGCAGCACAGCCCCATGTCGGGAAGACGCAGTCAATCGTCGACCTCATCAAGCGCATCAACCAGGCGATGCATGCGGACGTTGCATCGCAATCGCTCGTGCCTCCGAGCCGAGAGCTGATTGCGCAGTACCTGCTGCTGTATTCGATGTCGGGTGACCCGCAGGACTTCGACAGCTACGTCGACAACGACTACCGCAAGGCGGCCGTCTGGGTCTTCCTGAAGACCGACAGCACCAACTATGCCGAGCAGCTGCATCAGAAGGCCGAGGCGCTGATTCGCGAGAAGTTTCCGCCCGGCATCACGGTCCGCATGGGCGGCAGCCTGCCGCAAACAATCGCGGGCAACCAGGCTCTGACAACCGGCAAGACCAAGAACATTGCCCAGATGGTGCTGGTGGTCTTCGTGCTGAGTGCCTTGGTCCTGCGCTCGTTTGTTGGTGGCCTGTTTGTGACGACGCCCCTGGTGCTCGTCGTGCTGGCCAACTTCGGCGTGATGGGATGGCTCGGCATCCCACTCGACATGGGCACGATTTCGACGGCGGCCATGGCCATCGGCATCGGCGCCGACTACGAGCTGTACCTTCTGTTCCGATTCCGCGAGGAGCTGCAGCGCTCTGGTGATGTCGCTGCGGCGACCAGGCAGTCGTTGGTGACCTCAGGCAAGGCCGTGCTCTACGTGGCGCTCTCGATCGCGGCTGGCTACTCGTTCCTGCTGACCTCTGGGTTCGCGTTCTACAGCCGCCTTGCGGTGATGGTGATTGCCACCATGGCCGTCAGTGCCTTCGCCGCGATCATCTTCCTGCGGGCGATGACCATGATCTTCAAGCCCAAGTTCATCTTCGGGGCAAACAAGCCAACGCTGACGGGTGGGCAATTGAGCGAGTCGGGGGCGCAATGAAGCACGCGATCTCCGCCATCCTGCTGCTGACCTCGATCGCCTTTCTCGCACCTTCTGGCGCCCGAGCACAGAGCGCGGACGAGGTCATGCAGAAGAACTTCTTCGCGTCGAAGCCCAAGATGCTCTCCAAACAGGTCACGATGACGCTGATCAACGAGCGGGGCGAAACACGCCAGCGCAAGATCTCGGCGCTCACGTCATTGCAGGCCAACGGGGTCGACTCGAACATGATGGTCCGGTTCCTGGAGCCGGCCGACATCAAGGGCACCTCGTTCCTGCAGATCGAGCACTCCGAGGCGGATGACGATCAGTGGATCTACCTTCCTGCGTTGCGCAAGAGTCGCCGGCTGGTGTCCAGCAACCGCAAGGACAGCTTCATCGGCTCGGACTTCGCCTATGGCGACGTCCTGCCGCCGAAGGTCAGTCTCTACCAACACAAGTTGACAGGTGAGGAGACTGTCGAAGGACTGCCTTGCTACATCGTCGAATCGGTGCCGGCGACTGAGCAGGTCAAGGTCGACTACGGGTACTCGCGCAAGGTCACTTGGGTCGCGAAGAACAGCTTTCACGAAGTCAAGACCGTCTACTACGACGTGACGGGTCGCCTGCTGAAAACCCAGATCGTTCGCGACATCGTGTTGGTCGATTCAGACACCAGCCGATGGGCTCCCAAGTACAAGGAGATGCTGAACCACCAGACCAACCACAAGACGGAGGTCCGTGCGGACAGCTACACGACGGACGTCAAGATCTCTGCCGACACCTACACCACCAGGTCGCTGGAGCGCGATTGACGGTGATGGCGGAAAGTGCGCCACGAGGTGTTCGCATTGGAAACACCCTCGTGGCGCTGTTTGTAGGTATCGGTTGGTCAACCTGCCAATCCGTTGCGGCAGCCGACACGCCCGTCAGCCTCAGCGGCTCCGTGCGGGCTGACTACTTTGGGTCTACCCGCACGCTCGATGACCGCCGCGACCTGCTGGGCGCAACGCTGCAGGTCAAAGGCATTGCGCGGCCAAGCGACAACACGTCCATCAAGGTCGAGGCTCGGGCGACAAGCCCGGCCATTGGCCGGTCCTCGCCAAAAAGCGATGCATCCCTCGTCGAAGGCTATGCCTCGCTCAACGCCGGCCGCTGGGACTGGCGCTTGGGTCATCAGATCGTCGCCTGGGGCCGCGCCGACGGCATCAACCCGACGGACGTCGTCAGCCCACGGAACACCACGGTGCTCTTGCCCTTCGACGTTGACCAGCGCCGCGGCATCTGGGGTGCCATGGGCACGTATGCGTTGTCGTCGGAGACGAGCCTTTCGCTGCTGTGGAAGACCGACTTCGAGCCCACGGGGATTGCGATCCCCGCTGATGAGCGCTCCAACTATCAGTTCCAAGAGCCGGATCACCAACAAGCGCAATGGGGCATGCGGCTGAACCGCGCCGGCGACGACGTGGACTGGTCTGTCAGCTTGTTTCGTGGTCATAGCCTGCTGCCGAACGCCGGGCCCGATCAGCCCGCGCCTGGCATGCCGCTGCGATTGACGTACCCACTCATCACCATGCTGGGCGCGGACCTGGCCAAGAACTTCGGTGCTTTCGGGACCCGCTTTGAGGCGGCCTACACCGTGCCCGTCAACACGCCTCGGGCCCAGGAGCCGGGGCTGCGACGCAACCTGTATGTGGTCGCCGGCGTGGACAGGACCTTCTTCCCGCGGCTGAACGTCAACGTGCAGGCCTTCGTCCGGCACGCCTGGGGTCTGCCCAATGCCCTTGACGGCCAGTACACAACCGCCCAGGGCTTCAACGCCGCCACGTTCATGCAGCAACGGCCATGGGTCCACGGACTGACCCTGCGCGTCAGCAACGCCTGGCTGCACGACACCCTCGAGGCCGAGGTCTTTGTGCAGCGGTTCTTCCGAGACGACGACACCTTCGTGCAACCGATGGTGACTTACGCCTTCTCGGATGCCGTGCGAGGCACGGTGGGTGCGCAGTACTACGCCGGGAGCGGAGCGCAGTTTGGTCCGATGAAACGCAACCGCGGGCTCTTCGCCGAGCTTCGGTATTCGTTCTGAGCTGTAGACGAGCGAGGTAGTACGAGGAGTGTTCTTTTCAACATAGCAGTGACTCACGACAACGTTGGGTTAGGCGACGCCGCAATGCGGCGCCTTGACCTGTTCTGATTTTTCACAACGGAGCTTTCAAAATGAAGCCGACTGACCTTGCCGACATCCTGTCCACCGAAGCACCGAACTACTGGTTCGGTGGTGTGGACGACTCGACTACGCTGACGATGGAGCACGAAGCCGTCCGTCGCTGGAATGCCAAGTCGCCTGCGGTGGACGAGTACATTCGAACCAACTTCCTGTCGGTCTACCGCGACCTGCTTGGCGAAGTGGAACGCGGCTGGACCCCGCCAACGCTGCAGCAACGGCTCGGCGCCGTCCTGGTGCTCGACCAGTTCCCGCGTCACATCTACCGCGACCAGGCAGCCATGTACGCGACCGACGACCGCGCCTGCGAGCTGACGCGGGGCGCTTTGGCGACCGAAGAGCACAAGAACCTTCCCCTTGCCCACCGGATGTTCCTGTACATGCCACTGATGCACACCGAACGGGTCAAAGACCAGCAGCTGGAGGTCGAGCTGTTTGATCAACTTCGCCAGGACGCGAAGACCCGGTCACCGCAGAACGTGCAGTTCTTCGAGATGTCCTACAACTATGCGCGACGGCACCTTGAGATCGTCGAGCGCTTCGGGCGTTTCCCGCACCGCAACGCAATCCTGGGGCGCCAGACGACTGAAGAGGAGGCCACCTTTCTGAAGGAGCCGAACAGTTCGTTCTGACTTCCCGGATTGCCAGCAACTACGCATCGGTGATGTCGTCTGGCTAGATGTGACGGGTCTGAATGGGACGCTGGCGGTCCAAACTATGAGCGGCACTGAGGATTCCGGATTTGCGCATTCGGCCCATCAGGCGACTGGCCGGATGCGGCCCTGGCCTGCCCTTCGGCCTCGCGCGGCGAAGTGCGGCAGTGCAGCGGGTGCTGCCGTCTCCGCCGAGGTTCGCGATGACGGCCCTGGTCAGGTTGCCGTCATCCACCGAGGCTATGGCATGTCGGCCCAATGCCGAGTATCGAAGACCCTGGCGCCCTTTGCATAGCTGAGCCATTGGGACCGCAGGGGTCCACTTGTCGATGCGCTGAAATAGCGCTCGCGACCCGCTGTGCTCATCTGCGGCATGGCGCTTCGCGATCCTTCGATCGCGAACTCGGTTCCGAAGACGAGCCCCGGAAACCGCCGCCCGGCCTCAAGATGCTCTGAAGGTCGGGGTGTTCGGGCCCGGCGAGACGAAGCGCCCGGACTACGTGTGCATGATGCGACGGCGCGCAGCCGAAAGGTGACGGTGCATTTGAGGGATTCGGGGTGCTTGGCCCTTGGTACAGGGCGCCGATGGCGCCAAAATACCTAACCTCGATTGAGGGAGGCGAGGGGCGCCGCATACCTCGGCACGTCCATTTCAGTCCATGCGGCATTGGGAGACTACCTATGTCCGACGAAGCAGGCGATCTGAACGCAGGGGAAACTGTTCAGCTCAAATCCGGGGGGCCCGTGATGACGGTCGAGGCTATCTACAACGCCAAGGATGGAGGCGCTAGGAAGGTAAAGGTCATTTGGTGGAGCAACGACAAGCTGCAGCGCGAAGACCTCTACGCCTGGACT
>Ga0307515_10020111_pt1 | contig 11945 bp, 17 predicted proteins | sample 17_EM_MG_FD_194513 | JGI IMG/M metagenome (GOLD analysis project Ga0307515, IMG submission 194513) | Populus trichocarpa ectomycorrhiza microbial communities from riparian zone in the Pacific Northwest, United States - 17_EM | ecosystem: Host-associated > Plants > Roots > Unclassified | place...
AGTGAATATCAATGCTGAGTTTAATCTGAGTTTAATCTGAGTTTAATCTGATGGCAGTTAACCCCATAATTGAATGCTTTTGAAGGGATCTCGTCCCCGAGTATTGTCAGGGTTTAGAGTCTAGCGTGGTCTACACTGCGCCTCCCGTTTTTGTCGAATCCCTCCATCGTTGCTCAAATAGAAGTCTACCTTGCCAGCCGTTTCATATGCATGCAGAGGACATTATTACTACCTTCTTAACGTTGAACATCTATATCGGGCAATGCCTTCCAGAAGCCCTCACCCTAACACGACTCCGATCGTACGAAATGTTCGATGTCTTGCTAATTGTCAGAATCAACAAAAGTGTGGGCCTTCAGGGAATTCTCAACTGCCGCCTGCTAAGAGACGCGTTTCCGTACCGGCTGGCGAGAGGAATTCCTCTCAAGGAGGGAGTTCCGTACCCTCTACAATCCAAGGTCAGAACTCCACCCCCTCATCTTTGCTGAACGGATTCTCGCGTTGCAGATATCACTCAACGCGTGACTTCCACCCCGTCCGCTACACTGCGACAGTCAATTAATACTCCAACCGCCATGCCGGGTACAACAAGTCGTAGCACATCAACACCCGGAGGAACCTTACAGACAGACTCAACGCGTCGCGTTGTATCCAGGCCCACATCTGGCATTGCTAGCACTCCCACTCCTCTCAGCAGTCTTGAAAACCTGCCTACCCCCATCCCTAATCCAGAAGTGTGCGCGATCATTACAAATCCACTGTGAACGCGAGCTACCGAAAAGAATCACAGACAGAGGCAGTGGCAATTGCAACTGCAGGTGGTGTCTACACCTCGATCAATGGTCTCCGGCAGTCGCAGCATCCATCGATTTTGGTCACTCAGACATGACGCGTCTTGTATTTGCAACGGGCAGACTCCTGGAGCTCTACATGTGGAACAGACGGCCATTTATGAGTGCAAGCGACTTGGAGATGGTAAGTTATGCAATGCGACACGTTGCAAAAGCATGAGCTGAAGCCCCACACTGGCAGATAATAGAGACGTACTGGAACACCGCTATGCAGCAAAACAACATTTGGACCATAGCATTCGAGGCACACACAGAGGAGATCTTGAAAGAGGTATGCTGAATCAACGGCCCACGTTGGATATTACATGCTCAAACCGGTACCAGGTTCGCGCACAAGTCGATAAGATTAAATCCCATTCTATTCAATCAGCAAGGGACATCATTGTATAGCTTTATGATCTCCACCACTTTGAATCTGCTGCAGAGCGTTTGGAATTCATTGATTCCCTTCTGGCAGACAATCAGTATCTTTTTCCAGTAGCAGAGCGTGTGGAAGGTGGTGTCACGGCGCAAGAAGGTACGAGGGTACTTGGGAAAATATAGAAGAGAGATACGGAAGGTGTGGAAGGAATTGTGTTACGGAAAGGCGGAGACGTTGGAAGACGCGGAGGAAGCGGCGAGATGGTGGCGGTATAATTTAGTATAGATAAAGAAGTGAGTTGAGGTGTTGCGACGTCAGGAGAGGTGGCGTGGTTGTTACGATAAGGAATAACGGAGTGGTGTGTAAGATCATGGGATGAGATTCGGATGGTACATCGGAGCATGAAGAATGGTTCGAGGGTGGCAGAAGAATTGTATATAAAGAGAGTGTTGATAGTGTTGGAGGGTTTTCTTTTCTTCTCTCTTTACTCATTCTCTTGTATAGCAAGCAATAGTACGACTTTGGAAAAATATTCTGATTCTTGTTCTCTCGATACGCACTTCGAGTTCAGTCTTGCAACATCCACATCACCTGCGCCCGACCTCGCCCGTTACAGGTGGTGTACGTGGTCCAAATCCAACGCAGAGGCAGTCAAAAGCTGATAACAAATGGCGAGCGTCCACTTTACTTCCTGGCAGAAGCAATCCCTTGGTTTGTCTACATCAAATTTTATCATCGGGCAAATAACCGCGGTAAGTATGCTGATGGATTTTATAATTCCATGATTGACGACAAGGACAGTCATATACCCTTGCCACTGATCATGTTTACATGCACCGCGTTGTGCCATGCTCTCCTGGAGTAGCAAAAGAACAAAGGTGTTTATCCGAAAGCTTCCCAGTCAAAGCTGAAAGCGGACGGACCTGATCGCTCGAACTACTTCAACTACAAGAATGACGGTTGTAAGATCGCATCCTGCTGCGCTGTAACAGGTCGCAAGTTGTTAACCTCGCCTGGCGTTGCAGACACCTATACGTTCTTGATGAATACCTGGAATACACTACCAGAGAGCTACCAACAGAGAGTGTATAAAAACACTCTCGCTACAGTCAAACGTCAGATCCAACAGGCGGAGAACCCAACGCCTGCCATGGTGATCAGCGTGGAAGCAGCGCGTGTTGACAATGCTATTCTGCTTGACTATTTGACCTCCAAAGTGACGCTTGAGGAACCTGAGATTGGAAGCACTGACCCAAACAACCCGATAGACAACAATTGAACGCATGACGAACTGCATTTCGGGATGCCAGGGGACAGCGGGGATGATGAAGATGAAGGAGACGAAAGCGACGAGCACGATGCCATCCCCACTGCCACCAGGTGAGGACGGCCCGCGACTGAACTCGAAAGGTTTTACCTGGGAACTAGTGATGTCGATGGGTATGAGGGCGACGATGGCGATGACGCGGATGCGGATGAGGAGGAAGAAGCATCGCTAGCCAATGATGAATCAACGCAGAATGTGGAGGACTGAGGGCATAGTACTAGAGAGTGTGAAGATTGGACATGGCGATGATGCGGATGCGGATAAGGAGGAAGAAGCATCGCTAGCCGATGATGGATCAACGCAGAATATGGAGGACTGAGGGCATAGTACTAGAGAGTGTGAAGATTGGACAGTATATTTCAGACCTGTAAAATACGATAATGCCGAAGCAAATGCAATGGCAAGCGATGTATCCGAAGCGAAGACTGTATTGTAATAAGTGACAACATCTCAAAACTAAACATATATGGGGAGAGTGCGGCATTCGATATATAGCAATAAGCGGAGAGGTAAAATTTGACACTCGGCCGGAGAAAGGCATAAACATCGCCAGCCATTGTTTAAACTGCTTCAGCATAACTGCAGCCCCTGCGAAGTGTGTAACACACATGTCATTCAGATAATGCATATACATCACCACAAAGTAAAGGAGGTACATATGCAATGCGACCCATCACCTAGGCGACGGGTAGCATGTAATTCTCCGTCAGAGGGTACGAGGTTCCGTCAGAGCCGTCAAAGCCATCCGGAACACTGCGGTGTTTCAGACGGAAACTAGGGTCGTTGCTGATGAACAAATACAATCGAACGAACCAGGACCAGGACAGGTGCTAGCGTTACGGACGATGAATTGGGTCGAGGCATTAGCCAGGAAAAATAACCAGGTGGAGTACTGATGAGTACCTGCTCATAAGGGGATAGAACGCAATGAAGAAGCCGATCAACAAGCGACAAAGGCGGCATATAAGCATTGTGGCAGTTATACCGAAACGCAAAATCCATTACCGTTTTTAGATTATGTTTCTTTCTCCCATGTTAGCAGAAGGTTAACGGATGTGAAGTGGGAAGAAAGTAAGAAAGAAATAGAAGAGTTGGGGAAGAAGTCAAAGCACAGTTACGAGTATGATTTGGTGAAGAGGGGAGGTAACCGTGCGGTGATGGGAGCCAAAAAGACGCTTGCGGCGAGGTTTTATCAGCTAAAGTCAGGACATGCACTGATAGCAAAATACCTATTGCGAATCGGAAAAAGAAGAGATATGAAATGCTGGTGGTGTGGGCATGAATATCAGACAAGAGACCACCTTTTTAAGTGGTGCAAAAGATGGAAATGAGAACAAAACAGGCTTTGGGTTGACAGGCAAGAGGGGGAAAATGGGTATGAGGGTGTTGAAGAGGTGTTAAAAAAGCCGAAGATTTCTTTGCCTATGTCTCTTGTTTTTGCAGAAGAAAAATGTTTGCAGGTGTTGATGGATTTTCTTTTCCATACTGATGTTGGCAGAATTAGCGGAGTGGCGGAGGAGGCAGAGAACTCAGATCACGAGGAGTCGAGTGATGGGGGGGTGTAAAAGTTTGATGTTGTTTTTGTGTTGGCGGTTTCATTTTGTTTAGTGGGGAAGAGGACTCGCGACTTTGCTTTTGATTCTTTATGTTACAGAAGAAGCGGGGAGGAAATATGTACAGGATATGCCATGGCCGCCAGCAGCCGAATGCAATATGATTACAAACAAACAAACATACTTGATCTATATCCTTCCAATCTCGCAATCGCACTCGGGTGAAGAGGTTGTGGGGTGTGGGTGAGCGAGGGAGCACCACCGTCTATGCCAGTAATATAAGACGTCTTATTTTTGGGACATTAGGGGCTGTGCATGCACGTGTATTTGGATAGCCCCACAAGGCTCCGAGTAGTGTTACACTGACCACTCATTGGTTGCAACGTTGAAAACTTCATTGATATGAATCCCCTCCTCACATCCACTTCACAACTTCACAACTCAACATAATGGACACTGATTGCACAATAGAAACGTTATTCAACTTCTGCACTGAGGCCTTTCACAGCGCTGTTTCCAAGGCGAGATCCGCAGCGTCAGAATGGTCTGAGCACCGAGCAGAGTGGGAAGAGCAACAAGGTCGGTTTTTGCTTTGGGGGGGATGTGTTGCAGCTAGCAGTGAACTTGAAGGTCGGCTTCGCAATGCTCAGGAAGACGAACTCCTGGAGTTTGTGCTTATTGTTCTGTGCACAATGGCACACGACCTTCGCGGTGGTCAGTTTTTTCTCGCTTTGTTGATCAATGTGTTTCTGAAATTCGAAAACCCTCGTAGGGATTCCATCTGGGAAAAAGGAATATTTTCTGCACCTGATACAAGTGGCCCAACGTCTTTTGCCCCAGATATCCAGTTGTATCTCTGACGGCCCGGAACCAGCACCTAAAAAACTCATAGCTAGGATGAAGCAATCAAATGATTCACTTTATTACTTGGTCCCATATCTGGATGAGATCATCGATTCAGACTGCGATACAGCGTCCGATATACAGCACGAGAATCCAGAGGGGTCATCAGAACCAAGCCCTGAGGAAAAGGCATATGAAAACAATATCCTACACAAGTTTCCGCATCTGAATGGAAGGGTTGCAAGGAACCTTGCGCGTGTCAACTGGATTCGCCACGCACGAATTCGAGATATGTCTGAGTCTTATGAAGCAGGTCAGAACACAGGGATCGATGCAAGCCATTTTGAAAAGAAAGCGGCGAGGGCGGACTGTGACTCTGTTCTTTCAACAGATTCCGATTCCAATTCCGATGATTTTAGTACTATAGCCACAACGACTACAGAGAGCATAGGACAAACCGCAGTACCTCTACCGCCAGTACCATTGCAACGTGACGTTGAATTCTTGTGCAATATATGCTTTACAGTGCAGCGTGGCATCTATAACAAACACCAGTGGAAGTTCGTTATATCTACCCTCAGTGTTGATCATTGCTGATTGGTCGCAGGAAACACGTTATTCATGACACCCAACCCTATTCTTGTATCTTCGAACCATGTCAAGATAAGGACAGAACGTTCTGTCGCAGAAGAGATTGGATGGATCACGAGCTTCAATTCCACATGCGTTATTCTTCTCAATGGCTTTGCATCGGCGACTGCCCAAAGTCTTTCTCCCATCGAGAAGATTTTGTTGCGCATATTTTTGGAGACCTTCTGGGGAACAGCAACCTCGATTTGAACATTGATGAGATAGTTGACAGTCGTGAGAGTAGGACAGCTCACGAGCCTTCTATGCCAGTCAATTGCCCATTCTGTCTTGAAACGATAGAAGAAAACCGGAGAGCATTTCAGAAGCATGTTGGAAGACATCTTGAGGAAATTGCGTTAAACAGTTTGTCTCGAAAGATCTCCATCAGCTCAGCGGAAGAAGAAGAAGAGCCGGAATACCGCGATATAGGTGCCCCTGAAAGCCTCAATAAGGGTGACGAACCGCTAGAACCGATATTAGTACCAATTGCCGACTCAGGACCAGCTGCGGAGATCGAGACTAAAGCATCTCAAGATGTATGAAAGAAGAATTGCCCCGTTAGAACTCGAACGATGAAGCTAATTGAACCGTTATTTGATAGCATCAGTCCAAGGAGTTGCGGTCCGATCGGATAATAACTCCATCAGATACCGTGGATAGCACCGCTCTCTTATCGACACCAGTACCACCGCGTGATAGATCAACAACAAGCTCTCCAACTCAACACAGTCAACATGAGTTGGACCCGGACATCCAAAATTATCTAGCACCTGTGATCTTGAATGAATCCTATCCTAGATCTGGTGGCGCCTCCGAATATGGGGAGCTTTTAGACTCAAGTTCTCATTCGGGTTTCTCAACGGATGATGACATAGAATTTCCGCTTCAAGAAAAGCCCCACATGCCTGCATGGTCTAGGCCTCTTAGATTGGGGACTGTGCAACTCAAATGCACGTTCGAAAAGAACGGCCGTAAATGCACCGCGGATGTTTTCAGCCGTCCATCTAAAATGAGGCAAGGCTTCTCTTTGGGTTGCTGCGCCAGGAGCTAACAAACACCATGATCTAGGGCGCATCTTGTCAACGAACATATGGGGTTTTCGCCATTTCAATGCGGAAATTGTATGCGTATCTTTGCACGTCCCTCGCTGCGTACCGGGCATTTAGAAAACATCGAGAGCTCCTACGAAAAGATTTGTCCATATCCCAGTGATAGGAGATGAGGACTACGAGATGAGGAATCGGATAGAGAAGGGACTGTGGGACATTCACATGGAACAGGAAAAAGTTGATGCGGTAGTAAAGTTGATCGGTCAGTACAATGGGAGAGTTGAGAGGAGACGTCTGCAATCTCGGCCTCTGGGAATCACAAGGTTGTTCTGTCATTCTATCGCTGTTAATTTTGCCTTCACTAACTGTTTCCAGGATACCCGACCACCGCAGACGTAGTTAGACTTTCTTATACTCTCAGTTAGATCCTATTCTCTATTCAGTGCTCTGATATGACAGGCTGGAGACTTTCGGTACAGATGGGATTCTGTACGTAGCTATAGACATTCGGTGTCAAAGGGTGGAAAAATATTATCCAACCGGCCCGGGTAGTAGATAGTTCTAGATCGACTCCACCACTGGAATGAGTACATTCGGAGTGGCCGTGCACGTAAGGTTTAACTTTCTGGATGTAATCGCGCACATATCCATCTATCTGGTTTCACGAACTTGAAATAATCATCATGTGGATTGCATGAAAGGCTCTCTCGTAACCAATAGGTGGCCTCGAATCAGGCTCTTAGTTGTGTACGTGTGCACTAAGATGAAAATGGACGCGACAAAAAGGGAATAGTGTGGCGAGGGAATGAAGTTGTGAGAGAGCCTGGAGACCTTGCTCCACACAAAGTTCCCAGGTCAACCTGGTTAAAATTTCAACACCACAGGTTTGAGCTGGGTTTGCACAGTTTAAGGGAAAAGAAATCAACTTTATATGGAGCACTAAGTGAATTGGAGAAAATTTGTGGTGTAAAGTGATCAAGAGTGACCAGGTTAAGCCCAGATCAGCTTTGGGTTAAGGCTGCAGTGAGTCCACATTTGGTGGAATTCTTTAAAAAATACTCGGTATTGACTCAGGTAGATGTAACCTAATAAACCCTCAAAGCTCAGCTCTCTGGAGGTAATTTGAAATTTTGGTGGAGTGATGTCTCCAGGCCCTTTCACCTCACTTTTTTCATAATCTCAATTTGGGTCAGACTTGCCATTTCGGTTAGTATAAAATCACATGAGATCAAAGGGCCGGGGTACGAGGCCAACCAATAGGTACCCACCCCTACACGCTGTATTTGTTGCACTTCCTCTTTGGGATACAAGATTTCTTATCCGCCCAATCATATTTCCTTGCACTACACCTGACGTCTCGTTCAATCAATCGTATCTATTCCGGGTCGCAAACTGCAGAGGGTGCAGGGAATACTTTCAGCCGCACTCTCTCCAGCTTTGTGAATGCGGGGAACCATTCTATCTCCACCTTTCTGATACTTGACGACCACCATGGCTGATCCTTTATCAGTTGCCGCGAGTGTTGCCGGACTAATCAGTTTGGCCGAAACGGCAATAAGGCTTGGGTATCAGTATCACAATGACGTGAAAGGGTTTCCTGCAGACTTTGAAAGGCTCCTGTCAGAGATCTCGAGTCTCTATGGAGTCCTCTGCCAGATAAAACTGATAGTGTCTCGACCTGGACGAACCTCAAATATCAGTTTCCTTAAGGGATTCTGCTGACGTTTATTCACTTTCGGGAAGAAAATGTCTAACACTCGCTTCGCCATGAAGATAGCATCAATGACTGCAACAGCACTCTTAGGGAAATAGTCGACATATTAGAGTTGGCTACACCCAGAGCAGGGAAAACCATTCAAAATGCTGCTAAGAAGCTTTTGTGGCCGCTGAAAAAAAGCGATACTGAAGCTCCGTTGACTCAACTTGAGCGCAATAAGAGCACATTTTCGTTAGCACTGTCGGCCGAACAATTGTTGGTTTCCAAAATATCTACTACTCCGCACGCAATGGTATGGGTTTTATCAGAGTGGTGCTAACTTACCAACAAGGCATGTAGTACAAGATCTTCAAGCTGAAAGTTTAGACTTTAAACTCTGGAGGGATAAGGAGAATGCACTCCGTGCAGGTGAAACTCCAGCTATTTATTTCAGCACAGAGCTTTAACTGATCAGGGCTGTTTTGTTACAGGAGAAAAACGATTGAAAATCGTCAAATGGCTCTGTCCGACAACGCATGAGAGCAGACACGTTGATATTCAGGCCGAAAGGAAAGATGGGACCGGAAAATGGCTTCTGGAAACGGAGGAATTTAAGCGATAGAAGGAAGAGAAGGCGAAGTCTCGGTCGCTGTGGGGTCGCGGCATTCGTTGGTACCCCCATCTTTCTACTGGCTTAAGACGCCAATGCTGATAGGAAATGGCCTTGACAGCCGGAGCCGGCAAAACGTTTTTGAGGTAAGCTGTCTTTTGGTTTATTAGACACATGGAGTTGACATCGTTGTGTTCTGGATAGTTCGATTGTGATCGATCACCTCCTAGACCAATCGAAGTCTAGAGTCGCTTATATATACTTTGATTACAACGAACAGGACCGACAGAAGCCAATGGATGTGCTTTCAAGTATTTTAAGCCAGCTTGCTGGTCAATCCGCGCAATTGCCAAAGATGCTCGAGGACTTGTACGATGAGCTTGAGCCGAAGCGGAAACAACCTACCCTTCAGTCATTGCATGGTGTGCTGGTGGATATGTCCAAGCAATTTCCCCGAGTCTATATAATCTTTGATGCGCTGGACGAATGCGACCAGCACAAGCAACGAACGGTATTACTTCCGTTATTTCATCAATTGGGGCAAAGCGGTGTGAACCTATTTATCACCAGTCGCCCTATCCAAAGGATATCCAAGAGTCTTTCCAGGATATAACTACCGTTGAACTCTCTGCCGACGAATCAGACATTCGATCATACATTCGAGAGACAATCGACCAGAATCAACTCGCCAAACGTCTTGTGAAGAGCGCGGGATGCGAAGAGAGAATCATCTCCCAGCTCGTGAATTGTGCGAAGGGGATGTAAGTAAAGCGTATTATATACGAGACAGTCGTGTCGTTACTAATCATGAGACTCCAGGTTTCTTCTCATCCGTTTCCATACCAATTTCCTCTGCAGCCAAACCACTCCAAGAAAGATTTTAATGGAGCTTGACAATCTCAAGAATACCCCTACCCGAAAAGAACCATTGGATCCTACGTACGACCGGGCTCTTGGACAGTTGAATCGACAATCCGAGGAATGTGTAAAACTAGGATTCAAAATCCTCTCTTGGCTCTCTAAAGCCCGACGAACCCTCACAGTAGAAGAATTTCGAATAGCAATTTCGGTTGAACCGGGCACTTACGAGCTTGATGATCTAGATTTACCGGACAGAATGACACTAACCGATGTATGTGCCGGATTAGTCGTCATAGAAGAGAACAGCAACACCATTCGATTTGCACACTTCACTGTACTGGAATGGCTCGTCCGGAAATCGATCATCCCAGAAAAGGCGAACTTAGACATTGCGGTCACTTGCCTCATGTATCTCACATTCGATGCCTTCAGCGGGGGTCCTTGTGCATCTAAACCGGGGGACTCAGGCGCTCTCCAAGATCGACTCCAAAAACATCAGCTTTTAGAGTATGTCGCTGGCCATGCGCCCTTTCACATAAGTTAGTGTGACGAAAAATTCACTACAGAAGCCTTTCTCCAGTTTCTCAAATGCGAGGGCAACATGCATTCTTACTTACAGGTGGCCATATATTTCACAGGAAGCTATCCCTACGAAGATTCCGGAATCGAAAGTACTCGCCCAATACATATAGCATCGGGCCTTGGGAGGACGGTAGCAGTTCAGTTCTTGGTGGAGGGGGGAGCCGAAATCAACGCGAGAGACGAGGGTGACCGGACTTCCCTACACCTGGCTGCCGCAGAAGGCCACATTGAAACGGTGCAGTCCTGGTGGAGAAGGGTGCCGAAATTAACGCGAAAGACAATGACAGCTGGAATTCTCTACACCATGCTGCTGAGGATGGCCACATTGAGACGGTGCGGTTCCTGGTGGAGAAGGGGGTCGAAATCAATGCGAGAGACAGTGGAGGCTAGATTTCTCTACACCTAGCTACTGAAGGAGGTCACATTGAGACGGTGCAGTTCCTAGTGGAGAAGGGGGCCCAAATAAATGCGAGACGGTGGAGGCCAGATTTCTCTACACCTGGCTGCCGAAGGAGGCTATATTGAGTCGGTGCGCTTCCTGGTGGAGAAGGGGGCTGAAATCAATGTGAGAGACAGTGGTGGCCGGAATTCTCTATACCTGGCTGCCGAAGGAGGCAATATTGAAATAGTGAGGTTCCTGGTGGAGAAGGGGGCCGAAATTAATGCGAGAGACGGTGGAGGCCTGATTTCTCTATACCTGGCTGCCGAAGGAGGCTACATTGAAATGGTGCGGTTGCTGGTGAAGAAGGGAGCCGACATCAACGCAATGATAATCACGGCTGGAATTCTCTACACACGGCTGCTGCAAGAGACCACATTGAAATGATGCGGTTCCTGGTAGAGAAGGGTGCCAAAATCAACGCCCTAAACGATGAAGGCAAAACTGCTCTTGATTTGGCGAGGTTTTATGGGGAGTCGGATGTGGCGGAATCGCTGGAATGCTTGGGCGGTGTCTGATGAGGCTGGGCTCCAACCCAAATTACAACAAGGTTCCGGAGTTGACAGTGTAAGGTATAGTACGGGTGGGTAGGAATCAGGAAAGCGATAGCTGGGGTACTGGTTGTCAGACGGGTGTTCTCGCTGGGGCTGATGGGTGCGGAAGTACTCGCTTTCGGTACCTATCATCAAGTTCACCATATATCACGCAATTCGTCTAAATGTATATAAGATCGTTATTAGAAAGGATATGTTGGGACTTTTGAAGATTGTTCTCTAGCTTCACCCCCGTCACTATACGCGACTCAAGGAAGCATGTATCTCGGCGTACAAGGTTCCTGGCCCCAGTCCCGCGTATACCCACAGCAAGAATCAAGATATCACGGGATAACCTTTTCGGCTCCATTAGCTCTCTAGATCTATCTTAGTGCTCACATGTGCTATTACCGTTATCGTGAACCAAAAATCACGTCTGTTAAGCAGTGCCCGAAGCCATGGGAGAGAGCCGAACGTCTGAATGGTATTAAATAAATATACATATCTACACGCAAATCCAACACTAGCCAAATATATCAACCCTACCGTCTAAAGTTCCTCCTCAACCTCCATCGCCATTGCTGCACCCCTTCCACCTCTCCCGCCGGGG
>Ga0307515_10020112_pt1 | contig 11943 bp, 19 predicted proteins | sample 17_EM_MG_FD_194513 | JGI IMG/M metagenome (GOLD analysis project Ga0307515, IMG submission 194513) | Populus trichocarpa ectomycorrhiza microbial communities from riparian zone in the Pacific Northwest, United States - 17_EM | ecosystem: Host-associated > Plants > Roots > Unclassified | place...
CATCGGGTCGTCTTGCTAAACACGACATAGAGATGCATATATCCGTATCGAGACTCCTGGCGACACGGATGGCGGACCCTAAGTTCATTTCGGGATAGGTGGGTTCATAGAACGAGGGAGGCTGGGATGCTGCCACCGATCCATCCTCATACCTCATACTACTCGCTTAGGCAATCGGGGACATCCAGGAAGCTTGTTGTATCCCCATGCCACGGAAGGGGGTTTTGAAGAGAGGGTGGGACCCACGTGGCCATGTGACAAGAACCCCTTCCTGATTAACCATATTGATGTTGGAAACGTCCTTGGTAGATGCTTGGTTATTCAGGAGATTGATGTTTGCACATAGTCTATTAGAGGATGCATTTCCTGCCAGCCAGAGGGGCATACTACCGGGTACATTCCCACCATGAGTTATTGCCTTCGAAGGCACTTAGCGCGCGGTCCGCTGTAGATTCCACCTGGACCGTCAACGAAAGTCGCACCGCGAACATTACTCTCATGACGAGTCACAATGCTAATATAATAATCAACTTTATTTAATTTTGTCATCCGTGGAGGTAAAGTACTCAATCTTCAATCAGCTGTGACTATTAATGTCTTGTGGTTGGCCAGATGGATATTGGGCCTCCCTATAGTCAGGCTCGCTGGTTCTCTGTATCCTTCCTTGCGTTCTTTGCTCCATCGGAAGAGGGGTGTTGCGGGAAAGTTGCAAAACTGGACCTCGTTCCACAAGGATAGTCAATACGTGACAACACAAATACTAGTACTGGCTGTAGCGTCTTGTGTTGAAGGGCCGAATGGTGGGACAAAGAACACCGCTTACAAATGTCGTATGTAGTCTCATTATATTCGCCTTTTCAGCGTTTTCGACGAAGGTTCCATGTCCAACTCCTTCAATCCCAATTGTTCTGTGGTTTGTGAGTCCGTTCTGCACAATGTCTGAGATCGCTGTCGTATTCACGAGGTGATCCTCGCCCACGAATACGAAGAGAGCGGGAAAACTGGAAGTCGTTGCCTGCCAACATGCTGTCAAGTTCTGGGCACGCCGGTGGATGAGGATAGGGGTCCAGCAACGATGGTAGATGGTGCATCGTCCTTTCGTAGAGAACGCGGATTGCATTCTGAGGTGAGGTGAATGCGGAATAGAGCAGCGAGGGAGCATTCAGGTGGTCTATAAAGCCACGATAATACCGACTACGGAGGATGAAACAGCCTTACTATCCCTGTTGCCAATGGAGTGCTCATCGGTCATCCCACCGATTTTCCTCAGCCTCCTTCCACCTCGCGCTGTGCCGGGTACTCGTTTCGCATATTTCCTAGGCCCATAGAACCTTGCAGACGGGGATGCCGAACCCATTGGCCTTGAATTGTAGCGCCTCATTCCTCCTCTGTTCCCTTCGTGCTCCTAACTTCCCTCCACTCGACCTCACCTCCCGCATGTGTCCAGACCATTGCACTGCTTCTGTTTATGTACTAGGTCGTCTTTCCTATGGCCCATATCGGTACTTCGCTGGTTTCTTATCGTTCAAAGCAGGTATCTGAACCCGGCCTCTCCATGATTCATAGGAACTTCTTGACCGTCCTGTCGTGCATGCGGAATAGAGCCATCGCGGTCCCGCGCTTTCTGCTCCTCCACGGCGAACCTTCCATTTTCCCTCCGCAGGTGTTCACGGAAGATGAATGTCATAACGATCCCGAGTCCGAAACAGGAGAGAGTGATCGTAAAAGAGTTTCGGTAAGCTGGTCCCCATACAGACGGCCAGACATATGAGCCGGCAACGTTGCCGAGATGAGAGAGGGAGTTAATGACGGCGAGAGCTACCGCTCGCTTTGAGGGTGGTCTCGGTATCGACGACGCGATCCATGCATAGAACACAATGACGCCAGAAAATGACTGTGCTGCCAAGAATCTAGTGGGATATCAGATGAAACTCTATGAAATAACGGGATACTGACAAGGCGAAATAACGACCGGCAGTGTTCATCGTACTGAGGGTAATAATAAAACCCACAATACCAATCATGAAAGGGATCATAATATGAAAAGCACGCTCCCCGGTTTTGTCGGAATGCTTCGCTACGATGAAAGCGATAATTGTCGCGAAAGCCCATGGAGGTGCCAAAAGGAGTAATGTGACAGTAGTAGAGTACCCCATCGTAGCCATCAGGGTTGGGAAGTATGCATTGAAACTCAATCCAATGTCATAGCTGGTCAGAGCGACAGCTAAAGAGTATCAACATAGAACCTCACTTGAGATGTGTGCAACTTACACAACCACCATATTTTCCAGTCTCTAAGTGCCATCCTTAACCCCCGCGAAACAAATCCATCGTCGTCTTCCTAATATGGAGGAATGAACACGGACCATTCTGTGAGGTTGTTACCATCACTGACCTCATCAACAACTCCTGTGTCTTCTTCCATCCGGAGCTCTGCCAACCGCCTCTCCGCCGGGGTGAGCCATTTGGTGGTTGATGGGAAGTCGGGAAGAATAAACATGGCGACGAGGGCGACAATGACGGTCATGGCACCTTCGATATAAAAAAGCCAACGCCATGCTTCGTGACCGAGTCTCCCTTGCATTCTATCAAGAATACCGGCAGAAATTAGACCACCAAAGGCGTTCGAACTCAGACTTCCACAATAGAGGATTGCATTCCGGACACCAAGCTCCTTGCGGGTGTACCTACGGTGGACCTTTTAGCCATACTGGATTAGAGTGCGAGGATGCATACCATTTGGAGAGAAGGAAGAGAGCCCCAGGGAAAAACGTTCCTTCAACGAAACCAAGGAGGAAACGAACCAAGAACGCGCCAGTGAAATCGTGCGTGATGCCAGTTACGGCGCTGCAGATATTCAGATCCTAGTGAACATCGAAGGGAATGAATGCGACCCACCTGATTATACCCCAAACCACCATGCACGCTGGTAGATAGAGGGAAGGGCGACCGATATAGTTTAAGAAGATATTAGAGGGTACCTGCATAGAGACATATCCGACGTAGAAGATGGAAAGCAAGGTGGCGAACTGGGTGCCGTGCAAATTCAAGTCTTCTTCGAACCCACGGAGCCTGGCCACGGCAATGTTATTCCTGTCCACCTACGAGGGCTCTAGTGAGCCTTCTCAAAATTTTAAATAAGATTTGAGCGCTCCCGGGTTACTAGCCATGAAACCGAAAGCTCGATGCGCTTGACCACATCAATTTAACGGGCAAACTCACATAATTGAGGATGTAAATAAGGACCAGGATACTCATCCTTGCGTCGATCCGCCGGAGTAACTTCTTTTCGAGTCTCCCCCTCTCCTCCGAGCCGCCAAACTCGGCGTCATAATAGCGACTATCTGGTGAGTCGCTCCCAGACTGTACAACGCGAGTATCACCGGTAACTGCATCAGACTTCATCGTGAGTTATACCGTAAGAGATGGAGGAAATGGAACGGGAAGAACATCCAGAAAGAAGAGGATGGCCTTCGTCCACACGAAGGCTCGCTTCCTGGGTCGTTGTTCTGACGACTTCCATCAATATCTCGTCGGCACTAATCGAGCGAATGCAGAAACCCGAGTCAAACCTGGCAAGGTCCAAGATCGAGAGGATCTGTGCGCTAAACCTCGATCCCAAAGTCCGATTCATCCGTCTCAATTCGTTGTTGGTTGAAGATCTGGATGACGTGAGATTTTCCTGGATACAATTAGACACTGGAGACATTCGCGTCTGCAACAATCACCTCGGGGGCAAACTCAGTGTCGAGGACCGTTCAGATGGCGTGTGCGATGCGCCTGGCGCTCGGACCAGAAGCGGAAGTCACCATCGTTGTCGGAGCTTGTACTCATTCCAGGTAGTGCGTAGGAGCGAGGAATGAGGGGTGAAGAGTCAGAGTCGAGTGAGAGAGCCACAATCTTTAGGGGCTAGCAGCGGATCGAACTGAAGGTCGATCGAGGGTATCTGTTCTGTCGACGATACGAGCGGGTGTTGTTAGCCTCAATGGCTGGGTGAACGTGGGGGGACATGGGACGCACTGTAAATCTGCATCGACCCAATAAGGGCGTTGTACTTGGTGACATCGAATCTATCCGTCTCGATTGACATCGATCATCATTTTCCGAATCGCAAAGAGGAGCGAAAGCGCCTCGTATTGTCCTGCTCGTCAAGTCAATACACTCTTCTTGAACACAATTTCCATACTAATGGTATCTTTAGCTTTCCTGGTATTTGCTTCGCGTCGGTTAGTGGTAGCCGTAGCATTTCTCATTGTAAATTGGTACCCATCGTTATGAGGCCGGTCAATCTGATATCCCTGGGCCCGGCGATCCAAATATCTTGCTCTTATGGCACTCTTTCCATGTCAATAAATGAATTCCACTCTACGAACAAAAATAATATATCTCAAGGTGTGCAGTATCTAGATCGCTGATTAAAGGTGATGAGGACACAATGCTGTTAATAACTCGGATGACTCGTAATACAGTGGGCTCCGCACTTTCAAAGTGGGTGTCAATAGAACTCAGGTTGAGGATAGAGGGAAATGTATGTAGGGGTCCATGTATCATTGTCCCGGAGCGACGTCAAATGCCTCGCCCGGCGCTAGTTTTCTCATCGCAGGCAGCGGGTTCATCCCATCCAGAGCTTTCACACCAGTAGTGGTCAGTGTTGCGCTTAAAGAAGGTTTAAGGGAACGTACTCTCAAACGGCGCGGTATTCCCCCACCAGCTGATCGAGGAAGAGATCGTGTTGCCCTTAGGTAACTGAAGAGTGAGGAAGATAAAGATGAGGGACAACATCGTCCCCGAGTCGAGCGCTGAGCTCAGGATGTAGTTGAACTTGGACCACCACCGGAAATTACGCCTGAGAATGACATACTCTGCGCGGGCCGTTGGTCATCAAGTCCAGGAGAGGAGATAGGGGGTGGTACTCACGGAAGATAAACCCGACTAAGAACCAGCTGGTATAGTTGATGCCCCTTGCAGGAGGAATGAATTTCGTGCCGCCCAAGAACACAGGAATGTTGATGTACTTGAGGCGTTTACCCGGGAACCGACGCTGCCACCACCAGAACGGGAGAGGGAGGAACGCGCCGACGAGTAACGCCCAGAGATGACCGTGATACAATGATCCCGGGCCGAATTGTCGAATCGGTCCAATCAGGCCCCTACAATTCATCCCCCACCGCGACCGTCAGTCTTCGTGGACCTCCAGGGAACAGGGAAGAGAGGAGAAGGGACACACCAAATAGCACTCGCGCTAAAGAATACGCGGTTGTGTGGACATGTGAGCATGCTTTTCTGGTCTTCAGAACAAATATCCGACACGGTCGTAAATAACGCCGTTTTCACACCGACTTGCAAAAACCCAGAGAGGAGTGTGGCGACAACCTGGGCTACGAACGACGCACGGGGAGGGATTTTCATGTAGTGCCCCAGCTTGAGATCCTGGGTAAAATTGAGTGCCGAAAACATCGTCTGAATCGCGTAGGTTTTGAAGACCTGGCGGTTGCGTAAGAAAATAGGACAACAATATTCATATTCACCAGCTTGTCAGTTGTCTTTCCATCCTTGTTTCGAGTACCACCGATGGCAGGTAGGAAGGTAACACATACCATGTTCGCCAGCGGGTGACCGTTCAACAGCACACCCGGTATAACCTCCGCAAGAAGGTTGATTCTAATTCCCTGACCCGTGACCGCGTAGATAAGCCCGCATGGTATCAGGTAGAGCGTGGGAATGAGCACGGAGAGTGCTAGTGCCCACACGGGTATATCCGTACGCCAGACTGCGACGGCGACAATGGCCATCGTAAAGAACACCAAGAAGATGCTCGCATACCAGGTGTCGGGGACCTCAGGGTATGAGCGCATCAATTTCGCATGCACATCCTCTTCCTCGGTCGGCACGCGCTTGATCCCATTGTATATTCTGCGTGAGTGGTACAGAGCTGTATGAACGAGTAGTGCAGTCGTTACCGTAAACGCGAGAAGGTAGACCATCGCGTAGGGACCAGGGAGGTACAGCGCACTGTAGGCCTCGTAATTGCTGAGGCTGAACCGGCGGCCTGTGGAGTCAAGGATTCTTGTGACATTGTACGCGCGGCCGAAGCGGTCGTACACGGTTCGTCCTCCGATAGGCATATACGCAAGGTGCCAGGTCTGTGATAAGGGGCGTTTGTCAAAACATCGGTACACCGATGAGGACCGGGCGGGGGGAGAGAGGGAAACCGTACGTCGGTGTAATATAGGATCGGTAGCATAATCCAATACACCACCACGAAGCCTGCAAAGACATGGACTTGAGCCCACCAAGGGATCATGAGCGGCGAGCCGATCCAAGCGATTTGGCTCCAGTCGAAGGTGATGACGCCCATTCCAAGGCCAGACACAGTCCCAAAAAGCTGGTTGACGACGAGGTTTTCTGCGGGGGTGAGGTAAGGTCTGTTGGTTGCTCCCATCAGAGAAAGAGGTACGCACTCGGTGCGATCCAGCACATCCACGAGAAAAAGGACAAGCCAACGAATAGAAAGCCAGGGAGAAAGGTCCACAGAAATGTCCCGGTCATTACATAGATAAAGAACTTGTAGCGGCTAATGCCAGTTGACCGGTCTTCGTCCTCGGCGTGGAGGGTATTGAGGAGGGTGGAGCTCACGAGGTTCTGAGGCCAGATCATGCTCGCGGGCTTGACCAAAAGCCCGCGGCACAGACCGGCGAGGCCAAAGCCGGTGAGCGAGGTGGCAAGGATGAGGAGAATCTCAAACCCTGGGCCAAAACTGAGGCCGTAATCCCTATCAGGGACGACGATGGCATTCATGACAGAGGACGGAAAGACGGCGACGTTGACCATCATGTAAATGAGGACATGCTCCTTGATGTTGAAAGGCCCTGGGTTGAGGGTGAATTCGCTACCGCCGAGAATGCGGGGGAAGACCCAGGTGCGGGTGGGGAGGATAAAGGCGAGTGCCTTGCCGAACGGGTATGCGATGAGAAGAACGAGAGAAGGTGCGAGCAAGGGTGCGGGATAGCGGAAAATGAAGAAGGTGTTGAGGGAGGTGTTGATGGACACTAGAGTGAGACCGAGGGACCACATGCGGAAGGTCATGGTGGGCATTTCTGGGTCGTCTATGTTGCTGACGCTGGCGCGTACTTCGGCATAGGGCGAGTCCTCTTCCTCCTCTGCAGGCCCTATGTCGGTGACACTCTGGGCGGGGTCGAGGGCAGAGGCGTTGGAGTCGGAGGAGAGACCTTTGAATTGGGCTGGGGGAAGTACAGCAGAGCCGTTTGAGTTGGCAATGGCGGAGAGACCGACTTGAAGGGGCTCGCGGGCTGGAGAATAAGCGTAGGAGATGGGATTGAGTTTGGGATTGGTGTGCTGTGGGCGGAGTAGAATGCCTGGGCGGACTGGGATGGCGCGCATCGGGTAGGAATTTGGATCTGACCCGGATTCATAGGACGAGGATGTCCTCGGGGAATGATTGTCGTGGTCGACATTTGCATGGGAGGAGTGTGCGCTTAGTGCTGTTGGGGATTCTGGTGTAGAGGACAGGCATGAGGACGGCAGCGGAGGAGCAGGAAGAGTAGAGGGGCCAGCAACCGCAAAGGGGTTGTGGAGCTGTGCGGCGGACAATTGTCGATGTTGGGACATTTCTTGCTAATATAATGCTGCTAATGCTGTGAATTGTACCCAGACCATGAGTGGTTATATACCAGGAAACAAGAATTAATAGTCACGTCAGAAGGTACAAGAAATGGAATGGAAGACAACGAAATGGAATGGGAGAAGAGACCGATGCTCGGTGCGCAGCGCATCTATCTCCAATACGAGGCGGATGTTCTCATGTCAACGCGGGCCCGTAAGTCAGAACATCTTCGTTGTCGGATTTGTCGTCGTCGTCGCCGCCACCGTTGTCGTTTATGCTCTCCCCTTGCTGATGAATAGCATAGTTATATACTAGGAAACAAGAACCAATGGGAGAAGAGGCCGATACTCGGTGCGAAGCGCATCTACCTCCAATACGAGGCGGATTTCTTAGGTCAACGGGGTCCCGGAAGTAAAATACCTTCGTTGTCGGACTCATCGTCGTCGCCGCTGCCGTCGTTGTCGTTTATGCTCTCCTCCTGCTAGGCACACAAATGAGCCTGAGTCTGCTGGTGCTGATGTTGATGTCGATAGTACGGATCAAGGACGCATAGTTGGTGGGAGCATGTGATGTAGAGGGTGCTTCAGACTCGGACCAGCCGATCGGAGAAGCGGGCGGGGACCGTTGTTGACAGTATGTCCAAGACGCGGACTAGTGCAGTAACGCGGTGGTACAACCGACGTCTAAAAGTGGAAGTCATACCAAGGATCTGATTCAAGTATTCGATCCCAGTTTACACAACCAGGCCTTCGGAGACTCGAAATGCAAGGCCGCAAGGTAAGGGGTAACGGCAAACTCACATAATTGAGAATGTAGATAAGGACCAGGATACTCATCCTTGCGTCCATCCGCCGGAGTAACTTCTTTCGAGTCTGCCCCTCTCCTCCGAGCCGCCAAACTCGGCGTCATAATAGCGACTATCTGGTGAGTCGCTCCCAGACTGTACAACGCGAGTATCACCGGTAACTGCATCAGACTTCATCGTGAATTATACCGTAAGAGATGGAGGAAATGGAACGGTAAGAACATCCAGAAAGAAGAGGATGGCCTTCGTCCACATGAAGGCTTGCTTCCTGGGTCATTGTTCTGACGACTTCCATCAATATTTGATTGGCACTAATCGAGCGAGCGCAGAAACACGAGTCAAAGCTGGCAAGGTCCAAGATCGAGAGGGTCTGTGCGCTAAACCTAGATCCCAAAGTCTGATTTATCTATCTCAATTGTTTGTTGGTTGAAGATCTGGATGAGTTGAGATTGTTCTGGATACCATTAGACACTAGAGGGAAGTCCTTGAAACTGATGCAAGGATCAAGGACCCGAGACGACAGATCAGGCAATGGTCATATGGACATATGGTCACCGCGCTGCAAGCAATTATCTTAGAGGGTTCTTGGAAGCGAATTGCCTGTGACGCAGCCGGGTAGGACGCGCGTGGAGGATGAAGAGGTTATTGGAGTCTCGTTTCTGAAAAGGAAGAATATCCTGGGGCTACATTGGAAGTTCAATCTGAGCCTCAGGTATCCGAAGGTGGAACCTCGAACGTACTGTGGCTTGGCCAGCGGAGGAGACGGGGTATTGTCTGCCTTCACCCCGGTTGTTGTTTTGGCCACTTCCGGCTTGGGCCATCTGGGGGGACCAAGTCAGTGTGCGTAGCGTTGGGGAGCAATGAAACGCACGGCCACTGGTGCCAGAGTTAGTGGAGTTCGCAAGACGAGTGGTATGCGCTTTTCTTGAGGCACATCGAATAGAGTAGTTTTGAGGTGATAAGGGGAGTTTTACTGTGTACTGGCTCTAGCGATTAGGTCTCTCAAAGCTACTGTTGCTGGATGTCCCCCTCCTTTCACCTTATACATCCAAAGGCAGGGTGCTTGGCTCGGAGAAACGAGGGAGCGAACTACCACAGCGATCTCTTCGAAAGCTGTCCCAACAGTGAGGCGGGCGTAAACCGTCGCGGTGGGCATCCACCCCATATACTTCGAGCCCAGGTCGCGCCTTAAGGTTTATCGGGACGTACCCTCAGGGCCCGGAACGAACAGTAGGTTCGAGGTTCCAATGCTGGGGGTACCCACAGACGGCCGGTGTTCGCCCATTTCGCAGTACGCTGGACGGGGGAACGGTGGTTGTGAATCATGGGCGAGTGGCATCACTTGGTCCCCGGGACGGGTGTGGTGAATGTGAATCTTTCGCGCTATCCAAGCACATCCAAGATCAGATGGGTGTTCGGAAGATTGGGGACAACGATAGCTACAAAGCAGGAGGGAAGAAAAAGTTGACCTGTGAGGAACAGGACGAGAGTGTAAGGCAAGAATACATCGGGGCGCAGGTACAGTTGTGCATGGGATGGCAGCGGGGATGCCCGAAACGAGGGCTTTACTTGAAGTTCGAGAAGTTCTGGAACTGTTGTCATGCTGAAAATGGTTTGATATGTCGAATGTTGACGCTATCATCCCTCTTGATGCTTAGTCGTGTTGACAGAGGCTGAGCCAAAATATCCGCGGCGTGCCACGGCGATGTTATACATGTGATTATCTTATTCACATATATCATATTGAACTTATTCTATATGATTTATGTATTTGAATAGCTTGTGAACCAAAAAATATACCTGCCAATCTGTGAGTTCGTGCCCCTCAGCTCCCGACGCAACCTATATATATCAGTAAAGAGTATGTACTGAACGTGCACAGAGGTACGAATCAAACAAGCATGTCAAGCAACTTGCGCGAATACTCGACACTAATGGACGTTGGAGGCGGTCAATGAAATTGTAAAGCTTGTAGGGGGTGGGCAAGGTTGCACCAGACGTCCTTGGATTCCGCTCTTGGGACGTCGTGTTGTGAGCCAAAGGTGTGGTCAAAAAGGCAAAATACATCCTATTCAGGCGCCAATGTCACGGTCTGTGCACGCCACATGAGGCCTCACTCTGTTATCTGTTCGTTTCTGTATTTGTAGCTAGAGTCGTAGTTTATACTCGCGAACATTATGATCTCCGGTACATTCATTGAATTAGGAGTCTGAGTGATATACAAATGTGACAGCTGACTAATGTTAGGGTTGAGCAGTTGGAAGGACCAAAAAAAAATTGATTGGAAGCCGCCCCCAACCCGAAGGCCGAAAGCGGAGGAGGAAATATTGAGCGAGTGCACGGCCCATAAGAGACGTACAACGAGTAGAGCCCCAGTGGAACCTACAAGTCGCTGTGCTTTGCCAAAGCTCTGCCCGACGCACCCACAGGACGTGAAGGCAGGCGCGCCCACAAGGTAAGTGTGAGGCTTGCAGGCTCATTTCTGCGCACCCTATATACTTACCTCGCCCGATGACCAGAGCACAGATCGCGCAGACGATGGGCCAGGCGGACGCTCAAACGGTCAAATATGGGTATAGTGGTAACTCTTATCCCTCATTTGCCCAAAACCAGCGCGAGATTTACCTCCACCTTGTTATCCGACTAAGATTTCCGCCCTACGGCACAGGCGGCCGGCTACTTTATTATTGTTGAATCTTCTTACGTAACGTCCATTCCTGACCCGAAAGAATCTGAACTTGATATCCCTTGGCCGCCGATCCAAATATCTTGATCGTATTCCACTCTTTCCAAGTCAATATATGAATTCAACTCTACAAACAAAAATAATATATCTCAAGGTGTGCAGTATCTAGATCGCTGATTAAAGGTGATGAGGACAAAATGCTGTGAATGACTCGGATGACTCGTAATACAGTGGGCTCCGCACTTTCAAAGTGGGTGTCAATAGAACTTAGGTTGAGGATAGAGGGAAATGTATGTAGCGGGTCCATGTGTCATTGTCCCGGAGCGACGTCAAACGACTCGCCCGGCGCTAGTTTTCTCAACGCAGGCAGCGGGTTCATCCCATCCAGAGCTGTTCACACCACTAATGGTCAGTGCTGCGCTTAAAGAAGGCTTAAGGGAACGTACTCTCAAATGACGCAGTATTCCCCCACCAGGTGATCGAGGAGGAGATCGTGCCGCCCTTAGGTAACTGAAGAGCGATAAAGATAAAGATGAGGGACAACATCGTCCCCGAGTCGAGCGCTGAGCTCAGGATGTAGTTGAACTTGGCCCACCACCGGAAATTACGCTTGAGAATGAGATTCTCTGTGCGGGCCGTTGGTCATCAAGTCCAGGAGAGGAGATGGTGGGTGGTACTCACGGAAGATAAACCCGACTAAGACCATCCCTCCAACAACTCAAGCTCACAATAGAAAACACTCCGGGCATTATCAAGAACGCCGAGGACGCCATGCAACACCTGGCGAAAAAACAATGGATACTCCCCCAACAAGGAGTAACAGGCGCG
>Ga0307515_10020113_pt1 | contig 11942 bp, 11 predicted proteins | sample 17_EM_MG_FD_194513 | JGI IMG/M metagenome (GOLD analysis project Ga0307515, IMG submission 194513) | Populus trichocarpa ectomycorrhiza microbial communities from riparian zone in the Pacific Northwest, United States - 17_EM | ecosystem: Host-associated > Plants > Roots > Unclassified | place...
ATGTGCATGCCCTCCTGCTGCGCGCCGTTGTGGTCGCGGGTGACCGGATGCCCGGCCTGTTCGCCGGCGCGCAGGAACGTCTGGTAGAGAGGAAACCCGGCGGGGCAACGCGAGATCCTGAGCGGGCCATCGCCGCCGCGCCAGGCATCGGCGCCGCCAGCGAATGTCTCCATCTTCCTGAAGTAGGGCAGGCAGTCACGCCAGCTCCAACCGTCCAGGCCCTGGCTCGCCCAACCGTCGAAATCGAGCGGGTTGCCGCGGTTGAAGATCATCGCGTTGATCGATGAACTGCCGCCGAGCACGCGGCCGCGCTTCTCGTCGATCATGCGGTGGTCCAGATGCGGCTCGGGGCCGGATTCGTAGCCCCAGCCCAGGCGTTTGCTCATGTACGCAAAGGGAACCGCGGCCGGCATCTGCACGGTCAGCAGGCGATCACTGCCACCGGCTTCCAGCAGGAGCACCCTGCGCGTTGGGTCCTCGCTCAATCGATTCGCCAGCACGCAGCCGGCGGGGCCCGCGCCGACGATGATGTAATCGTATGAGATTGATTTCACTTGAGTCGATGGCATGCGCCATTGAATTGCATTAGTATCCGACATTGGATCCAATTGTCAACGGGAATTACTTGTCATGGACACCGCCACCGCCGCCGAGGCTCCCACGCTCACCGCAGACGCCATCACCAGCCAGCTTCGCGAGATGATCCTCACCGGGGCCATCGGGATCGGCGTGCAGCTGAAGCAGGAAGCGCTCGCGCAACGTTTTGGTGTGAGCCGCATCCCGGTGCGTGAAGCGCTGCGCAAGCTGCAGGCCGAGGGCCTGATCTCTCACACGGCCAATGCAGGTTCCGTGGTCGCGGGCAAGTCCACCGAAGAACTGCTGGAGACGCTGGACATTCGCATCGGCCTGGAGTCGCGCGCGCTGAAGCTGGCCGTTCCCAGGATGAAGAGGGCTGACTTCAAGGCCGCGCGTGAACTGCTCGCGCGCTATGACGCCAGCGACTATCCGAAGGAGTGGAGCGACCTCAACCTGGAGTTCCATCTGTGCCTGTACCGGCCCGCCGGCCGGCCCCGGCTCCTGAAGATGATCGAGGACATCGTGCGCGGCATCGACGTGCATCTGCGCGCGCACCAGTCGTCCACGGTAGGCCGCAAGTCGCCGCAGACCGAGCACCGCGCGATCCTCAAGGCCTGTGAAGAAAAGAATGTCGCGCTGGCGGTGTCGCTGCTCGAGACGCATATCGAGCACACGCAGACCCTGCTGATGGCTGCGCCGCAGCGCAGTTTCTAGCGACCGAATCGGTGGGTGGTTCGCACTCCAGATCGGAAGGCAGGACGCGCATGAAAACACCAGGAAACGACAAGAATGTGCTTTCCATTGGATCCAATTACGGATACATTGTCAACCCATCCCTTGGCTTCCTTCATCGACATGACCACCACCGGCCCCACCATCCGCGCCGACATCGCCATCATCGGCGGCGGCATCATCGGCTCCAGCGTCGCCTACTTCCTGATGCGGGAAGACCCGAGCCTGTCCGTCGCGGTGATCGAACCCGACGCGACCTATGCGTTCGCATCCGCATTGCGCGCCAGTGGTGGATGCCGTGTGCAGTTCACCTGCCCCGAGAACATCGCGATGTCGCTCTACAGCATCGACTTCATCCGGAACTTCGAACAGACCATGGCGAGCAAGGGGCGGCCGGCGCCGGTGGACTGGGTGGAGGGCGGCTACCTGTTCATCGTGCCGCCGGAGAGCATGAAGAACCTGGAGCTCAACGCCAGGCTGCAGCAGGAGCATGGCTGCGTGGTGGATCTGTTGTCGCCCGCGGGCCTGAAAGAGAAGTTTCCTTCGATGCACGTCGACGACCTGGGCGGTGGTGTCCACACGCCGCGCGACGGATGGTGCGATCCCAATGGGCTGCTGTGGGGCTTTCGCCGCAAGGCGGTGGAACTTGGCGTGACCTATGTTCCATCGCGGGTGGTGGGGGCCGACATCGATACAAACGCGGTGCGCGCCTTGAAGCTCTCCAGCGGCGAGCGCGTGGAGGCCACGTCTTTCATCAACGCCGCGGGTGCGTGGTCGGGCGAAGTCGCCCGCCTGTTCGAGATGCATCTGCCGGTCTCGCCGATGCGCCGCTTCGAGCACTATTTCACCGCTGGTTCGCCGCTGGAGTCTCTGCCTTACGTCAAGGACACCGCGCGCCTGGCGTTCCGTTCCGAAGGCAAGGGATTCTCGGGCGGGCTGGTCGATGGTTCGGAGCAGCGTGGGTTCAACTTCGACGTGGACCACGACTATTTCGAGCGCGTGGTGTGGCCCGCCGTCGCGCATCGCTTCCCCGCGTTCGAGGCTGCCAAATGCCACCGCACCTGGTCCGGCCTGTACGAGCAGCATGAGCTGGATGGCAACCCCGTGATCGGCGCGTGGGCGCAGCGCCCGAACCTGTTCACGGTCGCGGGCTTCTCCGGCCACGGCATGATGCATGCGCCGGCCGCCGGCCGCGGCATTGCCGAGCTCGTGGTGCATGGCGAGTACAAGACGATCGACCTGACGCGCCTGGGCTATGAGCGCGTGGAGACCAATGCACCCTACGGCGAGAAAGGCATCCTGTGACCACGCACCAGCACCTCGTTGCGCCGGATGCAGGTCTTGCGCGCCGCACCTTTCTCGTTCGCACCATGGCACTGGCCGCGACGCTGCCGGCTTCTGCCTTGCGTGCACAGACCAGCGACTTTCCGAACAAGCCGATCCGCCTGGTCGTGGCCTATGCGGCCGGCGGCGGCACCGATGCGGCGGCCCGCGTGTTCGCCGAAGCGATGACGCGCGAACTCGGCCAGACGATGTATGTGGAGAACCGCGTCGGCGCCAGCGGCAACATCGGTGGCAACTTCGTCGCCAAGGCGCGCCCCGATGGCTACACGCTGCTGTTCGGCGCCATGGCCAACCTGGCGATCAATCCCTACCTGTTCAAGGACATGCCCTACGCGCCGGAGAAAGACTTCGCCAGCATCGGCAAGGTGTTCGACACGCCGCACGTGATCGTGGCCGGGCCGTCTTCCGAGATCAAGAGCTTCGACAGCCTGCTGAAGCTTGCGCGGCAGAACCCGAAGAAGTACACCTATGCATCCGCTGGCGCCGGCACGTCCACGCACATCGTGGCCGAGCTGTTCGCGCACACGGTGGGCGTCAACCTGACGCACGTCCCGTACAAGGGCAATGGCCCCGCGCTGATCGACGTGATGGGCGGGCAGGTCGACCTGATGTTCGACCAGGTGCCCAACTCGGCACCGTCCATCCTCGGTGGCAAGGTCAATGGCCTGGCGCTGATGGCCTCGGCGCGGCTGCCAACGCTCGCGAATGTTCCCAGCGTTGCCGAGCTTGGCTATCCGCAGCTGGCCACCTCGTCATGGACCGGTCTGCTCGCGCCGGCCGGTGTGCCCGCCGACGTCGTGACTGCGCTCAATCGCGCGACCAACAAGGTGCTGGCAGATCCCGATGTGAAGCAGCGCTTCGACAAGCTGGGTGCGTTGCCCACACCATCTGCGCCGGGCGACCTGAGCCGGCTGCTGGCCAGCGATAGCCAGCGGTTCGGCGCCTTGATCAAGAGCGCCAGCATCAGGGCCGACTGAGGGCCACGCGATGAAGACTTATCAGCAGGAAGCAGTGTTGCTGGACCTGGTGCAGGCCAGGTTGCGGCAGGAAGGCGTGGACGCGATCACGGCCCGAGCGGTGGCAGCATCGATGGTGGGCGCCGAGCGCGATGGAACGCTCAGCCACGGCCTGCACCGTCTGGATGCGTGTATCTCCTCTGTCCGCAGCGGCTGGGTCGTGGGCGATGCGCCCATGCAGGTCCAGGACCTTGCCGCGAGCCTGGTGCGGGTCGAAGCGGCACGTGGCTTTGCGCAAGGCGCGCTGGCAAGGGCGCGCGACCTGGTGGTGCGCAAAGCCCGCGAGACGGGGATGTGCACGCTGGCGATCAGCAACTCGCACCACATCGGCTGCCTGTGGCACGACGTGGAGCAGTTCGCGCAGGCCGGGTTCGTCTGCTTCGCGTTCGTCCATTCGCGCAGCCGCGTGGTGGGGCCCGGCGCACGGTCCAGGGTGCTCGGCACCAACCCGATGGCCTTTGGCTTTCCGCGGCAGAACGGCTTGCCCGTGGTGTGGGACCAGGCGTCCAGCGTGATGGCGCACGGCGAAGTCCAATTGGCCGCGCGGCATGGGCATGCGCTGCCGCAAGGTGTCGGCGTCGACAGGAATGGCCAGCCCACGACCGATGCCGCCGAGGTTCTGAATGGCGGTGCGTTGACCACGTTTGCCGCTCACAAGGGCTTCATGATTGCCTTGATGGTCGAGGTCATGGCTGCGGCGCTGACGGGCAGCCCTTTCGGGTTCGAGGATGCGTCAGGCCAGATCCCTGGGGCCCAGACTTCATTGGCGGGACAGACGCTGCTGGTCATCGACCCGCTGCGGGTTCCCGACTCGGACTTTGCGGCCCGGGTAGAGCTGTTGCTGAACGCATTGCGGGACGCGGGCACGGATCGATTGCCGGCCGACAGGCGCTATGCGGCCCGGGCATGCGCGCAACAGCAGGGCATCGCGATCGACGTCAAGCTGCTCGACGCGTTGACCTTGGGAGGCACTGTTCCGCCGGCCCCGAAGTCCTGCTAGTTCGATTGGAGAAGGACAGGACGCGTGCTCACGGCCTCAGATGCGCTTTGCGCCCCTTGGCCTCCGCCGATTGCAGTTCCTTCGCCGTCAGCACATACGCCGGGTTGCCGACCAGCCGCTTGAGCGCCAGGTCGATGAACGCGCGCACACGAGCCGGCTGCGCGCTGCGGCTGCCGTAGTAGATAAAGGTGCTGGAGCGGTCGGCCACGTGCTTGTGCAGCAGCGGTACAAGTCTGCCTGTGCGAACGTGCGGTGCGGCGGCCACGCCGGACAACAGCCCGATCACGTGCCCAGCCAGCACGGCCTCGGTCTCCAGCAACTCGTCGTTCACGCACAGCGCGGGCACGATGGCGTGCTCGACGAGACCGCTCTTGTCCTGCACGTACCAAGGCATCACGCGGCCGTTGCTGGGCATGCGAAAGCCACTGCAGCGGTGCGAGGCCAGTGCACCCAGGCTGTCTGGCGCACCATGGCGCTCCAGGTAGGCAGGCGCCGCGCAGACGATCAGCTGTAGCGGAAACAGCTTGCGTGCGATCACGCCTTCGGCCGGCGAGATGCCCACGCGAAAGCCCACGTCGACCCGGTCTTCCACCCAGTTGCCGATGCGGTCGTCCAGTTGCACGTCAGGCTGCACGTCCGGATACAGGCGGCAGAACTCATCGAGCAGCGGCCACAGCACCGGGGCGAAGGTCGAGCGTGGGCCGACGATCCGCAATGGGCCTGCAATCGCATCCGTGGCCTGGCGCGCCATCTGCAGTGCGTGCTGCAGACCGACCAGCGACGGATGTGCGGCCTCCAGGAACTGCCGCCCCTCGTCTGTCAACGAAATGTTGCGAGTTGTACGGTGGAACAGGCGCACGCCCAGGTGCTTTTCCAGTTGCGCCAGCGCCTGGCTGGCGGCCTGCGGCGTCATGCCTTGAGCCTTCGCGGCCTGACGCAGGCTGCCGAGTTCGGCGGTCTTGGCAAACGTGGCGATGGAGCGCAATTCGTTGATCGGCATGGGTGCCCTTTCGCGCTTGATTATCAACAGCAACTTGACACTCCTGCAAGGCGGCACGGGCTATTCACCTGCGGCCCACGCGCCTAAAGTGACCCCGAGGCCGGCCGTTCGAGCCAGCCATGCCATGCCGATGCTGCGCCCCATGCGGCGCGCTCATCAACCAAGGAAGGACCACGCGATGAATACCTCCGAAGCATTCCCACTGTCCAGGCGCTGCCTGTTGAAGACGGGCGCTGCAACGGCCTCGGTGCCGGCGATGACCGCCTCGATCGAGGCCACTGCGCAGCCACGCGCAACCGTGCCGAGCCCCATGCCCGTGAACTTGCAAGTCAACGGCAAGACCCATCGCCTGACGTTGGACGCCCGCACCACCTTGCTCGATGCATTGCGCGAGCACCTGAACCTGACTGGCACCAAGAAGGGTTGTGACCATGGCCAGTGCGGCGCCTGTACGGTGATCATCGATGGGCGACGCATCAACTCGTGCCTGACCTTGGCCGTGATGCACGAGGGTGGCAAGGTCACCACCATCGAAGGGCTGGGCGTGCCTGGCAACCTGCACCCTCTGCAGGCGGCCTTCGTCAAGCACGACGGCTACCAATGCGGCTATTGCACGCCGGGGCAGATCTGCTCGGCGGTAGGTGTGCTGCAGGAGATCGGGCAGGGCATTCCCAGCCACGTGAGCGGCGACATCACGGCCAGGCCGCTGCTGTCGCCGGCAGAACTGCGCGAGCGCATGAGCGGCAACATCTGCCGCTGCGGCGCGTACAGCAACATCGTCGACGCCATCACCGAAGTCGCGGGGGTGAAAGCATGAGAGCCTTTACTTACGAACGCGCCACGTCCGCCGCGCAGGCCGCAACATCGGCAGCACGCACACCGGGCGCGCGCTTCATCGCCGGCGGCACCAACCTGCTGGACCTGATGAAGCTGGAGATCGAGACGCCCACGCACCTGATCGACATCAACGGGCTGGGCTTCGACAAGATCGAGGCGACGCGCGAAGGCGGCTTGCGCATCGGTGCACTTGTGCGCAACACCGATCTTGCCGCCGACATGCGCGTGCGGCGCGACTACAGCGTGCTGGCGCGCGCGCTCCTCGCCGGCGCCTCCGGCCAGTTGCGCAACAAGGCCACCACAGCCGGCAACCTGCTGCAGCGCACGCGCTGTGCCTACTTCTACGACACCCACCAGCCGTGCAACAAGCGCGTGCCCGGCAGTGGCTGCTCGGCCATCGGCGGCGTGAACCGGCAGCACGCCGTGGTGGGCGCAAGCGACGCCTGCATCGCCACGCACCCGAGCGACATGGCGGTGGCCATGCGCGCACTGGACGCCAGCGTGGAGACGGTGCGGCCCAACGGCACGCGCCGCACCATCCCGATCGCCGACTTCCACAAGCTGCCCGGCACCACGCCGAACGTCGAGACCGCGCTGGACACCGGCGAGTTCATCACGGCCGTGAGCTTGCCCGCCCCGGTCGGCGGCAAGCACGTCTACCAGAAGGTGCGCGACCGCGCCTCCTACGCGTTCGCGCTGGTCTCCGTTGCGGCCATCGTCCAGCGAGACGGAACCGGCCGCGTGGCGCTCGGCGGCGTTGCGCACAAGCCTTGGCGCAGCGAGGCAGCAGAACGCGAACTGCCGCGCGGCGCCAGCGCCACCACCGCCGCGCTGCTGGCCGATGCCAGGCCCACAGAGCACAACGCTTTCAAGCTGACGCTGGTCGAGCGCACGCTGGACGCGGTCCTGACCGAAGCCAAGGAGCTGAAGCCATGAAGTTCGACACCCCCGCCACCACCAACCCGATCGACCAGCTCAAGATCGTCGGCAAGCCTGTGGACCGCATCGACGGCCCGATGAAGACCACCGGCCGCGCGCCCTATGCCTACGAGCGGCACGACGTGGCGCCGAACGCGGCCTACGGCGTCGTCGTCGGCGCCGGCATCGCCAAGGGCCGCATCACGGCCATCGACCAGAGCGCGGCCAGTGCGGCGCCCGGTGTGCTGGCCATCGTCACGGCCGAGAACGCCGGCAAGCTCACGCGCGTCGACCGCAACACCGCCAACCTGCTGGCCGGCCCCACGGTCGACCACTACCACCAAGCCGTTGCGCTGGTGGTGGCCGAGACCTTCGAGCAGGCGCGCTCCGCGGCCAACCTGCTGCGCGTGAGCTACGCGGCAGCACCCGGCGAGCACGACCTGGCAGCCTCCAAGGCATCCGAGCGCAAGACCATCGACCGCAACAACACGGTAGGCGACTTCAGCGGCGCCTTCGCGCAGGCCGAGGTGCGCGTGGACGAGACCTACACCACGCCGGGTCAGTCGCACTCGATGATGGAGCCCAATGCCACCACCGCGGTGTGGAACGGCGACCGCCTCACGGTCTGGACCTCGCACCAGATGATCGACTGGGCGGCCACCGACCTGGCGCAGACATTGGGCGTGTCCAAGGACAAGGTGCATCTGATGTCGCCCTTCATCGGCGGCGGCTTTGGCGCCAAGCTGTTCGTGCGCGCCGACGCGGTGCTGGCAGCGCTGGGTGCACGCGCAGCGAAGCGGCCGGTGAAGGTCGCGCTCTCGCGTCCCATCATGGCCAACAACACCACGCATCGGCCGGCGACGATCCAGCGCGTGCGACTGGGTGCCACGCGACAGGGCAAGCTCACCGCCATTGCGCACGAGAGCTGGTCGGGCAACCTTGCCGGCGGCAAGCCCGAGAACGCCGTGCAGCAGACCTTGTGGCTGTACGCTGGTGCGAACCGCCTGACCGGCACGCGGCTCGCGGTGATCGATCTGCCAGAAGGCAACGCGATGCGTGCCCCGGGCGAGGCCCCCGGCCACCTGGCGCTGGAAGTCGCGATGGACGAGCTGGCCGAGAAGCTGGCCATGGACCCGATCGCGCTGCGCGTGTTGAACGACACGCAGGTCGATCCTGCCAATCCGAGCCGGCCGTTCTCCGACCGCCGCCTGATCGAATGCATGCGCACCGGCGCCGAGCGCTTCGGCTGGCAGCAGCGCAACGCCAAGCCCGCACAAAAGCGCGAAGGCCGCCACTGGATCGGCATGGGCATGGCCGCGGCCTTCCGCAACAACCAGGTCACCAAGTCGGGCGCGCGCGTGCGCATCGACCGGCGCGGCACGGTGACGGTGGAGACCGACATGACCGACATCGGCACCGGCAGCTACACCATCATTGCGCAGACCGCTGCCGAGATGATGGGCGTGCCGCTGGAGCGCGTGGCCGTGCGCCTGGGCGATTCAAGCTATCCCGTGTCGGCCGGCTCCGGCGGCCAGTGGGGCGGCAACTGTTCGACTGCCGGCGTCTACGCCGCGTGCGTGAAGTTGCGCGAGGCCGTGTTGCAGCGCAACGGCATGCCGGTCGAAGGTGCGATGTTCGCCGACGGCATGGTGCGGGCTGGCGGCCGCAGCCTGTCGCTGGCCGAGGCGGCCGGTGATGCCGGCGTTGCGGCCGAAGACGCGATCGAGTTCGAAGGCTTGAGCAAGCAGTACCAGCAATCGACCTTCGGCGCGCACTTCATCGAAGTGGCGGTCGATGCGTTCACTGCGGAGACGCGCATACGTCGCATGCTGGCCGTCTGCTCGTCGGGCCGCATCCTGAACCCCAAGTCCGCCCGCAGCCAGGTGATCGGCGCGATGACCATGGGCGCGGGCGCGGCGCTGATGGAGGAGCTGGCCGTCGACAAGCGCCGCGGCTTCTTCGTCAACCACGACCTGGCGAGCTACGAGGTGCCGGTGCACGCCGACATCCCGCACCAGGAGGTCATCTTCCTGAACGAGACCGACCCGATCTCCTCGCCGATGAAGGCCAAGGGGGTGGGCGAGCTGGGTATCTGCGGCGTGGGTGCGGCGATCGCCAACGCGATCTACAACGCAACGGGTGTGCGGGTGCGCGACTACCCGATCACGCTGGACAAGCTGATCGGCAAGATGCCCGGCAGCGCCGCGTGAATGCTGCGTCCATCTACAAGCGAATCAAGGAGCACTCGATGAAATCCGTGGCCATGACCGCCATCTCACTGTCGATGGCTGCGTCGGCACTCGCGCAGTCCGACGACAAGGCGCTGCAGATCACGCGCAACGGAACGCAGGCATCCGCCAAGGGGCCGGCCGAGTACTTCTCGGGCACGGTGCGCGTGGATCCGCTGTTCCCCAAGCCCAATGGCCCGACACGCGCGACCGGTTCGTACGTGACCTTCGAGCCCGGTGCGCGCACGGCCTGGCACACGCATCCGATGGGCCAGACCCTGGTCGTGACCGCGGGCGCGGGCCGCGTGCAGCGCTGGGGCGATGCAGTGCACGAGATCCGGCCGGGCGATGTGGTCTGGATTCCGCCGGGGCAGAAACATTGGCACGGCGCGTCGCCGACCACCGCGATGACGCACATCGCCATTACCGAACTCTCGGATGGCAAGGCGGTCGACTGGCTCGAGAAGGTCAGCGATGCGCAGTACGCGAGCCAACCATGAAGCGGCAGTCCACAACCATCACAAGGAGCGAAGGATGAAGAAATCACTTGCAGGTTACGTTGCCAGCATCGGCATGGCGCTGGTTGCTGCCGCGTCGGTCGATGTGCAGGCGCAGACCGCCGCGCCACCGGCCGCATCCGCGCCGGCGCGACCCGCCAGCGCAGCCACCCGTGCCCAAAGCCTGTTCGGCGACATCAACCCCAAGCTGGCCGAGCTGACCGACAACGTGCTGTTCGGCGACGTGTGGGCGCGCCCCGGACTGTCGCAGCGAGACCGCAGCCTGATCACCGTGGCAGCGCTGGTGGCCATGAACCGCCCCGACCAGTTGCGCTCGCATCTTGCGCGGGCGCGCGACAACGGCCTGACCGAGGCCGAGCTTGTCGAGGTGATGACCCACCTGGCTTTCTACGCTGGCTGGCCCAGCGCGATCTCGGGCAGCCTGGTGGCCAGGGAAGTGTTTCAGAAGAAGTGATGCGACGACGAGGCAGCATGCTGACAGCAACTTTGAACAGGGGTATCGGGAAGGGAGATGAACAATGTCGTCGACACACATCCTGATCGCGCTGCTGGCCGGCGCCACGGTCGTGAACGTGGGCGCCGCACCGCCGACGAGCAAGGCGCCACCCATCATGGTCGAGGCCCAAGGCAGCTTTGCCGTCGGCGGCACTGTCGTGCAAAGCCCTGGCACCTACGAACTCGGCAAGTCGGGCCCGGCCGGGCAGACCTTGCACGGCGACCATGCACGCGTGACCTATCAGATCCCCGTCGGCGCGCGCAAGCTGCCGCTGGTCATGTGGCATGGCTTCGGCCAGTTCTCCAAGACCTGGGAGACCACGCCCGACGGGCGCGAAGGCTTCGACACCATCTTCCTGCGCCGCCGCTTCCCGGTCTATCTGGTGGACCAGCCGCGCCGCGGCGGTGCGGGCCGCAGCACGGTGCCGGCGCAGCTCGCTGCCGAGCCGGATGAACAACGCTGGTTCAACGTGTTCCGGCTCGGCGTGTGGCCTGACCTGTACCCCGGCGTGCAGTTCTCCAAGGATCCTGAAGCGCTGAACCAGTACTTCCGCCAGATGGTGCCCGACACGGGCCCGCTGGACAGCAAGGTCGCCATCGCCGCGGTGGCGGCGCTGTTCGCGCGCATCGGCCCCGGCATACTGGTCACGCACTCGTTCAGCGGTGGACCGGGATGGCAAGTCGCCATCGAGAACCCGGCGATCCGGGGCATCGTCTCGTTCGAGCCCGGCAGCGGCTTCGTCTTTCCGCAAGGCGAAGTGCCTGCCACGGTGCCAAGCCTGACGGGTCCGCTGGCCGGCGTGCCTGTGGCGCTGGAACAGTTCAAGCGGCTGACCCGGATCCCGATCGTCATCTACTACGGGGACAACATCCCGCTGCAGCCCAGCACGGATCCAGGTCAGGACAACTGGCGCGTGCGTCTCGCCATGGCCAGGCTGTGGGTGGACGCCGTCAACCGCCATGGTGGCGATGCACGGCTCGTGCATCTGCCCGACGTGGGTATCAAGGGCAACACGCACTTCCCGTTTTCGGACTTGAACAACGTGCAGGTCGCCGATCAGATGCAGGGGTTTCTGTCGGGCAAGGGGCTGGACTGATCGGACCCTCCACGGACTACGGTGAACTATCCGGGCTAGCGCACCGTCCCGCGCCGCAGGCAGTGCTTGCCGCTTTGCTTGCCGATGTACATCGCGGCGTCGGCGCGCTTGAGCAGGGTCGTGGCGTCGCTGCCGTCCTGCGGCGCCAGCACATAGCCAATGGTCAGGCCCACGCTGCAGG
>Ga0307515_10020115_pt1 | contig 11941 bp, 6 predicted proteins | sample 17_EM_MG_FD_194513 | JGI IMG/M metagenome (GOLD analysis project Ga0307515, IMG submission 194513) | Populus trichocarpa ectomycorrhiza microbial communities from riparian zone in the Pacific Northwest, United States - 17_EM | ecosystem: Host-associated > Plants > Roots > Unclassified | place...
GAGTTTGTCCTAAATAAACCATTTGACTTGATTAAAAACAAGATTCGGGCTCTCTATTTACTAGCAAAGATCATTACATTCCTTTCTTTTTTTTTTAGTTTAACGTGGGTGTCCGGGCCAGCTTGCGTGTACATCGACTAATCCCACGGGCCTTGAAGTTAACGACCATGTAAGCCTCCAGTGGCCATTATATGAGCAACCACAGGGCTCGAACCTGAGACCACTGAGAGAGCAAACCTCTTGATCCCAAGTTCTTACCACTGGACCACCACCTAGATGATTCATTACATTCCTTTCTTACTATTACTATAAGTAGTAAACTGAGGTCGCAAGATTTAGTTTACAAATAACTTTACTAAAAGCTTTATCTTTCCATGTGATCAAAGAATAAATGGCTATGGTCTTTATTAAATTGAGGAACATTGCATCTATTACAAACTATCCACCTTATCTCCTTAAAATAAGGGCAATCAAAGAATATATGGCTATGGTCTTTATTGTTTATGAAACATAAAGAGGAATAGTTTGGGCTAAAAATCCCAAATCATTGTAATTTTTCATGTGTAGTAAGTATTTGCTTAATGGCTAACCAAAGGAGAAATGATTGCCTTGAAATATCATTCTTTAAACAAACAATATCATGCCACTCCACTCAAGGAGAAATGTTCCTGGTTTTGAGTTGCCCCCAAGCCATTTCAATTAAGAACTTCTTGTTGGGAGAGTTCATCTGAATAATCTAATCTCGCTTACCTTTATTTGGTCTATTATTAGATTGGATTGCATGTATAATAGGATATCATCCACTCAACTAAGGCCCTGTTTGTTTTTGTGTTTCAAAAACGCTTTTGGAAAAACTTGATTTTTTTTTATTTTTTTCTTTACTTTAAATTAATATTTTTTAGTGTTTTCAGATCATTTTAATGCGTTGATATAAAAAATAATTTTTTTAAAATAAAAAAAATATTATTTTAATATATTTCTAAATGAAAAGCATTTTGAAAAGAAACCACAACCACACTCCCAAACAGACTCTAATTGGCCGACAAGTTTACCATTGCACTTTTTCCCATACCCAAGTCATTGATAAATCTCTTTAAAAGAATCTACTAGAGGATTATGAGTGTCTCAATTGTCAAGTCATAAAGTGGTCTCCCTCCATCTCCTATTAACAACTTTATATTGTACTAGGCTAAATATGTAAACTTATGGCTATTTTTTTTAAAGTTAAAGATTTTAACTTGGAAATAAAATGGATTAAATTAATATTTAAAAAAATTAAAATTAAATCAAGGGTGAAATTGAAATGAAATAAAAAGTGTTGTGACTATAAATAAGAAAAGAGAAAAATCAATTAGAAATTGTGGGGAAAATTTGAGATTATATGAGAAAGTGGGGTTAAAATGTAAATGACCAAGAAAGTTGATATAAAAACCACTCATTCTCTCTCTCGTGGAACTGATAACAAAGAAGAGAAAGAAGAAGAGAAAAACTTCATCTTCCACCAAAACTTCTTAGGAAAAAAACCATTTGAAAATCAAGAAATTGAAGGGAGATTGTGCGAATTGTTAATCACCACACCCAAAACACCTAAATAAGAGAAAGATGTGATGGAAAAAGAGAGGGATCAAGGGATATTGTTCACGGTAGCAAGGAGAAAAGGGAGGGACTCGAAAAATTTCTGACTGGTTGGTATTCAAAGCTTAGATTATTACCTGGTAAGGGGTTTTAAACCTAACTTAGCAAGCTTAGATGAAAAGGAGGGCAATTGATTTTAAATTTATGAATTTTATGTTAGGGTTTATAGTAGAAATTTAGGGGAAATACAAATTGGTTGTGAATTAAACTAATTGGGTTAGAATAGCTTGTGATGGGTGTTAAATTTGGAAGATATAGTGAAGAAAAACATGGTGTCCTTAAAAGCATATAGGGTTGGTTGAAAGGGAACCAATATGCATGTAAGGAAATTGTGTTTATTTAAATGAAATTGTGATAGATTAATGCAAAATTTTGTAAAGAAAATGATTTTAAAGGAGTTTAGTTACGTTACATAGATTGATTAAAATGTTTATGTTGTTGTGAATTGGAATTTGAGGGAGGTTATTGAACGTTAGGATAAAGGTTATTGTGAATGTGTTTGATTTCTTATGTAAGGGAAGAGCTAATGAAAATAATTTTGAATAAATCATGGTATAAGAAGTTATGGTGCCGACCAAAGAAAGAATAAATTAAAAGTTGATGCAATTGTGATGATGTTTGTGCAATATAATGCATATGTGAATATGATTATGTAAATAAGAAATTAAAGGTGTTGATGAAATTATTATTGAGTTTTGTTAAGATTTCTTGTATGTGCAAGGAAAATGAGTAGACAATATGTTCCGTATGGAAAAGTTTGAAGAAAGAATTCATATCTTCTCTTGTTTTGCATATTTCTGCAAAATGAGAGAAAGATGAATTTAGGGATTCTTGGATTTAAAATGGTCAGAAGTTAGTAAAATTTTATATGTTTGTGTAATTTGATTTGATGAATGTGTTAAGTAATGAATGAATTCCTTATGTCTTATTGGAAGAAAATAAATATGCTTAGTTGCTTGTCTAATCGTAGAAAAACAAAATTCAATAAGGATTGAATTGCAAATGAAGGTTAAGTTGAAAGAAGTTAATTTAGAATATATTAATGTGGAATATGCATGTGATGAAAAGTAATGTGAGATACTTGTTGATACAGGAGAAGCCATAAGAGTTGTGCAACAACATGGAGGTACCATTAAAGCTTCTACAACATGTAGGTGTCGTGCACCTTTTCATTTCTTTCTTTACCCAGTTTATTGTATTAGTTATTTGTAAATGAGAGGATATGTCATGATTACATTTGTAATTTAAGATAGAAAGAATTAGTTTTCCCGGTAATGGGACTAATGTTTGGTAATGGGCGAAGGAGTTAGTTTCCCGGTAATGGGACTAATGTCAGGTAATGGATGAAAGAATTAGCTTCCCAGTAATGAGACTAATGCCCAATAATAGGAGAATAAATTAGTTTCATGGTAATGAGACTAATACTCGGAAATGGGTAGATGAACAAGTTTTTCGATGATGAGACTAGTGCCTGAAAAATGGGCTTGAAAGCTTAAATACTCGGTAAGGGGCTATTTCTGGAAATGAATTGGTAACATTAAGTCGAAGATGACCAAAAATTAGAATGTGATAAATGAATTCCATTGATTAATAATAAGAGATTGTTGATATTAACAAGATTACAAATTGAAATGCATTATTATAGTTGTCCTTATTTGTTAGTTTTCATGAGTAACATTACTTTTATTTGTGACAAATTAATTACAGATACCTCGCAACCACGAGTCGATTGATAGATATTTAGGATGACTTTTGTTAATTTTGAATGAACATATAATATAAATCCTTTTATATTGTAAATTAGGTATGTAACTAACATTAATCATATAGAAGATTATGTTACTTATTTAGATCGTTTATGTAAATTTTTGATACTTTATTAGTTTCTTTTTGTTGTATTAAAATTATGAATTCATGTGATTGTGTTATGTTAATTCTATATAAATTGATTATTTGTGCATTTATACATTTGGTGAAATACAATGGAATGCGATGAATGAGATATTGAAAAATTAAGATTAGAGGTTCTCTAGTTCGGTGACATGATGAGTCCAAGATGATTGGACAATGGCTGAAATGTGAAATTGTTTGAGTATTGAAATGATAAAGGTTTTAGTCAATACTTAGGATCTTCTAGTATAAAGGAGAATCTATCAACATTTCAGTAGATTTCTCCATTGTAGATTTCTCAATTGAATGCACACACACATATATATATAACAAAAAAAAAACCTAATAAATGAAATTACCATGAAGAAATCATGTAGCGATTGGATGTAAATATTAGGGATATTACAAAATATCTTAGCTTAAAAATCTTTCTCCATACACATGAGCATTTTCCCCGCACTTTGAGTTGCTAAAAGATCTTTCCTCTTAATAAGTTGGATCTATTCCAAGTAGACCTATTGAAGTGATTTGAATTAGTGCACATATGCTAAATGTGCTTCAACAATGCAACTTGTTCCATTATGTTATCCTTTTGATCCTTAGACCCCCTTCTTCTTCGGAAGACACGTATCTCTCATGCCACTTTAGCCTCGCTAGTTTTCATGTTCGTGCCAGACCACAGAAAGGATCTTAAAATTTAGTTAACTTTTCTAACCATTTTCCCAGTAAAAAAAAGAGCCCAATAAACCTAAATAGAGAACAAAATTGAGTTTATTAATTGCACTCGTCCTTCATATGAGAGTGATCTACATGTCCAATGTTGAATTTTAGCAATGATTCGGTTAACAAATATTTTACTATGAATAACCTGAAGTTTATAGGAGATAAGAGGGACCCCAAATACTTAACTTGCAACTCCCCCTACTTGAAGCCTAGAATTTGAACAATCTACTCTCTAATACCATCTAATATTCCATTAAGGTAAATGTCACTCTTGTCTGGGTTCAAAGATAGTCCAGAAAGGTCATAAAATTCCATAAGCACATTGTGAACCATACAAACATACTTGACTTCCCATTTCATGAAGATCATCTAGTCATCGAAAAAAAAAAGGTGAGAAATCTTATTCTTTTGGCATCTCATATGAAACTTAAAGTTATTGTTGTCACTTATCTTGCTAAACAAACCATAAAAGACTTCCATTGTAAACATTAGACCAAAGATAGTAAGACCACGTCGAGTAATGGAAACTCAAGATGAAGAGAAATGAATAAATGATATGAATAATATGATGTGAGATGGAGATGATGATTTCCATGAGTAAGTTTAAAGGTGTTAATGGGATTCATATTAGAATTATGAATTTTCGGTTCAAAATTCATAACATAGATGAAACCGGTAACGAGTCTTGATAAAGAAAGAACAATGAAAATTTAAAATAAATATATTTTGAGAATGAGAAAATTATCAGGAGTAATTAGTACGGTAAGGAGAAATAAAAAATAGAGGTCCAATCTATCAAGTTTTCTCTAACCAATTCTAATCCCATTAAAATTCTTTGTTCAAGTTGGATTCCTAATGCAATTAGTATTTGCACTTATTAGCTCTAATGACTCATCCTAATATGCTCTTTATAGTTCTTTGCTTGAAATTGAGCTGAAAAATATTTAATTTAGCTCTTTTTATATTTTGTGTCTCCATAGCATTGTTAAGTATAAAACAAGTAAAACAAGTTATCGTAAGACATAAAACATGCATAAAATACTAAGAGTAAGGAACTAAAAAGATAGAATAATATGAGTGTATCAGTTTAACTGGACACTTTAGTGTTAGGAAGCCTTTAGAAATTTTACATTAACACTTTTATTGGTATAAAATGCAACGTGATGTACAAAGGGTATATAATACATGTATCACGTGTAGGCAAGCCAAATCTAAGATCTTACCTTGTGGGTTATATACTTCTTTACCCATACTTAAGGAACCTTGGGATATCTCCATAGACTTTAACTTAGGTTTGCCTAGGTAAAAAAGGATAGGGATTCAATTTTTATGGTTGTAGATAAGTTTTTTAAGATGACATATTTCATAATATGTCATAAAATTGATGATGCAACCACCAATATTGATTTATCTTTTAGTGAGATAGTATGAGTTCATGGTGTTCCTAGGAGCATAGTTTTTTTTTTTTTTTTATCATTATGATAAACTTCTTAGCTACTTTCGGAAGGTTTTGTGGGGAAAATTGTGAACTAAGTTATAATTTTTTACTACTTGTCATCCATAAATGGATGATCAAATAGAAGTAGTAAATAAGACTTTAACTACAATATAGTATATTGTCATTCAAAAGAATCTAAAAAATTAAGAGGATTGTTTGTTGTTCATTGAATTTGCATATAATAAAAGTATGCATTCTATTATTGATTATTCATTGTTTAGGATTGCTTATGGTTTTAATCTACTAACCCTTTGGAATTTGATTTATTTGCTTGTTAATGAAAGGATTAGTCTTTTGAGACAAACATGGGGTTATACAGGCTCTCCATGAGAGTTTTCGGCAATATATTGAGAAAAAAATGAACAATATATTTCTAAAGCTAACAAAGGTTATAGGAGTGTTAACTTTGAACCAAGTGATTTGGTTTGGGTGCATATGAAAATGGAAAGATTTATAGCCCATAGAAGATCTAAGTTGCAACCTTAAGAAGATGGTCCATTCCAAGTTCTTAAGTGAATCCATTGCAAGTTCTTAAACGAATCCATTCCAAGTTCTTAAGCGAATCAACAATGATGCATATAAAATGTATCTTCTTGATGAGTATAGTGTTATAGTTACTTTTAATATTTCTAATCTTTGTTTGTTTGGTGTAAGTGACAATTCAAGATCGTATACTTTTGAGGAGAGAGGGAATGATGATAATTAACAAGAATCACTAAATGATCAATTACAGGTTCTAATTAGGACTTTTACAAGGTCAAGAGCCAAGAAGATCAAATAGGTTTTTAATGGGCTAATTCAAAATATTTGGGCCAAGCCAAGCATTGAGATGAGTTCAAGAGATGATTAGGTTTTAATTAATATAGTTCATATAAGAGAAGGATTTTGGATAGCCTAGCAACTTACGGACCGGGCAAGGCATCTTAAAAGCTTATGGATTGGGCAAGGATAGTCGGTTTTGAGCTTATTTTTCCTAATGTATAGTTTATGCTAACAAGAATAAGTTTTGATCTGACCATTAGGTTGGGATGAAAGTTTTCCAAAATATTATAAAAGCCTTGTTTTCTATAGGGTTAAAATTTTATAGCAATCGAACATCAGGAAGGCTTTGTGATAAAACCCAGAATTTGCTTTGCAAGAATTGCATTATATTTCTCATTAGTTTAGGATTATTTTTTATATTTTATGTAGAACTCTTTTGTTATTTTTCCAACCTTATTTAGTATATTTTACAGAATATAAATAGGGTTACTTAACTTGTATTAAGTTTTTTTTAGATTGATTGATTTTTCATAAATGAAACTTGTGTGTAAGAGTTTGTTTTTAGACTTGGTTCTTCATAGAACTTTCAGAACTTATCAAAGATTTCTTCTTTATGACATTCATTCTTATACATTTGATTCATTGGTTCGTTATAATCAATGGGTTGAGGTTTTTCATCCAATAACTACGGTTCTTTAGTTTAGATAATCACCGAGTTGGATTCTTTTCAACGTAAGTTTAGCTTTTTTGGGTTGTGTTCAATCTTAGTTGTGGGTTCTAAGATTATTACACCCCAAGTTCGCATCATATATAAAGGTCATAAAAAGGTGAGGCATTTAGGCATAGGCAAGCCAGTGTGTTTGGCTCTTTAAAAAGAAAGTCATGTGCATGGGCCTATAAGGCCAACTACATGCACCTGACCATACTATTTTTTCTTAAAATGAGCGGATTATGCATTGTCCACCTTTTTTATTTTTATAAAAGAGAGTAGATGATGTGTCATCCATTGGTTTTATTTTGACCACCTCATGTGGCTGGAAAATTAGGCTCCACCCTTTTGTAGGAAAAAGTAAATCAGAGTTAGGATTTTTTTTATTAGGGTTTATTTTTAGTTTTTTGACTGATTAAAGGTTTTTTTAGGTTTATGAGGGTATTTCTTAGGTGTTATTTTGTCAGGGAGCCTGTTCCCTTTTGTATATCTCTATATATGAACCTGCTGGTCCACCAGCTTGTTTTATTTTGATCTTTTATATATACTTACATTTTGATATATATAAAAAAATTAGGCTCCACCCTTTTGGACCAAAAAAACTCATTTTCAATCCATTTTCACCTAAAAACACCTAAGAAATACCCTCATAAACCTAAAAAAACCTTTAATCAGTCAAAAAACTAAAAATAACCCCTAATAAAAAAAATCCTAGCTTTGATTTACTTTTTCCTACAAGATGAGTGGTTAAAAACACTTAAATAAAACTTCTCTCATCAAATGAAACCTATTGACACTGAGATTGGTTTTTTTGGTTGTTAGAATGTGTACAATCAATAACGCTCTCCCCTTTCTTGTTAAGTGTAGGGCAACTCTCTCTTTCTCACAAGATTTAGGGATTGAAATGCAAAACAAATAAAGTGTAGGGCTAAAACGTCAAGACCTCAATGAACATAAATCAAAAATGAAACAACAAACGTTAGGGACCAAAATTTTTATAAACGCCAAGACCTTAATGGGATGTCATGAACCTAAATTAAGTGTTTGTCAAAGCCCATTAGTCATTTTTTAGGTTTTATTGAGTGTTTTGGGCTATAGTTTTTATTGGTACTTGTTTTCAACCTTGGGTTTAAGATCCATTAGGGTTATTTAGGAGGACTATATATGTTTTTCATGGTTGTCAAATTTTGGCAGCCTTTTATTATTGGATAATTCATATTTTTGCTTGGTGCAAATCACGTTATTTGATGGGACAAAGATCAACAACTAACTTATCAAGATATAACTGACCTTGTGGTGTCTTTGCATACTTTAGGTTTTTGTTTTTCTATAAACAATGAGTCCAAGTTCTTTAATACCATTGGTTCTTAGGTATAAGGTTATCTTTAAGTCAAACTTTCTATCCAAACCTGAATTTTGGTTTCTTGGATTGTTAATCTACTTTAATGTGGGTTTTGTGATCGCTATCTTTGGGGTTCGCATAAGTTAGTATCACAACTAGGCTTTAAAAATCAAATTATATCCTCTTTGTTTTCAATGTTAGAATTTGTTTCTGCATATATCTTCTTCTTGTTTTTTTCTTTGTGTCTTGTTTTGGGTTTGAAAGATTTAATTTTGCCTCGAAAATACTATTACAAAGGAGATTGAACCTAACCTCGTAGGAATCACTTTAAAATTGATATTCTAGGTTTTTAGGTAAAATAACATCAAATATTAAATATGGGGTCATTTGGACTTTTTTTGGTTTGCATTTCAAATTCGGGTATTAGATTGCACAAACAGGTCTGATTTGTGTTAACTTATAAAACATGTTTTGCTACAGTTGAAAGTGACCTAATCAGTATACTAAAGTTATATTTGGGTTATTTAGGCAATGATAAAGTTGTTTTTATTAGTTTTGTATTTGACATGTTTCGCATCTTAAAAAACATCCATATTTCATACGAATTCATTTGTTACTCACGAAATCATAATTGTACTTTTGTCTTTGTTTATTTTTGTATATTTCTTATTTCTTGAGTTATTTCACATATTTGGATTGCGCTACTAAGTTGTTCTATTTGATTGTGTTGAATTTTAGAGTGAATGACCTAATTGAGTGAAACACAAGAGGAGTGTAAACACGTAAGGGAGAAAGTGACGAAATGAATTTTTATTTATCACTAACATATTTTGTAAATTTAAAGATGTTGGCCAACACCAAGACGACACCACCAATTAAAAACCAAGCTTTTCAAATTCAAGTCTTAGCATAACATATGGAAATGATGAATAAAGTAATAGGAAATTTAGAGGATATGATGGAAAGAAGGTAGAGATGTGATGCTGAGATTGATGGATTGCGAAATAGGGCTAATCAGGGTAGAAACAATATTAGGAAACATGAAAGGCATGTTAATCTCGTTGTTGGCGATGGTTTTGATGAGATGGGTGATGAGAATTATGATAGTGCATCTTTAAGCCATGGAGATCAGTTTGGGAAGCCTAGAAACCATAGGTATGAGGGAGTTATGTGAGATAGATAATTCATCCAAGGAGATGATTTGGGTAATTTTAGGTACTGTGATAAGCTAAATAGGAGTTTAGGTAGCATTAAAATGAAAATTCCTTCATTTCAAGAGAAAAACAATCCGAAGGTGTATTTGGAGTGGGAGAAAAAGATGAAGCTTATATTTGACTGTCATAATTATTTACAGGGTAAAAAGGTTAAGTTTGCCTTAATTGTGTTCCTAGACTATGCCATTATGTTGTGAGATCAACTTGTGTTAAGTCGCAAAAGAAATCATGAGAGGCCTGTTGAGACTTAGGAGGAGATTAAGGCTATTGCAAAAAGACTATTTATCCCTAGTCATTATTATATGGAATTGTACCAAAAGTTACAATGTTTGAATCAAAGTACATAGAATGTTGATGAGTACCATAAAGAGATGGAGATCACGATGATTTTAACTTATATAATGGAGGATAGGGAGGCCACTATGACTAGGTTCTTAAATGGGCTAAATAATGAGATCGTAAATATTATGGAGTCACATCACTATATGGAGTGAGAAGATATGATGCATATGGTAACAAAAGTGGATAGATAGCTTAAACGTAAGGGTAGTTCATGGCTAAGCCAACTATTAGGCTCTTCATCATCTTGAAAACCTAATTAGAAGGCTAATACGAGGGCTGCTCAATCTCAACCTAATGTAGGGGAGATAATTGATACTTTAAAAGAAAAAAAGGACATCTCCGCTGATAGTAGATGTAAATATGAAACTCATATATCTTATAATCATGGTATAAAATGCTTTTTATTGTTTAGGAGTTGGTAATGTTGCTTTGTAGTGTCCAAACAAATGAGATATGGTTATGAAGGCTCACAGTGAGGTTGTGACAGATGAGGAGGTTACTAATGAGAAAGAGATGCCATCACGTGAGGGTGGTAGTGATGATTATGTTAAGTATCCAGTTGTGGAGAGAGGCGTTTGCAGTGAAACAAGCATGAATTGGAAGTTAAGGTGGGAGATTTAGAGGAGCAATAAGAGAACGTATTTCATATGACGTGCCATGTTCAAGATAAGGTATGTAATGTGATTATTGATAGTGGAAGTTGCACTAATATGGCTAATATTGATTTCGTGCAAAAGAGGAGGAATAATCGGGGTGGAAAATGAGTAAAAAAATTAGCCTTTAAACATCATTTTCAGCTGCCAAACCAGCCATCTTCCTCCTCTACTGTGAACACCCATTCCAACCACTACAACAACATTTTCCTTCTCTCTACTGTGAGAACCAACCTCCCTCCACCAACTTCAACTTCTCCTTCTTCCAGCAACGCCAGCTTCCTCTTCAAACTAGTAATAGGAGCTTCAAACTTCCAACAACAACTTCGTCAACTCAGCCTCAACTCCTCCACACTAGCCCCGTCAGCCATAACCATCGTGAGTAAGCAACAACCTTGAGCAATATTGACTGCACTTCCTCTCTTCCATTTCAACCATGGACGAGTAGCAAGGTTATCCACCATGAGCAGTAGTGGACTCCACCAACGTCTCAATAATGCAGCTTATCATAGGTAAGGTGCACTGGGAATGATGCGTCTTCTCCTGCACAACTAGTCCTCTTAACCGAACTCTTGCAAACCAATAGGTTTCCTAGTGAAAAGACTATGCAGGGTTTTAATAGCGATCCTTTGTTTCGGGTTTATGGTGGTTTGTTGCCTTTAAAGGATGTTTTTTATGTTATAGATTCGAGGACAAACCTTTTTGTAAAGTGAGGAAATGATATGATCCATACAAGGGTTGAACCATCAAATCTGGATTTTAGCATAATGTTTCATAATGTCCAATTTTTTTCCTAACAAGCATAACTCTCAATCTGATCATTGGATCGGGCTAATGTTTTAACAAAAGTTTCAAAATGTGTTGTTATATAGTGGATTAAAATTTCAAGTCAATCAGAGTTTGGAAAGTTATCACGATACAAGTCGAAAGGTGTTGTACGAATTTTGCTATGTGTTGCCTTTTGACTTATAGACTTCTTTTTTTGAAAGGATTCTTTTCCTAGTGATACAAGGAAATTCAACACCTTATTTTTTAGAGTCTCCTAGTTCTATAAAGATCTTTAATGGGTAACAAAATAGTTTTCAAGCATGGCAAAGATTCCTTAATATTCCAAAAATCCTTTTCTTATAAGGATTTCTTATTTATCCTAACTGCACACAAAAAAGAGGGTTG
>Ga0307515_10020116_pt1 | contig 11941 bp, 13 predicted proteins | sample 17_EM_MG_FD_194513 | JGI IMG/M metagenome (GOLD analysis project Ga0307515, IMG submission 194513) | Populus trichocarpa ectomycorrhiza microbial communities from riparian zone in the Pacific Northwest, United States - 17_EM | ecosystem: Host-associated > Plants > Roots > Unclassified | place...
TCTTGGTGCCGGCGGCCGGCACCAGCTCGTACATGGTGACCACGGGGCCGGGGCGGATCTGGTCGATCTGGCCGCGCACGCCGAACTCGGCCAGCACGCTTTCCAGCAGGCGGGCGTTCTGGCGCAAGGCCTCCTCGTCGAACTCGGCCGAGCGGGGCTTGGGCTTGGCCAGCATGGCCAGCTCGGGCAGCTGGAAGCCGCCTTCGGCGTCGAAGTCGAAGGCCTTCTGCTGTTCGCGCTGTTCGCGGCTGTTGACCTTGCCCGGCACCTTGGGCTGGGCGATGGCCAGGGGGCGGACGTCGAAGCTGGGCTCGAAGGCGTCTTCGTCGTCGACGGGCTGGGGGGCGGGCTTGGCCGGCTTGGCGACCTTACGGGCCGCCGGGGCGGGCTCGACCTCGATCACCGGGGCGGCCGCCTTGCGGGGCGCGCGGGGACGAGAGGCCGGTTCGGGCTGGGGAACGGGCGCGGGAGCCGCCGCGCGTTCGCGCGGCTGCATCAGGCCGTGGATCATGTCGCCGATGGCTTCGGGATCGACGCGGCGGATGCCGATCGCATAGCCCAGGGCCACCAGGGCGGCGACCAGCAGCAGCAGGGCGGCGATCAGGTGGGCGCCGGGCAGACGGGCGAAGCCGAGGATTCCGGCCACCCCGTTCAGCAGGCCGTCGCCCCAGAAACCGCCCAGGCCCTTGGCCAGCGGCCAGGCGGCCGGGCGCGGCGGGGCGGCCAGCAGGCCGGCCAGGGCCAGCAGGCCCAGGCCGCCGACCAGGGCGCGGACCCGTAGGTCGCGGCGATGGGCGGCGGGATCGGGCTGCGAGACGCGATTGATGCCGAAGATCAGCATCAGGGCGGCCGCGACCCAGCCGGACAGGCCCATGGACTGCATGACGATGTCGGCGAGGGCCGCGCCCGGTCCGCCCAGGGCGTTGGTCGCCGGCAGGCCGGTGGCGGCGTTGAGGCTGGGATCGGCGGCGTTATAGGTGGCGACGGCCAGCAGCAGGCCGGCCCCGACCACACAGATCACCCCGCCCCGGAACCGCGCCGACCACGGCTGGGCCCAGCCGTATCGGATGGCGTCCCAAACCAGTTCAACGCTCGATCGCCGCGCCGCTCGCGCCATCAGAAGTCACCTTGCACTCGTAGACCCCCCTGTTTTGCCGCAAGAGGGTTAAGAGCCGTTTACGCTGGTGGTCCGATGATGTGGTTTGAAGTCGCGGCGCGCGCTCGATTCAAACAAGAACAAAAAGAGAACATACGTCCGGACTCGACGTGGCCGGGAGTCACTCTGGCCCGTAGCCCGTCGCTGGTTGGCGGGTCAGTGGGTGCCATGATGGACAAGGAGTTTTTGAGTCAGTTGCCGCTGGTGTTGTCGGCGTTCGGCGGGGTCATTACGGCCCTGGCCGGTCTGGTCTGGGCGTTCCGGCGGCGGCCATGACGGCGGCCGCCGGAACGTCAGTTCAAGCCAAGCTACTTCTGCGGAATGACCGGCATGGCGGCGCCCGGCGAGGTGTTGTCGTCGACGTGGTTGTTGCCGTAGGACACGATGTTGGTGGTGGCGGTGTTCACGCCGATTCCGTTGCCGGTGATCATCGAATTGCTCACCCGCAACACGGCCCCTGGTCCCGAGAGATTGAGGCCGATGCCGTTGTTCACCGCCCTCGACCGATCGATATTGAACAGGACGCCGCCCGAGCCGGCGGTCTGCGCGATCACGAAGCCCGAATAGGTGTTGTTGCCAGCCTCGCTATTGGCCACCGCGACATTGATGGAGCCCGTGCCCGCGACGGAGTTTTCGGCGCGCAAGCCCAGGACGTTGCTGACAAGCGACACATTGTCGAGGCTGGCCGACACCGAGCCGCTGCCGGTGGGACGCAGCAGCATGCCGCCTCCCGTCGTGCCCGAGCCGGAGTTCTCGACGGTGGTGTTGCTGACATGCAGCTTTCCGGCGGTGGATGGCTGGACCAGGATGCCATAGTTGGTGACGTTCGAGATCACGACATTCTGGATGTCCAGCGAGGCGCCAGTGTTGAAGACGATCCCGTTGATGCCGGTGTTCGCGCCGTTGATCGTCAATCCGCGCAGGACCACCCTGTCGGTCGCGCCGGCATTGACGTTGACGGCGTTGGTGCCGGACGACAGGAGGCCGGCCGTGCCCGCGCCGTCATTGGCGATGGTGATCGCCTTGGTGATGGTCACGGTGCCGAAGCCGCCGGGATCCAGGGTGTTGATTTCGCCCCCGGCCGCCGTCTTGGAGATCGCGCCGGCGAAGGTCTTGCACGGCGCGGTTCGGCTGCATGGATTGGCGTCGTCGCCGACGCCGGAAACCCACGTGCGCGTGGCCTGAGCCTGCGCCGCCGACGCACAAACCAGCACCGACAGCAACGCGCCGCCGAATGCGGTGATAACTTTCATTCTGTTCATAGCAGCCCCATTGTTCCTGAGCCGACCCCTGACGGCGGGCCCTCTCCCCGTGCTGGAGGTTAGCGCAGTCGAGAGTGGTTAGCGAATCGAAACACTCTCGCTTGCATAGGTTTCCCGAATGGAAATCGAGCCCGCGCTAGAAGTTCGAAGCGTATATAGAAGAAATTCAGTCAAGATATATATTGCCTAGATATGTTCGGCCCAAACTAGAGAAGAGGATTAGAAAAGTGCTTGTGTTGGTAACGACATTTCCGAAGAGTGGTTCGACGTTTATCTCTTCAGCGATCGCGGCGTTACCGGGATTTGAAAGAACGGTGTTTTCCGATTGGGCTGGAACAATGCCGATCATCTCACCGGATGGCCTGCCGGCGTCGAGTCGCCGAGAGCAAGAACTTTCCCATCGAATCGTCGAGGAGTTGAGGGGGCAGCGCAGGGTGGCCCAGCACCACACCTGCGCTTCGGAGTACACCTTGCGGGTCCTGGACAACTACGACGTCACGCCCATCGTTATGGTCCGCGACATCCACGACTGCATGGTCAGCCTGGCCGAGCATATCAGTCGTGAAAGCCCCGAGATCCCCTGGGCCTATTTCAACGACGCGATACGGACCCGAAGCCTGGAATACCGTATCGACGCCGTGGTCGATCTGGTGTCGGCCTGGTACCTCAAGTTCTACGCGTCGTGGGTGAGCACCCGTCCGGACGCCGTCTTCCGCTATGAAGATGTCGTGCTGGACGGTCCGGCGGGCGTGTACGCCTTGCTGGCCAGGTCCGGTCTGGTGGAGAGGGATCCCGAAACCTTCTCGGTCGCCAATATCCATCAGGCCGCCGAGGCCGCGCGCGGTCCGGCCAGCCGCCTGAACGTGGGCGTCAGCGGGCGCGGCGACCAGTTGAGCGCCGAGAACCGGAAAATGATCCGCCGGTTCGCGTCCCACTACCCCGACGTGGATTTCGGGCCGATCGGCCTCTAGGCGGTTGGCCGCCGCCTGGAGGCCTTCGTCTCAGATCGCGCCCAGATAATCCTTCTTGCCGACCTCGACGCCGTTCTTGCGCAGGATCGCGTAGGCGGTGGTCAGGTGGAAGAAGAAGTTGGGCTGGGCCTGGGTCTGCAGGTAGGCCAGGCCCTTGACCACGCTGGTCTCGCCCCGGCGCGTCAGGGTGATGTCGCGGTCCTCGGCGTTCTCAAAGGCGGCCGGGTCCAGGCCTTCGACATAGGCGATGGCGCGCTCGACGCGGGCGATCAGGCCGGCGAAATCGGTTTCGGCGTCGTCCCAGGCCGGAACCTCCTCGCCGGCCAGGCGCGCGGCGCAGCCCTTGGCGAAGTCGGTGGCGATCTGCACCTGGCGCAGCAGTGGGAACATGTCGGGGAACAGGCGGGCCTTCAGCAGGCTGTCGGGGTCGAGCTTCTTGGCGTCGACATGGGCGGCGGCCTTGGTCAGCACGCCCTTCAGGCCCTTCAGGCCCTGGACGAAGACGGGGACGCTGGCCTGATGGATGGTGATCGACATGGAAGCTCCAGGAGAACGAGGTGAGCGGTGGTTAGCCTGCGTCGGCGACGATCCCAACCACCGTGATGAAATCAGGCCGCCGCGGCCTCGGCGTCGAAGCGGGCGCGAGCGACGCGGATCTGGTCGTGGTTGCGCTCGGCCCAGCCGACCAGCTGGGCCAAGGGCTCCAGCAGCGAGACCCCCAGCGGCGACAGGCTGTATTCGACGCTGGGCGGCTTGGTCGGAAACACCTGGCGGCCGATCAGTCCGTCGCGCTGCAGGTCGCGCAGGGTCTGGGTCAGCATGCGCTGCGAGATGTCGGGCACGGTCCGGCGCAAGGCCCCGAATCGCAGGGGCCCGTTGGCTAGGGCGATCAGCAGCAGGGTGCTCCACTTGTCGCCCAGGTGATCGATGACGTCGCGCACCGGGCAGGCGTGGACACTGAGCTCCTGGCCGGCCCAGGCCTGGAACGAGGCCGACAGGATCTGGCCGGCCGACCGTTCATCGGGTTCGGATGGTTCCTTCAAGGTGCCTATCTCCCGAAAAACTGCCCCTTTACGACGGGGATCAAGTCTCACATCTACACGTGGTCTCATTCTGAGACCACCGAAAAGGATTGAGCCCCATGACCGTCAGTGAGACCGCCTCCTCTCCCCGTTTGCTGGTGACCGGCGCGGGCGGCCAGCTGGGCCGTCGCGTGGTCGAGCTGCTGCTCGAAGCGGGTGTCGCCAACCTGGTGGCGACCAGTCGCGATCCGGCCAAGCTGGCCGACCTGGCGGCGCGCGGCGTCGAGATCCGACGCGCAGACTTCGACGACCCAGCCTCCCTGGCGCCCGCCTTCGCGGGGATTGATCGGCTTTTGCTGGTCAGCACCGATAGTCTGGACCGACCCGGACGGCGCATCGCCCAGCACCGTGCGGCGATCGCCGCGGCGCAGGCGGCCGGTGTCCAGCACGTGGTCTACACCTCCGCGCCCGGCGCGCGACCGCAGGACGGCGGCGGGGTGATCGACGACCACTTCTGGACCGAGCAGGCCCTGGCGGCCAGCGCCATCCCCGGCTGGACCATCCTGCGTCACAACCTCTATGCCGAGCTGTTGCTGATGGGCGCGGGCCAGGCGGTGGCCAGCGGCGCGCTCTATTCGGCCACCGCCGGGGCCGGTCGCGCCTATGTCAGCCGCGAGGACTGCGCGCGCATCGACGCCGCCGCCCTGGTCAAGGGTCAGGGTCGCCAGATTCTCGACGTCTCGGGTCCCGCCGCCGTGACCCAGGACGAGGTCGCCGCCCTCTACGCCAAGCTGTCGGACAAGCCCGTGACGCACCACGACCTGCCCGCCGACGCTCTGCGCCAGGGCCTGGCGGGCGCGGGCCTGCCGCCGCCCATGGTCGAGGTGTTGGTCGATTTCGATGTCTCCGCCAGCCAGGGCCAGCACGCCATCGTCACCGACGCCGTCGCGGCGCTGACGGGCCGTGCGCCGGTGTCGGTCGAGGCGTTCCTGGAGACCCACAAGGCGGCCTTCAGCTAGGCCGCACGGAACGGGCGCGGCGGCTCGGGGTTCTGTGAGGGTCCCAATTCACGCCCTCAGGAGCATTCCCCATGAAAGTCAGCGACGCGATGACCGGCCAGGTCTCCACCGCCGCCCCCACCGACACCGTCCGCAAGGTCGCCCAGGTGATGGCCCATGTCGAAACCGGCGCCGTGCCGATCGTCGATGACGCCGGCAAGGTGGTGGGCCTGGTCACCGACCGCGACATCGTCCTGCGCGTGGTCGCCGAGGGCCGCAGCTTCGACTCGCCGATCTCCGAGGCCATGTCGGACGGCGAGATCCTCAGCGTCCAGGAAGACGACGTCCTGGCCGACGCCACCGCCAAGATGGCCAGCCATCAGATCCGCCGCCTGGTCGTGCTCAACGAGGCCGGCAAGCTGACCGGCATCCTGTCGCTGGGCGACGTGGCCAAGGACTACGGCGCCAAGCAGGTGGGCAAGACGCTGGAAGAGATCTCGGCGGACGGGGCGGACGCGCAATAAACGCCTTCTCCCAGAGGGAGAAGGAGGGGCCCGCGACGAAGTCGTGGGAGGATGAGGGGTTACGTTGCTGGCCGGAGTGCCGGCACGCCTTCAAACTCACCACCCCCTCACCCTCCCACCGCTACGCGGCGGGCCCCTCCCTCTCCCCACGGGAGAGGGTGAAAAGAAAAAGGGCGGCTCCTCGCGGAGCCGCCCTTCGTCATTTCGGAAATCGAAGTCGCCTAGACCAGCGAGCTGTCGATGGCCTTGCAGGCTTCCATCAGGCCCTGAACCGACTCGACGGACTTGGCGAACATCGCCTTTTCCTCGTCGTTGGTTTCGAACTCGATGACGCGTTCCGCGCCGCCGGCGCCGATCACCACCGGCACGCCGACATAGAGGCCGTCCAGGCCGTACTGGCCGGTCAGGAAGGTGGCGCAGGGCAGGACGCGCTTCTTGTCCTTCAGATAGCTGGTGGCCATGGCGATGGCGCTTTCAGCCGGGGCGTAGAAGGCCGAGCCGGTCTTCAGCAGGGCGACGATCTCGCCGCCGCCGCCGCGGGTGCGCTTGACGATGCCGTCCAGCTCCTCCTGCGACAGCCAGCCTTGCTTGACCAGTTCCGGCAGCGGCAGGCCGCCGACGGTGGAGTGACGGACCATCGGCACCATGTCGTCGCCGTGGCCGCCCAGGGTCCAGGCGTGGATGTCTTCAACCGACACGCCGGTCTTCTCAGCCAGGAAGAAGGCGAAACGCGCCGAGTCCAGGACGCCGGCCATGCCGATGACCTTTTCCTTGGGCAGGCCCGAAAACTGCTGCAGGGCCCAGACCATCGCGTCGAGCGGGTTGGTGATGCAGATGACGAAGGCGTTGGGGGCGTGGGCCTTGATGCCTTCGCCGACGGCCTTCATGACCTTCAGGTTGATGCCCAGCAGGTCGTCGCGGCTCATGCCCGGCTTGCGCGGCACGCCGGCGGTCACGATGCAGACGTCGGCGCCGGCGATGTCAGCGTAGTCGTTGACGCCCTTCAGGCTGACGTCCTTGCCGAACACGGCCGAGGCCTCGGCGATGTCCAGGGCCTTGCCCTGCGGCGTGCCTTCGGCGATGTCGAACAGCAGGATGTCGCCCAGCTCTTCGCGCGCGGCGATGTGGGCCAGGGTGCCGCCGATCATGCCGGCGCCGATGAGGGCGATCTTCGCGCGAGCCATGGGGTCTCCGTCAAGGCTGTGGACGATGAATGTCGGGCGCGGTCTACGCCCCCAGCGGCCAAGCCTCAAGCCCCCTTTCCCGTTTCGCCGCGGTGCGGCAAAACCAACGCAACGACGATAGGGACGCGCGGCCATGGGCAAGACCGATCCAGGGAACTATTTCGAGGATTTCAGGCTCGGCCAGGTGATCGTCCACGCGACCCCGCGCACGATCACGGCGGGCGACGTCGCGCTCTATACGGCGCTGTACGGCCCTCGGTTTTCGCTGTTCTCGTCGGACGTCTTCGCGCGCGACTGCGGGCTGGAAAGCGCCCCGATCGACCCGCTGGTCGCCTTCCATGTGGTGTTCGGCAAGACCGTGCCCGACATCAGCCTGAACGCCGTGGCCAATCTCGGCTACGCCGAGGGTCGGTTCCTGGCCCCGGTGCATCCGGGCGACACGCTCAGCGCCGGGTCCGAGGTGATCGGGCTGAAGGAGAACTCCAACGGCAAGACCGGCGTGGTCTATGTGCGCACCACCGGGACCAACCAGCGCGGCGTGGCGGTGCTCAGCTATGTGCGCTGGGTTATGGTGCGCAAGCGCGATCCGGGGGCGGCGGTCGAGGGCCAGGGCGTGCCGGAACTGGCGACCGCCGTGGCCGCTGGCGACTTGGTCCCGCCGCCCGGGCTGACCTTCAAGAAATACGACTATGTCCACGCCGGCGCCCCGCACGCCTTCGAGGACTACGACATCGGCGAGAAGATCGACCATGTCGACGGCATGGCGGTCGAGGAGGCCGAGGCCCAGCTTGCGACCCGGCTGTGGCAGAACACCGCCAAGGTCCATTTCAACCAGTATGAGCGCGCCAAGGACCCTTCGGGCCGGCGGCTGGTCTATGGCGGGGTGGTGATCTCGACGGCCAAGGCCCTGTCGTTCAACGGCTTGCAGAACGCCGGCCTGATCCTGGCGATCAATGGCGGGCGTCATGTCAGCCCCTATTTCGCCGGCGGCACGGTGTTCGCCTGGTCGGAAGTGCTCGACAAGGCCGACCTCGGCGCGACGGGCGCGCTTCGCCTGCGCCTGGTCGCGACGGTGGACCGGCCCTGCGCCGACTTCCCCGACAAGGACGAGGCCGGCGTCTACGCGCCAGGCGTGATCCTCGACTTCGACTACTGGGCGGCGGTTCCGAAACGTGGCTGAGTTCGTCCTGGATCCGGCCTTCGTGACCACCGCCGCCGCGCTGGGCGAGCTTTCCCTCTGCCATGCCCGCCTGCAGATGGACGCTCGCTATCCGTGGATCGTGCTGATCCCCCGCGTGGCCGGGGCGCGCGAGCTGGAGGACCTGTCGGTCGCCGATCGCGCGCGGCTGATCGAGGAGACGGTGCTGGCCGGCGCGGCGGTTCGGGCGGTGGCCAAGGTTTTGGGCCTGGCGGTCGACAAGCTGAACGTCGGGGCCCTGGGCAATGTGACGCCGCAACTGCATGTCCACGTCCTGGGCCGTCGGATCGGCGACCCAGCTTGGCCGGGGCCGGTATGGGGGCATTCAGTGGGGGTGGCCTACGCACCAGATGTGTTGGAACGGGCGGCGGCGGCGGCGCGGGCGGCGCTGGGGCTGTAAGATCAGTTCCTCAGAATCCACTCATCCCGGCGAATGCCGGGACCCAGATCCCTTAGCGGTGTGGATGATTGGAAGGGCTCAGCGCCTATGGCGTCCGCCTCAAAGCCATTCCATCTGGGTCCCGGGCATTCGCCGGGATGAGCGGGTATTTTTACCGCTTCTTCTTCTTGGCTGACCCCTTGGCCGTCGCCTTGCCCTTGCCGCTCTTCTTCGACGCCACGGCCTTGCCTTTGCCGCCCTTCTTGCCCTTGACGACCGAGCCCTTGGCCTTGCCGCTCTTCTTGGCGGCGGCCGCGCACTTGGCCTTGGCGGCTTTCAGGGCCTTGCCCTTCTTGCCTCTGGTCGAGCAGGCCGGCGCCCTCTCGGGAGCCGCCGCGACCACGCGAGGCGCGACACGGGGGGCGCCCCAGATCACCGGGCCGCGTCCGGTGGGAACATAGCCGGCGGGCAAGGTGGCCTGGGCCACCCGGCGGGCGACGACCGGGGTCTGGACGCCGTTTTCGTTGAGCTTGCCGGTCCACGTCCCGTCGCCGCTCGGTGTCAGGTCCAGGGTCGCCAGTTGGCCGGCGCGCGGCGAGAAACGGGCCTGGAAACCGTTGTAGGACCGGTCGACGAAGTCGATCAGGCCGGTGGAGCCCACCGCTCCGACACGACGCACATCGCGCCAGGCGCCTTCCAGCCCCTCATAGCCGCCGACCTTGTCGACGATTTGCAGCGCGTAGAGCCTTTTCCCATCGGGGCCTTCGATCGCCCAGCCGCCGTCGAGCGGCCCCTGCAGGCCCTGGGCCGCGACGATCGAGCCCTTGATCCGCAGGTCGTAGGCCTCGGCCATCGGCACGTAGGCGCCCTGGGGCACGGCATGGCCCGGGATCTCGTCTTCCGGCGGTTCGGGCGCCGGGATCGGCAGGATGGTCGGCTTGTGCGGCGGGGCCGGCGCCTGCGGCGTCTGCTCTTCCTCGTCGGTGGTCTGAGGGCCGCTCTGGGCGATCAGGTCGGCCAGGGGGTCGGTCGCATCAGCGGCCGAGGGCGCGGCGGCGTCCTGCGTCGCCGGCGGCGCGGCCACCAGGGGCGGCGCGTTCGGATCGGCGGCGACGGTTGGCGGGGCGCTCTGCACGGGCGCGGTCGCGACCGGCGCCTCTTGGGCCAGAGCGGGTGAGGCGACGGAAAGCGCCAGCAGGGAGATCAGGAGCGCGCGCATGCGGGTCTTCGCCTAGGCCGCCGAACGATCGGCGATGGCGGCGGCCACCGCCACCAGCCGTTCAGCCTGCACCAGATGCAGCCGTTCGGCCATCTTGCCCTCGACCCGCAAGGCCCCCTTGCCGGCGTTCTCCGGAGCGGCGAAGGCGGCGATCACCGCCTGGCTCCAGGCGATCTCGTCGGCGGTCGGCGAAAAGGCGAGGTTGCAGATCTCCAGGTGCTTGGGGTGGATCAGGGTCTTGCCGTCGAAGCCGAAGTCGACCGCCTGGCCGCAGACCGCCTCCAGGGCGTCCAGGTCCTCGATGTCGTTGTGCACCCCGTCCAGGATGGTCAGGCCGTGGGCCCGGGCGGCGGCGACCGACAGCGACAGGATCGGCAGGAAGGCCTCGCGACCCGGCGTCTGGCGGGCCCGCATCTCCTTGGCCAGGTCGTTGACTCCCATCACCCAGCCCGACAGGCGGGTGGTTTTGGAGGCCGCCGCGATCTCCCACAGATGGAAGGCGGCCTTGCCGGTCTCGATCATGGTCCAGAGCTTGGTCGCGGACGGGGCGGCGTGCAGGGCGGCCTGGTAGGCGTGGACGTCGGCGGCGTCGTTGACTTTCGGAACCAGCACAGCGTCCGGGCCCGCCTCGGCGGCGGCCTTCAGGTCGGCCGCGCCCCAGGGAGTGTCCAGGCCGTTGGTGCGGATGACGATCTCGCGCGCGCCAAAGCCCCCGGCCTTGACCGCCGCGACGGCGGCGTCGCGGGCGGCGTCCTTCATGTCCGGAGCGACGGCGTCCTCGAGGTCCAGGATGATCACGTCGGCGTCCAGGGTGCGCGCCTTGTCCACCGCCTTGGCGTTGGAGGCGGGCATGTAGAGGGCGCTGCGGCGCGGCCGGGCGATATCGGACATGGGGCTCCCGTGGGACGTCTTGGTCTTCTCGCTCTTCTAAAGCATTTGGGACGCCACATCGGAAGCCGTCACACGTCTTACCCGCGCCACGAGATCCAAATTCGCCCGGCATGAGGTGAAAATCCGGGTTAAGCTCACACCATGACCACGCGCTATGACGACACCGCCAAGAATGTCCTGGGCCAGGAGCTGCAGCCCTGCTCGCTCAATCCCGTGACCGGCTTCTATCGCAACGGCTGTTGCGAGACCGGGCCGCACGACCTGGGCCTGCACACGGTCTGCGCGGTGATGACCGACGAATTCCTGGCCTTCTCCAAGGCCACCGGCAACGACCTGTCGACCCCGCGCCCCGAATTCGCCTTCCGCGGTCTGGTGGCCGGCGACCGCTGGTGCCTGTGCGCCGGACGCTGGAAGGAAGCCCTCGACGCCGGCGTCGCCCCGCCCGTGGTGCTGGCGGCCAGTCACGAGGAGATGCTGGCGGTGGTGCCGCTGGGCGTGCTGAAGGACAACGCGGTGGCGTGAGGTCGGATGAGGGGTTGATGGTGGGGTCAGCTGCTCGCGGCGGTTAGGTCCGCGTGACCCCTCATCCGTCAGCTTCGCTGACACCTTCTCCCGCAAGGGGAGAAGGATCACACCAGCGGCTTCAATTCCCCCAGCATCGTCGGGATCAGCTCAGACACCGTCGGGTGGATGTGCACCGCGCGCTGGATCGTCGTGTAGGGCGCCTTGGCGTACATGATGTCGATCATGCCGTGGATGGCTTCGTCGCCGTTCAGGCCCAGGATGGCCGCGCCGAGGATGGCTTTCGTCTCGGCGTCGACCACCACCTTCATGAAGCCTTGTGTCTCGCCCTTCTCGACGGCCCGGCCGACCCGGGTCATCGGGCGCCGGCCGACCAGCAGCGGACGGCCCGTGGCGCGAGCCTCGGCCTCGGTCATGCCGACGCGGCCCAGGGGCGGGTCGATGAACAGACCGTAGCAGGTGATGCGGTCGCTGACCTTGCGGGGATCATTGTCCAGCAGGTTGGCGGCGATGATCTCGAAGTCGTTATAGGCGGTGTGGGTGAAGGCGCCCTTGCCGTTGCAGTCGCCCAGGGCCCAGACGCCGGGATTGCTGGTGCGCAGCTGGTCGTCGACG
>Ga0307515_10020117_pt1 | contig 11939 bp, 10 predicted proteins | sample 17_EM_MG_FD_194513 | JGI IMG/M metagenome (GOLD analysis project Ga0307515, IMG submission 194513) | Populus trichocarpa ectomycorrhiza microbial communities from riparian zone in the Pacific Northwest, United States - 17_EM | ecosystem: Host-associated > Plants > Roots > Unclassified | place...
ATGACCATAAAGGTAAATTTTTACGATGTAACTGTTTTTTTTCTCTCTCCCTTATTTACTTGATTAAAGTCTTACAAACATGAGTTTACAAGACTTGGCAGGAAAATAATGTTCCAAGAAAAAAAAAAAAAAAAAGTCAAAAAGCCTGATCCAGCTCACCTGATCTCAGCCTAGGTGAGCTGGGCTACCCTAAAGGAACAACCTAAGCATTTGGGCACGCCCTCGAGCACAACTCGACTATGGGAAAAATCCAGATTTTTGTTTGCATACTTTATTTTATTTTGTTTATTTTTACACATATTTTCTCGAACTATTTCTTATATTATACAAATAAATTTATATTTTCTTATATGCAATCTCATAGATTCTTTCGCTTTTTTTTACACACAATTTCATAAATTCTACATGTCTTCACGCCAATATTATATTGGGCAACCTTACATGAACAATCAGGTACCGTTCTCTAAACCAACCAATATTATCTACTATTATTTTAGAAGAATCTTTCCACACGGCCGGTTATGAATAGTTGTGCTGCTTGACATCTGGCCTCTTTAATTGAGAAAGGTAAATGTGATCTTTTTTTATATAAAAGCTCAAAGACCAGAGCGACGGATAGGCATTTGAAATCCATACCCAAAAGACACAAATTATCTTATTTATTTTTCTAACCAACTTAATAATTTAACACAAAAATTAAGCTTACTTAGACACTGAAGTTTTTGTTTTTGTAGGTAATCCCAACCACAAAAATACAAGCTCAAATCCACTTCATAGACGAGAGAACTCAGAGATTCATTGAAGATTCACTTTATCACAGTGAAACAAGCTTTTAATAGTTAATGGCCGGGTGTTGTCGTAAAAATATTTAAAATAACAAGATTTATACATATCTAGTTTGATGGCTATCCCCAGCCTTGACTTCCTAAACACAGTCAGAATGGTTGATCTTTGACTTGAGATTAGTGTGGGTGGCAAAGCGGAGGGGGTGGTGGCGCCGGAGGAGTAGGTGGCTGTGCTCCCCAATACATAGATGAGGTGGGAGCCCATCATCCAATAATTCACGCATATCTCCCTCTAACTTATCATTAAAGCCTGCATGACTTCAATTATTGCAATGACCCGAAAAGCATGACATGTCTGACCTGCTCACACCCTCTGGCTGTACATCTCAATTACGACCTTGTGGAAAAGCCACCCCACGCGCAGGGGACCACCGCCCCTAAGCTCTTAACTCCTCCTAGCTCTTTCCCTATACATTTATTTGTCAAAACAGAGTGACGGACTCTCATTGGATACCTATGTCTCATGTGGCCCCCCCCCTCTTTCTTAAATCTAATGCCTGCTTTAGGAACTTAAAAAAAAGACACAGAGGAACATTGGCCCTTTTAAAATTATGCAACCAAACCTTTCTCGGAGAAGTAAAAGAGTGGTCTCTTTGTCTGCTTCAGTACAGAAAAAGGAAGGGGCAAGTTCTTGGTCAAATCTCGTGCTAATCTGACTAATATCTTCCCGATGTCTTTCCCTCTCTGTTCACACATCACGCTTATTACTTATTTATTTCTTAGGTTTTCTAGCTTGCCCAATTAGTTGTTCACAAGTGTAGCAATTTTTTTTTATATATTTAAAAAGCTGGTAAAGATGCACTGTTTTGGTTGGTGAGTCAGCGGTCTAAAGCCACCAGGAAGTCATTTTATTTCACGATTACTAGGACCAGTGGCAGTAGTATAGTAAGGAAATAAGTTTTTTTTTTTTTTCTGAAGTGTATTTTTAATTTTTAAAATTTATTTTTTTACACTAGCATATAAAAAAATAATTTTAAACAAAATAAAATTTTTAAATTTTTGTGAAATGCTATTTGGGCCGTGTTATTGGCGTCTAACAGTGTATTTAGTTTTGCGATCAATTTATATTTTTAAAGATTTTTAAATTTTTTATTGTTATATTTTTAGATTATTTTGATATGCTGATATTAAAAATAAATTTTAAAAATAAAAATAAATTATTTTAATATATTTCCAATAAAAAAACATTTTAAAAAACTATTATTACTACAATCCCATCCCAGAACTAATCATATAACTTGGAAGATGCAAGGTCATGAAATAACTCATTGGTGGGTTATTATCATTAGAAAACAAACAACACAATAGTGCTTTCTTATCTAAAATTGTGCATGGTAATTTAGTCAAGAAAAAACAGCATGGCTGCATGATCACAACCCTTGGATTACTTCTTAATTATTTCCTCGATCGTATTATTGCAGGTGTGGTGGTTCTTTATTGCTGGAAACCCAATTATTTGAAAGATTAGGAGGTAATAATCGAATTATTTAAGCGTAAAATTTTAACACATAAGAACTTGTATCGATTTAGCTTCAATAGTATTTACTAACATCAAGATAATCTCTGCCTCACGTTCTTACAAAAAAATCAGGGAAAATTAAAAAAAGAAAAAAGAAAAAAAAAGAATTATGTTGCCTTGTACCTACCCCACTACATTTTTTAAAATGCCAATGATTTAGATATTAAATATAATACTACCAATCATATCTTTGTTTCTCAATAACGTCATAATACAACATATTTCCATTTCGTTTCTCCTTAAAATAATCAAGCATATGCTTAAGCTTGATTGCCTTATATATATATATATAGAAAATCTCTCTCTCTCTCTCTCTCTCTCTCTCTCTCGTGTGAACCGTTGTGTATTTATATAGATTCACGTGTGTTTGTCAACCTGGATTTGTCGGTCAATCTTTATACCCACAAGGCAAAAGAAATATAAAGGCACAAGGTTTGGAGAGGGAGATCTGTCATTCTGTGTTCGTTTTCCTTTCAGAAGCGCATTTGATTGTTTTTTTTCTTCTTCTTTGAAAACCGTTGCAACCCCATCTGTGTTCCAAAATATGGAGCTAGCTTTGAGTTTAGGTGATACTTCCAAGCCTTTCAAGTTTCTTGACAAAACTCCAAAGTTGTCAAGCAAAGATCTCGGGTTTTGCATGGGCTTAGGGAGTGGTTTTACTGCATCAACAAGATCGCACGACAAACTAGGTAGCCATGAAAATAATCATCAAGAAGATGAGCGAAGAGTCTCTTCAGATCCGCCACTTCAACTTGTTCTTTTACCTTTCTCTCCTGTTCCTCGCAGGCATCAGCCTCCTTCAAAGACTCGCTTTCCATGGCTGACAGATAACTGTAACGCCACTTTCTTTGAACTAATTCTTTTTTTCAATTCTGTAGCAGTTTTTAGAATTTTGGTTTTGTTTATTTTTCTCATGTGTTGAGTCTCGTGGCTTGGTTTTGAATTTTCAGTGGTGTCTGAACCGGGCTCAACTGAAGGATCAGGGAGAGGGTTTGATGTGAACCGTTTGTCCATGGATGACGCTGATGAAGGAGCGGCGCTTTCGTCGCCAAATAGCGCGGCCTCGTCCTTTCAAATGGATTTTGGGATTAGAAGTGGGAGAGGCAATAAGAGAGATTTAGAGGCTATAGAGGCTTCAAGAGCAAGTGATGATGAAGAGAACGGTTTGACAAGGAAGAAACTAAGGCTCTCTAAAGATCAATCAGCTTTTCTTGAAGAGAGTTTCAAAGAACACAGTACCCTTAATCCTGTAAGTTATAACTTGAATAAAATTAAGTGATTTCTTGATTTTATTTCTCACCAAATCCCAAAACTACCAAGTGTTTATTAATTTTATGGAACTTATTTGATTAAAGCTTTTAGTACTCAATGGGGTTTCTCTTTTTTTTAAATCATGCAGAAGCAAAAGCTAGCTTTAGCAAAGCAGTTGAATCTTCGTCCTCGCCAAGTGGAAGTGTGGTTTCAAAACAGAAGGGCAAGGTACCTTTTCTTTACTTGTACTATCTTTTGAGAATTGATTTCTTTTTTAAAAGATTTAGAATGAATTTGGGATTTTGTTTTTGTTTTGAATTGAATGATATACAGGACAAAATTGAAGCAGACAGAGGTAGATTGTGAGTATTTAAAGAGATGCTGCGAGACACTGACAAAAGAGAACAGGAGGTTACAAAAGGAACTGCAAGAATTAAGAGCTTTGAAAACTTCGCAACCCTTCTACATGCAGCTTCCTGCCACCACTCTCACCATGTGCCCTTCTTGTGAACGCGTGGCCACCACCACAACCACCACCAATCCATCCACTAGCACCACCACCTCTAAAACATTGTCACTGCCTGCTAAACCTAGGTTATTTCCTTCGTCACATGGCCAAGTCCAAGCTCATCAAGCTGCTTCATGACTCACCATGACTAGTAAAAAAAAAAAACAAAATGAAAGACAGGAGGAACAGTGATCTCCCTTTCCCATTTGTAAATAGCTTTTCTTTGGTGGTTTTGGCTGATAAATTTTGTTGACTGATCATCTGAGATTTGGTTAGGAACTAGACCTCAATTTTGTGAGAAGTTAATTTTACCACCTGATGTATTTAATTGATTTTTGTATTGAATACAGTTTGGAGGTTTATTTATTTCTCATTCTCTTGGACCATTTATCTCTACTTGTTTGGTAGTATTCCTATGATTTATTGCTACATCTCTCTCTCTCTCTCTCTTAAATTCCCTGCCTCTTGCCTGCCATGGGATCAGATAGGTCAGAAACGAGGCTGGATTTTGGGCTCTCCGATGTCCATTCTTGGCGAAACAAAATAAATTGTATATAAATTAAGAATGTTAATAACAAGCAACAATATGATGAATGAAGGAAGCTCGAAGGTCGTGCTTACAAATCATTTTTTCATTCGTTGATGATGAGTTTGCTCACTGCAAATGATCGTGTTGGGGTAAGCCATTGCCTTGTTCAAAGAAAGGAAATTGGAGAAGTGCTCTTAATCATTTGTATGATTATCCTCTCCTTTAGCTCCTAAAATTGATTGGAGCGGTCATTTTCCAGGTGTTAAGGTTAGAAAACTCCATGAGCATTACAATTTCTTGAAAGTTCATGGTCTCCTATCGAGTTAAGTCAACAAACTACTCCTACTGGAATTATTTATCGTCTTCAAACTCGTGAAATTGAACCGAAGAATGTCTGACTTAATGTTCAAAGCATGGACCCATTGACCATGGTACATACTAGCTAGTTGCTTGGGGAGTTCATTTTGCAGTGACCGAAGACTAACAAGCAGCTTTAGCCATGTATAAGCAGTAATGCAGATTTGAGATGTGCTATAATTGATGACCGGTCTTGATCTTCTTTTCCATCGACTTTTGTTGACTTTTTTTTTTTAAGAGCATCTAAAGTGGTGCTCTGGTATCAAATTACAAGCAGGGAAATGTAATTTTTAAAATTAGAGAAGCAAAATGTTATCTAGGCATCAAATTCCACGAGACGAAGTATAACTTCTTAAACTATAAAGTCAAAATGTTATTCAGGTATCAAACTGTAGGAGATGAAGTATAATTTTTTAAACAATGAAGACGAAGTGTTATTCGTGTATCAAACTAAAGGAATCAAAACATTATTTTTTAAATTATGAATTCAAAGTGTAATTCAGACTGTATTAACATATTCATTTTTTTTTTATGGATTGCAAGAGTAAAATGATGATTTTGCCCCTTAATTAAATAACATTTGGCTTGGTTGATGGGGATAATAAAATCTTTTTATTTTTTTATGAATAATAAAAATACAAAAATGCTTTTAGAGTGTGTGTATATATATATGTATTCACTTAAAATAGGAAAAGAACTAGAAAAGAATCATAACAAAAAACCAAAGAATAATAAAAAAATATTTATTTTCCTAAAAAAAACTCCTGCATTAGTCTTTTAGGGTTCGAAGAAACTCGTCATTGAGTTCAATCTTTAGTTAAAAACCGTCATTCATCAAGAATATTCTTTTGTGCATGAGACATCACATTATGGTTCCCCAACATCTTTATGGGTCCAACCTCATTGTAAATTCCTAACACAACACCTTTGTATGACCTGCTTCATCGTGAATCCCTAACACAACACCTTTGTGTGAGTCTTTTTATTGTGGATCCCACTACCAAGGTTTCGAATGACAACAATTGATGCAGATGAAAACAACACACTAGTTCTCAAACATTTTTTTTTCTGAAGGAAAATCTCCTTATCCCCTCCTAAGTAAGCATGTTTTATTCTACAATCTTTTGGAGTCATGATTATTCAGTAACACACAATAAAGTAAAATAACCACCAAGGATCATTGATTCTTTAGCCATGGTTGTTCCGCAACACACAATTAAACAAAATAACCACTAAGGATCGTTGGGCTTTTATACTGATTGAAGCAGAAAAAAGAGAGGGATAATAGAGTTTGTTACAAGTCAAAACCCTCAAAGACCATAAACACCATAAATATGGGGAGACAACCAAAATATTTGATTTTTATTCAATTACGTCTCCATTTGTTAAAAGGACATCACAACCATTATATAGGGGAAAAAAAAAAAACCTTAATAATACCGAATAGAAAGAGATAAATTAGGAAAAATATTCCCTTAAAATAGAAAAAAGCTAGAAAAGCATCATAATAAAGAATATACAAATAAAAATAAAAAAATATTTATTTTTCTAAAAAAAAACCCCACATCAAACTTTCTTTTATCAACTTCCCCAAGTTTTTCTTTGGCTATCTTATGGGTACGTACCTTTTCCTTCCACATTCTTTTGTACTATAAAAATAAAACTAATTTATGGAGGGATTAGTCAAACCCTAGGCTAGAGAACTTTGCAACACCTTCTTCATCAATGGTTAAAACATTTGGTGTTGATTCTTGACCTAAACATTGATAAAGTAATCAAAACATTTAGACAAGAAATGGGTTTTCGAGGGCTAGGCCAGTTTGTGAGTTCTGTGAATGCATGTGACAATGTTTAAATTAGTAAAATATAAAAGAAGAAAAAATGTATAGAAAATGAAAAGATAATAGGAAAATGTAAGATAAATGGTGTCATAACCCAATTCTGGGTTATTCCTAAAAAATTCATTTTTTTAAAAAAAATAAAAATCAAAAAATAAAATAAAAGGCTGGCAACGTGGAGAAAGCAGGCCGGGAAATCAAGCTGCAATTTTTGAAGGAAATTCAAGGCCTAATTGTACCCCATTATGCCAAAAAATAGAGACAAAATGCAAATTCAAGGTTAAATTAAATGATTATTGGACGAATTTGCATAAAAATTAAGTCCAATGACATAATTAAATTTTTAATAGGCCAATTTGATTTAATCATGGGCCAAATTAAATTTTAATTATTTTTAAGAATTAATTTGGGTTCAATTGAAGGATTTAATTAAGTGCAAGGACTTAATTATACTTTAAATGGGTCAAATTAATTTTATTTGAGGCTTAATTGGTGAAAAATTAAGTTTGGGAGCCTAATTTAGGCTTAATTGAGGAGATTGGAATTTTAAGAGACCAAATTTAATTTTTACCAAGTTAATTGATTGAAATCAGGGGCCCAATTGCAAGAAAATTAAAGTTTTGGGATCAATTAGGGGCTGGATTGAAGAAATTTGCACCCAAGGACCACTCTACAAAAGGCGCCACAATTGAGGGGCTTAATTGATAAAAACCGGGGGTGAAATTGAAGAAATTGAAAGTTTGATGGTCAATTAGGGGTTAAATTGACAAAATCCGAGACCAAGGACCATATTGCAAAAGGCGCGTAACTTCGGGGTTCCAATTGAAGGTCTTCAGGGGCTTAATTGCAAACATTTAGGGTCAATTAGGGGTTCAATTGAAAGAAATTGAAAGAGGAAGGACTGAAATGAACGTTGGCCAAAACAGAATCCTGAACACTATTCATTATCTTCTTCTTTTTTTCCGGAAAAACTGGTTCAGTCACCTCATTTGCAGGTACATTTAATGCACCTAACGTCCACCAAATTTTCCAAACATTGCACAAAACTGATCACCAGGAATCCGTCTACGTCGGGGTATGGTCTTCACCAGCTCAATGCAAATAAACGGACGTGGCACCACCCCAAAGAGGCCAACTCAGGCAGCCTGCAGCTGCAGATTTGACAATTTGACAGTGCACCATGCCTACTTTGAGCCAACGGTTGGGATCCTTACCATCTGAATCAAGGGCTGAAATTTTTCTCCATTGTAGAAAAGATTTCTCTCTTCCACCGTCTATAAATAGAGGTGGATTTGATGGCCTGAGGGAGGAGAAAATTGGGTCCAAAATAAGCCAAAAAACCAGCCATTTTCCTTCTTTCTGCAATTTCTCTCTCTTTCCTCTCCCTTTCTCTCAACCGTGGCCTTCAGCCACCACCACTCTCATCACCGGTCTTCCCACCATCAGCTCCACCACAGGAAGCCAACACAACCACCAATCGACCACCAAAAGCCACCGCCGGTTTCTCTCTCCTCTCTGCAGCCCCTCCCGTTTTCTTCTTCTTTTGCTTCCTCTGCCACCGACCTCCACCGCCACAACCGGCTTTACCACTGTCATTTCCATCAATCCAGCTCCTCACCAGTGGCAAAGCAGCGACCGTGACCTTCTCTCTCTTCTCCTTCCAGCCTTTCTCTCTCCTCTGCAACTTTTTTCCTCTTCCTCCCACAGCCAACTCCGGCCACCATCACCTCAGACGACGCCTCCTTAGCCACCGGCCGAACCACCTCATCACGTCCGAGAGCCCCACACCAGGCAACTTCCTTCTCCCTGCTTTGCCTCTTGCTTCCTCGGCGTGGCAGCTGCATGCAGAATTCATTTCTGCATGCAGCAGCTAATTAATTAACCCACGGTTTGGGCCGGGCCAGTTATGGCCCAGCCCAAGTAGCTGGGTCTGGCCCGGCCCCCATTAAAAAAATCCAAAAAAATTTCAAAAATCATTTAAAATTTTTTTTGTGATTTTTCTCGTATATTTTTCTACCAATTATGCATAATATTGGGTTATATATTTACACTGTAAAATACAAATCCAGTATTAAAATACCTGATTTTCTCCAAAATATTTCAAAAAAAAATAAAAAAATAATTCAAAACATTTTCAAAAAAACAAAATATTTTGTTGCATACGGCCAATTTCTAAAATTTTCCCAATCATATTTTTCATTAAAAAAAATTGCATGTTTTTAAAATGAAAGAATGGATATCGTAATCAGTTTATGATTATCCATTAGGATTTGGCCAACATGTCAAAGACCTTTTTCCAATCTTTTTTTTTAGGATCCAAATGTAGACTTTAATATTTGTGAGGTGTAAAATTACACGATAAAGTACACCCTCAAGTATTAAAGATACAAGGTGTAAAAATGCGATGCTAAAATTCAGACTTTAGAACGGTTAGGATTTAACCCGATAAGGTAGAGACTCTCTCATGAAGAGAGATCTGCCTTGAGCCTTAGAAAAGACCAACGAATAGAAACCCGACTTAGAAAAACACAATCAAACAACAATGCAGCTTACCTTAGGTAGGGTGCACTGGGGGTGATGCGTCTTTCCCTTGCACAACCAGTCCCTTACCCAGACTCTCGCAGACCATAGGTTCCTAGTGACCATAATACTAGGTGACGACTCCTAAACATTAATCATAATTTATGATTAAATCCAAAAAAACCTTCCCAACACACAACACCCCTCATCAGGAGGCACGGCAGAAAGCCTCCACCATCGCCAGACGACGTCGCGCCCCCCGCGACAAATGGTATGTAATTACTGTGTGATTGTTGGTGGTTTTAGGAGTTATTGAATGGTTGTTGGTAATTCATGTAATTGTTGGGTGATTGATGGTTATGTACAAGATTGCATGATAAGGCCTTCTATATATGGAGTACAAGATTTAGGATCTTATTTATTTTTACATGTGATTGAGTATTTATACTTAATCTTTGAACTACTTCATAAAAAAATATATATATTTTTTCATTGAAAATTAGGTGTGTTGTACCATGTTTGCTATTGAAGAACATGGTGGTAGCAAATTGTTAGCTGATGTTATGAAAATGTTGGTGATATTTATAGAAATTAGTGCAGAAAAGAATGCCTCCTCATTAAAAAGTTTTTGCGCAAAGAAAAAAAGTATTGGTATAGAAAGTGTGTGCACGGGGACCTGAAAAAAGTGTACCGAGATAATATTTGTTTGAACAACTCGGGGCCTGAAATACCTGAATTCTAGCTATTTGGGGCAAAGAACCTTGATTTCTAGCTGTTCGGCCATCTTCACGCCTAAACAGCTGGAATGTTGACGCATGCCTTCTTCTTCTTCTTCTTCTTCTTCTTCTTTTGTTTTAATTTTTATGCTCCGTCAACCATAATTCAATTAGGTCTAGTGATCCCTCTCAACCTTCTGAATCAGATATCAATTTCCAATACCAAATATACAAAGAGCAATAAAAAAAAATGCGTCCTCACAAGACGACCTGAAGGATACTTTGTTTCCTTCAACTCCGAGGCCCGGTAGAGAACACAAGTCCTCTAAGAAAAAGAGGTAGAGGATGGACACAAAAGCGACACCAGAATTGAATAGCGCTGGTGAACTCACAGAGGTTGTCTACTGTTTTTGCAGTGCTATGAAGTTTATCTTCTCCTCCATCTTCTGGCAAAAAAGATCAAAAGGAGAAGGAAGGGGCTGGATTGATTAGGATAGGTATTGAAAATCTTCAAGATGAGGTAGCAAACATCTCCCCGTACATTGATAGTGTGAATTGTCTATTGTAGCTACTAAATACCAATCCTACGTGACCTCGCATCTGAGTACTAATTAAGTTCTTCATATAAAAGTATATTTTGTTTCCCTCATAGTAGTCAAATTTGATTTGAAATTGTTGTTGCATCCCTCTTATGTTAACTCTAATTGAAGAGATATCCGAGTAATGCAAATGGAGACCATTTATTCTTTTTTCATGTGTGCCACTAACTATAAACTTTAGTGTCAAGAGATTTCTTAGGTTGTTTTTCAACGTATGATGTAGGTTATGCTTTTTTATTCTATTCAAATGATGGATAATTCAATAAAAAAACTTATCGATTTTGAAATTCAATCATTGTTATCACAAAGCAATATGAGGATGATGTGTTGCCATCAGACAACAATGAAGATGACAAAGACATACCGGCTTTATGGACTTCTGAAAGCAAGATAAGAAACACGGGAAAATAATTCTCAGGTGTCAGAAATCGGGATGATCTTCTCTTCTGAGGAATAGGCTTATGAATATTACAAAAATTATGCTAATGAAATTGGTTCAACATAAGAAAAAGAAAGGTACAACAGTTGACTACCAAAACCATTAGAAAACAGTACCTTTTCTGTTCAAAAGAAGGGTTCGATCAAAGAAGAAATTCTCCAAGATTACGAAGTATAGGAGGAAAGCAACCAGAACAGGATGCAATGCCAAGATCCATTGCATGCTGGAAAATGGGAAATAGGTGATCTCTCAAGTTTCTCTAGAGCACAATCATCTCCTTGAAGATCGAAGGCATGTGATAGTATCACACACCAAAACCTCTGTGTACAAAGTTGAGATGGTTTACACCGGATATGAAGCTGAGATAGGGAGAAAAAGGTGTACGATCATCCAATATGGGCTGCACTCTTTGTGTACCTGATAAAAGAATAAATAGTTTGCAACCTCAAGCTGCTCAATGCTTATTAAATTATCGAAGGCATTCGCAGTTCCCGGATCTATCCTTCTTCTATGAAGTTCAACTTGATTCTAATGGTCGCATGACAAATTTCTTCTGGAGGGATGGCAGGTCCAAGGTAGACTATGACTGCTTTGGTGATCTTATTTAGGATTGAGGAATATGACATCATTTGTGCTTCTCTTTTGAGACTGATTCATCATCGGTAACAAGTCCTATCTGGATGTGGTTTCTTGCTTGATGAAAACACCGACTCATTTATTTGGCTGTTTGAGTCTTTTATGGAAGTGATGGGCAGGCATCAACCCAAAATAATTATCACTGACAAGAATTGATGCAATATAGGCAGTGTTGCCAGATG
>Ga0307515_10020118_pt1 | contig 11939 bp, 7 predicted proteins | sample 17_EM_MG_FD_194513 | JGI IMG/M metagenome (GOLD analysis project Ga0307515, IMG submission 194513) | Populus trichocarpa ectomycorrhiza microbial communities from riparian zone in the Pacific Northwest, United States - 17_EM | ecosystem: Host-associated > Plants > Roots > Unclassified | place...
CAATGTGCCCGAAGCATCTGCAGTCCTCACCGCTGATGCGTTGTAAACAAAGTCGGGATAGCCATCGCCATTGATATCTCTAAGCTCAAATTCCGTGATGGTTCGCTTGCGCAAAGTGCCGGCAGCAAAATTCTCCGGCACAGTCGTTCTCCTCGCCAGCGGAACTCGCACGAAATTCAGGCCGGTCGTGCTGAGCGCAGCACGCATTTGTGCAACCGGAATACTGATGTCGACAAAGTCCGCTTTCTTTGGATCTCCAGAATGGGGCTTGTTGAGATGAATGATCCAATGGTCATTGTCCGACAGCACCGTTTCAACAACATCCAGACGGCCGTCGCCGTTCATGTCGATGAGCTGTCTCAAGGTGTCGTTGACGGACGGATTAATTCGTGTCGGCAGCACCGGAGTAGCCCCACCGATGACAGCCGAGTGAATCTTCTCCCGCAATTTTTCGTGATCCGCTATGACAGCATCGCCAAACCCAATCTTTGTGCCGTTTTCAGCGGGTTGATTCTCCCAAGTGCGGGCTTTCGATTTGAAATCAGGCCGCCCATCGCCGTTGAAATCAATAAAAGTCTGATCGGTGAACATATCGATCAGCACGTCATTGGGGCCATGAGACTCGGGAGAATCGATGGAAGTGGTGTAACTCACGCCGTGGTCATAAGACCGATCGGCGGCTGAGTCCGGCGGCCCTTGATTTCCGCCCTCGATGGACTCCCATGTAATTTTTCGCGTCTGCGAATCAACAATGGAGCCGTATGAATACTCCGCCACCGGCAGTTCAACATCTTTCTGCGGCGTATTCTGCTGGCCCGTCATCCTCACCTTTTGCAGCCGCGGCAATTGAGTGTCGATATCCGGTTGATAGCTAAAAATGTAACTCCGTAACGCAACCGTGGAGCTATCGGAGCAAGCACCTCGATTGTTCACCGTTATTCCTGTCAACGTCTGCACTCGCGCGATCACTTCGCCGCCCAGCACGGACATAGACAGAGGCACGCTTTCCACGGCGCCATAGTTCAACTGGACGCGGGTCTTGTAACAGTTGGCTGTCGTCGGATGGAGGTTATAGGACAGACTGGCCAGATTGATGGAAAGGCCAACACCCCCACCTGGAAGATTGGGCGCCCCAAAGCCGTAACTCAGAACAACCTGGTTCCCATCATTTCCGCTGATGCTGCCCAACAGCAGCAGATTGCCGTTGACGAGATGGCTGCCGGCGGATGCGCCGCGATCGCTGAAGTTATAAGTCCTTCCCTGCCCGTCGTACATGACCATCCGGCCATCGCCGAGATCACGCACTTCCAATAGCGCATCGTCGCGTTGTGCCAGCCACGCCGTATTGCTGGCATTGCGAGTCAGCGCGAGCCGCCGCCCGGCGAGCACCATTGAGAGCTGCACGCGTCCAGAGCGGCGCCGAGCATTAGTTGTCTCGCGGAAGATGTAGGAAAGTGGAACATCCCAGCCGAGGCCTGCGGCTCCAACCTGATTGCCACCGTACGAAACCTCTAGTGGCACCGGTAACCCACCGCGTGCGCCCGGAAGATTCAGCGGCACGGATGTGCTATAGCCGCCTTGCGAATTTACCCCGCCGGTAAATCCGGTTTCCGAAGAGCGCGCAGCGTAGTGGGATCCCGCAACGGGCGCCAACTGGGCGCGCGCCGCCAGTGGCATCACAAACGCAACCAGCACCAACCATCCGTTTCGCCACGACATATCCAGTTCCTTTCCGACAACCCACGGAATAGTCGGATTGGCACGGCGAAACAGGACACGACAGAACACTTTTTCTGCGCTTCACAGCCGCACGACTGAGGTTTATTCCCAGCCACTTCGCCAATCGACTGAAGCACAAGGGATTTTGAGCGCGGCCCCTACCGGGCCGGCAGGTCGGCTTTTGATGATCTACGTGCGAAGTTGTCTGAAACCTGCACGAATCTCATCCGCATAGAGCTTGGGCCGTACCCGTATAAGACGGTTCGACCAGAGATCCACCAGCTCTCCCAACAATAGCTCGGTTGATTGGGCAGGCTCGTCGTCGATCAAGTGTCTTACAAGCGTAAGATCGTCTGCACGACGAAGAACGCCATACATCCGCTCTGAAACCCGCTCATAGGTTCGCACGTAGAATTTGTCGGAGTGGTCGTTTGTAAGCACGTGCTGTGTAATAAACCGCTTGCTCCGCCCGTCGTACTGCTTCACCTCCCGCAACTGCAGTTGCGGAGCGAGCTCGACTCGCATGTCGAGCAGGCCCTCCGTTAGCGGTGCCGCTCTTGTAATCATGTAATCGCCGACAACAAGATAATCGAGCGACGTCGTCAGGAAGCACGCAATACTGTCGTCGACCGAATCGACAATCGGTTCCACATTGTTGTTGAAAGATGTGTTCAGAAGAATGGGCACGCCTGTACGGGCGCCAAACGCATTCAGTAGCCGCCAGAATCCTTCATTGCCCGAGCAAGTCACGGTCTGAAGACGGGCCGAACCATCCACGTGCGTTATCGCTCCCAGGAGGGATCGGTACTCTTCCCTGACATGAACGACGATTCCCATGTACGGGTATTCACGTCCTGCCGGCACGTCAAAGTACACATGACTGAGCTCCAAAGGCACCGATGGCGCAAAAGGCCTGAACCCTTCTCGCTTCTTGATCATCGCATTGATTCGCCGACGGTTTGAGGCAGGACGCGGATCCGCCAAAATGCTCCGGTTGCCAAGCGCTCGCGGCCCGAACTCGGAACGGCCTTGCACCCAACCAATGACAGCACCGTCGGCAAGTCGGTCTGCCGCGGTGTCGGCAACTGCAGCGCGCTTTTCGTACCGTATGAGCTTGCCCCATGCTGCAAGCATGCTCTCGAGGTGTCGAGAATCAATATCAGTTCCAAGATAGACCGACGGGAACCCTTTCCTGCTCTGCTTCGCTGCGCTTCCCGGTTCATTCCAGTACGCGGAAATCGCAGCGCCTATCGCACCGCCGGCATCATGCGAAGCCGGACAGATAAAGATGTCATCAAAGATCCCCGAGCGCTCGACCACACCAGTCATGGTGCAGTTCTGTGCAACGCCACCGGCCATGCACATCCGCCGCAGCCCCGTTACGGCACGGAAATGCCGCAAGAGATGCAGTGACGCGCGCTCGATCGTCTCTTGCAGGGACGCCGCAATGTCTTTGTGATTTTCGAGAATCGGGTCGCGGGCGCGACGCGGATCACACAGCCGCAGAAGCATGGGGAGCTTTGCGTTCTGAACGCGATAGCGCCCTTCGGGCTCGAGGGTAACCAATTCTTCGAAGATATGCCTGTGGCGCGCAGGGTTGCCGTACGGAGCAAGCCCCATCACTTTGAACTCGTCGCGAGGTCTGAATCCCAGAAGGCGGGTCACCTGGACGTAAAAGCTACCGAGCGAGTTGTCGCGCACGAATCTTCTGATCCTTTGAAGCTCCGTGCCTCGGCCCACGTAGACAGAGCCCGCGGTTCCGTTGCCCTCTCCGTCGAGCGTTACAACGAGAGACTGGTCGTACCCGGACAAAGCAAATGTACTGACGGCGTGGCACAGATGATGATCGACGAATCGGATCCTGGACTCGTCCACCTCCATCTGCAGCTCTTCGGAAAGCGAGGCTTTCATGTAAGAGCGCGCGCGCAGGAAGCATTTGGTGATCTCCGGATGCATTGACGTCTGATGAGCAATCACCATGTCGTACATCTGCTCGTCGGACGCGTAGGCGATCAGGTCTATCTCCGTAATAGGAACTCCCGCGTGATCGCAGCAAAACCTGATGGCGTTCAAGGCGCGATGACCCGTGTGCTTCACGCGGCTCAGCCGCTCCTCCTCGATTGCCGCCACGATCTCACCGTCTTTCAACAGCACGGCTGCACTATCGTGGCTCCAGTTCTCCACGCGCAGCTGCTGGGAGGGATCTACTGCCGCATAAGGTTCATCCCATTCTCCGCTGATACCGACTACAAACATTGGTGGTGCAGCCGCATCTCACACGACGCAATGGATTGGATGGCACTAGTAGAAGAAATTTCTCGTGAGCGACAGCGGGCTCGATAGCGCCCAAGATACGGGTTGCATGCGTTCGGGCTTGGTTCGCTGCACACGTGTGAAGTAGTCCGCCCCATATCCTGGCGTGGTGAACACGCTGTTGTACAACCAGCGCTCGCCCACGCTAAAACTTCCGGCTTTGTGGTAGCCACGCGTATCTGCCAACACGATCGATCCCTCAGAACCGACACACGACGCCGCCTGCCTGTCGAGGATTTCGTCGGCGATAGCACGCCTGCTTCCCTCTTTCGATTTCGTGTGCGTGCCCCTCGCATACAGCAGCGCGCCATTCTTTTCCGTGACGTCGGCAAAGTATGCGAATACGCGGATGATCGGAATGTCGAACAGCGCATCGCGATGCCATTTGGCATTCACGCCCTCCGTTACATCGGTGGTGCGGAACACGGCGTACTTACGCAACTGTGCGAATAGTCCGAAGTAGCCATTGATAACTTCCAGGAGCGCTGGATGCGTGCTGAAACGCGCGAAGATGCTAGCTGGATCGAACCGGGGGAACGAGCCAAGCAGATTGGAAGCGAATGTGTATCCGCTGCGGCGCGAGCCGGCAAGGTGCTTGCGCTGCGCCCGTTGCGCCAGCCTCGCTTCGACGTCCTGCGCGTTGTTGCGCAGCGCTTCGAACATTTCCGCCATTCCCGGGATTCGATCGACATGCGTGATCGCGAGACCAGTCTCGTTTAACGCTTCCAGGAGCCGAACGCCTTCGGTGCAGAGGTTCGGCCGATACCGCCGATATTCCCGTGTCGAACGGAAATTCAGAATATTGCGCCAAACCAGCTCACGTTCGATGAGCCGCAGCTGCACCCACGTCAGACCTTTCATGAGCGTTCAGATCCTGACATCTGTGGTGAAAGGCAACCCTCTACCGAGGAAGCGGCATATCCGCGTCCTGCACTTCGGCTTGCCGCGCTCTCCAGACGCTTTCTTCCTCTATCAGCCTGAGAGATCCCTGACCCTGCAACGTCGCCAGATCGATCTCGGCACTGAGCTCTACTTTGTCGTAGTTGACGGTCAGATGCCCGACAAGCTGAATCACGCCCTTGCCACTCTCGAAGTCCGCATCACCTAGAACACAACGGTTCTTCTCCAGCTTCATTCCTAATTCCGTGCCGCCCTGGGTCTCTGGAAACTTCAGCAACACGTAGCCAGCATCGATGACCTGCCGCAGATCCTGCGGGGATTTTGAACGCGATGCGATGATCGTGTGAGTGCCTGTCGATAAACGCCGAACCAAGTCGTCCATTGCTTGCTCCAAAGTCTCAGAAGGCTCCCATGCTGAGGGTTGTGGAAAACAAAGGTCAAATCAAAAGAACGTTTCGCTTACCGTTGACAGGCGTTTGTGAGTGCGTTGACATCGTTGGGCGGTCGAGGGATGTTCCTGAGGTACATGGATGGTGAGACCGGACGGATCTCACGTTGTCTACGGCTGGCAGCCGCAACGCGTACAGCCAAAGGCCCGCTTTGTCCGAAGCGAGCGCGTCTATCTGTGGGGCGCTGATCGGCTCCGTTATATGGATTTTGCCGCCGGGCAAATGAACGTCAACGTCGGCTATAGCCATCCAAAAGTCCTGGCCGCGATGCGACGCCAGATGGAAGACATGACGTATGTCCCTCCGGCGTTCGAAACGGAGCCGCGAACCGCTCTGGCACGATTGATCGTTGAGCGGATGCCTGAAGATCTTCAGTACGTGTTCTTTACGAATAGCGGATCAGAGTCCGTGGAGACCGCGATCAAGATTGCTCGCGCGGTCACGGGCCGGGCGAAAATCTATTCGGCCTGGCGGAGCTACCATGGCACAACCGCGGGCGCCTCTGCGATCTCTGGGGATCCACGCCGGCTCTTCGTGGAACCCGCCCTGGTCAGCGTCAACAAGTTTCACGGCGCCACCTGCTACTGCTGTCCTTTCGGCCGGCGCGCGCCGCCCGACTGCGAGTTCACCTGTCTCGAGAGTCTGCGCAACACGGTATTTCTGGATGGTCCGGAAACCGTGGCCGCTATCGTGCTGGAACCGATCGTGGGAACCAGCGGCCTGCATGTGCCGCCACCAGAATTTGTTCGCGGCGTCCGGCAACTCTGTAGCGAATATGGAATCCTGCTCATTCTCGACGAAACCATGACCGGCTGGGGCAGGACTGGACAATGGTTTGCCTGCGAACACTATGATGTCAGTCCTGACATCCTGGTGACGGCCAAAGGGATAACGTCCGCGTATGTTCCTCTGGGCGCTACAGTGATGACCGCGCAAATCTACGAATTCTTCCTGGATAGAGTTTTTGTCGGTGGGCTGACGAACGAGGGCCACGCGCTGGCGTGCGCAGCCGGCATCGCCAATATCGACGTGTACGAGAGCGAAGGACTGATCGAACGCTCTCGAGTGCTCGGAGACTATCTCCTCGAGCGTTTGCACGATCTGAAGGAGCGGCATCCGAGCATTGCGGACGTGAGAGGCAAGGGACTGTTCGCATGCCTCGAACTGACCGCCGATCGAGCCACGAAAGCTCCGCTCGCCGGGTACAGAGATCACAAAGGCAACGTGACCGCAGAGTTGCTGCAACGGCTGTTTGAAATGCAGCTGCTGCTGGTCGCGAAATGGGACTACGTATTCATCGCCCCTCCTCTGATCATCGAAAAAGACGAAATCGATGCAGGTCTGGAAAAAATTGACCGCGCGCTAGCCTACACGGACCGGTTGGCCAGGCGACACGCGTGCTAGAGGAGCCGTCGCTACAGTCGCCTGCGCACCGCAAGAGCATCCTCGAAGAACCGACTATGAACGACATTAGCGGCGCCGACCGGGTGCGCAGAGCTCGTGAGGCACAGATGCAGATCGAAGCCCTGCCACAGAACCGGGTGGACGAAATCGTCTCGACCCTAGGCTGGTGGGCGTACGCGGAAAAAAATGCGCAACGTCTTGCCGCGCTGGCCTACGACGAAACGGGCATGGGAGAGCTTGCGGAAACCTGCGCGCGCCATCGCAATCGCGTGCTCGGCACTCTGCGAGACATTCATGGAGTCACCACTCTCGGAGCGATCGAGATCGATCCCCGTCTGGGCTTGAGAAAGCTGGCAAAGCCCATCGGCGTCATTGCCGCGATAACACCTGCCACAGCACCCACGGCCGCAATCGCGCAAAACGCACTGCTCGCACTGAAGACTCGCAACGCCGTAGTCTTCTGCCCCCATCCGAAGACAAGCCGGACGGCACAGGCCACCGTTGAGTTGCTGCGTGCCGCGCTTCGGGAGGCGGGCGCGCCGGTGGAGCTGCTGCAAATCGTTCCGGAATCCACGCGCCAGCGAGCTGAAGAAGTCATGGCAGCAGCCGATCTGATCCTGGCGGCCGGCGGCGCCGGCGTGGTGCACAGAGCGTACCGCAGCGGTAAGCCCGCATATGGAGCCGGTACAGGCAATGCCGTGGTGATCGTCGATGAGACCGCTGCTTTGGATGACGCGTGCGAGAAAATCTATCGTGGCAAAGCATTCGACAACGGAACGTCATGCTCGTCGGAAAGCTCGGTCATTATTTCCGAGCGCGTGTGGCATGCCGCAATTCATCGGCTGCGCGAGCAGGGAGCGCATCTTTGCGAAGACGACGAGGTGCATCGTCTGCGCGCGATTGCCTGGCCCGATGGCCGTTCCGTCTCAAGGGCAGTCGTGGGGCGGCACGCCGAAGCGATTGCGCGCCTTGCAGACATTCGCATACCTCCTGGAACGCGGGTGCTAATGGCAGCACCGGGCGGTGTTCCCGGCGAAGATCCGCTCGGTGGAGAGAAACTTTCACCGATCCTGACGCTGTGGAAATTTCGAGAATTCCCGGAGGCCATCGAGCTCGTACAGAAATTGACGGCCGTTAGCGGACGGGGCCACAGTTGCGGCATCCATACACAGCGGGCCGAAAGAGTCGATCAACTGGCTCACGCCGTGAAACTGAGCCGCGTGATGGTCAATCAATCCACAGGCTTCGGCAACAGCGGAAGTTTTTCAAATGGCATGGCATTTACCACGACGCTGAGCTGCGGCAGCTGGGGTGGCAGCGTTACAAACGACAACATTACCTGGCGTCATCTTCTGAACTATACGTGCATCTCAGAGCCTATTGCCGAGCGCATGCCGGATGAGAACCTCTTGTTCGCTGCCCATTGGGCCCGCTTGCACAAGGCAGCACCGCAGAATGCGGGGTGATTCGTCCAGGCTTCAGTGCAATCGCTAATGAATACGGTCCACGTCACGGCTGATCAGTGGTTCGACATCTGCGCGATGCAGCGGCAACCGGCCCTGCGGCTTTTTTTTCTTCCTTACGCCGGCGGGAGCGGCTATCCGCTTCGCGGATGGCGTGACGCTTTTGCAGACAATGTGGAGTTGCTGAGTGTCCGCTTGCCGGGCCGCGGGCCGCGCCTTGAAGAACCACCATACCGGCGCATGGCGCCGCTGACGGCCGCCCTGCTTCGCGCGATGGATGGTTACCTCGACGTACCGTTTGCGCTGTTTGGGCACAGCATGGGGGCATTGATCGCGTACGAGCTTTGCGCACAGCTCGAACATGCGGGACGTCAGCCAATGCACCTGTTTGTATCCGGCAGTCGCGCACCGCACATCGTGCGCGGCGAGAAGCGCCTGCATGCATTGCCGCGAGCCGAGCTCATCGAGCAGCTCAAACGGATCAACGGGATGTCTCACGAGTTGCTGGAAGACGAGTCCATGATGTCCATGTATCTTCCAATGCTGCGCGCCGATCTTGCGGTGGTCGAAACCTATCCGCGTGAGCGGCGCTCGCCCGTGAGTTGCCCGATAACCGCGCTCGGCGGCTCGAATGATCCCACCGCCTCTGCGGAAGAGATCGAGAGCTGGTCGCTTTACACCACTCGGAACTTCGCTCGCCATATGCTGTGCGGCGGGCATTTCTTCATCCGGGAAGAAGAGCATCGCATGCTGCAAATATTATCGGACGCGCTCAGCCCAGCGTCAGCCCATAGCGCTTCTGCATCGCGCAAAAGCTCAGCAGGATCATGATTGCTCCGTCCAATCTTTCTTGCGTCTTCTCCGGCAGCGTACGCCAGCGTTCCAGCAGGCCCGTGACAGCTCGCTGATCGAAGATACCCGATTCGCGCACAGCCCCACCGGTCAACGTGTCGTGCATGTATCGGCTAAAGCGCTCATTGCGGGACATCGACAATGCCGGGGCCTGAAACGGCTGCTTCTGTCTGTCACGCACCCAGTCCGGGATGATCGATCGAAGCGCTTCACGCAAGATGTACTTTTCCTTGCCATGCGCCACCAACAACGCGTCCGGCACCTTCTCTGCTACCGCTACGACCCGATTGTCGAGATACGGAAACCGGCTCTCGATGCTGTGCGCCATATCCAGACGCTCCGACGCCAGTATGTGGCTTACGAACAGTGACTTGTGCCACAGGTGCAGCGATTTTTTCATGCCCGTTAGACGCTGCAGTCGCCGCTCTCCGATCGCTTCGAGAAACCGCTCGAACGGATCTATCCGCTCAAACTGCCGTGCGAAATCAGCGGCGAGGAGGTTGCGAAAGATACAGCGTCCGTAGCTCCAGGTTGTGAGCAGGCAGGGCACTCGGGAATCTTTGAATCGGCTTGCCGAAATCGGATATGCCGACAAAGGCATGCCGATGTCGTGCGACAGTGAAGCGCTGGTAAGCGCGAACATCTTCTGCAGATACGCCGCCTGCGATTTGGATTGCCCCGCGACGGAATCCATGACGCTGAAGCTGTAACCGCCGAACAATTCATCAGCGCCATCACCGACCAGAACCGCTTTATAGCCGTGCTGGCCGACGAATCTGCTCAACATCCACTTGGCGACACCGATCGCGTTGAACCCGATTGTCTCAGCCTGCCAAACCGCGTCTTCAAAGTGTCCGACGAAATCGGTCTCACGCAGAGTAAGCACGTGGTTTCGCGACCCGAGCTCCGCGGCGACCCGGGAAGCATGCTCGACCTCGCTTCCGGCATGAGCGAAGTCCACCGTGAAAGTATCCAGAGGCTGACCTGAGCACTGAGTCGCTATTGCGGATATGGCGGAGGAGTCCACTCCTCCGCTCAGATAACTCGCGACCGGATGGTCTCCGTGCAGCCGATCCGCTACAGCAGCGCGCAGGGCGCTGCGCAGCTCTTCGGCAAGCGCGTCTTTGTCAGACGCGGCCGCTTCCCGGTCAGCGTCATAGTCGATGCTCCAGTACTCCGAAGACTCGACTCGTCCAGCCCTGATCGTCAAAAGATGTCCCGGTTCCAGCTGCCGGATGTCTTTGAACAAAGTCTGCCGCGGGCCCATTGCGGCGAACACATGTTGAAACACGCTTTGCGCATCCCACTGGGCACTCACGCCCATAGCCAGAATGGCCTTGGCTTCCGAGGCCAGCACGGTATTGCCCGACTCCACGCGGAAGAACAATGGTTTGACGCCCCACCGGTCGCGAGCCGCGAACAGAGTTCGCTCGCGCTCGTCCCAGATGACGAATGCGAATTCGCCGTTCAGTTGCCTGACAAAGTCGATGCCGCCCTGCACATACGCGTGCAAAATGAGCTCGCAATCGGAGCGCGTCGTAAATCGCGCTCCGAGTTGCTCGAGAGCGGTCCGCGCAGCCTTGTACCCATATATTTCGCCGTTGCAGACGGCATAAACCTGACGGTCAGGGTCGCAGAACGGCTGCTTTTCATCGCGCGGCCCGACCAGTGCCAGCCGGTTGAAGGCCATGCCGACACGCTTGTCGCTCGATAACCAGATGTTGCGGCCATCCGGACCACGATGGTGCAACGCTTGCGCTGCAATGTTCAGCTGCGCGCTGTCCACTGGACACGACTCACCGTGAATAACGACAAACCCACACATCGTCTTCAGAAGCTCACGAGCACGTGTCAATCGCCTCGATCACGCGCCTGGGCCATTTTTTCCCGGCGCCGCCATCTACGCTGTAATTGCGCGGCTCCTCGCCGCTCACTCGTTTCGGGCTTCTGTGAGACTGATCTCGAGGACAACAACCGAGCGAGGGCTCTCACTTTGGGATAGGTATACAAGTCCAGGACCGAGAGAGGGGTCGGTAATCGCGCCACGAGCAGCTCGTGCACTTTGACCAGCATGAGCGAGCTTCCTCCGAGATCGAAAAAGTTTGCATCTGAGTCGATGCTCTCCGTACCGAGCACTTGCCTCCAGACACTGAGAATGACTTCGGTCAGCTCGTTGGCCTCGCTCTCGGATTTCGCCGGTTCCCGGCTTTCCGGCCCGATGCTCCGCTCCAGAGCTGTTACATCAAGCTTGTGGTTCGCGTTCAAAGGCAGCTCTCGCATCCACACGAATTGCAAAGGATAGACATAGTGCGGCAGAACCTCGCGCGAGAGCCGGTCAAGCGCCTGCCTATCGAGCGCCTCGCCTGTGATCGAAGTGTAAAAAGCCAGGATGCAGGATTCGGAAGACGCGGCGCACACGGCTTGCCGCACGAGGGGGAGCTGCGTGACCGCTGCTTCGATGTCACCCAGCTCCACCCGGTATCCGCGGAACTTTATTTGCCGGTCCTGTCGACCCACGAACTCGAGGCCGTGGACAATCGAGTAGCGAGCCCGGTCGCCGGTCTTGTACATCCGAGCGCCATCTCGCCACGGATCGGGAGTGAAGTGCGCAGCGGTGAGTGACGGGTTCTTGAAGTATTCAGCGACTTGCGGGCCGCCGATGTATAGCTCCCCCACTGCATGCTCGGGCACCCATTCCAAGTCATCATCGAGCACATACGCGTGCGTGCCCGCGAGGGGGAAACCAATTCGAATTCGCTCCGCGTCGTGGTCGAGCGGGCAACAGGTCGACCAGACGGTCGCCTCCGTCGGCCCATAGAAATTCCAGAATTCAAGCGGC
>Ga0307515_10020119_pt1 | contig 11939 bp, 1 predicted proteins | sample 17_EM_MG_FD_194513 | JGI IMG/M metagenome (GOLD analysis project Ga0307515, IMG submission 194513) | Populus trichocarpa ectomycorrhiza microbial communities from riparian zone in the Pacific Northwest, United States - 17_EM | ecosystem: Host-associated > Plants > Roots > Unclassified | place...
ATTTTAACTGCGTAACGTTCTCTAGTTCTTACTAATTTACTATAGCCTTAATCTTTTTTAGATCTATACTAAGTTGGCCTAGTTTAATAATAAATTTAATAAAATTGGTCTTCCTAGTAAAGAACTTATATTTTTTAATTGCTACTAGTATCTATTCTTTCTATAGTCTCTTTAAGACCTATTTAATATATTCCCTATATTCTTCCTTAGTTATTAAGTAGATAATAATATCGTTAAGGTATACTATAACAAATTTATCCAAGTATTCTCCTAATATATTGTTAATACGCTTCTAGAATGTTGCTAGTGCGTTTATAAGCCTAAACTGCATAACTAATAGTTTATATAGTCCTTTCTTTAACCTAAAGGCTGCCTTTTATTTATTGCCCTCCTTAATTCTAATCTAATAGTACGCCTATCTTAGATCTATCTTTATAAAGATTTACGCATTGCCTATTCTATCTTAGATTTCGCTAATTAAGGGTAAAGGATACCTATTCTTCCTAATAATGCTATTTAACTATTTATAGTTGATATATAGCCTTAGTTTACCATTCTTCTTTAGTATAAATAGTACTGGATAACCTACTAATAACTACGATAGTCTAATATATCCCTTTTATAGGTTTTCCTAAATAAACTCTTTTAGTACTTTACTTTCTTCTTTAGTAAGCTTATAGATTAAAAAAAACCTTAGACTTATTCTTAGTTCTAATTCTATTTTATAGTCCTATACTATATACTCTAATAGCTTTTTACTTTCTAATGACTATAGTTTCTTACTATACTTATAGTATCTTTTTAGTACATAACTTAAGCCTTTCTCTATTTCTTTATAGGTTGCTCTTACTTAGTACTATACTAACTTAGCTTATTATTATAACTTATGGCGTTAAGTATCCCTAATATCGACTTAACCTATAGCCTAATTAATCTTTAGGTTATATTTCTGTAACTAAGGCATTTTTAATACTGCCTTATTCTGTCCTAATAGTAGGATATTAAAAGACATCTTAATTCGTCTCCCTTTAATAGTTATTTAAATTAGTCCTGTTTTAAAACTAATAATCCCTCCTCTATAGGCTATTAGATCTCCTAAAATTGTAACTAATAGGTAAGATTGCTCCTTCTATTTATACAGTAGTCCTATTTTCTTAACTATTATTAATAAGATATAGTTTCTTATTACTCCACTATCTATTAATACTTTAAACTATTAATCTTACTATTTAACTTATAAATTTAGGTATTATCCTTAAATTCCTTTAAGGGTCTAAAGCTCTACTACTAGCTCCCTTTAGTCCCGTAGGCCTTTACTTTTCCTAACTATTAGCTACTTAATCCTATTTATACTTAGTCCTTCTTTAGCTAATACTTAGTTTACTTTTTATTTTTAATATACTATAGATACATATTCTCTAGGCATTCCCACCACTATTATCCGTCTAGGTATTCTTCTGTAAGAAATCTTTTTAGCTAAAGTATTAAGTTACCTAACTCCTAAACTTTTACTAGATGCTAGCTATATATATACTTAGCGTTTTAATACTTTTATTCTTCTACTAGCTAATATATTCTTATAGGATATTTCCAATACTTATTTTTTAGTGCTCTATGCATATTATACGTATTATCTATATATACAATCTACGTTAACATATAATATACTAGGTGCTTTAGGTTAACTCTTAACTCGTCTTTATTTTTAAGTTTAAACCTTTCTTATATTAATCTAAACGTTATAACTTTATTTATAAGTACTAAAATACGTCTCTTACTTCTCTAGTCCTCTAAACGCTCCTCTAGATCTTTTAATATTATAATTAAGGCTCCTTTAATATGACTTATTGCTTTTTCTATAATTAGGTAGTCCTAAATAACTTTCTTATCTAACTATATATAGAAATCTTCCTACTTATCATTATGCCTTTGCCTATACCACTTTTGGTATAGTTACTGGAGTATATACGGCTTATCTATAAGGAAGTATCTTCTTATTACTACATTATAACAGCTCTTTATATGTCGTTTTTTAAACCTAGTTAGAATCCCTAGATCCTCTTCTTATTCTAGTTTAGTAAGCCACTTAGCTCTTAGTATGCCTACTCTAGGCCTATTAGTAATTCTTTATACTAGTACTCTATCCCTTATATGTCCTAATATACTAGATCTCTTATCTAGTTTCTATTCTTACTATAAGGCGATCCTTGCTCTAAATTCCTCTATAGTTTCTTTCCTTTTACGTCTTATAAGTAGATCCTTAAAGTCCTCCTACTTCTTAATCTCGGTATTAACTTTTTAATCTTTAGGTCGAACACTATATTCCCCTAGTAAGTCTTCTAGGTCTATATACCTATCTCCTAGTTTAGCTACTATTTATATTATAGATTCTCTAATCTATAAAGAAGCCTCTTACCCCTTATTTATAGGTGTCCTTATTTATACTCCGAATTCTTAACCCTTTTAGATTTATAATCCTAAGCTTACTTCTTTCTTAAGCTTAGCTCTAGCCTTAGTCCAACTAGGCTTACTTAGTGTTCTTATCTCGTCTTAAGAGTCTTAAATCTTACTTATCTTGTTTTAAGAGTCTTATACCTATAGGAAACTCTATCCTAAGCTTATTTATATATCTTTAAACTAAGCTACTGCTCTACTCTATTAGTTAACGTCTATTATAGGTCCTTAAGTTTGCCTTATCTCGTCTTAAGAGTCTTAGTTATCTCTTATCTCGTCTTAAGAATCTTAAGCCTTTAGCCTTTTGCCTTTTTTAAGTGCCGAAGTGGCTTACTATCCTACTTTTCTTGCGTCTCGCGAAGCGATAGATATTATATTTAGTGGGGTCTTAATCCCTACTAATGTTCCCTATTCTATAGTAGAATTATCCTCTACCTCTAGTATAATATCTCTAAGGTCTATATACTCCTAGTAAGCTACTTTTATTACCTTATTATTATAAAATATTTCGCCTATATTAAAATTATTATCCTTAATATCTAATCTGCGAACTAGTTTATTAGTTCCTTTATATTCCGTTAAATATAGCTCTTATAGCTAATAGCTTACGCTATACTTAGCGTCTTTATAAATTTAGTATACGTTATTATAATAAAATATAAAACTTTTAATTAAACACTCTTTTGTTCCTCGCAGTATATTATTATCCCTTTATACGTATATATTGTCTACTAGTAGTTAGGTTCCCTTTATTATATAGTAACTCTAACTATCTTTATAATCCCTTATAAAATAACCCTATTTTCCGCAATTTATATAAGCTCTATCTTTAAACTATTAACTTTATTATAGAGTTTACCTAAATATCTTCTACTATTAAGATCCCTAGTTTAGCCTTTACTCCTTAGTCCTATAATTACTAAATCCTTAACCTCTAGGTTTTTATAGTTTCTTACTCCATCTCTTATAGGCTTCTTTAATACTACTTAGGTCTATTAGCTCTACGCCATACTATAGTTTTTAACTTAGCTTTAGTTATTATATATTTTACGCCTTATATAACTATAAAACTCTATCCTAGCCTCTCTTAGCCTATTCCCTTTAGTAGATCTAATTATTAATCTTAATTACTTAATCTATTAGTTCCCTTAGGGTATCCGCATCTTCTATTAGAATAATTACGTCCTAGACTTTAGCCTTAAGTCCTTATTTATACTATACTATAAGCGCCTTATTATTCTACTTTACTTATATTACTAGCATTTAAAACTATATTATATACTTAATTACTAAGGTTTATTATATAATATCTTAAAGTTTCCTTTCCGCTATAGTTATTAATTTTAGGTCTCTAAATATTTATATAAGTTATTCCGTAAACCCTTCCTAGCTTAAGAACATAAATCGCACCTTTTAATTAGTAGTTATTATTCCGTTTACCTATATTTCTATAAGGTAAGGCTTAAACCACTTAAGTACTCTTCCTAATAGAAATAGTCCTGCGTAGGCTATTCGATTTATAGGTATTAGTAGTTTTACCCCTTCCTATATAACTTTAAAGTACATTTATATAAGAAATCCTTTAAGCTTTAATCTTTCTCCTAAGTATCTTTTAATTAATAGTAGCTTAACCCTTACCGCTTTTATCCTATTAACCCTTTCTTTTAGCGCCGTATTATTAGTTATTAACTAGTTAATTACCTCTTATAACTATCTAACCGTTATAGGTTGCTATAAGTTAGTATCTACTATACTAGTGTCGTTTCCTAACCTAAAAGTAGTTGCCGCCGTTAATGGCATTATAGCTAGTGCTTTTAGTGGCATATTATTTAACTTTCCGTATTTAATACTATAATTAGGTAGTAATTATATAATAGAACCTTATAGCAAGAACTACGGTAAGCTTATTAATAGGCTAGGTATATAGGTAAAATAAGTTAAAGTTAATAACGTAATAATAACTAGTAAAGTGGTTGCCTAATAGATTAACTCTAATTATATTCTAAGAATTACTATAAGGAAAGAAACTATCTAGGTAGGAACTAAGGGTCCTTAAATACATAACCGTACTCCTATAAAATCCTTCTTGTATATAATATACGTCTTATATATAAGGTACGTAAGTTCCTCTTATTCCTCTTATTTAATATATAGCATATTATATAACCTTAGTTACTATTCCTTATCACATAGTTCTACCAGTTCTATCCTAAACCGTACTTAAATTAACCAACTAGCTTCTTCCGACTCTTCTCTAAGTAGTTATAATATTATACTTAAAGCGTCCGTAATATGCGTTTTATAGTCTCTCTAGAACCTTCTTAACATAAACTTAATGCTTAAGTTCGTCATCTAAGTATATAAGAATGTCGTTTAGGTATACTATATAGAATTCATTAAGGTAATTAAAAAGAACGTTATTTATATACCTTTAGTATATAGCCAGTCCATTTATTAGTCTAAAAGGAAAAACTTTACATTTATAGGAACTATAATAGGTACGGAACGTTATTAAATCTTTAAATATAGGGTCTATTCTAATTTAGTAGAAAGCTTAGCAGATATTAAGTTTAGTAAAGATCTTTACCTAGCTTAAACGTATAAGGGTCTCGTTAATTAAAGGAATAGGATACTAGTCCTTTTAAGTAATAGCATTTAGCTTTTAATAGTTAATATAAAAACGAAGGCCTCTATTAGGCTTTTTTATAAATAGGATAGGGGAAGCAAAAGGGGCTTAACTTAGCTCGATAAACCCTTTATCCAGGTTATTAATTAAGTACTACTTTATTGCTTTTAGCTTATCCATTAATTAATAGTAGAGGGGGCTATAGCTTAGCGAGTTATTGGCTTCTAATTAAATCTTATAATCGTATGTCTAGTAGGGGGGTAACTTATCTACGGCCGCCTTTAAGAATACATTCTTGTAGTTTGTATAAATGGTAAAAAAAAGGCGTTTAACTAGTTCCTTATTAGTTTCCTTAGCTAGCCCTTCCTCTCTATTATTAATAATTTAGTTAATCTTATATAGGCTTATTATAAAGACCTTATTATCCTTTTAGTATATATTAAAGTGGAACGCTACAGCGCTAATTACGGCAATATTTATAGTGGGGGGTTTGCCTAACATTAGGGGTGTTACGGACGCTTTAAGTACAATATTATAACTACTTAGGGAAGAGTTAGAAGAAGCTAGTTAGTTAATATAAGCACGGTCTAGAATAGAGCCAATAGAGCTATATAACGAGAAATGATAACTAAAGTTATATAGGGTAATCTATATAATCTATAGGATCTATATAATTTATAATAGAGTAGATAAAGCATACGTATATTGCGTATAAGGAGGATTTTATAGGAGTACGGTTATATATTTAAGGACCCTTAGTTCCTACCTAGATAGTTTCTTTCCTTATAGTAATTCTTAGAATATAATTAGAGTTAATCTATTAGGCAACCACTCCACTAGTTATTATTATATTATTAACTTTAACTTATTTTACCTATATACCTAGCCTATTAATAAGCCTACCGTAGTACCTACTATAAGGTTCTATTATATAATTACTACCTAGTTACAGTAATAAGTATAAAAAGTTAAATAATATGCTACTAAAAGCAGCCACTATAATGCTATTAACGGCGGCAACTACTTTAAGGTTAGGAGGTAATACTAATATAGTAGATATTAACTTATAATAACCTATAACGGTTAAATAGCTATAAGAGATAGTTAACTAGTTAATAACAAATAATACAGCGTTAGAAGAAAGGGTTAATAGGATAGGAGCAGTAAAGATTAAATTACTATTTATTAAGAGGTACTTAGGAGAAAGATTAAAGCTTAAGGGATTTCTTATATAAATGCACTTTAAAGTTATATAAGAAGGGGTAAAGCTATCTATACCTATAGATTAAATAGCCTATATAGGACTATTCCTATTAAGAAGAGCACTTAAGTAGTTTAAACCTTATCTTATAGAGATATAGGCGAATAGAATAATAACTACTAACTAAGAAGTGCGGTTTATATTCTTAAGTTAGGAAAGTTTTATAGAGCGACTTATATAAATATTTAGAAACCTAAAAGAAATAACTACGTTAAAAAGGAAACTCTAAAGCATTATATAACAAACCTTAGTAATTAAGTATATAATATAGTTCCAGACATTAGCTATATAAGTTAAGTAGAATAATAGGGCGCTTATAGCATAGTATAAGTAAGGACTTAAGGCTAAAGTCTAGGATGTAATTATCCTAATAGAAGATACGGACACTCTAAGAGAGTTAATAGATTAAGTAATTAAGATTAATAATTAAATCTACTAGAGGGAATAGGCTAAGAGAGGTTAAAATAGAGTTTTATAGTTATATAAGGTGTAAAGTACGTAATAACTAAAGTTAAGTTAGAAACTATAGTATAGCGCAAAGCTAATAGACCTAAGTAATACTAAAGAAGCCTATAAGGGATAAAGTAAGAAACTATAAAAACCTAAAGGTTAAGGATCTAGTAATTATAGGACTAAGGAGTAGAGGCTAAACTAGGGATCTTAGTAGTAGAAGATATTTAGGCGGACTCTATAGCAAAGTTAATGGTTTAAAGATAGAGCTTATATAAATTGCGGAAAATAGGGTTATTTCACAAAGGATTATAAAGATGGTTAAAGTTACTATATAATAAAGGGAACCTAACTAGTAGAGGATATATATATATAGAGGGATAATAGTATACTATAAGGAATAAAAAAATGTTTAATTAGAAGTTTTGCGTTCTGTTATAATAATATATACTAAATTTATAAAGATATTAAATATAGTATAAGCTATTAGCTATAGGAGCTAAAATCTATAGAGTGTAGAGGAACTAATAAACTAGTTTATAAATCGGATATTAAGGACAATAAATTTAATATAGGCGAAATATTTTATAACGATAAGGTAATAAAGGCAGCTTACTAGGAGTATATAGACCTTAAAGATATTATAATAGAGGTAAAGAATAATTCCACTATAAAATAGGGAACATTAGTAGGGATTAAGACAACACTAGATATAATATCTATTACTTTATAAGACGCAAGAGAAGTAGGATAGTAAACCACTTTAGCACTTAATAAAGGCAAGAAGCTAAAGGCTTAAAATTCTCACAGTAAGATAAGAGACGACTAAGATTCTTAAGACGAGATAAGGTAAGCTTAAGGACCTATAATAGATAGTAACTAATAGAGCAGGGTAGTAGCTTAGTTTAAGAATATATAAATAAGCTTAGGATAGAGTTTCCTATAGGCATAAGACTCTCAAGACAATATAAGTAAGATTTAAGACTCTTAAGACGAGATAAGAACACTAAGTAAGCCTAGTTAGACTAAGGTAGGAGTAAAGCTTAAGTTAGAAGCGAGCTTAGGATTAAGAATCCTATAGAACCAAGACTTTAAGACACAAATAAGGACCATTAACAAGATTAGAGAATCTGTAGTATAAACAGTAACTAGACTAGGAGACAGGTATATAGACCTAGAAGACTTACCAGGGGAATATAGTATTTAGCCTAAAGATTGGAAAACTAATACCGAGATTAAGAAGTAGGAAGACTTTAAGGATCTACTTATAAGGCGAAAACCGAAAGAGACTATAACGGAATTTAGAGCAAGAATTATCGCATAGTAAGAATAAAAACTAGACAAAAGATCTAGTATATTAGGACGTACTAAGGATAGAGTACCTATATAAAGAATCACTAATAGGCCTAGGATAGGCACACTAAGAGCTAAATAGCTTACTAAACTAGAGAATAAAGAGGATCTAGGGATTTTAACTAGGTTTAAAGAATAACACACTAAAGGCTATTACGACGCAGTAATAAAAAGATACTTCCTTATAAATAAACTGTATTTACTCTAGTAGCTATACCAAAGGTAGTATAGATAAAGGCACAATAATAAGTAGAAAGATTTCTATATATAGTTAGACGAGAAAGTTATCTAAGACCACCTAATTACGGAAAAAGCGATAAATTATATTAAGGGAGCCTTAATTATAATATTAAAGATCTAAAAAAACGTTTAGAGGACTAAAGAAGTAAGAGATATATTTTAGTACCTATAAATAAAGTTATAACGTTTAGGTTAATACGACAGAGGTTTAAACTTAAGGATAAAGACGAGCTAAGAATTAACCTAAAGTACTAAGCATATTATATATTAGTATAGATTGTATATATAGATAATATATATAATATATATAGAGCACTAAAGGATAAGCATTAAAAATACCCTATAAGAATATATTGGTTAGTAGAAGAACAGAAGTATTAAAACGCTAAGTATATATATAGCTAGCATCTAGTAAAAGTTTAGGAATTAGGTAACTTAATACTTTAGCTAAAAAGATTCCTTACGGAAGAATGCCTAGATAGATAATAGTAGTAGGAATGCCTAGAGAATATATATCTATAGTATATTAAAGACAAAAAGCAAACTAAGTATTAGCTAAAAGTGGACTAAGTATAAATAGGATTAAGTAGCTAATAGCTAGGAAAAGTAGAGGCCTATAGAACTAAAGGAAGCTAGTAGTAGAGCCTTAAACCCTTAAAGGAATTTAAGGACAATACCTAAATTTATAAGTTAAATGGTAAGATTAACAGTTCGAAGTATTAATAGATAGTAAAGTAATAAGGAACTATATCTTACTAGCAGCAGTTAAAAAAAATAGGATTACTATACAGGAAAAAGGAGCACCCTTACTTATTAGTAACAATTTTAGGAGATCTAATAACCTATAAAGAAGGGATTATTAATCTTAAAATAGGACCTATTTAGTTAACCATTAAAGGGAGATAAATTGAGATATCTTTTAATATATTACTATTAGGAAATAATAAGGCAGTACTAGGAATGCCTTAGTTACAGGAGTATAATCTAAAAATTAATTAGGTTATAGGTTAGGTCGATATTAGAGATACTTAACGCCGTAAGATATAATAGCAAGCTAAGTTAGTATAGTACTAAGTAGGAGCGACCTATAAAGAAATAGAGAGAGGACTAAGTTACGTACTAAAGAGATACTATAAGTATAGCAAGAAACTATAGTTAGTAGAAAGTAAAAAGCTATTAGAGTATATAGTATAGGACTATAAAATAGAGTTGGAACTAAGAGCGAGTTTAAGGTTCTTTCTAATCTATAAGCTTACTAAAGAAGAAGGTAGAGCATTAAAAGAGTTTATTTAGGAAAACTTACGAAAGGAATATATCAGACTATTACAGTTATTAGCGGGTTATCCAGTACTATTTATACTAAAGAAAAATAGTAAACTAAGGCTGTATATTAACTATAGATAGTTAAATAGCATTACTAGGAAGGATAGGTATCCTTTACCCTTAATTAGCGAAATCTAAGATAGGATAGGCAACGCGTAAATCTTTATAAAGATAGATCTAAGGTAGGCGTACTATTAGATTAGAATTAAGGAAGGTAATAAATAGAAGGCAGCCTTTAGGTTAAAGGAAGGACTATATAAACCATTAGTTATATAATTCGGGCTTATAAATGTACTAGCAACGTTCTAAAAGCGTATTAATAATATATTAGAAGAATACTTAGATGAATTTGTTATAGTATACCTTAATAATATTATTATCTACTTAATAAGTAAGGAAGAGTACGGAGAATACGTTAAATGGGTTTTAAAGAGACTATAGGAAGAACAAATGCTAGTAGTAATTAAGAAATGCGAGTTCTTTACTAAGAAGACTAATTTTATAAGATTTATTATTAAACTAGGCCAACTTAGTATAGATCTAAAGAAGATTAAGGCTATAGTAAATTAGTAAAAACTAGAGAACGTTACGCAGTTAAGATTGTTTCTAGGGTTTTGTAATTACTATAGAAGGTTTATAGTATAATAGTTAAAGGATATTAAACTATTTACATAACTTATAAAGAAAGAAGAACTATAGGTATAGGGAAAGGAATAGTAAGAACTCTTTAAAAAAGTTAAAGAGTTATTTACCTAGGAACCAGTTCTTAAGATCTATTAACTAGGATTAAAGACGGTTATAGAAATAGATATATTAGACTATATACTAGGAGTATACTTTATATAAAGATATTAAAATAGATAGCATCTAGTAGCGTACTATAGTTGGAAAATAACACTACTAGAGTTAAACTATAACATCTATAATAAGGAGTTATTAGGTATAGTTACAGCACTTAAGAAATAAAGAGCATTCTTATAAGGCATAGAGAAACTATTTATAGTTAAGACGGATTATAAGAACCTTATAGGATTCTTAACAATAAAGGAACTTAACTAAAGATAGGTTAGATGGGTAGAGATGCTTATAGAATATTATTTTAAGATTTAGTATACTAAGGGTATAGATAATATACGAGCAGACGCTCTAAGCCGGAAAGCTAAACTATAGAACAATAAAAAGCCATTAGGGGCTTTACTGCGAAAAGACATATATAGGTTAATTAGGTATAATTATCCAAAAATTATAGTAACTTAAGAAGAACTAGATAGAATCTATAAGTTACCAAAAAGCTTTTAAATATAAAGAATTCTAGAAGCATAGCTAGAAGATCTACAGATAGATATATACGAAAATTAAAAAGCTAAGTATATCCTAAGAAGTATAGCAGAGCAATTTGTGGAAGATTTTTATAAGGGAATAACTTAAGGATATAATAGAGCCAAAGGCTTAGTATTAAGACTTTAAGAGGAGTATATTATTAATAGAATCTAGGGCTTAGCATAAAAAATTATAAAGGAATATCTAAATTACTAAAGGAATAAACTAATAAGGTATAGGCTATATAGAAAGCTACAACCTATTAAAATACCAAAGAGACTATAGGAGGTTATATTATAGGACTTTATTATTAAGTTACTAAAGTTAAGAGACCCTATTACCGGATAAGATTATAATATAATCTTAGTAATAGTAGATAAGCTTATAAAGTGGGGATACTTTATAGCATATATAAAAGAAATATTAGTAGTAGATATTGCTAAAATCTATATTAAAGAAGTGTTTATAAGATATAAAGTACTAAGTAAAATTATATTGGACAGAGATCTAAGATTCGTAATAGTATTTTAGGAGGTATTCTTAGCGGAGTAAGGAGTTAGAGCAGTAACTTTTACTATATATTATCCGTAGACAGACGGTTAAATAGAAAGATTAAATTAGACACTAGAGTAGTATTTAAAATATTATATTAATCACGCACAGAATAATTAGGTATTGTTATTACTAGTTATATAGTTTATATATAATATAATACCTTAAGAGGAAATAGGCATATTACTATTTAAGGCGAATTACGGATATAAGCTAAGAATATTATTATTACTACGGCAAGTAAAGAAGATAAGTAGCACAGCTAAAGAAAGGATAAAGACGTTAATAAATCTTTATATAGACCTTATAGAATTAGTAAAAATAGTATAAAAGAAAATAAAAAGGTACTATAATGCTAAG
>Ga0307515_10020120_pt1 | contig 11938 bp, 11 predicted proteins | sample 17_EM_MG_FD_194513 | JGI IMG/M metagenome (GOLD analysis project Ga0307515, IMG submission 194513) | Populus trichocarpa ectomycorrhiza microbial communities from riparian zone in the Pacific Northwest, United States - 17_EM | ecosystem: Host-associated > Plants > Roots > Unclassified | place...
ACAGCCCTGGTTGAATGACAGCCAGCGCATGGCACTGGCGCAGGCTCTCGAGCGGGGGCCGCGCCCTATCTCGACGGCGTTGTCCGCTGGCGGCTGTGCCATCTGGTGCAGTGGCTGTGGGAAGGGTTTCGCGTCTCGGTGAGCGAACAGATCGAAGTCTCCCGCAACGTCGCCCAGGGTGCCCACGCCATCCTCATCGTGGACCAGACAGGACGGCACATGCCCAACACCTTGGTTGTTCCTGCAAACATGACGATCCTGCCCTTGCCGCCCAAATCGCCCGGACTCAATCCGGTCGAAAATATCTGGCAATTCATGCGCGACAACTGGCTCTCAAACCGCGTCTTCAAATCCTGCGACGACATTGTCGATCACTGCTGCCACGCCTGGCGAACGCTCCGGAGCCAACCATGGAAAATCATCTCCATCCGCAACCGGAAATGGGCCCACGAGTTTTTGATCAATGGGATTTGGTGTTAGTCGCCGGCAATCCCCAGCAATTCGGCATCCAACGCTCTCAGATAACGCTCGATGAAAGCCACGCCGGAGCCGAGGTCATGATCACCATAGCGCGAGGCGACGCGGACATCGACAAGGGTTGTTTCCGTCTCCTCGCGCAGCCTGATCACCACATCCTGCCGGAAGCCGAAGACGAGGGTGCGTTTCTCGCCCTGGATCGAGGGCTCGCCGGGCGGAAGCGCGCTTTCCACCTCGTCGAATTTTTCCGGCCGCGGCATGGGTACCGGCACGTCGAGCGCATCGGGCACCACGTCGTCGGGCTTGTTCTGCCGGTCGGCGGGCAGTTCCTGCAGCCCCAGTTCCGGCGCGCCGCGCTCGAACCGAACCGCCAGCCCCTGGTCCACGGCCACCTTGCGAGCGGCGGTATAGACGCGGTCGAGCGCGCCTTCATAGCGCCGGCCGGTCAGGTCGCGCCACTTGGCGAGCTGGGCCTGGCGATCGGCGGCGCTGACCGGATTGCGCGGGCCGAGCCAGGACGTGTCCTCCGGCGGCGGCTCCAGCCATTGCGGCGGGTTGGCGAGATCGGTGGACACATCGTAGATATGCGGCAGGTTGACGTAATTGACCCCTGCGATGACGAAGGACGACAGCGGCAGGATGGCAAAGAAGAGTGCCGCCGCGGACGCCTTGCCGCCGCGCGCGCCCTTGAACCACAGCGCAGCGATGCCAAGCAGCGCCATATAGACGGCGAGCGCCGAGATGACGCCCGCGGCCAGCGCCACGGCGAGGAAAGACGGCGTGCCGAACGGGCCGAAGCGGTGCATGCCCCAGGCGGCGACGAACATGAGGAAGGCAAATACGGCGAGCCTGCGGGAGAGGAAAGCTGCCCGCGACACAGGGCGCTCAAAGCGGACGGTCATACATTCCTCATCGGGCCGAACTCTCGATCATCCGGAGATACGCTGCTTCCAGATGGCGGGCAATGGCGGCGGTGGAAAAGAGCGGGCAGGACGGGATGTTTTCCTTGAGCCGCCGCTTCAAAGCCGCAGAGCCGCCATCGGTCGAGGCGATGGCGACGGCCCTCTCGATATAGTCCGCAACGCTTTCGGTCACCAGGTCTGGCATGCCTGATGCCGTGACGATACTGGCGCCGACGCGCCTCGCAAAGGTATCGCCGCGCAAGGTGAGCACCGGCAGCCCCGCCCACAACGCATCGCTGGCCGTGGTATGCGCGCCATAGGCGAATGTATCGAGAAACAGGTCGGCGAGCCGGTGGCGCGCCAGATGCCTGGCCTTGGGCAGCCGGTCGCCAAAGATCAGCCGCGACGGGTCGAGCCCGCGTTTCGCGGCTTCCTTCGCGATGTTCTCGGCGGCCGCGGCATCGGTCTTGAACAGCCAGAGCATTGAGTGAGGCACGCGGGAAAGGATTGCGATCCAGGCGTCCAGCACAGCGGCATCGATCTTGTAGTTCATCGAGAACGAACAAAAGACGAAAGCATCGTCGGGCAGGCCGAACTCTTCTCGAGACACCGGCGCGGGATCGATGGGAGCCCGGTCGTCATTGGCCTGGTAGCAGCCGCCCAGGCGGACGATTGTCTCGCTGAAATCGGCCTCCGATCCCACAGGCGCGACAAAGGGGTCGGCGATGACGAAATCCATGAAGGGTGATCCCATCGAACCGGGATAGCCGAGATAATTGACCTGAACCGGCGCGACGCGGAGCGCCAGCACTTCCGGCCGCGCATGCGCGGTATAGCCGGCGAGATCGACGACGATGTCGAGCTCGGCCTCGCGCATCACCAGCACAGATCGTCCGATGTCCAGATCCCTGATATCCTCGAAGCGATCCGAACCCTCGACGATGCGGCTGCGATACATGCTCTTGTCATCCGGGCCGAGCGACCAGCTGGAAATTTCGAAACGCGTGCGATCATGGTTTTCTATGACACCCGCCATCAATTGCGCGATCGGGTGTTCGCGGAAATCCGGCGATAGATAGCCTATGCGGATCGGGCGTTCATTGGGGCTCGGGATCGGCACGTATTCGCCGACCTCACCCGCCCAGGCAGCCGCCTTCTTCATCGTCTGCCGGCCATGTGCCTCAGCGGCACGCAATTGCGTCGCACCATCGACCATCAGGCTCAGCAGGCCGAATGGCGGTGGCCCGTCGTCCGGATCATCCAGAAATGTTGGCGCCATTACCAGTTGCCGCAGGGTCTCGACCTGTACGTCGATGCCGTCCCAGTCGCAGAGCTTTCGGCGAACCGAGATCAGCGCCGAAAGCGTCTTGGCGCTTGAAGGCCGGAGCGTGTAGCAGCGAGAAAGCGCTGTCCGCGCGTCGGTGAGGTCGCCCGCCTTTTCCCTCGCATTGCCGAGATTGAACCATGCATCGGCAAGATTCGGTCGCGTTTTCGCTGCCTGCTCATAGAGCGCCAACGCTTCCCTGTGTTGTCCGCGCTCCTCGACAAGCGTGCCAAGATTGTTAGCGGCGTCACCATTGCCCGGGTCCAGTGCCAGCGCCTTGCGAAATGCCGCTTCGGCCTCTCTCGGCTGCCGCAGATCCATCAATATCCGGCCAATGCTGGCATGAAAGCCGCTGTGACCGGGAAACCGGTCCGAGGCCTCTCTTGCTGCAGCAAGTGCCGCCTGGAGATCGCCGGACTTATTGAGCGCCGATGCCAGCCCCTGCCAAGCCGGCGCCAGTTGCGGTTCAAGCACCGTCACTTCACGATACTCTCGCGCAGCAGCGGGATGGTCGCCGGATTCGTTGAACGCATGCGCGAGATTGTTGCGCGCCTCGCCGAACGCCGGGGCAAGCTTCACCGCCCTCTGAAGCGCCGCAATTCCCTCGGCTGACCTGCCCGATTGGCAAAGTGCGACACCGAGATGGTTGAGAATCACAGGACTTGCCGGCGCCAGCATGACCGCCTTCTTGAGCGCCTCGATACCGGAAGCCAGGTTTCCGGCCTGCAGATGGCAGACGCCGAGCATATGGGCCGCCTCCGGATTGGCGCGCGCCAGGGCCACCGCCCTCTGGACGATCGGCAGCGCATCGGCCCCTTTGCCCGCAGAGAGCAATCGGCCGCCCTGATCCAGCAGCGAACGCACGGGCGACGTCGCGCCCGCACCCGGCCTGACCGGCGGCATTCCTCGGTTTCTTGCCATCAAAAGCCGCTCCCCGTTGGCCCCAGAACAGGTCGAACCAACATGCTTCGGCGGGCCCTGTCAACGCGCCAAATCGGGCGCGCCGCAATTTCGCCAATCTTTCCAAAGACTCTCCTCGCACGCGGGGGCGTTGAGCAGGAGTTTTGTGATGCAGACGACACCCGAGAGCCAGGCATTGGTCCCGCCAACCGCCAAGGGCGCGCCTTCAGCCAACTCGACCCCGGTCGAGTTCATCGAGTTGGGGCTTGGCCTCGAAATGCTGCTCGAAACCCATCCCGTCTTTGCCGATGCCGTCAAGGCCGCGTTGATGCCGCTCGACGGGGAATTCCTGTTCGAACTGCCGCATGGCGACAAGCCGGATGGCAAAGGCCGCGTCGCCGCCGTGCGCCTTGCTTTTGCCGGTTCCGACGAGCAGCGCCTCGTCTTTGTGATCATGGCCGACGATGGCATCGAAACCTCCGTGGAAGCGGCCGATGTTCAACCCGAGCATCTTACCAGCTTTGCCGAAGCCTTCGTCGATGTGCTGGAACGTCTGGAAAAGGCCGGCGCGCATTAACACGCCGAGCCTTGCGTTCCGAACCCTACCAGCCAAGCGTGCCATTGTGGTTGAGGAAGGCGGCGGTGACGCCGTTCATCTTGCCATTGGCGAGTGCAATCGGAATTTCCGCCGCCTGCGCCACGCTGCGGTAGCCTTGTCCACCATTCATATCGGTGGCCGTGAAACCGGGATCGACGGCGTTGACCTTGATGCCATGAGGCTCGAGCGCCTTGGCAAACGAGATCGTCGCGGCATTGAGCGCCGTCTTCGAGCTGTTGTACCCCAGCGAATTGGCGCCATAGAACTCGCTGCCGGGATCGAGCAGAGCGCTGATCGAACCGAGTTCGCTGGAGATCATCACGACCTGCGCGCCGGAAGCCGCCTTGAGCAGCGGGACGAAGGCTTGCGTTACGCGGATAGGCCCGAAGACATTCACCTCGTAGACATCCTTCACATTGCCGATAGGCTCTTCATCAGGGGCATTATCGAAGCCTTGGGCGATGCCGGCATTGTTGACCAGCACATCGAGATGGTCGGTCTTTCCGGCCAGCAGCCGGGCGGCCTCCATGACGCTCGCATCATCGGTCACGTCGAGCGGCAGGGCATGGACCTTGTGGCCCTTAGCCCTCAGCTTTGCCGCCGCCTCCTCGCCGCGCTTCTCGTCGCGGCTGCCGAGCCAGACTTCATGGCCCGTCTCGGCGAGCTGGCGGGCTATCTCGTGGCCGATGCCCCTGGTGGCGCCGGTTACCAAGGCAGTTTTCGTCGTTGTCATTGTTCCGTACTCCTGTTGAACACAGAGCGGAAAATGGTGTGGGAAGACTACAAGGCGTGAGCCGGATCGTGGCGGATTCCTGCCCAATCCTGTCAAATCTTCGCCCAAGAATCGGGTGGCGCTTGACTGGAAAAACTGCGATTGCCATTTAATGACGATGCAAGACACGATCACGGAATTGCGCCAGCTGGCGCTCGGCCACGCGAAAGGCCGCGAAACGGAAACAGCGATCCCGCGCGTCGTCATTTCCCGCTGCGACCACTGCGAGCCCACGGCCGGTCCAACGCCCGGCTTCTGTGAGCCGATGATCTGCCTGATCCTGCAAGGCGCCAAATGCATCCTGATCGGGGACCGGGCGCTGCATTACGACCAACCGAGTTACTTTATCTCCACGATCGACGTACCGGCGACCGGCGAAGTCTATCGTGCCGGGCCTGAACGGCCCTATCTCTCGATCACGCTGAGGTTCGACGCGACTGTTATTTCCGACGTCCTGCTCAGCATGAAAGACAATGTGCCTTCAGCGTCAACCGATCCCGGCTCCGGCTTCGGCCTTGCGCCCGTGACGCCTGAACTGCTCGATTCATGGCTAAGGCTGCTGCGTCTGCTCGACTCGCCTGGGGATATTGCCGTGCTCGGACCGCTGATCGAGCGCGAGATCATCTATCGCGTCCTCGGTGGGCCCTGCGGCAGCATGCTGCGCCAGCTCGCCACCGGCGACAGCCGCCTCGGCCAGGTGCGCCGGGCGATCGGCTGGATCCGCGACAATCTCGCCGAACCTTTCCAGGTCGAGGATCTCGCCGCCCATGCCGGGATGAGCGCCTCGGCCTTCCACCGCCACTTCAAGGCGGTGACGGCGATGAGCCCGGTCCAGTACCAGAAGCGGCTGCGCCTGCATGTGGCGCGGCGGCGACTGATTGCGGAAGCGGGCGATGTGGCACGGGTCGCATTTTCCGTCGGCTATGAAAGCGCCACGCAGTTCGGCCGGGAGTATACCAGAATGTTCGGCACATCGCCGGCGCGGGATGCCGCCCGACTGCGGCGACTGGATGCCGGGGATAGCGCGGAATTGGCGCAGGTGGCCTGAACTCGATCACCTTAAAGACATCCGCCGGGCTTGCATCGGCGACGCAGCCCGTTATGGAAGGCGCAATATTTCCCTTCCTGGCCATCCGCCGCATATTTCCGATCAAGCAATGTCCCAGCCATCAGCAATCTCCTCCTCAGGCCGTTCCACATTCGTCGTCAGCATCCTCGCGCTGCTCGGCGCGGCACTCGCCATGAGCATATCGCCGAGCCTCGTGCGCTTTGCCGATGTCGGCCCGCTCTCGAGCGCCTTCTGGCGCGTTTTCCTTGCCATGCCGGTTCTCTGGCTGTGGATGCGGGCCGAGGAGAGGCAACCCGGCCAAGGCAAAGGCAAGAGCTGGTCGCTGCCGATCCTGCTGACCGGACTGTTCTTTGCCGGCGACCTGCTGCTCTGGCATCTCGCCATCATGCAGACCAGTATCGCCAATGCCACCTTCTTCGTGACCATGGCGCCGCTCTGGGTGGTGATTTTCGGCTGGCTGGTGCTGGGGCAACGTGTCGAGCGGACGACGCTGGCGGGCCTTGCCCTCTGCCTCGTCGGCGGTGCGGCCCTTATCTACCAGAGCCTGGGGCTTAATGCTGCCCACACAATCGGCGACGCGCTTGCGATCGGCACCGGCGTGTTTTTCGGCCTCTATTTCCTCACCGTGGGTGCGGCAAGAAAGGAAACCGGTGCTGCCCGGGTGACGTTCGAGATGAGCCTGATCACCATCGCGATCCTGCTCGTCGCGGCGCTTGTGGTCGAGGGCGATATCATGCCGCATTCGGCAAATGGCTGGGGCGTGCTGCTGGCGCTCGCGCAGGTCAGCCATGCCGGCGGACAAGGCCTGCTCTCCATAGCACTCGGCCGGCTGCCGACGGTGTTTTCCTCGCTGGTGATCTTCCTCGAAGCTGTCGCGGCTGCGGGATTTGCCTGGCTGCTGCAGGGCGAGCCCGTGTCGGTGCTGCAGGCGGTCGGGGGTGCGATTATTCTGGGCGGGATATGGATTGCGCGGCCGAGGGGGTGAACTATGAACAAGGCTGCTTTCGATCAGATCAGCGAAGGGCTGAACGAGGCTCTATTGGTCGCCCGCGACAAGAGCGCACCATACAAACTGCACCTGCCTGCCGAACCGGATGCAACGGCAATTGACACCAAGACGAGCACGCCTGAGTTCATCACGACGCCAGTTTCTCCTCGACGGCGGACTGAACCCAGCTGTTGAGTGAAACGCCCTCTTCTGCAGCATTGATGGCAGCGCGCTTGTGAAGTTCCGGGCCGACCCTTACATTGAATGTTCCCTTGAAGGGTTTCGTCGGCTCCCGCCCGAGTTCGGCACAATCATCAAGATAAGCATCGACCAATTCCTGCATTGCTTTCAGAGCGTTAGATGCGGCGTCGCATTCGGCGACCAATAGATCGTCGATATGCAAGACCTTCACATAGAGCGTGCCGTCGTCATATTCGACGGAAGCCTGATAGCCCTTGTAGGTAATCGTCTTCATATAAGTCCTCGTTCAACCAGTAGCGCCCTGATCTGTCTGACCATGTATTCCTTGATCTCGTTGCCCGGATGCGGCTCGTGCAATCTGATCACATGGCCGGTCGCTTCACGCACGAACCGGCGTCGGCTTCCGCCTGCGGTCGATGTCTCGACATAGCCAAGGCCAGCCAGCAACCGCACCAGATCCTTGTAGGGAAATGGGCCACGGCATTGCTTGAATTCTTCGATCAGCCGATCCGATCGCGCCATCATCGCTCCCGAAATATAATGCAATCTCAAAATAATTGCAACCGTTTTTCAGTTGCAATTACCTCTCCCGCCCCACTCGTATCGTGGCCTGCGCCGCGGCGAGCTTGGCGATCGGCACGCGAAACGGCGAGCACGACACGTAATCCAGCCCCGATTCCTCGCAAAATGCGATCGAACTCGGGTCGCCGCCGTGTTCGCCGCAGATGCCGAGCTTGAGGCCCGGCCGTGTGCGGCGGCCGCGTTCGGCGGCGATCTTGATGAGTTCGCCGACGCCGTCGAAATCGAGGTTGACGAAGGGGTCGCGCTCGATGATGCCCTTCTGGATATAGGTCGGCAGGAAGGCGGAGGCGTCGTCACGCGACATGCCGAACGTGGTCTGGGTCAGGTCGTTGGTGCCGTAGGAGAAGAATTCGGCGACCTCCGCGATGACATGGGCACGAAGGGCCGCGCGCGGCAGTTCGATCATCGTGCCGACGAGATATTCGATCACCATACCGGTCTCGGCCATGACAGCGGTCGCGACCTCGTCGATGCGGGCCTTGACGTAATCGAGTTCGGTCTTGAGGCCGACGACCGGCACCATGATCTCGGGCACGACGGCCGCGCCGGTCTTGCGGGCGGCTTCGACCGCGGCTTCGAAGATCGCGCGCGCCTGCATCTCGACGATCTCGGGATGCGAGATATGCAGCCGGCAACCGCGATGGCCGAGCATCGGGTTGAACTCATGCAGCGCGTCGATGCGCTCGCGGAAGGTGGTCGGGTCCATGCCTATGCGCTTGGCGACGTCGTCAATCTCGGCCTCGTCCTTCGGCAGGAATTCATGCAGCGGCGGGTCGAGCAGGCGGATGGTCACCGGCGTGCCATGCATGATCTCGAAGAGCTCGACAAAGTCGGCGCGCTGCATCGGCAGCAGCTTGGCAAGCGCCGTGCGGCGATCCTCGACATTGTCCGCAACGATCATCTCGCGCATAACATTGATGCGGTCGCCCTCGAAGAACATGTGCTCGGTGCGGCAGAGGCCGATGCCTTCGGCGCCGAAGGACCGGGCCGCGCGGGCATCGGACGGCGTCTCGGCGTTGCTTCGCACCCGCATGCGGCGGATCTTGTCGGCCCAGCCCATGATGCGCTCGAAATCGCGCGACAGTTCCGGCTGCAGCATGGGCTGCGCGCCCTTCAGCACATGGCCGGACGAACCGTCGATGGAGATGATATCGCCCTCGCTGAGCTTCATGCCCTTGGTGACGAGCTCGCGGTTGCGCATGTCGACGCGCAGCGCGCCGGCGCCGCAGACGCAGGGCAGGCCCATGCCGCGTGCCACCACGGCCGCATGGCTGGTCATGCCGCCGCGGGTGGTGAGAATGCCCTGGGCCGCGTGCATGCCGTGGATATCCTCGGGGCTGGTCTCGGTGCGGACGAGGATGACCTTGCGGCCTTCCTTCTTGGCCGCGATCGCACCTTCCGAGGTGAAGACGATCTCGCCCGTTGCGGCACCCGGCGAGGCCGGCAGCCCCTGGCCGATGATGTCGCGGCGGGCATTTGGGTCGATGGTCGGATGCAGCAGCTGGTCGAGGCTGGCGGGATCGATGCGATCGACGGCGTCGGGCTCGCTGATCAGCTTTTCCTCGACCATATCGACGGCGATCCTGAGCGCCGCCCGCGCCGTGCGCTTGCCCGTGCGGACCTGCAGCATCCAGAGCTTGCCGCGCTCGATGGTGAATTCGAGATCGAGCATGTCCTTGTAGTGGGCTTCAAGCCGGTTGCAGACGGCCATGAATTCAGCGAAGGCCTCCGGCATCAGCTTTTCGAGCGACGGCTTGTCGGAACCGGTCTCAATGCGCGCGGCTTCGGTAATGCTCTGCGGCGTGCGGATGCCGGCCACGACATCCTCGCCCTGCGCATTGACCAAGAATTCGCCATAGAGTTCGCGCACGCCGGTCGAGGGATTGCGCGTGAAAGCGACGCCGGTGGCCGATGAATTGCCGAGATTGCCGAACACCATGGCTTGGATGCTGACGGCCGTGCCCCAATCGGCGGGAATGTTGTGCATGGCGCGGAAGGCCACGGCGCGCGGATTGCTCCAGCTCGAAAAAATGGCGCCGATCGCGCCCCAGAGCTGGGTCATAGGATCTTCGGGAAAGCTCGCGCCGGCCTCTTCCGCCAGCATGTCCTTGTAGCGCGCCACGAGGCCCCGCCACTCCTCGGCAGTCACGTCCGGATCGAGTTCGCGGCCGAGCCGGGCCTTCTCGTCCTCAAGGATTTCCTCGAACACGTCCTGGCCGAGGCCCATCACCACACCGCCATACATTTCGATGAAACGGCGATAGGAATCCCAGGCGAAGCGCGCGTCGCCCGTGTCTTCGGCGATCGCCGCGACCGTCTCGTCATTGAGGCCGAGATTGAGCACCGTGTCCATCATACCAGGCATGGAAACGCGGCTGCCGGAGCGAACCGAGAGCAAGAGCGGCCGGGATTTGCCACCGAACTTGCGGCCGGTGAGATCCTCGAGCTTGCCGAGCCCCTCGACCACGGCGGCCTTCAGGCCATCGGGGAATGTCTTGCCATGCTGGAAATAATGCGTGCAGGCCTCGGTGACGATGGTCAGGCCGGGCGGCACGGGCAGGCCGAGACTGCTCATCTCGGCAAGGTTCGCGCCCTTGCCGCCGAGCTTCTCATAGAGGTCGGCGCGCCCTTCGGCCTTGCCACCCCCGAATGCATAGACCCATCTGGTCATTCCGGCCTCGCTCCCCGCGCGGAATTATGATTGTTCGATAAAGGCTTATCGCATTGCGCAAGCTTTGAAAACAGACACGGGGGCAGAATTTGCTGCATTGCAATAAGGATCGCTGAATGACGGCCTTTCGATGGCAGCATCGCCCGGTGACCGCGCCCTTCCATAACACACCAGAAAATTGCACCCAATAATGAGACGGCGCACGCTATTGAACATTCGAATGTTTGCTCGCAGTATCGCGCCATTCCGTGAGGAGAGAGTAAATGGCCAATATTCGCAGGAAGAGCGCGGGTCCCGCTGAATATAGCTGGACGGTCCAACCGGAAATATTTTCAGCCAGAGCCGGCTTTTCCAGTGACGGGCAGGTAGCCGGTCGGAAAGTGCTCAACGGCGGCGACAAGAACGATAAGCTCGCGGGCACGTCGGGCAATGACAAGCTCGACGGCAAGGGCGGCAACGATACGATCGACGGCAAAGGCGGCAACGACACGCTGATCGGCGGGACCGGCCGCAACACAATCACCGGCGGTGCGGGCGTCGATACTGTGGTGCTTGATGGCGACGCGGCGCTCTGGAAGGCCAGCCATGGCGACAATGGCCAGATGACGTTTTCCCGCAAGGGCACGGTGACTGTGATCGATTCCGGCGTGGAGTTCGTCCGTTTCAAGGATGGCACGATCAACCGCACGGCGCCGGCCAAACCGGAGATCACCGGCGTCGAGAGCGCCCATGGCAGCCTCGCCGATGGCGGGAACACGGTCGATACGACGCTGGTGATAAACGGCACCGCCGATGCCTTCGCCGTCGTGGTGGTGACGATCAATGGCGTGATCGCCGGCAATGTCCAGACCAATGGCAGCGGGGTCTGGGCACTCGACCTGAGCGGCAGCCCCTTAGCTGAGGGTGCCCATGACATCACGGCGACCGCCAGCCTGGGCCTGCCGGGCGAGGAAACGACGTCGGCGACGTTCGACGTGAGTGTCCACCATGTCGTGGACCTGGCAACACTTTCGGCCGGCCAGGGCTTCATCATCCAGGGCGACGTGGCGGACGATCGTGCCGGCTTTTCTGTGTCCTCCGCCGGTGATGTCAATGGCGACGGTTTCGACGACCTGATCGTCGGGGCTGTTGGCGGCGACGACGGCGGCAACGGCGCAGGCGAGGCCTATGACATCTTCGGCACAGATCAGGGCTTCGGGTCCGATTTCTCCGGCCGCCGTGTGATCGATCTTGCCACAATCACCGCCGCCCAGGGCTTCATTATCCAGGGCGATGCGGCAGGCGATCGTGCGGGCTTTTCGGTGTCCTCGGCCGGCGATGTCAATGGCGACGGCTTCGAAGATCTGATCGTTGGAGCAGACCTTGGCAGCGAGGCCTATGTGATCTTCGGCGCCGACCAGGGCTTCGGGTCCGATGTCTCCGGCCGCCATGTGATCGATCTTGCCACAATCACC
>Ga0307515_10020121_pt1 | contig 11938 bp, 6 predicted proteins | sample 17_EM_MG_FD_194513 | JGI IMG/M metagenome (GOLD analysis project Ga0307515, IMG submission 194513) | Populus trichocarpa ectomycorrhiza microbial communities from riparian zone in the Pacific Northwest, United States - 17_EM | ecosystem: Host-associated > Plants > Roots > Unclassified | place...
CGGCGAAGCCGAGCGTGGTGTCGTGGTGCATGGACAGCACGCCGCCGCCCAGGGCGCTGTTGTTGGCCACCGCCAGCTTGCCTTGCTGCAGGTCGGTGCCGCCCGAATAGCTGTTGGCGCCGGCGAGGGTCAAGGTGCCAGCGCCGGTCTTGGTCAAGCCGCCCGACCCCGAGATGGCGCCGGTGGCGGCCAGGTCGGCATCGGTCTGGAAGGTGCCCCCGGCCGTGTCGAGCGTGACATTGCGTGAGGTGGTGAACGCGGCCTTGTTTTGAAGCGCGCCGCCGTTGAATGTCAAAGCCCCCGAGGCCGCGCCCAGGTTGGCATCGGCCGCGACGGCGATCGTGCCGGCATCCAGGTTCACGCCACCCGTGAAGGTGTTGGCGCCACTGAGCGTGACGATGCCGGTGCCGGCCTGGCGCACCTTGCCGCTGCCGGAGATGATGCCCGCAATGTTCAGCACCGCATCGCTGCGCATGAAGGCCAGCGTGGCGTTGTTGGTCACGTCGCCGGCAATGGCGCCGGTGGCGCCGCCGCTGCCCAGCTGCAGCGTGCCGGCGTCGATCTGCGTGCCGCCCGAATAGCTGCTGTCGGCGGTGAGGGTCAAGGTGCCGGCGCCGGTCTTGGTGAGCGTACCGCTGCCGGTGACGGTGTTGGCGAGGGTGGCGTCGCCGGACTGCTCGATGCGCAGCGCGGCGTTGTTGGCGATGGTGCCGGTGCCGAAGCTGGTGGCGCTGCCGGCCAGGGTGCCGGCGCTGATGGTGGTGCCGCCCGCGTAGGTGTTCGCGCCTGCGAGGGTGAGGGTGGCTGCACCGCTCTTGGTGAGCGCACCGCTGCCGGTGACGGTGTTGGCCAGGGTGGCGTCGCCGGGTTGATCGATCAGCAGTGCAGCATTGTTGGCGATGGCGCCGCTGCCGAAGCTCGAAGCAGAACCGGCCAGGGTGCCGGCGCTGACGGTGGTGCCGCCCGCATAGCTGTTGGCACCGGCGAGGGTCAAGGTGCCGGCGCCGGTCTTGGTCAAGCCGCCCGCCCCCGAGATGAGGCCGGTGGACGTCAGATCGGCGTCGGTCTGGAAGCCGCCCCCGGCACTCCCGAGGGTGATGGCACGCGTCGTCGTGGCGACCGCCGTGGTCTGCAGCGTGCCGCCATCGAGGGTCAGCCTTCCCGACGCTGCGCCCAGGTTCTGATCTGCGGAGATCGACAGCGTGCCCCCTGTGACAGTGGTGCCGCCGCTGTAGGTGTTAGCGCCCGAAAGAACCAGGCGTCCGGCTTCGCTCTTGACCAGGCCGATGCTGCCGGCATCGGCACCGATGCCACCGGAGCCGGTCTGGTCGGCAATCGTGTCTGCCACGGTCTGCGTGGCGCCGGCGCCGGGCGCGAAAACGAGCGTGCTGTTCGCGCCCTGCATGAAGATGCCGGAGCCGAAGGCCGAGCCGCCTTCCGCAAAGCCACCGCCCGCGCCGCCCGCCACGCCGTTGCCGCGAACCTCGGTGCTGCCGCCCAAGGTGAGCGAGCCACCGTCCATGACAAAGATGGCGCCACCCATGCCTGCACCACCGCCGCCGGCTCTCCCGCCGGCCCATCCGCCGTGGCCTCCGCCGAAACCGCCAGGGATCCCGACTGCAGTGAGGCTGGCACCCCCGCCGCCACCAAAGCCCCCTTCCCCTCCCAATCTCAAACCGCCGCCACCGCCGCCTCCAAAACCTCCGCGCCCCCCGGTGGAAGTTCCTGCGCCACTACCGCCGCCGGCACCGCCGCCGCCGCCGAAGCCACCGTTTCCGCCATTGTTAGTTGCGTTTCCCGCGACAGAACCGCCACCACCGCCACCACTGTAGACGCCGCCGTCGCTGCCGCTGCCGGCGTTGCCACCGGCCCCGCCATTCGGCCCGCCGCCGTCGCCGCCAATTCTGGTAGCTCCCGGCAAGCCGCCAATGCCGCCCCCGTCGAACAAACCGCCGCCGCCGCGGCCCGCCCCATTCGCTCTAGAAACGTATCCACCGCCATTTCCACCCATTCCACCGCCGCCGCCTACGCTACCTGCAGACACCACCGTGCCACCGTTACCACCCATCGCGCGGTTGTCGACAATGATCACGTCGCTCAAGTTGGCTCCGGCGTTGGTGGCCACGAACACTGCGCCCCCGGCGCCCATACCGCCGCCGCCTGGAGCGAAATCCGATCCCCCGTTTCCTCCCCGGGCCTGCAGGTTCTGCATCGTCAGGCCATTGACCGTGGTGGTGCCCGAACCGATGAAGAAGCCCCGGAACCGCCCGGCGCCGTCGAGGACGTGCCCATCGCCGTTGATGGTCACGCTGCGCTCTATCACCGGCAAGTGCGCGCTCAGTGTGATGGAGGCCGTGAGGTTGATGACGGTGTCGTTGCCTGCGATGCAGGCAGCCAGCGCGGCGCCGCTGCCCGCGTCACACGCATGGGCGGCGGGCATGCCGGCGCACAACACGGCGGCTGTCAGCGCCGAAACCCTGGCGATGCCGCTGCGCTTGCCTCGTGCACGGGTGTTCTCAGGGGCGGCAACCCAGGCACCGAGCGCGGGGTTCCAAAGACTGCGGTGCGTTCTGTTCATTGCGGCGGTTCCGGTTCGTCCAGGGACCACGCACGCAGCACGCGCGGGGTCGGCGATGCCGCTCGACGGTGCCGCAGCTTGTGAAGCTCGGGGTATCGGCGACCCGCGGGATGCTAGGAAAATCTGGCGAAATCGCGCGGAGATCGCGACAAAAAACGAGAATTCACTCGCAGCCCGGCGCGACGGCACGAGCAGAAGCGTGTGCAGGAAAAGGGCGCGTTCTACGCCCGGTGCGCGTGCCCGGCCAGGCGCGTGCGCAGCGCACGCACAGCGCTGTCGACCGTGGTCAGCACCGGCAGCCCCGATGCAGCCTCGCAGGCCGGCCGAGCGCGGGCCATGCTGAATTGCGCCAGCGCGATGCGCGTGCAGCCCTTGTCACGCAGCGAGCGAGCCTCGCCGGCGACGATCTCGTCATGCCTTTGCGTGTCGCCGGCGTTCAGCGCATCGAGCGCGCCTTCGGCCAGCGCCAGTTCGAGCTCGATGCCGGCCGGGAACTCCGGTGGCATGGATTCGAGCGTCGGCTCGAAGGTGGCGATGAGGCCGAGCCGGCCTGCGCCGGCCGCGGCTTCCGCGACCATGGCCTCGTTGGGTTTCATTACCGGCATGCCGGCATGCCGCCGCGCCACCGCCTCGATGCACGGGCCGAAGGCGGAGCAGGTGAAGAGGATGCCTTGCGCACCGGTGTCGACCGCGTACTGCGCCAGCCGCTGGAAGCGCTCGTGCATCGCGTCATCGAGGCCGCGGCCATCGCGCGCGAGATCGGCCGAGAGGCTGTCGTCGAGCAGGTTCATCCGGATCGCCTCGGGCCAGTCGCGCTCGAAGGCGGCGTTGATGGGCGCCACCGAGTGGGCGAGCGCGTGGATCAAGGCGATTCGGGTCATGCGCGATGTTCAGATGCCCTTCGACGACGGATTGGCGAAGGCCTCTTTCGTCTCGGCATTCATCGGATAGTTGATGTTGATGTTCTTCGGCGGGATCGGCGACATGAACCACTTGTTGTAGAGCTTCTCCATCTCGCCGGACTTCATCATGCCACCCACCACGCGGTCGACCAGCGCCTTGAATTCCGGATCGTCGCGGCGAAGCATCAGCGACTGGTTCTCGGTGCGCAGGCTCTCGCCGATGATGACGAAGTCCTTGGGGTTGCGCGCGTTCGCGATCTGCCCGGCGAGCAGGATGTCGTCGAGCACGAAGGCCTGCGCGCGGCCGCTCTCCACCAGCAGGAAGGAATCCGTGTGGTCCTTGCCGGCGAGATTGGTCACTTCGAGGTTCTTGCCTTTGTCGGCCTCGCGCAGCAGGCGGAAAGACGTGGTGCCGGTGGTGGTGACCACCGTCTTGCCCTGCAGGTCGGCAACGCTCTTGATGCCCGAATCGGCCTTCACCAGCATGCGCACGTTGTAGCGAAAGATGTCCGGCGAGAACGCCACCTGCTTCTGGCGCTCGACCAGGTTGGTGGTGCTGCCGCACTCGATGTCGACCGTGCCGTTGGCCACCAGCGGAATGCGGTTGGCCGAAGTCACGGCCTGGTAGCGGATCTCGACGCTCGGCATCTTGAGCTCGGTCTTCACCGCCTCGACGATGCGATTGCAGATCTCGATGCTGTAGCCCACCGGCTTGAGGTTGCCGTCGAGGTACGAGAAGCCGAAGGAGGATTCGCGGTAGCCGAAGGTGATGCTGCCGCTCGCCTTGACCTTGGCGAGCGTGCCGCCATCCTGCGCCAGCGCAGCGTTCAGGGGCATCAGCGTGAAGGCAGCCACGAGCACGGCGCCCAGGGTCGACAGGCGTGGGAAGGTCATGGAAAGCTCCTCGGAGGGTGGAAGAAATCAGATGGCGCGTACGACGGCATCGATGGACGCCGCGAGCCGCGTCGCGATCTCGCGCAGGTCCTGCCGCGTCGCGATGAAAGGCGGTGCCAGGAGCACGTGGTCGCCGAGCTTGCCGTCGACCGTGCCGCCGAAGGGATAGCACAGGAGGCCCTGCGCCATCGCCTCCTTCTTGATGCGCACATGCAGGTTCAGCGCCGGCGCGAAGGGCGCCTTGCTCGCGCGCTCCGACACCAGTTCCACGCCCCAGAAAAAACCTCGGCCGCGGATGTCACCCACGTTCGGATGGGCGCCCAGCGCCTCGCGCAGCATGGCGCCGAAGGCTTCGCCGTCCGCGCGCACCTTGGCCAGCAGGCCGTCGCGGTGGATCACCTGCTGCACCGCCAGCGCGGCCGCACAGGCCACCGGATGTCCGAGGTAGGTGTGGCCATGCTGAAAGAAGCCGCTGCCCTGCGACATCGCCTCGACGATCTTCTGCTGCGCGAGCACCGCGCCGACCGGCTGGTAGCCGCCGCCCAGGCCCTTGGCGATGGTGACCAGGTCAGGCACCACGTCCTCCTGCTCGCTGGCGTAGAGCGTGCCCGTCCGGCCCATGCCGCACATCACCTCGTCGAGGATCAGCAGCACGCCGTAGCGGTCGCAGACCTCGCGCACCGCCTTGAAGTAGCCCGGCACCGGCGTCAGCACACCGGCGGTCGCGCCGCCCACCGTCTCGGCCACGAAGGCGATCACGCGGTCGGGTCCCTGCCCGAGGATCGCGGCCTCGAGCTCATTCGCGAGGCGCAATCCGTACTGCGCGGGCGTCTCTTCGGCGCGCTGCTCGCGGTAGGGATAGCAGGGCGACACATGCGTTGCCGGCACCAGGATCGGCGCGAAGGGCGCGCGCCGCCAGGCGTTGCCGCCGACCGCAAGCGCGCCCAGCGTGTTGCCGTGGTAGCTCTGGCGGCGCGCGATGAAATGCGTGCGCTGCGGCTGGCCGATCTCGACGAAGTACTGGCGCGCCATCTTGAGCGCCGACTCCACCGCCTCCGAGCCGCCGCTCACCAGGTAGACATGGCTCATGCCTTCGGGCGCGGTGCGGATCAGCTCGTCGGCCAGCTGCTCTGCCACTTCGCTGGTGAAGAAACTGGTGTGGACGTAGGCGAGCTTGTCGATCTGCGCATGCATCGCGGCGATCACATCCGGGTGGCCGTGGCCCAGCGAGGAAACCGCCGCGCCTCCCGAGGCATCGAGGTATTCGCGGCCCGCGGCGTCGCGGATCGTCATGCCCTGGGCGGCGACCGCGAGCTGGGGCGTGTGGCGGAGATGGCGGTGGAAGACGTGCGTCATGCGGCGGCCTGCTCTGGAACCAATGTATTGATCGAATTATTGTTTGGAACATTTGTTCCGTCAAGCGGCACTTGAGAACGATGCTGTTCCATCCGGTACATTCGTTCCATCGACGAAAGATGAACCATGGGTGTCAAGGACGATCTCCGCCAGCGCTACGAAAGCCTGAGCCCTGCCCTGCAGCAGATCGCGAAGTACGTGCTCGACCACCCGAACGAGGTGGTCACGAGCTCGATGCGCACCGTCGGCACGCGCGCCGAGGCCACGCCGGCCACGCTGGTGCGCTTCGCGCAGCACCTGGGTTACGCGGGCTGGCCGCAGTTCAAGGACGCGGTGGCAGCGGAGATGGGCCTGGGCTCGGATGCCTACGGCGCCCGCGCCAAGACCCTGATCGGCCGCGCCAAGGACCAGGGACTGGCCGGCGAGATGTTCGAAGTGCAGCGGCGCAACCTGGACAACACGCACCGGCAGAGCGAGGCGTCGCTGCAGAAGGCTTGTGTGGTTCTGGAGAAGGCCGGCACGGTGCACGCCGCGGGTTTTCGCGCCTGCTTTCCGATTGCGTTTTCCTTTGTCTACGTCTATCGGATGTTTCGGTCGAGCGTGCACCTGGTGGACGGACAGGGCGGTTCGCTGGAGATGCAGCAGCGCGCCTTCGCGAAGGGCGACGCGGTGGTGGTGGCCAGTTTCGTGCCCTACTCGCGCGAGGCGCTCCAGGTGGCGCAGGCGGCCAAGGCAGCGGGTTGCCGCATCGTCGCCATCACCGACAGCATCGCCTCGCCGCTCTCTCTGCTGGCCGACGAAACGCTGCTCTTCGCCATCGACAGTCCATCGTTCTTCCCTTCGGTCGCGGCGGGTGTGGCGGTCACCGAGGCGCTGGTGGAGATGCTGGCGAGCAGGGCCGGCAAGCCGGTGGTTCGGCGGATCGATGAGGCTGAGTCACAGCTGTTCGAATCGGGCGCGTACCTGCAGGCGCCTCGGGTGCGCGGCGGTTGATTGCACTTCGGCCTTTGATTTGTACGTTGCGCTTGAGTTGAGGCCGGAGCCGGGAATTCGCCCCGGCGGGCGACTCACTTTTCTTGTCTCGCCAAGAAAAGTAAGCAAAAGAAGGCGACCCCGCTGTGCGCGTCCCTCCGCTTCGCTGCGGGCAACCTGCGGTGCTCGCTTCAGGCGGGGTCCGCGCAGTGGGGTCGCCTTTCTTTGGTTACTTTCTTTGGCGAGACAAAGAAAGTGACTCGCCCGCCGGGGCGAATTCCCGGCTCCGGGCCCAAGCAAAGGCCAGCAACCGTTCAAAGGCCCGGTGCCCTCACCCCAACCCTCTCCCGGAGGGAGAGGAGAAAGAGGCTCAAGTCGCTGGCGCCGCCCACCCAGCCTGCCACCCCCCACCCAACGCCTGAATCAACGCCACAGCCGCGTTCTGCCGATTGACCTGCAGTTGCAGCAAGGTGCGCCGCGCATTGAGCGCCGAGACCTGCGCCGTCACCACGTCGGTGTAGCTCACCTGCCCTTGCCGGTAGCGATTGAGGAACTGCTGCTCGGTGCGGTCGGCCGCTACGGAGGCCTCGCGCCGCAGGCCTTCCTGCTGCGCGAGGCTGCTGCCCGCCGTGAGCTGGTCCTCGACGTTCTGGAATGCAGTCAGCACGGTCTGCCGATAGCGCGCCACCGCGGCCTCGTGCGCGGCCTTCGCCGCATCGACGCGCGCGCCGATCGCGCCGGCATCGAACACCGTCTGCGCGATCGACAGCCCCAGCGACCACAAGGTGTTCGAGGCACTGAACAGGTCGCCCACGCGGCTCGCGCTGCTGCTGAGCGCGGCGTTCAGGCTGAGGTTCGGGAAATAGGCCGAGCGCGCGATGCCGATCTGCGCGTTGGCGGCCGCCACGTCGCGTTCGGCCGCCGCGATATCGGGCCGGCGCTGCAGCAGCGTCGACGGCACGCCGCTGGGAATGCCGGGCACGACGGGCGTCCAGTCGGCGGGACGCAGGGTGAAGTCGGCCGGCGCGGCGCCGATCAGCACCGCGATCGCATGGTCCAGCGTGTCGCGGTTGCGCTGCAGCGCGACGCGCTCGGCCTGGGTGTTGACGTAGAGCGTCTGCGCCTGCAGCACGTCGGTTTGGGCCGCGATGCCGGCGTTGTAGCGGTTGCGCGCGATCTCGAGGCTGCGCTCGTAGCCTTCGAGCGTCACGGCCAGCAGCTGCAGTTCGGCATCGGCTTCGCGCAGCGCGAAGTAGTTGGTCGCGAGTTCGCCCACGGCCGAGAGGCGCGCGGAGGCCAGGTCGGCCTCGCTGGCCTGGGCGCTGGCCTGCGCGCCGCTCACCGCCTGGCGCAGCCGGCCCCAGACGTCGGGCGCCCAGTCCGCCTGCAGCGAGGCGCTGGTCGCGTTCGTCGGCGAGGTGTTGCGCGCGCCGGAGCGACGTGCGCTGCCATCGAGCGAGACCGTCGGGAACAGTGCGGCACGTTGCTCGCGCACCAGCGCCTGCGCCTGTGCGTAGTTGGCCACCGCGGCTGCGATGTTCTGGTTCGACACCTGCACGCGGGCCGCGAGCTCGTCCAGGGACGGATCGCCGAAGAGCTTCCACCACTCCCCGCGGTCCAGCGCATCGGCCGGCGCGGCGGGCAGCCAGCCTTCGGCCGCGGCGGCCTCCTTCCAGGCGGCTGGCGATGCCGTGGAAGGCTGCTCGTAACGCGGGCCGATGGCACAGCCCGACAGCAGGGCCGCAAGCGCCAGGGCGAAGTAGGTTCTTCTGTTCGTCATCACGTCCTCATGCCGAGCTCGCGGCGCGGCTCAGGTATTTTTCGTTGGCCGGGCGTCGGCGCAGCTTGTCGAGCAGCACGTAGACGACCGGCGTGGTCAGCAAGGTCAGTAGCTGGCTCGCGATCAGGCCGCCGATGATCGCGACACCCAGCGGCTGGCGCAGCTCCGCGCCCTGGCCGAAGCCGATCGCGAGCGGCAGTGCGCCGAGCGCGGCGGCCAGCGTGGTCATCAGGATCGGGCGGAAGCGCAGCAGGCAGGCCTCGCGCACCGCCTCGACGGCGCTCAGGCCGCGCGCGCGCTCGGCCTCGAGCGCGAAGTCGATGATCAGGATCGCGTTCTTCTTGACGATGCCGATCAGGAGGAACACGCCGATCAGCGCAATGATCGAGAACTCCATGCGGAAAAGCAGCAGCGCCAGCACCGCGCCCACGCCGGCCGATGGCAGCGTGGTCAGCACGGTGATCGGATGCACGAGGCTTTCGTAGAGCACGCCCAGCACGATGTAGATCACGACCAGGGCCGCGAAGATCAGCATCAGCTGCTTCGCCTGCGACTGCTGCGCCGCGAGCGCCGTGCCCTGGAAGCTGCCGCGCACGTTGACCGGCATCGCGATGTCGGCCTCGGCCTGCGCGACGATGCGCCGCGCATCGGTCAGGCTCGCGCCTTCGGCCAGGCTGAAGGAGACGGTGCTCGCGAGCTCGGTGTCCTGGTGGTCGATCGAGGTCGGCACCGCCCGCTCGGTGAGTTTCGAGAAGGCCGAGAGCGGGACCATCAAGGTGTTGCTGGTCGCGATCTGCTGGCCGGCCGACGAGGTCCGCGACGCCGGATTGGCCGAGGTGGTGGTCGATGTGCCGGTGCTCGCGTCTGTGGTGGCCTGTATCGAGCTGGTGCTGGTTGCGCCGCTCGCGGTGGTGGTGGTGTTCAGCGTCGATGGAACGTAGAGGTCCTTGAGCGCGATCGGCGCGCGCTGGAAGCGCGGCGCCCATTCCATGATCACCGAGTACTGGTTGAGCTCGTCGTAGATAGTGGCGACCGAGCGCTGCCCGTAGGCGTTGTAGAGCGCGCTGTCGACCGCGCTCGAGGTCACGCCCAGCCGCGCCGCGGCATCGCGGTCGACCTCGACGAAGGTCTCGACGCCGTTGTCGGCATCGTCGCTGTCGACGTCGGTCAGCGCGGTCTCCTGGCGCAGGCGCTCGGCCAGCTTGGTCGACCAGGCGCGCAGGTCCGTCAAGTTGTCGCTCTTGAGCGTGTACTGGTAGCTGGAGTTGCTGGAGCGCCCGCCCATGCGCAGGTCTTGCACCGGGCTCAGGAACACGCGCAGGCCGGTGAGCTGGTTGAGCTGCGGGCGCAGGCGGTCGATCACCGCCAGCGTCTTCTCGGTGCGCTGCGACACCGGCTTGAGGTTCACGAACATGAAGCCGCCGCCCGCGCGACCACCGCCCGAGAAGCCGACCACCGTGTCGACCGCCGGGTCCTTGCGGATGATGTCCACCGCCTGGCGCAGCTTCTCCGCGACCGCCACCGACGAGATGCTCTGGTCGGCCCGCAGGCCGGCATTGAGCTGCCCGTTGTCCTGCTGCGGAAAGTAGCCCTTGGGAATGGCGCTGAAGAGGTAGACGTTGAGCGCGATCACCGCCAGCAGCACCACGATCACGACGCCCTTGCTCGCAAGGGCCCAGTCGAGGCTGTGCGCGTAGGTGCGCAGCGTCCATAGCCAGGCGCGTTCGGCTCGGTCGCCGAGCCAGGCGCGCACGCGGCCGGGCTTCTTGCGCGGCCCTTCTTCGGCCTCGCTGCGCAGCAGCATGGCGCACATCATCGGCGTGGTGGTCAGCGAGATGACCAGCGAGATCAGCACCGATGCCGACAGCGTGACCGCGAACTCGCGGAACAACCGGCCGACCTGGTCGCCCATGAAGAGCAGCGGGATGAACACGGCCACCAGCGAGAGGCTGATCGACAGCACCGTGAAGCCCACTTCGCGCGCGCCGCGCAGCGCCGCCTCCATGCGGTTCATGCCGGCCTCGACGTGGCGCGCGGTGTTCTCGAGCACCACGATGGCGTCATCCACCACGAAGCCGGTGGCGACCGTGAGCGCCATCAGGCTCAGGTTGTTGAGGCTGTAGCCCAGGAGGTGCATCACGCCGAAGGTGCCGAGCAGCGAGACCACGGTCGCCACTGCCGGGATGATGGTGGCGCGCGCCTTGCGCAGGAACAGGCCCACCACCAGCACCACCAGCACGATCGAGATCATCAGCGTGAACTCGATCTCGCGCAGCGAGGCGCGGATCGAGTTGGTGCGGTCGGAGGCGACCTGGATGTCGATGTCCTGCGGCAGCTGGGCGCGCAGCTCGGGCATCAGGTTGCGCACGCCGTCCACGGTCTCGATGATGTTGGCGCCGGGTTCCTGCGTCACCAGCACCACCACCGCAGGCTCGCCGTTGAACAGGCCCAGCGTGCGCGTGTTCTCGACGCTGTCGATCACCTGCGCCACGTCGCCGAGCCGCACTGCCGCGTTGTTTCGCCAGGCGATCACCAGGTCGCGGTAGTCGACCGCGCGGCGGCCCGGCGCCGGCGTGTAGACCTGCAGCCGGCGGTCGCCGCTTTCGATCGCACCCTTGGGCCGGTTCGCGTTGTTGGCCTGGATCGCGGCGCGCACATCCTCGGTGCTGATGCCCATGCGGTTGAGCGCGAAGGGCTCCAGCTCAACCCGCACCGCAGGCAGCGAACCGCCGCCGATCTCGACCTCGCCCACGCCCTCGACCTGCGACAGGCGCTGGCTGACGATGTTCGACACCGCCTCGTAGATCTGGCCCGGCGTGCGCGTCTTGGACGTGAGCGCGATGATCATGACCGGCGCCGCCGTCGGGTTGCGCTTGCGGTAGGTCGGGTTGCTGCGCAGCGTGGCCGGCAGGTCGACGCGCGCCGCGTTGATGGCCGCCTGCACCTCGCGCGCGGCGCTGTCGATGTTGCGCTTGAGGTCGAACTGCAGCGTGATGCGCGCCGCGCCGTTGGAGCTGGTCGAGGTCAGCTCGTTGACGCCCGGGATGATGCCCAGCCGGCGCTCCAGCGGCGTGGCGACGCTCGAAGCCATCGTGCTCGGGCTGGCGCCGGCGAGGCTGGCCTGGACCGAGATGGTCGGGAAGTCGACTTGCGGAAGCGGCGAGACCGGCAGCACGAAGAACGCGACGATGCCGGCCAGGGCGATGCCGATCGTCAGGAGGACGGTGGCGATGGGGCGTTCGACGAAGGGTTTGGAGAGGTTCATGCCTCTTGGCCCTCGGTCTTGCTCCCTCTCCCTCTGGGCGAGGGTTGGGGTGAGGGCACTCGGGCCTTTGATTTATGCGTTGCGCTTGGTGTGAGGCCGGAGCCGGGAATTCGCCCCGGCGGGCGACTCACTTTTCTTGTCTCGCCAAGAAAAGTAAGCAAAAGAAGGCGACCCCACTGTGCGCGACCCTC
>Ga0307515_10020122_pt1 | contig 11936 bp, 1 predicted proteins | sample 17_EM_MG_FD_194513 | JGI IMG/M metagenome (GOLD analysis project Ga0307515, IMG submission 194513) | Populus trichocarpa ectomycorrhiza microbial communities from riparian zone in the Pacific Northwest, United States - 17_EM | ecosystem: Host-associated > Plants > Roots > Unclassified | place...
TAAGGTTTTTAGTTAATAGCAAGACTAAATCCCCTACTTTATATACCTGTAGTTAGTAATAACGATGATAGTATTTCGTTCGCCTATACCTTGGTAGCGTATTCCTAGCGTTTTACCAGCGCTTTGCGTTTAAGGGATATCCTTTTAATCCTCTTAGAGGCGGCTAGAATAAAACTACTATCGTTTACCTTAACCTTATATTTTAGACGTAGGTAAAACCTATAGTAGGTATAAAACGGGCTTATACCCGTTGTGCTATATTTAGTATTATTATAGGCGAATTTAGCTAGTAATAAGAGGCCTATCTAGTTACTTTGCTTTTTATTATAAAACACATAGAGGTAATACTCTAAGGTTTAGTTCTAGCGTTCTATTTACCCGTCTATTTATAGGTAAAAGGCTATACTTAGCCTATGTTAGATCTTTATAGCAAAGCATAGCTCTAACTAAAACTCACTAGTAAAGATACTACCTTAATTAAATACAATCCCCCTAGGGGCTCTAAAACGGCGTACTACTTTATTAAGGAAGAGATCCGCGAGTTTAGTTATAGTAATAGTTTTTACTATAGGTAGATATAAGGCTATCTTAGTATAGTGGTTAACTATTATATATATTGCGTTATATACCTTCTCGCCTTATTTACTAGGCGATAGGCCTGTAATAAAGTCTATTATAATCTTCTGCTACGGCTAATCCGGGCAAAGTAGCGCTTAGAGCTCGCTATAAGGGTGATGTTAAGACGCATATATATACTAGCATAAATTATAGGTAGAGATATAGTTTATAACGTCCGCAGTTATACTAGGCCAGTAGTACTTACGCGAGAGTAGATCTAAAGTCTTTTTCTCACTAAAGTGGCTAGCTAGGGCATTATTGTAATGGATTTATAGGAGCTCTATATAAACTGCTAGGTCTAGGGGTATATATAACCTCCCGCGGTAATAAAGTAGTCTAGCGGAATTAAACTGCCACACTAGCTTTAAGCGGGCGCGTTAACGGCGTCTTACCGTATCTACGCTGTCGCTGCGCTTTTGTAGCACAAAGTTATCTTTAGTCTGAAGGCCTTTAATAAGCTTAACAACTATTTCCGTACTAGACTTATAAGCACTCTCTTAAGTACTAGCTTTTCTAACTTAGGTCCTTATTATACGCTGCTTAACGGTATACGTATAGGTTGCCTAGTTAAACCGTAATGCTATATAGCCTAGGCGTACCGCTGTTAGGTTACCGGCTTATAGCTATAGAAACGACACCTCTATAGAAGGCTCGCTTTCCTATATACCTAATAGGACTTTTACCTTAGGTTAGTGGCCCTATATTTCTAAAGTCCTTTAGAGTAATAGTAGCATAGTATCTTCTTTTAGCGGACCCCCTGCGCCTAGGGGTTGCCTTAATAGCGCGTTTATGGGGTTTATTTTTCCCGCCCTATACTTAATAATAAAGTTATAGGCAGCTAATGCTATAGCCTATCTAGCTTGCCGTCTATTAAGGGCTTTTACTTTTATAAAACCCTTTAGATTATTATAGTCTGTAAGCACTTTTAGGCGGCTTAATAGCCCCTTAATATAGTGTCTCTAATACTTAAAAGCCTTTACGATAGCTAGTAGCTCCTAATTATAGGTTTTATAATTACGCTCTACTAGCAAAAGCTTCCTAGACTAGAAGGCTATTAAATACTAAAGGCTATCTTTAAATAGCTATAATATAATTGCTGCTAGGCCTTATATGGAGGCATTAGTCTCTAACTAGGTTAGTAAGCTTGGCGTATAGTGTTATAGGAGCGGCGCTGTTATAAAGGCGTCGTAGAGCTAGCGTATTGCCTACTCTGCCTCTTCTAGCTAACTAAAAGGCCTAGCTTTACGGCCGTTCTTTACTCCCTTAAGGAGATTAGTAATAGGCTTTATAATAGCAGAGTACTTATAGATAAACTAGTAATAGAAGTTGGCAAAACCTAGAAAGACCTAGACATCCCTATAGGATTAAGGGCTCTTCTACTTAGTAATAGCTTCTACCCAGCTAGGATCTATTGCTATACCTTTAGAACTAATAATATATTCTAGGAACTTAACCTCTTATACGCTAAACCTGCACTTCTTAAGGTTTGCATATAGTTGATATTACCGCAACCTACGTAGCACTTCTAGTACGTAGCGCCAGTATTCCTCTAGATTTTTAGAGAAAATTAGAATATTATTAAGGTAGACTATATAGAAGACATCTACCAGTCCTAATAAGGCCTAATTAATATAGCCCTAAAAGGTTACTAGTCCGTTAGTTAGCCTAAAAGGTAAAACTAAATACTTAAAGTGGCCGTAACGCGTACGGAACGCCGTCTTCCACTTATCGCCTTAACGGATATGAAGGCGGTAGTATATATTTATTAGGTCTAACTTAGTAAAGATTTTGGAACCTACTAAGCGGTCCAAGGTCTTACTAATTAATAGTAGTATAAGACAATTCTTAATCGTCACCTTATTAAGGCCTTTGTAGTCTATATAGAGCCGCAGCTTCCTATCTTTTTTAGGTATAAATAGGATAGGTGCCCCTATAGGACTAGTACTTAGTTAGATCTAACCTTTAGCTAAGGTGTTATCTAAGTACTCCCTTAGTACCTCCAGCTCCTTAACTAAGAGGTTATAGAGCGGTCTATATAGGACCTCCTATCCCTCTTCTAGGTCAATAGTATGGTCGTCCTAGTAGTATTAGGGTAGCTTTCCTGCTTCCTTATATAAGAAGATATCGCTAGCTTCTTTTAACTATAGGGGAAGAACTAATAAGCTACCGTCGTTTTATTTGCTAGGTATTAATCTAGCAATTACTAGGGCGAAGACCCTAGATTCCCTCTAGAGAGACTCTGTAAAACCCTTAGGGGTTTATAGTAATAGGGACGAGCCGTCTAGCTTCCATCGCTACGCCTTTACCTCGCAGTTAATAAGAAGTTGGGCCTTCTTTAACCCTAGTATACCTAGGGTAACAGTAGGGGATATATTAGCCATTTTATAGCAGATAAGGGTTACTTCCCTAATCCTACCCTAGCTATCCTTTATTTATAATAGTACCTTATAGGCTTTATAGCAATATACCTAAGTTTTATTTAACTAGAAGTAGGTAGGCAATTCTACGTCTAGTGTCTTAAAGTTACACTCCATTGCAAATCGCTAATTAATTATATTTACTTTAGCGCCGAGATTAAGCATTACTAAGGTCTCCTTTTAAGTCTACTAGGATAGGACTTCTCCTAAGATAGTAATAGCTTCCTTATTATCTAGTGGTAGCTTACGCCCTACGGGTATAAGGGGCTCTAAGGGCGCCTGCCTTTTCCTAGCATAGAGATGGCGTTTACGCTACTTAGTGGCGGCTACTATTGCTATTATTGCTCCGGGTATTATCGCCACCAATATCCTAGCTTACTACAATTTTTATAGTTTCCTTTAGGCTAAGTTAAACCCCTAGCGGTATTGCTTCACCCCGCTATTAAGTCACCAGCGGTAGTTTTAAAGTCCGTTCTCCCTAAGTTACCTAACTAGGTAGTCTTTATATTTAAGTTCGCGGTACGCCTATTACTTCTACCCTATAGGGCGCTTACGCTCTTCTAGTTTTCCTTTAATAGGGTAGCTAGGGAAACTAGCTAGTCTTAAGTTTAAGGGAATTCTTAATAGTTAGTAATAGTAACCTATAGCTCTAGCCACAGCTTCGCGAATAGATATATTATTAGATACTTTATATTATAAGGAGGGTTAATTTACGCTTTTAAGGAGGTTAGGTAAGCAGTAAACTCGTTTACTAGTTAATCGGTTTACTATATTGCCTTCGCATAGGTTAGGGCTACATAGAGTTCTTAATTAATAGGACTTTTAATCTAGTTAAGTAGGAATTCCATAAGCTCCTCCTAGGTAAACTACGTGTCTAGATGGTTATCTTTATACTATAGCTAAAGGGTTCAGTTAGTCCCCTTTATATATTATATAGTAAACGCAACTTTAGTATCCTTATCTATAAAGCCATTACGCTCTAGGCGAAACGCTAGCTTTAAGCTATTACGGAAGTCTTGGTGCTCTTATATAGACTTGCCATAATATAAAGCAATCTTCTTTATCTTAACGGCCCGTTTTAACGGAGCGCCTAGTATATTAGTAGCCCTCCGCTTAAGGCTTAAATATATTAGGCTACCCCCTAAGTACTTTAATGGGATTATTTAAGGTTATAGAGATGGGTTAGGAATGGGAGTCAATATTACCTCGCCGCGTTAATGCCGTTTTAGTACTTCTACCTCTTCTCTAAGCAAGTATAATTTTCCTTGCTCTAGGAGTTGTAGCTTCTTATTCTCTAGCCGTTGTATTTCTTCCTATATATCCCCTTCGCCTATAGCTTCCGGTTCTGTCTAGGACAATATGGGTTCGCCTATATTATCCTAGGGCCAATCCCTAGTCTTAGTAGTACGCACTACGCTAGTACGCCCGTGTCTCGCCATTAGGTTAATAGGCTGCGATATAGTTAATAAATATAGGTCATCTTCTTAACAGAGGGTTGCTGCTACGTAATCGTAGCCTTAGTAGATCACTATATTATCGGGCCACTACCCCTAAAAAGGGATAAGAATTTAGTATTATTAGGACGCTAAGGTTCTAAGGGTATATAATAACATGACAACAGTAACAGGATGTAAAGAGTATCTAGTTCTTGATAAAGTAAAACTGTAGAACTAAATTCTGCTGTTCTCTAATACGGGGCGACTACGTTTTGTAGGCGCCTCGCCTGCGCCTCGCCTGCGCTAAGCCGGTTACGGCTAGTGCGTCTCTATAGCCTAATAGTGCTAGTATATACCAGCTTATACAGCACCTAATACCTAACCGCCCTTAGGCAGTACCCCATTAGTAGTTACCTTAGCAGCTACCTTAGCAGCACTATATATAGCATATTAGCTTATATAATACCTAGCGTTATAGCAACCTAATAGCCTTGCGCAGTATCTAATTACCTAATAGCTTTACGTAGTAACCTAGTATAGCAATATAACTTAGCAGCAAACTAATACCTAGTACGCGTCTTAGCATACCAACTAATATCTAATAGCCTTATATAGTACTCTAGCGTTATAGTAACCCAGTAGCGTTATAGCAGCATCCTATAATCTAGCAGCCTTTGGCAGCATCTAATAACCTAGCTGCGTTAGCGGCACCCTCTACTATCCTATAACCCCAACACTGTCTACTACCTTCTTTATAGATTTGCTATGTCGAAAATCACGTTAACAGCGCGCCTATAACGCTAGCGCGCTCCCTATCCTCTACCCCCTTAAATCTACTAGCGTCTACGGCAGCTATAAACCCTTAATAATAGCACTACCCTAACTTCCTAAAGAATATAAAAGCGGGAGCTGTACGGCTACTAGGCGGCCTTACTATATTAATATCTATAATAATAAAGCCTAATAGGAGTTTCCAACTATAACTGCTTATTAAAAATAGATTTAGGATATATAAGATATTCTAAACCTATATTAACGATAGTATAAAAGAGTCTAGAAGGCATATTAAAAACAAAAGAAAGAGATTAAGGAGTTATAAAGCGTAGTTTAGCAATTGCAGTAATAATAAGCTATACTAGCACAAGCTCTGTCTACGCAAGCTCCGTCTACATAAGCTCCGTCTATATAAACTCCGTCCGTATAAGCTCCGTCCGCGCAAGCTTTACTAGCTTTACCCTCTCTATTAACTAAAGCTAAGGAGCTATGGCAGTTAAGCTCGTATAAACCTCCGCAACCTTAAACCTACAAAAAGTGCTCTACTATATTCCCTTTGGGTTAAGCGCTCTTTAAATATTTGCTAGACTGTTAACCATTTTAGTATACTAAGTGCGGATCTATATTCCCCTCGAATACTACCCTCTATAAGCACGTTTAGGGATGTCGTCGTCTAAAGGATTAAGCTTCGTTAGGATAGAGGTCTACCGACTAAACGATTGTGCCATTACGCCTGCAATTTATCTAACGCTGGCACCGTATTACCTATACCGTCAACAAACTGATAGCGCCGCTATGCCTGCTATTACGATACTGATCGCGCCGATACGCCTGCGATCTACTAACTAAATAATCATGTCTATACGTCTGCGATCTACCGACTAAATGATCGTGCTTATACACCTACGATCTACCGACTAACTAATAGACAAGCTCTATGCTTGACCACTATTACTACTACCGCTAGTACCGTACTACTACCCAACAGACTTTTGCTACTTTTACCTACAGCTAAACTAATACCTTGCTACCTTCCTATAGCACTATAATTAACTTCTACTACTCTACCTGCAGTAATACAATCGATAACTGCTGCTCCGCCTGCAGTACTACTATTACCTTATACTGCCTTCCACCTCTAGCTAAACTAATACCTTACTACCTTACTACCTTCCTATAACGCCATAAGCATAAAGAAAGAACTGCTAGTGTTGGAATATATAGACAGGAATATATGGACAAAGGTTACGTGGTTACGTCTCTAATTAGTTATCCTTACGGTGACTTATTAGCCCCCTACTTAGGCACTGCGATTCTTATAATCCTCTGCTTTCTATACCTATTAGATAAAAATTAATTCAATAGTTAATAGGCCAATTAAGTGCACTTAGGTAATACCGACAGTTTCCCTATTTAAATTACTTTTATTATATCTACTATCTAGGGGTCGTTTTTATATTTATACTTTATTAATTTATTAATTTATATATACTAATTATTAATTTCCAATTTATTTCTATTAAGCTCCGCATTTAGAAATATAGGGCGTAGTTTCTTAAAGTGTTTAGGGGGTAGTAGAATTTATAATTAATTTATAATCTATTTATTAAAGGCATTTATAGGTAAGTCCTATAATTGTTATATTAATAAGTTAGGCTTCTAATTAAGTTTACTAGGTTAGTACGTAATCTTAAAGTTAAATTATAAAAGGTATTCGGCCTAATAAATTTGGCGTTATATTAGTTGCTTTATAGTTATAAAATACTATAGGTTTTTATAGTCTATTAATACGTGTATTAGGAATAATAATCCTTTAAGTTTTAAACGCTATTATTTAAAGCATTGAATAATTATAAGCAGTTCCTTATTATATATCTTATAGTTTAATTTAGTATAGGTAAGTTTCCGGGAGAGAAAGGCTACTAGGCGTAGCTTACCGTTCTTATTATATTACGATAACATCCCTCCTAGTATATAATTAGATAAGTCTATTTTAATAATGTATTTAAGGTCTAGATTAAAGTAGGCGAGAATTAAAGCAGTTATAAAATAATATTTTAGGTCATTAAAAGCTTATTTGTATTTAGTAGTCTATTTAAATTTTATATTCTTCCTTATTAAGTTTACTAATAGCTAAACAATTTTTAAGAAGTAATTAATAAATTAATAGTAGAAATTTGTAAATTTTAGAAATCCTTAGATGTCTTATATACTACTAGGACTTTCCCAGTTTATAATTACAGCGATTTTCTTAGGGTCTATTTTAATTCTATTGCGGGATATAATTAGGCCTAAGTATGTAACTTTGGACGCGTAGAACTTATATTTCTTAATATCGCATTATAAGCCCGCATCTTATAAGCGTTTAAGAACTATTTAGATATGCTTCTAATGCTTAAAAAGCGAAGATAAATAGATTAAGATATTATTAATATACGCGGTAACAAATATATTAAGGAATTCGCGAAGTGTATTATTAACGTATTACTAAAATATACTAGGACTATTCTTTACACTAAATAGCATTACTAGGTATTTAAAAAGTCCCTATTATATATAGAAAGCCGTATACTTCTTATCTCCTTTATATATATATATTTAATTAAAGGCAGCGAGTATATTAAACTTTATAAAGTATTATACTTTTACTAAGTAGTTAAGCGTTTCTTAAAGTAGAGGAATTAGATATTAGTTTTAAATTATAATTACGTTTAGGGCTTAATAATTAATATAGAACCTTAAGCCTCCTTTAGGTTTCTTAATAAATAGTATATATAAGGCGAATAGTAATTAACTAGGGTAAATAAATCCTTTTTTTAGGTGTTCTTTAAGGTATTATTACATTATAAGTAGCTCTTCTTATAATATACCATATAACGGGCCAAACTTTAGCGTTATACTAGGTTTAAGTTCTATCTTAAAATTATACTCGTCTTAATATAGGGGTAGTTAGTCTATAAATCGTTTCTTAAACATATTAATTAAATTATAATATTCTTTAGGTATAAGAGGTTAGGGGTTAATATATTACTTTAGTTCTAATGCCTTCTTAATATCTTTTAGTATTATAGTAAAGATCTTATAGTTTTATTTTCTTACTAACGAATAAAAGGGTGCGGCTTATATTATATAAATTTTAAAGGGTTTTAATATATTATCTTCGCATTCTTTACCGTAATTAGCAGTTATAACTTTATTATATTAGTTTAAGGTTTATAGTAAGGGTAATTTATATTATATTAAATTTAAATAGTTATGTATATATTTATAGGGTAAGTAGTATTTTAAATAATAACTTTAGTAGTAGGTTATACGGAATTTTAGTGTTTCTTTAACCTAACTAATTAAAGGGTTATATTATTTTAGCTATCTATGTCTAAGTATTACCTTATAATACTTTAAGGGTATTATAAATAAGGAAATATATTTAAGGTATTCGACTATCCGCATTTTTATAAGAGTATAGTGCGTTAGTTTACCATATATTAAAGGCTTACTATTAAAGCCTTATAGGCCTTAGGGCTTATTAAGTTTCTTTAAATTTAAGTATTAAGTTTTTACGTAGTTTATATTAATAAAGCCTATACTAATAGCTCCGCTATCTATAAGGATTTATACTTCCTTCCATTTTCTAAGTATTTAAATTTTGCTAAGTATATTAAGGGAGTTATATCGTATATTAGCGCTAAAAGAGCCTAAACACTTATACTCTTCTACTTCTTATCCTAAGGCGCGATTTAGCCTTAAAATAATTTATTTTTTAAGTTAACTAAAGGTATAATACTTTATGGCGACTAAGTATAATTTATAGAATAAGTATAATTTGTAGAATAAGTGTAACTTAAGGACTAAGAGGAGCTACGGCGGACCTTTTTAAAAGGGTAAGTTTAGTAATCTCTTTAAATATATCCCTTTTTTTATATCTAAAACATTCTCTATTTACGGCTCGTGTTCTTTATTTACTAGTTCCTAAGGGTATATAGGATTAAGTAGCGTTAAGGTTTATAGGGTTTTATATAGGGCTTTTAAGTCTTAAAAACGGATCGCGCTTTAGGGTATATATTAGTTTTATAAAGTTTTAAACGCAAGATATAGTTGGCTTTAGAGAATAAGTCTACTTATTATATTAGAGGTCTTTATTAATTTATTAACATATTATAGCAAATTTAGGTAAGTCTTTTAGTAGTTCTCTACCTACTAACTATACTCTAATTTTATCCGAAATAGCTTAACGGAGGGTAGTAACTCTAGCGGCTTTATTCTAATCTAGTTTACTAATAAGGCTTAAAAATTCCAAAAAGAAGCTGGTAAAGTCTCGGTTCTATTATTATAGGTTTTTAAGTTTAGTAATAGCTATATATTCGCGGCTAGCGTTATTATATATTCGTTCTAATAGAGAGATAAGATTTTAAAATTAATAAAGGTGTTATTATAGAAGAATAGGTCTATAGTTTATGCAGTATCTTTACTTAAATAAGATATTTTATAGCTAATCTTGCTAGCTTTAGTAGGGTATTAGTTATAGTTTGTTAAAAGTTTAAAACAGAGCTTAGTTATAAAGGGATATAGGTTATTTTAATTTCTATTAAATATTAGAGGGTTAGGGAGCTTTTTAGATTTTATAGTAGGTATTAGGTTTATTATAGGTATAGGTTAAGCTACTATTACTAGTTTAGGGTTTATATTTAATAGGTTAGGTTTATATACAGTTATTTTAATTTTATTTATAAGTGTTATTATTAGGGTTTTTAACGCAAGTACTTTAGCGTCGTGGAGTTCTTTATATATTGCTTTAATTAATTACTAATACTAAGCTTTTAGTATAGTTCGTTACTAGGCTAAGGTATCTATAAAGGACTATTATATTATAGTTATTTATTCCCTAACTACGGCTATAATAGTTAACGTAGCGGATTTAAGTTTATTTACTATTTTAAGGGTATTAGTATTAACGTAACGTAATATAAGGGCGTAAAGAGACTTTAGGGAAGATTTAAAGGAATAATATAAATTCTATCTAAATCTAAGGGTATATAGCTCTTGCTAAGAACAAGATATTGCGTAAAGAAGAGAAGGGAATAACAAGAGAATTATATAATTAAATAGTTAGGGGCTTAGTGGTTAATGCGTGCGTATATACGCACGCGGTCTTTAACGGACTTCGGTAAAATTTAATTAATCTGGCAGAATTTAGTTAAAGCGTTGGAATTTATCTATTAAGTGTTTTACTAAGACATTCCTACTATAATTGGGCTAGTCCCGTTATATAGGCGTGCGTTTATACTAAGGCCTTAATTATACACGGTTCGCAGCCTATATTTATATAGAGGCTTAGTAAAAATTTAAAATTTAATATCTTTTTAATACTGAATTACTATTTAATATTAATATCAATACGGCCTTATACTGATATTGAATATTAATAGAAGCCCTATGTATTACTACCGATATAAGGTCCGTAATAGCTATACTACTTATCTTCTTCATCTAATATAGCGATAATAATATTCTTAGCTTATATCTATAATTCGCCTTAAATAATAATATCCCTATTCCTTCTTATAGTATTATATTATATATAAATTATATAACTGGTAATAGCGATACCTAATTGTTTTATATATAGTTTATCCCTTAACCCGTTAAAATTGGTCCTTACGGTATTGATAAGAGCCTACTAATTAAACCGGTTAAATTAAGCAGCCGTTCTTAGAAATACGAAGCCTTTGACATTAGTAAGAACAATATTCCACACGGACTACTTACGCTAAGGGCCTTGACGGGTTAAAGGATATAATGCCTTAAGTACTGCTATAATATCCAGTTTAGTCTTTCTATTTAACCGTCTATTTATAGGTAATATGCAGTTAATATTACTACGCGAACCCCTTATTCCGCTAAAAATACCTTTTAAAATACTACTATAAATCTTAGATCTCTATTTAATATAATCTTGTTTAGTGCTCTATACCTTATAAATACTTCTTTAATATAGATTCTAGCGATATTTTCTGCTAAGATTTCTTCCATATATACTATAAAGTAGCCCTACTTAGTTAACTTGTCTACTATTATAAGGATTATATTATACTTAATACCTTTCCTAAGCGCAGTATTGTGTGTCTAAAGGACCATAGTCCCTACCCTAGATAGTTCTCTTTTTTATAGTAAATCTTAGAATATAAACCGGAGCCAATCTATTAGGCACTTACTCTACCCATTACATTAATTGTTTATTTACCTATATACCTAGCCTATTAATAAGTCTATTATAGTATTTCCTACAAGGCTTCGTTATCCCTTTAACCGCTAAGTTGGGTCTAACGTTATCGATAAGGGATCTAGCCAATCATATGTACTTCTATGTAGCTGCTATTAGAGTATAGCTGTCCATGCGGCCTTGGCGTTAAGCGCTAGCGGTTAAAGGGATAGCAGAGTCCGCCTATCCCTTATATTAACAGTATACTTAGAAATGTAGCCCGTGCACGCGATTAAAGAACATCAACAGGCCTGCGGTCGACAAGGTTCTTGTCCGACAATTGTTCGATAAACAAGCTGTTGGCCCGACAAGCCTTTGTCGGAACAATTGTTCCAACAAAGGCTTGGCATTCCCACTTTTTTAATCTTTTTCTTCTTTCTTTATTATACAAAGGATAAAATGGCTAATTAGAGTGATATTCTATATGATAAA